>CZKD01000070.1_pt1 | contig 96219 bp, 72 predicted proteins | sample 1122401 | NCBI WGS metagenome assembly CZKD01 (sample SAMEA3539301, study PRJEB10725) | soil metagenome | biome: tundra; feature: field; material: soil | place: USA | collected 2010-05 | depth 0.15 m
CTGTATGCCGGAAATCGGCACGTACAGTTTGAGCGGCGGACGGAGGCCAGCGCGTAAGCGCGCCTCCTCCGACCCGACTGACACCGTACAACCGCAGGGCTTGCTCAGTTTCTGAAACCGATCGGCGTCGTCGCTACTAACTGAAGATGCAGCTGCTGAGATGGAACAACGCCAAACCAATCCAGGGGCACGACACCAGACAAGCGTCTTCCACAACTGAGAGGAGGCTGGATGTCGCGGAAATCTCCCCGCCTTCCGGTCGAGGGAGAAGTATCTTCTTGACATCCCCTTTTATAGATCAGGCCATAGCGCTCAGAACCCGGTCCGACGTTCTATGCTGTTTTGGGCCAGATGGTCCTTCGCCTCCACTGAGCGAGGCTGTGCTCACATGATCAAGCAGGCACTGAGTGCCTACTCGGGCAGTTTCTGTTCGCCCTGAATCATCAAGTGAGAATCCGCATGGGGCGCCCCGGTTCCCGGCTGCCCTCCGCCGATCGTAATCAGGTAATCGCCGGTCGAGACGAAGCGATCTCCCGCTTCATTCACATAGCTTAGGTCCCGCGGACTGAGTGTTAGCTTCACGTGTGTCTGCTCTCCCGCTTTCAGATGAACCCGGGTGAATCCACGCAGCGCATGCAACGGTGTACCGGGCAGTTTCGGGAAGCTGATATAGAGTTCAGCCACTTCATCGCCATCCCGCTTGCCCGTGTTCTTCACGTCCACCTCAACATCCAGCGGATTACCGGCCTGCAACTGCGGGTTCGACAGCTTGATCCCGCTGTATTCGAAAGTTGTGTAACTCAGTCCATGCCCGAATCCATAGAGCGGCTCACCCGTGAAGTAGCGATATGTGCGGTTCTTCATCGCGTAATCTTCGAACTCCGGCAGTTGCTCCACACCTTTGTAGAAGGTTACGGGCAACCGTCCGCCGGGGTTGTTCACGCCCGCGAGTGTCTGCGCGATTGCCGTGCCGCCTTCCTCTCCCGAGTACCACGCTTCTAGGATCGCGTTGGCGTGGTCGTTCGCCCAGTTGACTGCCAGCGCGCTGCCATTCATCAGGACAACCACCAGCGGCTTACCCGTCCCCTTCAACGCTCCCAGGAGCGCTTCTTCCTCGGCCGGAAGGTTGAGGCTGGTGCGATCGCCGCCTTTGAATCCCGGCACGTCGACCTTCATCTCTTCACCCTCAAGCTTTGAGGTGATGCCAACCACGGCCACTACGACATCGGCTTGACGCGCCGCCGATACCGCTGCCACGAGCGGATCAACACTCGTAGACAGCCAGATCAGCTTCGTCGTGCGTCCACCCGCCTGGTATTCGATCTTGATCGCGTAACGATGCCCTTTCTCCAACTGAACGGTAGCCAGTTGCGGATTCGGATCGTGACCGATGGCGTCATCCACAATCAGCTTCCCATCGAGCCACAGGCGCTGCATCGAACCCATCAGTCCGACTTGATACGTGCCGGACTCAGCGGGCGTCAGAGACCCGGTCCAGCGGGCCGAAAAATCCTTCATCCCGGTAGGCACCGGCAACGCATGGGCGTCCGGGTGCGAGAGTTGAAGATCGACGTACGGATCGACTCGAACCAACTGCGGCGTGCCGGATATTTCTCCAGCAAAGTATTCGCCCTTGAGTCCGGGCTTGCCGTCGTCCGTAGATAACATCGAAGTCGGAATTACAGGATGTTCCCGCAGAAAATTCGTGCCGGGCTCGAACGAGACTTGAGCGCCGGTAAACTGCTTGCGAATACCTTCCAGCGCCGTGACCGCGTGCGAAGCCGTCCCACTGTAGTTGCCGTGCAGCACCTGGTCAGATTCGGCCAACGGTCCCACTACAACGATCTTCTTCACGCCCGCTGCGAAGGGAAGCACACCGTCATTCTTCAGCAGGACCATCGATTCGCGCGCAATCTTGAGGGCAAGTTCGCGATGAGGCGCGCTGTCAATCTCAGAATCCGGCGTCTTTGCATAGGGCACCATGTCGGGAGGATCGAACATCCCCAGTCTCATGCGGGCGGTAAACAACCGCCGCAATGAAATATCGAGATCAGCTTCCGTGAGCAGGCCTTGCTTTACGGCGTCCACGAACGGCTTGTAGTCGTGGTCGTCTTTTGTGATCGTGAAAAAATCCGCGCACTCGTTGTCCATGCCCGTCTTGATCGCCGCCGCTGCGGCCTCGGCCTGGGTCTTCACGAACTTGTGCCCTTGATAAATGTCCACGATCGCATCGCAGTCCGAGACCACGTACCCGTTAAACTTCCACGCGCCGCGCAGCTGGTCCTGCAGCAGAAATGTATTGGCGCAGGCAGGCTGGCCGTTTACGCGGTTGTAGGCGCACATCACCGATTCCGCTTTGCCCTCGGTCACTGTGGCACGAAACGCCGGCAAATACGTGTCTTCCATATCGTGCTTTGACACCAGCACATCAATCGTGTGCCGCGACGTCTCCGGCCCGCTGTGCACCGCGAAATGCTTCGGCGTCGAGATCACCCGAAAATACTTCGGATCATCCCCCTGCAGGCCCGTTACGAACGCCACCCCCATGCGCCCCGTGAGAAACGGATCCTCTCCGTAGGTCTCCTGCCCTCGCCCCCAGCGCGGATCGCGGAAGATATTGATGTTCGGCGACCAGAAATCCAGCCCCTCCATAATGTCGCGCCGGCCGGCCCGCACTGCCTGGTTATGCTTGGCCCGAGCTTCCGTTCCGATGACCACCGCCATCTCGTGGATCAAAGAATCATCAAACGTGGCCGCCAGCCCGACCGGCTCGGGAAAAACCGTCGCCGTCCCTGCGTTGGCGACCCCATGCAAGGCCTCACTCCACCAGTCGTACGCCGGCACTTGAAGGTCGGGAATCGCCCGCGCCTGGTTGACCAGCTGCGTAGCCTTTTGCTCGAGAGTCATTCGCTTGATGAGATCATCGACGCGCACATTGATCGGCTGCGCAGGGTCCAGATACACGGCGCCCCCCGCCGTTTGTGCGCCAGCACGGACAAGAATCAGAACCAGAAAGAGCGCAATCTGCACGGTAGTTCGCGTACGAGTTGCCATGAAGACTTCCTCCCCAACCCGCGCGGTCAACAAGCAGGCGAGAGCGCTGGCTGAATGGTAGATGTAAGTTGCGTTAACGATTACGGTCGACCGTCGCTTGTAGCACAGCGGCATCGCCCGGTCAAGAAGACCAGTCAAGGTCGAGTCCAGACGGGCGATGCTGCAAGGGCCGATTTGGGACTGAATTCACTTTGCGGGAAGCAGGTCGCCGCCGGCCAACACGTAGGTCGTCAGCTTATCCAACTTGATGTTGGTTCGCTTGGAAACCAGCGCAACGGCCCCATCGGCACCGCGGGTGCTCTCCACATCTTCCATGAGCACTCTGTGATTCCCCGCGATCGCGGTCGGCGTGTCGGGAACCGCCGATTTTTGATCGGAACTGCCCCCCGGGAACGGCTTATAAACCTTCGAGTTCGGATCGGGATACTGCCCCTCTCCGTTCCAGGTTCGGTTCGCGGGTTGCTGAGGTCCGTACTGCAGGTCCTGGCCGGACGCGCTTCGCGGAGGGTAATACCATGCCGTTAAGTAGACCTTCACCGCAGCCGACCCATCCTTCCACTGCACGGAATCCATGCGGAGAGTAACGCGGGAGGGATCGGTCTTTGTCTTGGCAACCGATTCGACAACTTCTCCGGAAAAAACGGCATTCCTTGGGAACACCGTGCCGTCCACCAAGGTAGCGACCCAGAGTTTCGCCTGGATCTTGGTCCCGACCGGCGTCTTGCCTGCGGATACGCTCTGCTGCAGGATTACGGGGAACTCTCGCACGGCCTGAGAGCCAGAATCTGGTCCCTTCTGTTGGCCGAGCAAGGTGCAAGAACAACCCACACCGAGAACCAAGGTTGATACCGCCATCTTCAGGGTCAGCATGGAAATACTCCCCTTCGCCTAAGAACCGGTGGTCTTTCCGGAAACGACCATGTCTACAGGAGGAGGCGTCGTCCGTTATCGCCAGAGTATACGCCCAGTTAGTGAAAAGGGGGTCCTCTTCGGGAGCCAAAACCGCCATAATCCCATTACTATATCGATTTTCTTCTTGACAACGGTCATCGAGGGGGCGTAACACCGTAAACGTTTCCAATTTCAGGGGTAGTCCCAGCCCTAGATATCCGCTGACCAAACGTTCGCGAGCGACTAATCGCGATCAACTAATTCGGAGGCTCCACATGAAATCGCTCTCGCCCATGTTTGCCGGGAGTTTCGGCCTGGCTGTCAGACGCAATGGCCCTCGCCTTGCGGTTCTGTTCGCAGCTTTCTTCGTAATCTTCGCCACTCAAGCCCTGGCTCAGGAAGCGACCATCCTGGGCACCGTGACTGACCCTACAGGCGCGACAGTTCCCAATGCCGCCATTGTCATCACGAACACCGAAACCGGCGTGGCGCGTAATACGACCACCAACGGCGACGGTCAGTACGTGTCTCCAGATCTGATCATCGGGCGCTATAGCGTGCGCGTGACGGCGAGCGGTTTCAAGGCCACCGAGCAGAAGAACATCGTTCTGGCCGTCGGCGACCGCAGTCGTATCGACTTCAAGTTGCAGGTCGGTAGCGCGCAGGAGCAAGTGACTGTCGAGGCGAATGCAGTCGCTGTGCAAACTGACACCGGCGAAGTCAGCACGGTCATTAACGGAGCACAGGTATCTGATCTTGGTATCAACGGGCGCACGCTGTACTCTCTGTTTGCGCTCACGCCAGGTGCATCCAGCATTCAGACGGACCGGATTCCATTCACTCCGGTCAGTGCCGACAACAACGTGAGTATTAACGGCCAGCGAGCTGGGCACAATCTTCAACTGATTGACGGCGGCGAGAACCTGGACCGTGGCGGTAGCAGTGGCAGTGTCGCCCCTTCCATCGACTCGATCGCCGAGTTCCAGAACATGACCTCGAACTACAGCGCCGAGTACGGCCTGTCCTCCGCCGCGACGATCGCGACGGTCATCAAGTCCGGGACCAAGCAGTTCCACGCTTCGGCTTGGGAGTATTTCCGCAACGACGCGCTCAATGCGCGCAACTACTTCAACCCCGCTCCGGCGAAAGTTGCCGAATTGCGCTACAACGTCTACGGCTTCAACCTCGGCGGTCAGGTTCCAGCGTGGAAGGAGCATCCGACATTCTTCTTTTACAACATGGAATGGCGCAGTGAGGTCGATGGCGGCCTTCTGAACCTTCCCGTCCCCTTGGCGAGTCAGTATCCTACCGCGACTGGCTCTGTGATCCCCACTACCTATAATGGCAAAACAATCGTCGCCGTGGACCCAGCTTCTGTCCTCCCCTCGATCCAGTTTGCGAACTGTGGAGGAGTGGCTCCTCCTGGCGTTACTCCCGGCCTACCATTTCCGAGCAACACGATTCCTGCCTGCATGATCAACAGCAACGCTACGTCATTGCTGACGGCGGGTGGCAAGTACGGCGGGATCTTCCCGCAGCCGAACAATGGGGTGAACTTTACCGGAGGCAACAATTCGCCCACGACTTTGCGGGAGGAGATTGCCCGCGTCGATCACACCTTCAGCAGCAAATTCTCGATCTTTGGACACTGGATTTCCGAGCAGACCTCGCAGACCTACGGAACAACGCAGTGGAGCGGCGACAATGTGCCGACGATCAGCAACACCTTCGGCAACCCCTCCTATAGTGCGGTGATCCACACCACCTACGTCATCAGCCCGACGCTGCTGAACGAGGCCTCGTTCAACTACAACGGCAACCGCATTAACATCATCCCGCAGGGCCTGGTCTCGGCCCCGTCGTCTTTCCAATTCAACCGCCTCTTTACCGGGCCGAACGTCAGCGACCGTATTCCGTCGATCAATCTAAACGGCGTTACTGGAGCCGACTACACCTCGAACTGGACGCCGTGGGTCAACAAGGCAGACGATTACCAACTTCGGGATGACATCTCCTGGACCAAGGGAGCGCATCAGTTCAAGTTCGGATTCAGCTGGGCACTCTATAAGAAGAGCCAAGATGCTTTTGCCAATACCCAAGGGAACTTCAATTTCAACGGGTCGTTCACTTCGCCCACTGGATGTGTCAGCTCGTCGACACAAGCCTGCGGGTCGGACTTTGCTGACTTCCTGCTCGGTTATGGCCAGCAGTACACGGAAGACGCGGCTAAGATCACCGGTCAGTGGAATAACGTCTCCTATGCCACATACGTCCAGGACAACTGGCGCGCTACTAGCCGGCTCACGCTTAACCTTGGTTTACGCTGGGATGGCGTGCCCCACACTTACGAAGCTAACGAGCAGTCCACAAACTTCTACCCCAACCTCTACAACCCAGCCAACGCAGCCATACTCAACTCGGTGAATAACAGCATCTGCACCGCGATTATCGCGGGGCAGTGCACCGGGATCACCCCAGCTGCAGCTTTCGGTACCAGCCCCAACCCGGTCTTGAACGGTGTCAACTTCTATCTGAACGGCATTGGCAGAGGCGGCGTCAATGGCATTCCGAAGGGACTGGTCAACAATCACTGGGCGAACTTCGGACCCCGCATCGGTTTTGCGTATGACCTGACCGGTCAGGGCAAGACTGTGATCCGCGGCGGTTACGGCCTCATGTACGAGCGCATCCAGGGCAACGACATGTATAACGGCGCCACCAACCCGCCCGGCGATTTAAACCCCACGCTCAACGGCGTGTCTCTCTCCAATCCGGGACAAAACCTCACCAATGGCAGCATCATCACTGCGGCGGCCTTGCCGATCCTTCCGGCCGGCGTCACCGGTATCGACTCAACGTACAAACTCCCTCGGACCTCCCAGTACAGCCTTGGCGTACAGCAGGCCATCGGCGCGCGTGCGGTTTTGTCGGTGTCCTACGTGGGCAGCCAGAACCGGCACGAAAACTACTATCAGGAGATCAACCTCTTTCCCCAGACCGATATCCCGATGTTGCTGCAGCCCGGTGCTCCTAGCCCGAATCAGTTCATGAACTACCTCGGGTTCTCGGGCATGAAGGAGTCCATAAACGGCGCCAATGGGCATTACAACTCGCTTCAGGTCGGCCTCCATGGGAACGTGACCAAAGACCTCCAACTTCAGGCCGGTTACACGGTTTCGAAAGCCATGGATGCGACCACCAGCACGGGCAGCGGCGGCGACCTCAACAATGCTACCAACCCCTATGTGGGATGGCAGTATGACTTCGGTCCGTCGCAGTTCGATCGCCGACAGATCGCATTCTTCAACTATGTCTACGAGATCCCGTTCCTGAGGAACAGCGGCAGCCGTCTGGCCAAAGCAACTTTGGGTGGATGGGAACTGTCGGGAATCGTGACCATGGAGTCCGGTGCACCCCTGAATCTAGGGGTCAGCGGAAGCAATGCCTCCAGCGTCGTTCCGAACTCGGGCAACCGGCCGAATGTGAATGGGTCGATTGCGTATCCGAAAACCGCGGCATCCTGGTTCAATCCGGCCGCCTTTAGCGCTCCGGCCTGCGCTACAGGCCCCGACTGCTACGGGAACCTCGGATTCGACGCTCTGCGCGGTCCCGGCCGCGACAACTGGAATATTTCGCTGCTGAAGAACTTCGCTTTCACGGAGCGCTTCAAGCTTCAGTTCCGTGCCGATGCCTTCAACATGTGGAACCATACCCAGTTCAAAGGGGATGCAAACAATGGCGGCATCAGCCTCAACCAAGGCTCCAGCAACTTTGGCGCCGTCACTGCGGCGTTCGATCCCAGGGAGTTCCAACTCGCTCTGAAGCTGATGTTCTAGCGTGCTTCAGTGGCATTATCTGTGCCCCGCTCGCGCTCAATACGAGTCGAGCGGGGCATATTTACGTGCTCACCGTCTCCCCATCCACCCAGTAACCTCACCCGTGCCAGGGCGGCATCGAAAGGCTGTGCCCACGTACGGATAGGATTGCCTTGTGCGCGACGTAGAGGTGGAGGCGCGATTCGCTTCGATCGCTATCCCCGAGTCTCAGGTATGAAGACGTGGAAGTCAGAACTCGTTCTCGCGGTGGTGCTCTTGGCGATCCTGCTTTCGATGCCTGCGATCGCACAGAACCCGACTCCAGAGGATGCCATCGTGCTAGAGCAACAGGGCAAGTTGCCTGAGGCTGCCGCTGCGTGGCGCGGGGTGACCGCACGCAATCCGCACGATGCTGCAGCCTTCGCCAGCCTGGGCGTAGTGCTCTCTAAGGAAGAGAAGTATTCGGAAGCCGCTGCGGCCTACAAAAGGGCTCTGGCGCTCAATCCGAGGCTCCCCACGATCGAACTCAACCTGGGATTAGCAGAATTCAAGCAGGGCCACTTCTCCACTGCCGCCGCGGCTCTTCGAGCCGCGCTTGCGGCCGACCCGGGCAACAACCAGGCGCGTACCTTGCTGGGACTCAGCTACTACGGCGAACAGCGCTTTGCCGACGCCGTAACGTTTCTCGAGCCCGCAGCCAAGGCCGACCCCACCAACACGGAACTGCGTCGCCTGCTGGCGCAAAGCTGCTTGTGGGCGAAGAACTACCCCTGTGCCTTGGAGGAATTCCGCCAACTGCTGCAGCAGGACCCCGATTCCGCCGCGGCCCATATCCTCTTGGGAGAAGCCTTGGATGGCTCAGGCAAGACCTTGGAAGCCATCGCCGAATTCCAGGCCGCCGCGAAGATCTCTCCGTCCGAGCCTAACGTTCACTTCGGCCTCGGATACCTGCACTGGAAGTCGCAACAATACGACGAAGCCCGGCAAGAGTTCGATCGCGAACTCGTCCTTGACCCCGGCCACGCCCAGGCCCTGGCGTATCTCGGCGACATCGAATGGAAGAACAACCATCCCGATAACGCTCTCTCTTTGCTCAAACGCGCCATGAGCGCTCAGAAGAACCTGCGCATCGTCTATGTCGATCTAGGCGCGATCTACATGCAGCAAAAAAACTACAAAGAAGCCCAGCCCGCTCTTCTTCGTGCTGTGGCTCTCGATCCCACACTGCCCGACGCTCATTACCAACTCGGGCGCTTGTACCAAGCCCTCGGAAAGCCGACGGAAGCGGAAAAGGAACTCCACAAGGTTCAGGATTTGCATAAGAAGGCAGAAGACAGTCTGGTAGGGAAGATGTCTTCTTCTCCGCCGGCTTTGAATCCATCGGAGGCCAGATAACGTGACTGCAAAAGCGAAGAGGGAATCCATGAGCAAGACAAACTACCAGCCCAAGCCCGAACATAAATTTTCCTTCGGATTGTGGACCTTGGGCAACCGCGGTCGCGACCCCTTTGGCGACGCCGTCCGCCGTACCATGCCTCCCACCGAGATCGCGTCTGTCCTCGGCGAAATCGGCGCCTGGGGCGTCAACCTGCACGACAACGACCTGGTCCCAATTGACGCCACGCCAGCGGAACGCGACCGTATCGTCCGCGAGTTCAAAAAGGCCTGCCAGCAGGGCGGAATCGTCGTCCCCATGGCAACCGTGAACTTGTTTTTTCATCCCGTCTTCCGCGACTGCGCCTTTACCGCCAACGATCCCGAGGTGCGCGCCTACGCCTTGCAGAAGACTCTGCGTGCCATGGACCTCGGAGCCGAGCTGGGCGCGAAAATCTTCGTCCTCTGGGGTGGCCGCGAAGGTGTCGAGACCGACGCCTGCCGCCGCGCCGACGAAGCCGTCAAGCGTCTGCGCGAGGCCGTCAACTATCTCTGCGAGTACAACATCGCTCAAGGATACAAGTACCGCTTCGCCCTTGAAGCCAAGCCCAACGAGCCCCGTGGCGACATCTACATGGCCACCACCGGCCACTACCTGGGATTCATTCCCACGCTCGATCATCCCGAGATGGTCGGCGTCAATCCCGAAGTCGCGCACGAGCAAATGGCCGGACTCAACTTCATGCACGGCGTCGCGCAAGCTTGGGAAGCCGGCAAGCTCTTCCACATCGACTTGAACGATCAGGCCCCCGGACGCTACGACCAGGATCTGCGTTTTGGATCAAACAATCCCAAGTCCGCATTCTGGCTGGTGAAATTCCTGGAAGACGTCGCCTACGACGGCCCGCGCCATTTCGACGCACACGCCTACCGCACCGAAGATTATGACGGAGTGAAAGACTTCGCCCGCGGCTGCATGCGTACCTACTTAATTCTGAAGGAAAAGGCCGCCCGCTGGAACGCCGACGGCGACATACAAACGATTCTCAAGGAAATTTCTGCCGCGGTCCCCGGAACTCCCAAAACCGGCAGCTACTCCGCCAAGGGATCAGCGGCTTTGTTGTCCCACGTTTTCGACAAAGACGCGATCATGCAAAAACGCTTGCCCTACGAAAAGCTCGATCAGCTAACGATCGATATTCTGCTCGGAGTCAGATAACGAGGGCGAGATAACGCGGATGATCGCAGCCGGGATAACGCAGGTGATAATCAAGAGAGATCACGCCTGCGATAGCAACCGTGGAAGAGCGGCGCTTTAGCGCCACGTTACGATACGGAGAGAGACAGGGCTTTAGCCCCTGAGGTCGCCCCAGCCCGAGGCCGGCGCTACGCTCGGCCCTTCTTTGCCGCGACTGCGGCCTCTTTGCCCGCGACTTCCCACGGACGCTTCGGCCGATCCACCGGCGCCTTATCGCGATTTTCGATGCGATCGTACTGGTACGACTCGCTCACCGTCCCCAGCGATTCGTTGTACAGGCTGGGCAGACTCAGCGCTTCCTTCAATTCCTCGGAGAAAGTCTGCAGCGCCTTCAGATGGTCGGCGCTGGCTGGGATTTCAGTCTTGGACGTCTTGAGAAACTGCTGGTACCCACGGTTGACCAACTTCGATATCTCGCTGCCAATCAAATACCCGGGATAGGCGAAGATTTTCACCGTATCGTCCGGCCCCTTCTGGATGGCGGCCGACACGTTATATTTCCGCAGAAAGACGCGAACGGTGGCGCCCGGGGCGTCGGTCACGTCGAACCCGTGATCGCGCAGCCAGGCTAGCGCTTCCTCATAGGTTCGTGCTTCAATAGTTTTAGGCATTGCGTTTTAACTTCAACCTTTCCTTGCCGGCGAACGCTCGTCTATTAGATGCATCCTTTATAAGGACCGACCGTAACTTTACGCAAGCTGCATCGCCGGGCGAAACTATTCATCTAATCAAGCTACTACATATCTCGTTTCTGGCCCTATAGCACATTACGTTGGTCACGAGGTTTCGGTTCATCGATGGCACACGGATCTTCAAGAATGGCGGCAATGTCGGCTCCAGCACCGCACAATGGATCGCTCGAAGCGGCGCCAGGACTGGGCGAAACGCTTGGCCACAGCCTGATCGAACGCATCGGCAACACCCCGCTGCTGCGTCTGGACGCACTGACCGCCGACCTGCCTGGCGTAGCACTTCTGGGTAAGGCCGAATGGTACAACCCCGGCGGATCCGTTAAAGATCGCGCCGCCGCCAATATCGTCTTCGAAGCCCGCCGCCGCGGCCAACTGCGCCCCGGCCAGATCCTGCTCGATGCCACCAGCGGCAACACGGGCATTGCTTATGCGATGCTCGGCGCCGCCGAAGGATTCCCCGTCACGCTCTGCATGCCGCAAAATGTTTCCCGCGAACGCAAGCAGATCCTGCAGGGCTACGGCGCCAACATTCTTTATACCGATCCCGCCGACGGTTCTGATGGCGCAATTCGTATGGCCCGCGAACTCGCCGCGAAGCATCCCGATCAATATTTCTACGCCGACCAGTATTCCAATGAATCCAACTGGAAGGCTCACTATCACGGGACGGCGAACGAAATCTGGCAGCAGACCCAGGGACGCATCACGCACTTCGTCTCGATGCTCGGCACCAGCGGAACTTTTGTCGGTACGACCCGACGCCTGAAAGAGCTGAATCCGGCCGTGCAGTGCATCTCGCTGCAGCCCGACTCGTCGTTTCACGGAATCGAAGGCGCCAAGCACATGGCGAGCGCGATCGTGCCGAAGATTTACGATCCGCAACTCGCCGACCAGAATCTCGAAATCTCAACCGAAGATGCCTACGCCATGGCGCGCCATCTTTCCCGGGACGCCGGTTTGCTGGTAGGCGTTTCAGCCGCCGCCGCAGTCGTCGGATGCCTCAAAATCGCCAACGACCTGCGGCTCAAGAAAGGCCAGGAAGCCGTGATCGTGACGATCCTCTGCGACTCCGGCGACAAATACCTAAGCGAACGCTTCTGGACCGAAGGGTAAAGAACGTGGTGCCCCACCCTTCTCGCGTTCTTTGCCAGAGGGTGGGGATTTTGATTTCTTAAACGTCTCCACCAATGTTGAAACTCAATCGTCCCGATTACGACTCCCTCCGCCGCCACGGCGAAGAAACCTATCCCCACGAATGCTGTGGAATCCTGCTCGGTCGCATGGACGACGATGGCACCCGCACCGTGACCTCAACCGCCCGCTGCGGCAATACCCGTACCGACTCCGCCCATAACCGCTACAACATCGACCCAAAGGAATTGGTGCGGATCCAGCGCGAAGGCCGCGAGCGAGGCGAGGACATCGTCGGCTTCTACCACTCCCATCCCGACCACCCCGCCCGGTGGTCGAAGACCGACCTCGCCGAGGCCCACTGGTTTGGTTGCTCCTACGTCATCACCAGCGTGGAAAAAGGGAAGGCAGTACTGACGAACTCCTTCGAACTGACGGGCTCCGATGAAGCCGACAAGCGCCTGGTAGACGAGCCAGTCGAAGTCGATTGACGAGATGCTCATGTGGGGACAGCCGCCTTCGGCTGTCCGCCGAGCGCAGCTCGACCGCCCAATGCTAATGCCCACTTGTCTCATTTCACGGCCCGAAAATCGATGAAGATAGGACGGCCGAAGGCGGCCGTCTCCACATAATTCAAACGCAGATACTGTGCGGGGCAAGGGAAGTACACGATTTTCACAGGCTGGAATGAGGATCCGGCCGCGCACTCCACATCGATTCCCATCAATGCAGCGGGCGAAAACCCGCATTTGGCGCGGGTTCTCTTAGAAACCAATTCGAGCCTTGCACCAAATCCGGTCACTGGCTTGTGGATGGCGTGCACTCGATTGAAAATACGTGTACTTACAAGCGCGTAATTTTCGTTGACGGGAAAAATAGAAGGAGTACAACAAGATCGTTCTTTGACAGCTTCTTAAGTTTTTCCGGTTGGTGCGGCGTCCGGGGCTCAAGCGGAGTCACTGTTCTGATCGCGAGGTTGGGACAGAGGGTGAGCAAGGGTCTATAGCAAAGCGCTGGTCGAGGCGAACGAAGAAGAAATGTCGGAGGCAAGATAGAGTTCCGAGGCGTAGGGTAGGTTTATCCGGTTGGCGGTGAGCCCGGAGCCCAAGCGAAGATCGCGCGCAGTTCCCCGCAAGGGAAGCAGCGAGAGCAGGTCGAGCGAGGGTCAAACGCGAGCTACTGGCCGAGACGAATGGACCCCACACCACCTCGGAACTCTTATTTTTTTGGAGCTGTCAGCCATCAGCCATCAGCTCTCAGCGCGACGGACCCTCCAACTGACTGTCATGCTGAGTGCAGCGGTGAGGAGAGCAAAGCGATCCTCACTGCGGATTCGAAGCATCCCTACCTCAGCAAAAATTCCGTGAACAGCTGTACCTCCGGGGCAAGCGTCAGAGTGGTCCCTCACTTCCCCGCGTTCCCCGGCCCGCCAACCGCATAAATCCGCGGAATCCTCTGCTCCAACCCGGGCAGAGTCGGAAACGCCGCGTGTGGCTCGCTCTGATACCAGTACGCAACTGAGAAGTAATTGTCCGACCGCACGTTTGCGTGACCGTGCTCAATCGTCGCCCGCAGCGATTTCGTAAACGGAATCGGAGAATCCAGGTGGAACCGGTACAGCGACCACCGCCCCCCTGCCACTTCCTGCCCCACCACCGGCGCGCCGAACAACTGGTACGCAAACGGACGCCCGCCAAAATCCCACGCTCCCAGAAAATAGTCTTCCGACCCCGTCCCATTGATCGAAGGCAGGCTCTCTCCATCGACAAAAAACATGTCGTCGCCCTCGCCCCACCACCCATCCTGATTCTCGAGCACCGACATGCTCACACCCACAAAGTGCCCGCGCCCGGTCGCCTCCATCCAAACATAGTTGCCGTCGCCATTCAGATTCTTCTTGTCGTTGACGATCGCGTCGCCGTTGGACTTCCACTGATTCGTCCACCCCTTCGCCGGCGCGGCCTGCCGGTACTGCGCGTGGAAATACAGCAGATCCGCCGGCAGCTCTTTGCTGAAAGCCCGGTAGTCGATATTGAAATAAAACGCGTCGGTCTTTTGCGTCCCTTCGTTCGTCACCGTGATGCGCGCATGCTTCTGAAACGGCATCGGGAAAAAACAATTCAACGCCTTGTCCGCCCCCACCGACAGCGGCTGTGACTGGTAAAGGTGATAATCCCCCAGCCCCAGCCCGAAGAAATCTCCAATGGGAGTCTCGACGCTGGGAGTGCCCTCCCCATCCCAATACATCCGCAGCACCAGCGCCTTCAGATGATTCGGATCATCGCTGGCAATCGTCACCCAGACATGACTGATCAGCCCGGGCCCAGCCTCGTCGAGCAGCGTGAGAGTCTCTCCCGGCGCAATGCTCCGCGCATCCGCATTCCCGCCCGTCCGGTCATAGCTGGAAACCCGCTTCTGCACATAATCCTTAGCCTGCGGCAGCGACGAAAGCGAGGCGGAAGGATCCTGCGAGAAAAGAGGAAGTGTCAAAAAGCAAAACGCAATTAGAGGAAGAAGTTTTTTCAAGGGATTCTCCACGATGTGTCTCTTGCTACTGTAAGCCGAGGCGTGGTGATTTTATCCCGTTTGCAGCGACGTCGTAACACACAAATCGGACTCGAAAGGATTTGTGGAAGGGCACGGCTTCAGCCGTGCCGTAAGATCCCGCAACTGAGTTGGGCTGTAGCCCCTGCGGGTTTGGTCCACGCCTTAGCGAACGTGGTTCATGCGAAAGAATTCAGAATGTCCTGGGCATAGGCCGCACAACTCGCCCGGTCGGGAACCGCAGACGCGATTCGCTCCGGATATTCATCATAAGTGCGATCGTCGAGCAACCTGCCATTCTTGGCCTTCCTCACACCGCCCCACTGCTTGAAGAAAAACGGAACGCGGTATTTGCGGCATTGATCGCGCACCGAGATCACCCATTCCCTCCGCATCGGCCGCGCTCCGGGGCCACTCTCTCCTCCAACGATGGCCCAACTGATGCCAGAGAGATCGAATTCGCCGAGCCCTTCCAGCAAGGGCTCTACCGAAAGGAACCGCACGCGCGCCGGAGCATCTTGCAGGTGGCCGATCCGGGGCAGACCATATTTCTTATCTTCCACGCTGACTCCCCACCAGATGTGTTCCTGCTCCGCCGCAAAATGCAGGGGCCCGCTCAAAAGTTCTTTCAATCTTTCCGATCGCTTGGTGAGCACCTGAAACGTGTGCCACCTGGCGGTGACCATCACACGACACACGGCTTCGATGTAGCTCTCGGGAACACCCTCCTGAAAGAGATCGCTCATCGAATTCACGAACACGAGCTTCGGCGATCGCCACGTAAAAGGCTCGGTCAACTTTTCAGGGACGAGCCGCAGGTCAAAGCCCTGCTCGTATGGATGTCCGTTAACGCCCCGAAACCGCTTCGCAAAGGTCTCGGCATAGCAGTGCTTGCACCCGGGACTGATCTTTGTGCATCCGCGCACAGGATTCCAGGTCGCGTCGGTCCATTCGATGTGGGAGTTAAGTGACACGGATCACGCGCTCTCGTAAACCATTCGTCAACAAAATTCTTAGGCCGCGCCTTACTAGTTCTACTATTTAGGAGGATTCTCAACCAGAATGTTTACTTGGTCCAGCAATTCGATGCCCTTGGGCAGCTTTCCCATTTCAATGCCGGGGTACACGCTGCCCAAACTCCTGAGAAATGCCTCCTCGTCCTCGAGCCCGCTACCACGAATGACTTCCTTCACTAGATCTCTCGCCTTCCGATTGAGCGCGCCGATTTTCCTGTAATATCTGATTAAGCCTGCCCCTAACTCGTTTGCTCGAACAATGCAAACCGTATGCGGCCCGGAACCTCCAAAGTGAACTTTAACTGACCATGTGTCGTTTGCAGTCAATCGCAGCGGATATGGCTGAGGCCACCACTGCCCCCCGATGTTGGTTAAAGCGAAAACATCATCTCCAGGGGGATTTAGGAAAGTGCCCTCAAATTCAAACACACCTCCTTTGTCGCAAGTTCTGATTGTTTGACCTGGTTGTACATTGGTGATCCGAATTCCTAATGTTTGCTGCACTCTGATGAACTTATCGTTCAACACGCGGATCTTCTTGGCTAGTTCTGGCGGAAAGAGTTCCACTTCTATTCCCCGGCTTTGAAGTTCCCAAAGCCCCTTACCGCGAACGCCTTGATTGGGGTCGAGAATCCCGATGAATACTCTCTTTACCTCCGCTTGTCGGATCAATTCTGTACAGCAATCTAAAGGTTCGGAACGCACTTCTGGAGTACAGGGCTCCAGCGTGGTGTAGACGGTGGCCCGGGGCAACTGCTTTCTGTCCACGACTCCTTTCAATGCAACTTTCTCAGCGTGATCGTCATCGCGCGATTCTCCAGTTCCTCTTTGCCCCTTGCCGACAATAATGCCATCGACAGCTATCACCGCACCAACTTTGGGTATCCGATCCGCGATCGGCTTGCAATGTTCTGCCAAGGAAATCGCTTCTTTCATAAGTTCTTCATCTGTCATCGAATCTCCTGAATTGACAGGCCTTGGAATGCCGCTTACAGCGGTATATTCCCGTGCTTCTTCGGCGGATTCTTATCCCGCTTGGTCTCCAACATGGCCAGCGCCTGGATCAACTTCTTCCGCGTCTCCCGCGGCTGAATCACCGCATCCACAAACCCGCGGTCCGCGGCCACATAAGGGTTGGCGAAGCGTTCACGGAATTCGTCGATCTTCTCGCGACGAAGTTGTTCCCGATTGGACGCCGCGTCCAGTTCACGCTTGTACACGATGTCGACCGCACCCTCCGGTCCCATCACCGCAATCTCGGCGGTCGGCCACGCATAGTTCACATCCGTGCGGATGTGCTTCGACGCCATCACGCAATAGGCCCCGCCATACGCCTTGCGCGTAATCACGGTGACCTTGGGAACCGTCGCCTCGGCGAACGCATACAGCAACTTCGCTCCGTGCTTGATGATCCCGCCGTACTCCTGCGCGGTCCCCGGCAGAAATCCCGGCACATCTTCGAACGTCACCAGCGGAATGTTGAAGCAATCGCAGAAGCGCACAAAGCGCGCACCCTTCACCGATGCATTAATGTCCAGCGTTCCCGCGAGCACCGACGGCTGATTCGCTACGATCCCCACCGACCGCCCATCGAGTCGCGCAAATCCCACGACAATGTTCTTCGCGTAATGCTCCTGTACTTCGAAGAAGTACGCATCGTCGACCACCGCGTGAATCACATCTTTAATGTCGTAGGGTTGGTTCGACTGCGCCGGAACGATCTTGTCGAGCGCCGAATCCGCCCGGTCGCTAGGATCGGTGCACACTTTCCGCGGGGGCTCATCCAGATTATTCGACGGCAGGAAACTCAACAGCTCCCGCACCATGGATAGACATTCCGCGTCGTCATGCGCCAGAAAGTGCGCCACGCCTGAAGTTTCGTTGTGCGTCATCGCTCCGCCCAGCTGATCTTTCGTGACTTCTTCCAAAGTCACCGTCTTGATCACGTCCGGCCCGGTGATGAACATGTACGAAGTCTTATCCACCATCAGCACGAAGTCGGTGATGGCCGGCGAGTACACCGCCCCTCCCGCGCACGGCCCCATGATCGCGGAAATCTGCGGCACCACTCCGCTATAGATCGTGTTGCGCAGGAAAATGTCCGCATATCCCGCCAGCGACATCACGCCTTCCTGAATCCGCGCTCCACCGGAATCGTTCAGCCCAATCACCGGCGCTCCCATCTTCGCCGCCAGATCCATGATCTTCACAATCTTCCCGGCATTCGTTTCCGACAGCGACCCACCAAACACTGTGAAGTCTTGCGCAAATACGTACACGAGCCGCCCCTCAATGCGCCCGTAGCCAGTGATGAACCCGTCGCCATAGATCTTCTGGTCGGCCATGCCGAAGTCATTGCAGCGATGCGTGACGAGCTTATCGGTCTCCTCGAACGTCCCCTCATCGAGCAGGAACTCGATGCGCTCGCGGGCCGACATCTTTCCTTCTTTATGCTGGCGCTCGCGGCGCTTGGCGCCGCCACCGTCTTCCGCGAGCTGGTTCCGCTTATTGAGTTCGGCGACTTTTTGTTCGAGATTCATGGGCAAGGATTATAGCCTCTGGCCGCAGACCCGGCGTATGAGGCTAATCACAGGGACACGTCTAGAAGAGTATGTCGTCAGAGCCTTGGATCGCAGCCTATTTCGAAGTTCCTGTCGCCGGCGGCGCAACGGTGCTCTTCAAGTCTTCCAGCAGAGCGGTCATCGCCAGGTCGTAGTTTTTCTCCCGGTTCTTGGGCATGCCCGCCGGCTCGACGTATTTGTATATGGTCCACAACGCGACGTGCGTCTTGGGATCAATGAAGATCAACTTGAGCTGAGCCACGAATATCGACCCCTCGTACTTTTCGGTGAAGCCGATCTCAAACACGAGGTCTGCGTCGCCGGGAGCGGACGCCACTTCATATCGCCCCCAGCTCTTCACGGCCGCATAGAACTCGTTGTACGCCCGGTTTGGGCCGCCGCTGTACGTGACGTCCTTGGGTTGATGGAAGAGGGATTCTTCTACCTGCGTTGGAGATGAAAACTCTTTTCGCGCTTACGATTTGCGCGGGGACTGGTGCCGCGGGTACCTCCTGCGGTTGCTGCGCCCACACCGAAATGGTAAGAAATACTGCAACGGCCACAGATTCCAGAATTCTCGACACTGCGTGCCTCCTTGCGTCCCTCGCGGAATGCGTACTCGGTATTGTAAGAGCGATGCGTCCGGGGTCGCGCTTTTGAATTGCTGCCAGTCACCCGCCTTCCTGCTATCAGCCAATAGCCGTGATTGCGTTACACTCTCCACAATGTCTTCCCTCACCGACCAGATGGGCTTCACCTTCCGCCCGCCCGAGCGCCGGGTCTGGAAAGTCCGCGAACTGGTCGGCGCCGTCCGCTCTCACATCGAGCGCGAATATTCCGACGCGTGGGTCGAGGGGGAGATCTCAAATTTTCGTGCGCCCGATTCCGGCCACCTCTACTTCACTCTTAAAGACGGCAACGCCCAGATTCGCGCAGTCATGTTTCGTTCGTCAGCGCGACTGCTCCGCTTCCGCCCGGCCGACGGCCTGCAGGTAATCGTCCGCGGTCGTGTAACCGTTTATGAGGATCGCGGCGAGCTCCAGATTTCGGCAGAGCACATCGAGCCCAAAGGCGCCGGATCGCTGCAGTTAGCCTTTGAGCAACTCAAAGCCAAACTCGAAGCCGAAGGACTGTTCGCTCCCGAGCGCAGAAAGCCCATCCCGACCCTGCCCTCGCGTATCGGCCTCGTCACGTCCGCCCAGGCCGCCGCGCTCCGTGACATCCTGAATGTCCTGCTGCGTCGCCATCATTCGGTGAATGTGCTGATCTATCCCGCGCAGGTCCAAGGCGACGCCGCTTCGCACGAGGTCGCTGCCGGAGTTCGCTTCTTCAACCAGCACGACAACGTAGACGTCATCATCGTCGCGCGTGGCGGCGGCTCCGCCGAAGACTTGGCTGCATTTAACGACGAAGCCCTGGCCCGCACCGTGGTAGCCTCCGAAATTCCCGTGATCTCCGCCGTCGGTCACGAAACCGACTTCACCATCGTCGATTTCGTTGCCGACCTGCGCGCTCCCACACCGTCGGCAGCAGCGGAGCTGGTCATCCGCTCACGTCAGGAAGTTGAAGATCACGCCGCTGCTCTGCACGAGCGTCTCAGTCGAGCTATGCGCTACCGCTTACTGATGGGCCGACAGGCGCTGACCGAACTTGCCCAGCACGGGGCCTTCGCGCGCATGATGGAACTCATCCGCCAGCGCCAGCAGAAGCTCGACGACCTCACCCACCGCATGGAACTCGCCGAGCGCCAACTGCTCGAGCAGATGCATCGCCGCTGGGAGATGATCTCAGCCGCTGTGCGCCACTACGATCTGCGCCTGGTGCTCTCCGGAATGCGAAAGCAACTGGACAGCGGAACCGCCGCCTTGGTCGCGGTAATGCGCAACGTTCTCCTGCAGCATCGCGTGCGCAGCGAGCGCTTCCAGACCGCTCTCGAATCGCTCTCTCCCTTGGCGATACTCGATCGCGGATACGCGCTGGTCTTCGACTCTGAGGGCAAGGTGCTAAAGGACGCGCGGGGCCTGAATGTCGGCGACGAAATCTCTGCGCGCCTGGCCCATGGCGAGATTCGGGCTGCCGTGACTAAAAAGCAAGAATAAGCTTGTGCACGATAACGTTTTTGCAATTTCGTGTAAAAGTTCGTAAGCAGGCGAATGCGGGAAATGCGCTGCATTACAATGGATTTTCAGCATCAGCCATACACCAGGAGCGATTCGAGTGACGCCAGTCATCACGTCATGGACGCAAGGCGCGTGGATCGCGCTCGACATTCTCCTCGTCGCGCTGCTCATATACCAGGTGTTGGTCATGATTCGCGGCACCCGCGCCGTCCCCATGCTCGTGGGACTGGTCGTCGTCGCCGTCACCTTCTATCTGGCACGCATCGGCGAACTCACCACGCTGAACTGGGTCGTGAGCCATGTGCTGCCCTACCTCGTGTTTGCGCTGATCGTCGTCTTCCAGTCGGAAATCCGCCACGTGCTCGCCGACTTAGGCAGAAGGCTGACTTTTTTCAGCGGGTCCTCGGCCGACAGCGATTCCTACGACGACATCGTCCTGGCCGCCAATCTTTTCTCCCAGCACCAGACGGGCGCGCTCATCGTGATTGAACGCGAAATCGGACTGCGCACCCACATCGAAAGCGGTGTACCCCTCGACGCACGCCTGTCCTACGATCTGCTGGCTACGATTTTCCGTCCCAGCGCTCCGTTGCACGACGGCGCCGTCATCGTGCAGAAAGACCGCATCGCGGCCGCGGCTTGCTTCCTGCCGCTCTCCATGAATCCTCTGCTCTCGACTCAACTCGGCACCCGGCATCGCGCCGGAATCGGCATCACCGAAGAAACGGACGCCATCGCCGTCATCTGCTCCGAAGAGACTGGCGCGATCAGCCTTGCCATCGGCGGCAACATCGAGCGTGACTTGACTGTCGAGCAACTGCGCGCGCGCCTGAGCAGCGAATTGCGCCGCTACATGGCGCCCGTCACTCTGCCAACTTCGATCGCGCAGAATAACGAAGACGAGTCCGACACTCTGCTCGACTCGCCTTTGCACGATCCTACGCAGCAGCGCAAGTCGGAATCCGGTGCGCAAACGGAGCCGTTGCCATGATCCAATTCTTCCAGCGCTACGTGCTCCACAATTTTGGACTCAAGGTGTTGTCCCTGCTTCTCGCCACCGGACTGTGGTTCCTGATTTCGCGCGACGAGCAGCCCGCGGAAGTGGCCCTGCACGCGCCCATCGTCTTTCAACATTTCCCCTCACAACTGGAGATCAGCTCCGAATCGATCCAGGAAGCGCAGATCCGCGTGCGCGGCCCGGAGCGCGTCATCCGCCAGTTGCAAGCGAATGAGGTCCATGCCGAAATCGACCTCGCCGACGTCAAATCGGGCGAACGAACCTTCGACCTTACCTCGCAGCAGGTGCGCCACCCTGGAGACATCACCGTTGTACAAGTCGTCCCCAGCCAGTTGCACCTGGCTTTCGACACGCGCATGACTCGTGACGTCGAGATTCATCCCCGTGTGACCGGCGATTTTGCCGACGACGAAGTCAAAGTCGAGGCCGATCCCCCCCGCATCACCATCACCGGCCCCCAGCATCATGTGGAGAAAATCAATGCGGCGACGACGGATCCGATCGACGCCACCGGAACGCGCGGCAAAGCCGTCTTTACCACCAATGTGTACGTCTCAGATCCTCTAGTGCAAGTTGTGCAGGCGACTTCGATTCGTGTGACCGTCCTAGTCCAGAAAGTCGGCACCGCCTCAGCGCACTGATCTTGGACAATAGACGATGGCGTCATCCCGAGCGGAGCCGTTCTTCAGGCGAAGCGAGGGATCTCTGCGCTGACCAGAACTTCCGGTTAACGCCGCGTTAACCGCTTTCCCCCGCGCTCATTTATCATCTCTAGTCCTACCTTCTCTTCTTATGGGCCAGCAAAGGCAGTTGTTCGGAACCGACGGGATTCGCGGCGTCGCGGGAGAATTCCCGCTCACCAAGCACAGCACTTACTTAATCGGCCGTGCCCTCGGCCATGATCTCGTTCGGACCAGCGCGAAGGCTCAGGTCGTCATCGGTCAGGACACGCGTGAATCGAGTGCCTGGATTGCGAACCGCGTCGCCGAAGGCCTGGCGGCCGTAGGCGTGGATGTTCACAGCGCTGGTGTGATCACCACGCCCGGCGTGGCTTATCTCGCGCGTTCGCGGGCCATGGCGGCCGGCGTGGTCATCTCTGCATCGCACAATCCCTGGACCGATAACGGAATCAAGGTCTTCTCCGGCGATGGCTTCAAGCTCACCGACGCGCGCGAGCTCGCCATCGAAAAAGAAATCTTCGCTTTGCTGCAGAATGAATCTGCCGCCGACGACACGGCGCTCAAAGTTCCGAAGCCATCGCTCCCCGGCGAGACCAACCTGCGTCATGCCTACGTGAAATCGCTTGCCGAGGGCGTGAAGTCTGACCTGAGCAAGCTGCGAGTGCTGGTGGATTGCGCCAATGGCGCGGCCACGGCCGAAGCGCCGGAACTGTTCCGCACCCTGGGAATTCAGGCGACCTTCATCCACGTCTCGCCCGACGGAAAAAACATCAACGAAGGCTGCGGTGCATTACATCCCGAAACGCTGGGGAAAATCGTTGCGGCATCTCCCGGCAAATTCGATTTAGGCGTGACCTTCGACGGCGACGCCGACCGCGCTCTCTTCTGCGACGCGGCTGGCCGCGTGGTGAACGGCGACGGCGTGCTGCTGGCCGCCGCCCGCGACTTGCACACGCAAGGGAACTTGAAGGCCGATACCGTGGTCTCCACGACCATGTCGAACATGGGGCTGGAGATCGCGTTGAAGAAATCGGGCATTCGCATGCTGCGCGCCAACGTCGGCGACAAGTACGTGCTCGAAGAAATGTTGAAGACAGGCGCCACTCTCGGCGGCGAGCAGTCCGGCCACATCATCTTCCGCGATTGCGACGCCACTACCGGCGACGGTCTGCTAACTGCGCTCCGACTCATGGACATCATCGTACGCAGCGGCCAACAGCTGGCGGAACTCGTCGGCGATCTGAAAGTCTTTCCGCAGAAAATTCAGAACATCCGCGTTCGCGAGAAAACCCCCTTCGCCCAAATCCCAGCTGTCCAGTCAGCCATCGAAGCAGCCGAGCGCGAACTCAACGGCAACGGCCGAGTCGTAGTCCGCTATTCAGGCACCGAAGCGTTGGCCAGAGTCATGGTCGAAGCCGAATCCGAAGAAAAGATGCGCGCCCTGACAGCAACAATCGCCGCCGAAATTCAAAAAGCGCTAGGAGTGTAAGTGAGATTTATGTGGGGACAGCCGCCTTCGGCTGTCTGCCGGGCATAGCCTGGCGGCTTGCTTCCATGTCCTGGCCTAATGCTTCTTGCGCTTGCCCTTCGCCCGCACCGGCTCTTCCTCCAACACCGCGAACTGGATCTTCTTCTCCACCGGATCAATCCTATCCACCAACACGCGAATCTTCTGGCCCAAGCTGTAGATCTTCCGCGACCTCTGCCCAATGATCTCCCGCGTGTTCTCGTGATACGTGTACCGGTCATCGGTCAGACTATTCAGCGGCACGAGCCCCTCAACGAATAGGTCCGTCAGCTCTACGAAAAATCCAAACTTGGTGACGCTGGTAATGAGCCCATCAAAATCCTCGCCCACGCGGTCCTGCATGAACTTCACTTTCTTCCCCTCCATCAACTCCCGCTCCGCATCGGCCGCCCGCCGCTCCGCCCGGCTCGACTCCTCCGCGATCTCGTGCAATTCTTCGATCCCAATCGGTCCGCCCAAAGCCTCGTGTGGCGCGGGTGCCCCCGCCCGCGCACCATCGGGTGGGACTCGACGCTTAGACCAAGGCGAAGCTTTCTCCTCAAACCGCGGGTGCCCCACCCTTGTCGCGGTCTTTGCGACAGGGTGGGGAATTTGACTTAGGTCTTGGTTTGAGCTCTGCCCCGAACCTTGCCGCAACACATCCTTCAACACCCGATGCACAATCAAATCCGGATACCTCCGGATCGGCGACGTAAAGTGCGTGTACGAAGTCGCCGCCAGCGCGAAGTGACCCAGATTCTCCTCCGAATATCGCGCCTGCTTCAGCGACCGCAGCATCAGGTAGCTCAGAATCCGCTCCTCAGGTTTCCCCGCGATTTTCTCCGTCAGCTTCTGATACATGCGCGGCGTGATGTGCACTTCGTTCGGCAGCTCAATCTCACGTACCCTCTTTCCGGTCCCGTAAGCTGCGCGCCGGTCAGTCTTCGTCTGCACGCGATGGATCGGAAGCGCTCCCACTCCCAGCGAATACCCAAACGTCGCCGCGATCACTTCAAAGTCATACACCCGTTTCGCATCCGGCTTCTCGTGGATCCGATACAGCGACCCTACGTGTCTCGACTCCAGATCGTGCGCCACACACTCGTTCGCCGAGAGCATGAATTCCTCAATCAGCCGGTGCGCGATGTTGCGCTCTGACCGCGAAATGCTCTTCATCAACCCAAGCTCGTCGAACTCGATCACCGGCTCCGGCAGATCGAAGTCAATCGATCCTCGCCGTTCCCGTTTGCGATTCAGAATCAGCGCCAGGTCGCGCATCAGCTCAAACGTCGCCACCAGCGGGGCATATCGCGAGCGCGCCGCGGCATCGCCCTCCAGCACCGCGTTTACCGCGGTGTACGTCATGCGCTCCACCGACCGGATCACGCCCTCACTCAACTCGTAGCTGACGATCTCGCCGCGATGATCCATCTCCATGACGGACGACAGCACCAGCCGTTCCACCTGCGGCCGCAAACTGCAAATGTCGGTTGAAAGTTCCAGCGGCAGCATCGGGACGGCGCGGTCAGGAAAATAAACGCTCGTGCCGCGGAGCCGAGCCTCCTGATCAAGCGCCGACCCCGGCGTCACATACTGCGCCACGTCGGCAATGTGTACCTGCAACTCGAAATTGCCGTTCTCGAGCATGTGCACGTAGACGGCATCATCAAAGTCGCGCGCCGTCTCCCCGTCGATGGTCACAATCGGGAGTCCGCGAAAATCGCGCCGCCGCTCCAGTTCGGTCGATGAGATGACTGCTGAAGTCTGCTGCGCTTCCTCCAGCGCCGCCGCCGGAAAATGATGCGGCAGATGAAACTTGCGAATCGTGATCTCGACATCCACGCCGAAATCATCCTCGCGCCCCAGAATCTCAGTCACCCGCCCCCGCGGATTCTGCGTAGGTGAAGGCCAGTCGGTGATCTCCACATCGACCACCAGCCCCTCAAGATCGTCCCATTCCGCGGGGCGTGCGACCTCGTCGCCCAACACGCGATCGACAGATTTCTTGCTTTTCCGTAGCGCCGGCGTCCCGCCGGCTGTCCCGGGGGCATCCTGCCCCCGGTTGCCAGGTCGGGCCGACGTTGGATCGCTCGCCTCCGGCCGCTCCATCCCCGCCGGAATCAAAATCTCCTGCGTAATCTTGCTGTCGATCGGCCGCACATACCCCCCGCGGCTCCCGTAGTGAAAAATTCCAACCACCGTCGGATGCGCCCGCACCACCGGACGCACAATCCGACCCTCGGCGCGCCCGTCCGGACGCACGTTGCTGATGTCGACCAGCACCAGGTCCCCGTGCATGGCATTGCCAATGAGATGCGGCGCGATGAAGATGTCGCCCGTGAGCTTCGCCTTAAGCGCTGGACTCAACGACTTCGAGTCCGGAATGACAAACCCGAATCCGTCGCGGTGCATGGTGAGCCGTCCCGCGACTAGATTCTTGTCCGCAGCGGCCGCTGGCAGTGCATAACGATCGGCGTCAACCGAGAGCAGCGTCCCCCGCGCCACCATCTTCTGCAGCAGCGAATCGAGTTCGCGACGCTCGTCCCCGCGCAGTCCGAGTTCGCGCACGAGTTGCTTAAATCCGGCCGCCCGCTTGGGCTGTTTGGCAATGTGTTTGAGAATGGTCGAATCGGAGAGCATAGAAGGAAGCTGTCAGCGATCAGCCGTCAGCTCTCAGCTTAACCCATCGCCGTGATTTCGAAGGGACTGGATTGCATCACCATCTGTCCCCGCCCCCACGCGGCGGCCAAGCACCCAGCGCGCGCCGCACCATCGCGATCTGCCCCACGTGATAACTGTTGTGCGCCACCATCTGCCAGAGCACGGCTTCGAGGGTTCCAGCAAGTTTCCTGTCGCCATCGTGCGCGCTCTCGATTTCGCGCTGCAGTTCCTGCGGAGAAGACTTCGCCAGCTCGGCAAACTCGCCCAGGTATTCCGCCATTTCCGTCTTCAGTCGTTCCCATTCCCGCGCATCCGCGGGCGCCGGCGCGGCCGGAAAGCTCTCCGAACTGTGCTCAGGATAGCTCGGCCTCTCGCCCCGAATCCGCCGCAGCTCGTACGCCATCCAGTAATTCATGTGGAAGACGAGGTACCCAACCGAGTGCGGAAATCCCGCCGCATGCCGCGCAGCCAGTTCAGCAGTGAGATCTTCCACGCACGCGACCGGATCAGCGTGCGCTCCCTTACCGCGAAGCAATTCCGTCAGCACTCGCTGTGTCATGTCCGAGAGGAGGGCCTCAGCCGAATAAGCTATGTCATCCTGAGCGGAGCGAACGAGCTATGCACGCTCCCGCCGCCGGCAAAATTGCATGGGTTCTTCGCTCCGCTCAGAATGACATGCAATCAAAACGGGCAAGCTCACCGCCCCACAAAGTACTTCTCCTCCAGAATTCCCCGATGATGCAACTCATGTCCCGCGATGATGTAAGCCAGCGCCCGCACGCTCACTTCATTCTTATTCGCCACCCCGCGCAGCACCCACGCGGCCTCATCCAGATTGCGGAGCAGCGTCAGCGTCGCCCGCCGGACTGCAATGTAATCTTCAATAATCTCCGCCAGGGGCGCCCGCGCAAACGGACCATTCTTCACATAGTCGTCCTGCTCGAATCCCGACAGCGGCGTCTGGTCGCCTCGGGCGATCCGCAGCGCGCGGTACGCAAAAATTCGCTCCGTATCGCAGACATGCCCCAGCACTTCCTTCGCATTCCATTTATCGGGCGCGTAACGGAAATCTCCATCGCTCTCATCGCGTCCGGAGAGAAGCATCATCGTCTGCCGCCTCTGCGCGTCGAGCGTTCCCAGAATGTCGGTCCCTGCGATCTGCGAAATGTACCGGTCATAATATGGCGCATATTCGCCCGGCTCAGGCCGCGCGATCGTAAACGTTGATGCATTCACCACGGCTGGTTCTGACATGCGCTGCTCCAATATAGAAGTCTGCCCCAAAGCTCGATTTCGGAAGAAAATTTCTGAAGAATTAGACTCCCCACTCCGGCTTCGGTTTTCGATAAATCTTCACCCTTGGAAGCATAACCCTCCTGCCCTGTGGAAGGGTACGGTCCGGCAGATTTTTCCGGGAATCGTTACACCCCACCACGCAGAAAATATGCAGCCCGCTCCCATCGAGTCCATCTCTCCGGGCCCTCTCCCATGTACCATCCGAGGAACTCCCGATTGAAAATAAAGGATTTTCCACAGGGCTCACTTTGAGACGCGGGAGTACAATCGGCTTTGGTCACGAAAGTGCGGCCAGTGACCCCTAATCCCAACTAGGAAAGGAACTTTTACGCCATGTGGAAGCCGACCAATCAGCCTCAAACTCCTGCACAACCTGCTGTGCCGGAGCGCCCCACTACGTCTACCCCCAGCGCGCCAGCCATGTCGGCCGCTGAGCCCGTCGCTCCCCGGCCGGTAACCACCACCACCGCTGACCAGGCCACCATCGGCAAGTCGCTCGTCATTAAGGGCGAAGTCACCGGTTCCGAGTCGCTCTACATCGACGGCCGCGTCGAGGGTTCCATCAATCTGGCCGGCAACCGCGTCACTATCGGACGCAACGGAGTTGTCGCCGCCAACATTAACGCGCGTGAGATCGTCGTTCTCGGCAAAGTCCGCGGCAACCTCACCGCCAGCGACCGCGTCGACATTCGAAGCGACGGTTCGCTCACCGGCGATGTTGTCGCCGCACGCATCTCCATCGAAGACGGCGCCTTCTTCAAGGGCGGCATCGACATCCGCAAGGGCGGACAGCCCACTCAGCAGAAGCCCAACGGCGAAGAGAAGTCGGTTCCGGCAACCGAGCCGGCCGCAGTCGGCGCCCGGGCGTAAGTTTGGCGCAAGAAAAGTTTGGCCGGTATTCAGCAGCGGGCATCCCGTAAGGATGCCCGTTTTGCTTTTCCCGCGAACCTAGCGCCGCCGTCCCGGCGGCTGTCGCGGGGGCGTCCCGCCCGCGCACTACTCCGTTGCAACTCACTCGCCGGGTTCCGCCCATCTGAAGAATTCATGCTCCAATCCCTGCCTCAGTGTGTATACTCATCGGATTTTCTGTAAGGCCGTCTGAACGGAAACTTGGAATGGGACGCATCTTCCTCATCTTCCTCCGCCGCTTGTGGCTCCCGCTGCTGGTTCTCGCGGGCTTCCTCGGAGTGTGCGTGATCTTCTACATGCGCGTCGAGGGCCTGCGCCCGCTCGACGCCCTGTTCTGGGTGATTCATCCCCACTCCATCGAATACCGCGCAGTCCACAAGTCCACCAAGATCTTTTCAATGTTCGTGTATGCGGGAGTCTTCGCGCTGCAGATCTGGATCGCCGAGCGCGTGTTGCTCACCATTTTCAGCCGTCATGGCGTGGAGGCATGGAGAACCATGATCAACGAAGTGAACGTCAACCGCCTGAACGACCACTTTATTATTTGTGGCTACGGCCAGGTCGGCCGCACCGTCGTCGACCAGCTGCAGCGCCTCGAGATCCCCTTCGTCCTCATCGAAACCAACGAAGGCCTCTACCGCGAACTGCTCAACGACAAGATCCCCGTTATTCAAGGCGACGCCAAGCGCCACGACGTCCTGCTCCAGGCTGGAATCGACCGCGCTCGCGGCATTTGCATCGTCATCGACAACGATGCCGACAATCTCTACATCACCGTGACCTCGCGCTCGCTCAATCCCAAAATCAAAATCATCACCCGCGCCGGACAGCAGCGCTACGCCAACGCCATCCGCAGCTCCGGCGCCGACGAAGTGATTATCCCCGAATACGAAGGCGGCCTGATGACCGGAAGAATGATCCAGAAGTATTACCCGATCCCGCTGGCCATCAAATAGGGAGCCCCAGGTCGCAGGCGTGGCACAAACAGAGTTGCTTTATTCGATCGACGCACCGCCTGACTGCGCACCAATCGGGCGCGCCGCCCGACCAAACATGATTCCGGTCTCCACCCCAACCGGAACCCCGTCGCGCACGTACGACTTGAACTTCCAATGGCTCAACGCATCACTGATGGCCTTCGCCTGATCGGGAAAAGCACTGAGAAAGTGAATGTGTTTCACCTTGCCTTTCCTGTCGATAATGATCCGCACCGGGACAGGATTGAATTTGGACTCCGTGAAAACCGGATCGACTCTCGCCATCACATTTGCGCCGCCCGCGAAATCCTTGATGCATACGGGCATGTCGCCTCCACCCATCCCCGCTGTGAGACCGGCTTCGGCGGGCAAGATCATCTTGTTCAGATCCAGGACTAGATTCTCCAGCAGCTTCGTGTCCCGGCTGCTGAGCACGATCTCCACGGTGTGGCAGCGGATTTGGGTCGCCACCACGTACCAGTGCAACTGTGCGACCGGAGCCCAGTACGCAAGAAAGTCAAACGACCGGCCGGCAATTCTTGTTTCGGTCAGAGGTTGTTCTAACTTGTAGTCCATCTGCAAATGGTCTTTCACATATTTCATGTGCTGCAAAACATTCACTTCTGGCAGCGGCGTGAAGAACATATATTGAGCCGTTATCAAAATATTTCCCCGGATCTGCCCCTTGCTGTCCGCAGGCCTGATCTGCGTCAGCACGTATCGCCCGCTATCGGAGGGAGGCGGCCCCTCGTAGCGTTGCGTCCAACCTGAAGGCAGGGCCTTCCGAAGTACTCGCTATGGAAAACATTGTTGCTAACGCTGCCGCCTTCCGGCAGCGGCGTGACGGAGTCACTCGCGCTCGACCACGCACCCTTGAGCAGGATGACCCCGGTCGGAACTTTCGTAAGAACCTGGGTCGAATTGTTTGCGGTGGAAAAATCGCCTCCATTGCCGGGCCCGCTCTTCGGTTGCGAATCTTGGCAGGAGGCAGGCCTGGAGGCAAGCAACGACAAGTGCAGCATGATCACAACTGACAAACGCAGGAAATTAGAACGCATGGGTTCGGCCCTCACACCAACGGCAACCAAGACTGCGCCGCCGGATCGTCTGCTCTCACATTGCCTCAAACTGAAAGTAGCTGGCGAAACGCGCGTCGGGGTCTCGCCAGCAGGTGCTCATCGTCGATCCCAAACAGGTTTGATCACAACGAGCGCAGGAAGTTCAGCAGATCCTGTTGTTGGCTGGTGGAAAGCGTGTCGAAATTCGCTTCCACCGTAGACGCTTCGCTCCCCTTGCTGTCATGGTCCTCAATGGCTGTCAGCAGGTTCGTTGTGCGCCCATCATGCAGAAGGAAGATTCGCTGCCCCAGACCCCACAAGGGAGCCGTGCGGAACTGGTCCCCTCCTGCGCCCCCTTGCGCGACGTTATCCGTCAGCAGTGTTCCCATGTGATGAACCTCGAAATCCGAGTATGCATTCACCGGAGCACTACTCAGTGAGCCTGTGATATTCGACTTTTGTGTAGTCCCAGGGGTTGGATTGTGGCAGGTCGCGCAACCGATAGAACTGAACAACGAGGCCCCGTTGGAGATTGAGCTCGAAGCCATTGTCGTCCCATTCAGTACGACCGTTCCGCTGGGTGGAGGCGCGAGTCCACGCATGAAGTTGGCAAACGCCGAGACATCATCTAGGATCGCCGGACCCGTCAGCGCCGGATTGCTCGCGTCTTCCGGATAGCCACCCCCACTCAGGTTCAGACACGACGACGGAAATCCCGTCAGACCGCTGCCGCCGCCCCCATCTTCGCCAGGAAGAGGCCGGTCCTGCGGGAACAACAGGTTCGTGATGCCCATCTCCACGTTGTAGGCTTCACCCGTAAAGATGTGCAGCGACTTGTTTTGTGCTTTCCAGCCGAAACGGCTGATCGTGCCATCGTTGCCGTTGTGGTTGAACGCCCCGGAAATACCCAAACGATTGTTGAGGTTCTTGGCCATATTCGCGAGCAGCGTTGAGTCATCGAGGTTCTCGACGAGTCCCGCGCCAAAGACCGGTGTGGGAATGCGGAAGATGATATTGTTCACCGCTTGCGCAGCGCTGAAGCTTGGTTGCGTCAAACTGCACGCACCGGCATCAGAGCGGCCCGTCACCGTGAACAAATCTTCCACTCCGCCATTCGGTGCACTGAGGTTGGCTGAGCCATTTTTATTGAAATAGTACGGGAACCGCGCCTCTACCGTGGGCCCCGTCGGAGTCACGAAATAAGGCATCGCGTCTTTCGGCGCGACACCGCTACTGATGAATTGCGCTTGCGGATTCGACGCAGGACCCGAGCCTCCTATCGCCGGCTGCGCGTGGCAGGAACTGCAGCTGTTCGAGTTGAACCGCGGTCCCAGCCCGTTGTTGGCGCCCCCGGAAACGGTCTCGACCTCCTGGAAGCGACTTTGTCCGTCATTAAAAAAGGCGAGAATCCCAGCGTTGTCGTCCGTCAGCACGGAAGAGAGCGCCGCCCCCGTGCCGCGAGTGCCGCTCTGAACTCCAGGATCGGTTTGAGCAAACGTCATTTTAGTGAGGAACAACACTGCCACCATCAAAGCTAACGCGAGCCTAGCTGTCTTAAGCATGATCCCTCCTGTGGTTTGTTCGGTGAAACGGGTAAGGCAGCCGGAATGGCGCAATCGGAATGGCGCTATCGGAATGACGCGCGTGAAGCTTGGCCGTTTCCGTCGTGTGGCGCAGGGACCGGATTCAGCAGGTGGAGCTTTTTAACTGTTTCCTCCGCTCGCTGGCAAGAAGAATCGTCAGTCCTTACGAATCTGGAACAGAGTCGGGAGCGCACTTTGCGGATTCGTATTGTTTTCTATTTGCTACGCGTCTTCGTGAGGAGGCGTTCGATGAAGTGAGAAGGATTAAGACTGCACAGAAAAGTTCGGAAAAACGAAACGCGCCTTGTCGGTAGCGCTGACCACCTACTCCACAAACATGCAATCTCCATACGAATAGAAACGGTAGCGCTCGCGGACCGCATGCTCATACGCGCGCATCACGTTCTCTTTCCCGCCCAGCGCGCACACCAGCATCAGCAGCGTGGACTGCGGCAAATGGAAATTCGTCAGCAGCGCCTGCACCACCTGAAACTCGTACCCGGGATAAATAAACAGGTTAGCCTCGCCTGATGTTGCACGTATCTCACCCGTCCCCTGCGTCGCCGCATATTCCAGAGTGCGCACGGTCGTAGTGCCGACCGCAACGATCCGCCGCGAATCGCTCCGCGCCCGAGCAACCTTCTCCGCCGCCTCCTCCGAAATCGAATACGCCTCCGAATGCAGCCGATGTTCTTCCACCCGCTCGCTGCGCACTGGCTGAAAAGTTCCCAGGCCCACGTGCAGCGTGACCTCTGCAGTCTCAATCCCGCGCTCCCGCATGCGCGCCAGAATCTCCGGCGTAAAATGGAGCCCCGCCGTTGGAGCCGCCACCGAACCCCGCTCCCGCGCATACACCGTCTGATACCGTTCCCGATCGCTGGATGAATCATCGCGCGCAATATAAGGCGGCAGCGGAATATGCCCAATCTTTTCCACGAGTCCAAAGAACTCATCCTCGAGATGCTCATGTGGGGACAGCCGCCTTCGGCTGTCCGGCTGGGCAAGGCCCGGCGCCGGCGCCACAAATCGAATTGTCCGCTCCCCAAACTTCGCCCGCGCGATTACTTCAGCCTGCAACTCATCCTGCTCCCCAAAGAACAGCCGTTCCCCCACCCCAATCTTCCGACCCGGCCGCACCAGGCATTCCCATTCATTGGGTTCCCGCTGCAATTGCCGCGTCAAAAGAACTTCAATCCGCCCCTGCAGAAATTCCGGGTGCCCCATTTCTCGCGTTCTTTGCGAGAAGTGGGGTAGTTGTACTCCGCCCCGATGTCCATAAAGCCGTGCCGGGAACACGCGCGTGTTGTTGAACACGACCAGATCGTCCGCCCGCAGCAGCTCCGGAAATTCGCGGAACTGGCGATCCTCGAGAGTCCCTGCCCCCGATTTCACCTGCAGCAGCCGCGACCCCGCCCGGTCCGCCAGCGGTTCCTGCGCAATCAAATCTTCGGGAAGTTCGTAATGGAAATCGGAAACCAGCACGCCTACCGATTATAGGGAGATCACCTCAGTTCGAGGCCCGTAGACCGGCCCAAACGGCTGATTTTTCTGGAAATTTGGATTGTCTCTGCCCGCCCCTGCTGGTACTATGCGAAGGTCGAGTCGCAGCCGCTTTTTGTCATCTCCCCCAAGGGTAACCATGCCTACGGAACGCAAATATAGGGAAGAAATCGTCCGCTACGGACGCATGCTGCACGAGCACGGCTATGTTGCCGCCATGGACGGCAATCTTTCCGTGCGCCTCGAGCACGACCGCATTCTGGTCACCCCGACCTGCGTCAGCAAAGGTGCGATGAAAGCGACTGACATGGTGATCGTCGACCTGGACGGACAGAAAGTCGCCGGCCGCCGCAACGTCACCAGCGAAATCGGCATGCATCTGCTCATCTATCGCATGCGCCCCGACGTGCAGGCCATCGTCCACGCTCATCCGCCAACCGCGACCGGATTTGCCGCCGCCGGAATTCCCCTGACCGAGCCTCTGGTTTGCGAAGTAGTCATGGGCTTGGGATGCATTCCGCTGGCTCGCTACGGCACTCCCGGCACCTCAGAACTGGCCCAGACGCTCGAACCCTACGTCCCCACCTATGACGCCATCCTCATGTCGAACCACGGCGTCGTAGCCTACGGCGACACGCTCGAGCACGCCTACATGAAGATGGAAACCGTCGAGCACTTCGCGCAGATCGCCCTGGTCACGCACCTGCTCGGCCGCCAGCAGCCCTTGAAAGAAGTGGACATCGAAAAGCTTCTTCTCGCCCGCACCAAGTATTTCGGCGCAAAAATCGCCGCTGCCATGCCCCTGCCTCGCTCTCCCCAAAAAGTCAGCTAGCCAGTATTCCTCCGTGTACTCCGTGTCCTCCGTGGTGGAGATTTTCCCACCGGCTGAGCCCTATTCCCCTCCAATCCGAAACCGCATCCCCGCCCGGAAATTCACGGGCAGCGCCGGATACCCCACCACTTCGTTGTACCGCCGGTCCAGCGCATTCTCCACATTCGCATACAACGTCACTCGCGGCCGCACCGCGTACCATCCACCGAAATCGACGCGCACATATCCCGGCGCATGATCAATCCCAAAGCCCAGAAAATCTGAGTCCGGCCGCGCCCCGACGAAACTTCCCGCAAGGCTTCCTCCCCACCGCGTCCCCAAATACGACAGCAACGCCGTCGCCGAATGCTTTGGCCTCCGCAGCAACGGCTGTCCCGGGTCATACAGTGCGTTGATGGGTGCCGGATTCTCCAGAATCTGCGTCGACGTGTACGTGTATGCCGCGTTCAATAACAGTCGAGGCATCAACTTGGCCTGCATTCCCGCTTCGGCCCCGTGTGCCAGCGCCGAGTTCACATTGACGTATTCCCCTACGAAGTTCACCGGATCCACCGTCACATAGTTGATCTGATCATGGAACAGATTGTTAAAGTAAGTCGCCGTGAAAACATATTTTCCCCGCTCCAGATCTTGCTGGATCCCAGCCTCAAACGCCCGCGTGTGCTCGGGGCGCAGTCCCAGATTTGGAATGTTGTACGGGTCCGGCGGAATTCCATTGAACGTCTCTTCCAGACGCGGCTCTTTGAACGCCGTGGCATAAGAGAACCGCAACCGCGTTCCCGAAAAAATCTCGCTCCCCCGCAAGGCCTGCCACGTGAGCGCAACCCTCGGCACTCCAATGTTGCCGAAAGTGCTGTTATGCACGAACCGCCCGCCCACAATCGCCGACAACGTCTTCCACGTCACCGCCTGTTGCGCGTAGATGTCATTACTCAACCGCTGGCCGTGATTCTGCGCCCCGTAGGCAAGGTTTCCCACAAACCCGTTCTCGTTCTCCACGCGATATCCGAAAGTCGTGTGCGCCCAGCTTCGTTCCGAATAGTCACCCTGATACTCAAAACCCGCGCGATTGATGTGGTCGACCTCATTCGAAGCAAAATCAAACTGCCCGTAGGCCGGACTGACGCGACTCGGGTCTCCTGGATTCAGCTCGTAATACCGGTATAGATAATCGAATCCCGTGAATCGGTGCTGCCATCGATTGCGCGCGAGTGTCAGCTCGGCGCTGCCCAGCACGTTGTTGAGCTGCGACCAGTCATACGGATTCGGTGGCAGCGGATACGACGGCCCCGTCCCCGACGACACAATGGGATCGTACCCATTGAAATTCCACTCTCCCGAATTCCCAGTGTGACTGTTCGCATGCCGAACCCGCACGCGCAGGGAAGCGAGGTCATTGAGCGCCACTCCCACATTCGCGCCCTCGAGCGAATCCGAATACGCGTTGTTGATCCCCGCGCCGTTGGTATTGAGCTGGCTGCCAAACAGGTTGTAATCGAAGCGCCCGCGCGCCCCCGCCAGCGACGCGTAACCTCTCGCGGTCCCGAAATTCCCTCCGTCGGCGCCAAACGACAACTCCGGTACCCGCGTGCTCCCGGCGCTCGTCCAAACCTGCACCACGCTGGTCATCGCGTCCGATCCATACAGCGTGCTCTGTGCTCCCCGCACAAACTCCATACGGTCGGCCTGATCCAGCCGCAGGGTCCCGAAGTCAAACGTTCCCCCCGGCTCGTTGATCGTGACTCCATCCACAATCACCTTGTTGTAGCGCGACTCTCCTCCGCGCACGAACAGCGACGTCAACCCTCCTCGCTGCCCCGCGTCGTTCACAATCGCGCCCGGCAGGAACCGGATCGCATCGCTCGCCGCAATTGGCTGGATCGTCGTCAACTGCGCTGCGCTGAGAGAGTCCACGTCGGCTCCGGCGGCCTGCGCGGGTACAGGCGTGCGCATCCCGCTCACCACCACAGTTTCCGATGCCGTCGCCAGCCGCAAATTGACTGTGATCTCCGCCTGCGATGAAACTGGCAGCGTTTCAGCGGCGAACCCGGGCGCCAGTACCTGAATCTGATATGCCCCCGCGCCCGGCATATGAAGCACGGCCACGCCTTCCGCCGAAGTGTTCTGCGTGGCTAGAATTTTGCCGTCGTTTTCGCCGATCAGCGACACTTGGGCCCCGCCCACCGCTGCCAATTGCGGATCCACCACTTTTACTTTGAGATCGGCCGCCGCAGCAGCCAGGGAAAAAGAGAGAACGAGAAGAACGCCACCGAACACGCGCATACTTTCCTCCTTTGCTCGCGAAAGAGGTTGCGGTAGACGGATCGCGCCGGTCTCCTGGCTTCGCGAGTAAGGATCATTCCGATCCAGTAACGCCCCCGGCCTTCCCGGAATTTCTCCCAGTGGCCGTTGACAGTTTCCTCGCTTACAGTTGCGCGGCAGCGCGGGATTCTCACCCGCTTCCCTGTCTTCACCGAGCGGCAAAGACGCGCGTTCCGAACGACATCACAGATCAAAGATCAGAAACAACCGTCGCCAAGAATCTAATGGCTGCAGATACCTAAGTCAAATGTGGACGATTGTCTCGGCCTGTCGCGGGGCTCCTCTGTCACAATCCCGACAAGAGACGGGGAACGCTGTGGACCCGACGGGATTCGAACCGGCACCTTGCAGCTTCACAGGCTCAGATGCTGCCATTCCACCACGGGCCCTGGGATCAAGATTACGGTTTGCGATCGACTTCCTGCGAGTTTCCGCTGCAATCTTCACATTCGGAAGTTCCTGGGAGATTCCTCACTTCGCCCTCGCTGCGGCCTCCACGCCCGCCAGCATCTTGTCCAAATCTGCCCTCGAGAAATATCGCCCGTTCACGATCACCGCCGCAATCTTCTGCGTGTTGCGAATGTCATCGAGAGGGTTCGCATCCAGCAGGACCAGATCGGCAAGTTTTCCTTTCTTGATCGTTCCCAGCCGGTCTTCCATCCCGAGGAACGTTGCCGGATTCAGCGTCGCCGTCTGCAGAGCTTCCATCGGAGTGAAGCCTGCAGCCACGAATCGCTGCAGTTCCTCGTGCAGGCTAAAGCCAGGAAAAATGTAAACGCCGGGAGGAGTGTCCGTCCCCGCAAGAAATGGAATCCCGGCACGGTGCATCTCATTCACGACTTCCAGTTCTTTTTCCACGAATCGCTTGCGGGTGGCGAGATCATCGGTGTTGAAATCATGCGTGATCTCCTCGGTGAAGCGCTTCCACGTCACATCTTTCCAGGATGCGGGCACGTATTTGGCCCGGGCGTCGCTGGCGAAGTTCGTCTGATCAATCAGGTTGCCTCCGCGCTCCCACACTAGCGTCGGACACTGCCAAGTGTGATTCTTCGCTAACAGCGCGAACAACGTCGCCCCCCGCTTCGAGTCGTATGTCGAAAGAAATTGACCTGGCGTCTTGGGCCCTTTCAGGAATGCATCTTCGAGCGGCGAACTGCCCTCAAAGATCCCGATGAGGTGCTCGAAGCTCTTCTGCCCCGCATTCGAAGCTTCGGAAGCACGCACCGAATCCGGCACATGCCCGACGAACGTGATCCCCTGCTTGCGCGTTTCGTCGGCAATCGCGAATACCGCCTCCCGCGGAATCAGCGACTGCAACTTGATGAAGTCCGCTCCGCGCCGCTTCAGATCGTCGACGGCTCGCCGGCCATCTTCCGGAGTCGCAATCGCAATCGAACTGGGAAAGCGCGGCTGCGGCCCGTCGAGCATCGGTCCACTGATCACCATTCGCGGCCCAATCAGCGTCCCGGCAGTGATTTCCTTGCGCCACTGCTGCAGCACTTCCAACTCGCCGCCCATGTCTCGCACGCCCGTAATGCCATTGGCGATGAACAGCGGCAGCGTGACTTCCTTCCCGCGCGGGAACCAGTCGCCGAAGACCATGTGGACATGCATGTCCCAGAGCCCTGGGATCAGAAACTTGCCCGTCCCATTCACATCCACGGCCTGCAGTTTCCCGCCCACGCTTCCCGCGGAACTGCCGATCTCCGCGATTTGTCCGTCGCGCACAATCACGGTACGATGCGCCTGCGTTGGCCCACCGGTCACATCAATCACGTTGACATCATGGATGATCAGAGCGGAAGGCGCAGCCGGTTGCGCGCGGCCGATAGCACAAAAGACCGCCAACGCGAGGGCCGTCCAAACAAGTCGTCTCATTGCGAAGGAATCTTAGGGCGGTCGGCGGGGTTAGTCAAAGCATTCAGCTAGGAGCTAGCAGCTAGTTATGCACGTGCGGGCTCTGGGCCGGATTCGCGTGGTGCGTGGCTAGTTCCCGGGTGACTTTCACTTCAAAGCTCACCGGCAGCGTTTTCGGCGGAAAACATTGCGCATTGTCGCAGGCCTGATAGCGCAGTACCCCATGCATCACATATTTTCCCGGGGTCACAGAGAGCAGGGGATGCACCCCCACCGCGACCGTAAAGTCTCCGCTATAGACATTCAGCTTCTGATCCGGAGAAAAAGGGAAGGTCAGATCTTTGCCCGCAGGATACTCGATCTTCCCCAGGATGATGTCGGTGGGCAGGTCCATTTTCAAACTTGTCGGAATCAGGAACTCGTCCTTCGGCGCGTTAGAGTTGATGTGGAATCCCGAAGCGACCCGAAAATTCAAATTCACCATGGTCTGCGTGGTGCGTTGCGCCGTGACCAGCCCCACCGGAGCGAACGACACCGAGGGCGACTTCCCTCCCTGCGCCGCGGCCGTGCCCGCAAGCAAGGCGAGCACCCAGATCAGCTTCGAGTTGTGGCCTTGCATCATTTTGGAGACACCCAATACTAGAGCGATCCCGACCCCGTTCCTATTGTCACTTCTGAGCCTTCGAGCCATCCCGAATGTTAGAACGATCGGCTGCGGGACGCGACGTTACTTCTGAGCAGGGCCAATCTCGCGCATCGTCTGGGCCGATGCCTCGTTCTTCGCGGCTTCCGTATCTAGCGCCTTCTTGATCGAATCCTCGATCTCACCCTTGCCCTTCAACCCGATAATCTTGTCGACAATCTTTCCATCGCGGCCAATGAAAAAACTCTCCGGCAGGGCCGGGATGCCGCCGTACGCGTCTCCCACCGCCTCCTTCCCGAGCAGCACCGGATAGTTGACGCCCATATCCTTGGCGAACTTGGCGATGTCTTCTTTCCCGGAATCATCCATCGCGACCCCAATCACCTGCAGCCCTTGCGATCCGTACTGGTTCTGCAGCTCCACCAGCCACGGAGTTTCGATTTTGCACGGTCCGCACCAGGTGGCCCAGAAATTCAGCAGAACGGCCTTGCCGCGCAGGTCTGACAAGCGCAGACTCTTCCCGTCAAGCGATTCGAGCGTAAAGTCCGGCGCAGCCGAGGCCTTGGTGATGAGCGGAGTTGATCCCGAACGGCGAACCGCGTGAAACCCGAAGAACAGCATCGCCGCGGCGATCACAGCCACCGCGACCAGAGCCAGCGGATTACGGTTCCCTCCCGCAGCCGTTTGTGGGGCGAGCGCACCGCCCGCGAAATCCGACTGTTGAAACGCTGAGCCACAAGCCCCGCAACTGACCACGCACACGCCGGGCGCACCGACCGGAGTCGTGCCGGCGCTCTGATTCAGCGCCGCTCCGCACTTTGGACAAAACTGAAATTCTTCAACTTTCAAAACCAGATCCTCCCACTACAAAGCAAAACGATTCAGAAACGACAGCCAGCTCGAGATCAGCGTAAAACGACCAATCACCAGCAACACGCCCAGCGCGATCATCAGGCCTCCGCTCGCCACTTCCAGCAAGTGCATCTTCGAGCGAAAGCGGCTGTAGAACTTCAGGAAGCGCTCCATCAGCAGAGATGTCAGGATGAACGGCACCGCCAGCCCCAGCGAATAAACCGCCAGCAGAGCGATTCCCTTGACCAGTGTGTCCTGTTCGCTGGCCAGCGTCAGCAGCACGGTCAGAATCGGCCCCAGGCACGGCGTCCAGCCGAACGCGAACGCGAAACCAATCACGAATGCGCCCACCGGCGTGCTGCTGCCTTTCACGCTATGCAACCGCGCGTCGGTGTAAAGCGCCTTGATCTTGAAAATTCCGGTCAGGTGCAATCCGAAGATAATGATGACCACGCCCGCCACGATCGACAGGGTGTGTTTGTACCGCGCCGCGATCTGCCCGATTTCCGTGGAGATCGCTCCCAACGTCACAAACACCACGCTGAAGCCGAGGATGAACCCGATCGAGTTCACCATGACCCGGCGCATCAGCTGCCCCTGCGGCGCCTTCAACTCCTCCACCCCCGCGCCCGAGATCAAAGAGACGTAGCCCGGCACCAGCGGAAGCACGCAAGGCGAAAGAAAAGAGATCAAGCCCGCGATAAACGCGGCGAGCGGAAGCGGAAGGCCTGACAGGAAGCTGGACATTCGATTTTATTGTACCTGCTGGATGCTGCCTCATTAGATCAGACGATCAAGACGGGATTAAGTTGCAAAGGTTGTGTGAGCGTCGGGCCGCGTCACCGTGATTTGCCAGGCTGCGGCCGCACAGGCTGCGCCGCCGGTCCGGGTTCCGGCGTCTGGTCCGCAGATTCCCCCAGCTTGCGGAAAACTCCACCCGGCAGTATCGCCGAAAGCACCGCCCGGTTACTTTCCTGCCGCACTCTCAAGCTGTCAAAGAAGGCCTTCACGTCAGCGTCAGTGCCCCCCGATCCGACCGACACCTCCGCACTGCGAAACATCGTCAGGAACGTATTGGCCTTGTCGGTAATGTTGCGGGCGTCATCGTCGCTGCCCGTCGAAGCCTCTGCCCGCAGGTGCAGCACGCCCGTCCGCAGCGGCAGGTGCAACGGGTTAAAGCTGACGGAAATCACAAGATCCGCCGGCTTGGGAAAAATCGCGGACCACGACTCAAACCCCGGCGACGTGGGCTCCACGTGCGCCACCATCCAAAACGGGCTGGCCAGCTGCACCCGCTTGTAATAGCGCCGCAGCAGCGCCGGACCTCCAAATGGAGATGCCAACCGCCGTGACCGGTCCACCATTCCGCGGATCACCGCCGGGTCGTCATGATTCGAAGCCGCGACCGTGTCCACGCCGAGAATCGCGATGCGGAACGACCTGCCATAGAGAGGAATCGTAAAGATCTCGACCGAGTTGTAATTCTCCACCGACTGCGCGGTCGTCTTCAGATATGCCAGACACTTGCTGCCATCAAATGTTCCCTTGAAAACTTCCGAAAAGCGGGGCTCGGGAGCCGCCCCTCCGGTCCCACCACCGGGCCAGCTTTGCGGGTAGTGGACGGCGAAGGCCACCGCGTCCAGGTCGCGCTCGAAATCAAACCCCGTCTGCTGAATGAACCGTTCATATTCCGGTTCATGCGCGACCGGAAATAGCAGCTTTCCGCCGTTTAACCTGCGGGCCCAGCCCAAATCGGCGTACACAAAGGCATCGGCGGCGGGCAGCAACCGCGCAGGCTCCGGCGGAGCGGCCTTTCTTAACTCGACGGCAAGCGTCACCGCCGCAGCGACCACGACGACTGCCAGAGCGATGGGGAGAGTGCGCCTTATTCGCATGAAATGCGGGTCAGGGATGAAATGATAGCATCCCCGGCAGCGACTCACTCATGGCGCAGCGCCGTCATGGGGTCGATCTGGCACACCGGCGTTGCGCGGGACTGCCGAACGGATTGATATCATTTGGACTTTCCGCCCGTCCAAACAACCATGTTCAGCACAGTCTGGGGAGATATTCGTCACGCCGTTCGCATCATGTGCCGGTCGCGCCTGTTTACCGCTACGGTGGTTCTCACCGTTGCGCTCGCCATTGCAGCCAATGCAACCATCTTCACAGTCGTGAACGCGGTCATGATCCGATCGCTGCCCTTCGCCGAGCCCAGCCGGATCATGCAGGTGGCGGAGAAGAACGACAAACTCAACCTGCCGACGTTCGCGGCTTCCGTGCTGAACTTCCTTTCCTGGCGCGAGCAGACGCAATCGTTCGAGCAACTCGCCGGAGTGGGCTACGCCACCTTTACCCTGAGTGGAAATGGGGAGCCCGAGCAACTCACGGGAAACCGCATCAGCCCCGTCCTGACCCAGGTTCTCGGCACCAGGCTCATCGCCGGGCGAGAGTTCAAAGCGGACGAAGAGAAGCCCGGTGGCGCGGCAGTCGCCATTATTGGCGAAGGCCTATGGAAGCGCCGTTTTGCCTCGGACCCAGCCCTCGTCGGCCGAACGATTTCCCTGGATGGATTGCCCACGACGATCGTCGGGATCGCTCCGGCAAGCCTGAAACTGATCGGCGGCGGCGATATATTTACGCCGTTGACGATCGACCCCAGCAAGGAACTCCGTCTGAACCACGTAATCACCGTCTTCGGGAAGCTCAGGCCCGGGGTCACTCCGCAACAGGCCCAAGCGGAGATGGATACGATCTCGGCCCGCGTCGGTAAACAGTATCCCGAAGTGCGTTATTGGGGCATTCATCTCCTCAGCTTGTTCGACACATTTGTCACGCCAGATCTGAAAACCGGACTGCTCGTTTTGCTGGTCGCTGTCGTGTTTGTGCTGCTCATCGCGTGCGCGAACATCGCGAACCTGCTGTTGGCGCGCGCCGCAACCCGGCAGAAGGAAATGGCCGTGCGCACCGCGTTGGGCGCCACGCGGAGTCGCCTCATTCGTCAGCTTCTGGTGGAGAGCGTCGCGCTCTCGATCCTCGGTGGCGGCGCTGGCCTGCTCGGAGCGGTTGCGGCCGTGCGCGTGCTGACCCAGTCCTTGCCGGATGGCACTTTGCCCTTTCCCGATGTTAGGGTCGACTCGACCGTGCTGTGGTTCTGTTTCGCGCTCACGATTGCCACGGGTCTACTCTTCGGCCTGGCGCCGGCGTGGCGCTTCGCAACCGCCAAGGCCAACGACACGCTGAAAGAGGGCGGACGCGGCTCGACCGGCGGCATCCGCAGCTGGTTGCGCGACAGCCTGGCTGCGGGCGAAATAGCGCTTGCCGCAGTCCTGCTGATTGGCGCGGGCCTGCTGATGCAGAGCCTCGCCAACCTGCAGCGCGTGCGGCTGGGATTCGATTGCAGCGGGCTGATGACTTTCCAGCTTGCTCCGCCCGTGCCGCAATATCCATTGGCCGATAAAGGGCCCGCCCTCTATCACGCGCTTATCGAGAACCTGCAGTCGATTCCCGGTGTCCGGGGTGCCGCGGTCTGCAGCGGGATTCCCTTCGGCGCCGGAAATTACGCGCGGCATCCAATGATCACCACCGAGGCCTCCGTGCTGCCGCCCGGCACCGCTGTGCCCATCGACTGGCGAAGTGTCAGCAATGGCTACTTCGACACCATGCGCATCCCGCTGCTGCGCGGTCGCACCTTCACCGACGCGGACGTCCGTACCTCACAGTTGGTGATGGTCGTCAGCCAGACGACCGCCCAGAAATTCTTTGGCGATGCCGACCCGATCGGGCGAACCCTGCGTCCCAGCGCCAAGCCGGAAATTGCCTACACAATCGTTGGAGTTGTGGGCGACATTCGCGATCAGGCTCTGAACCAGCAGACCCCGACGCTTTACTATGGACTCCAACAGCGCGGTACTTGGCCGCTCATGGACGTTGTCGTCCGGGGCGACGCTCGCACCGACGGTTCCGCAGAGGCGCTGCTGCCTTCGATTCGCCAGAGAGTCCATGACATCGACGCCGGGCTCGCCCTGGCGAACGTGAATACGATGGACCAATGGTTGTCGAACAGCGCAGCCCAGCCGCGGCTCAACACGGTCTTGCTGTCGGTTTTCGCCAGCGTGGCGCTGCTCATTGCGGCGATCGGGATCTACGGCGTGCTCGCCTACTCCGTGAACCAGCGCACCCGCGAGATCGGTCTACGCATGGCCTTGGGTGCCACGCCCCGCAGCGTGCTTCAGCTCATTGTCGGTCAGGGGATGAAGGTGGTGCTGATCGGCGTCGGCATCGGCTTGGTGGGCGGGCTCGCCCTCGGTCGGGCAGTTTCGAGTCTGGTGTTTGGTGTGCCCATCCACGATCCGGCAACCTTCAGTCTGGTCGCCGTGGTGCTGACCGCGGTCGCGCTGGCGGCATGCATTATTCCAGCGCGACGGGCTGCGCGCGTGGATCCCATGGTGGCCTTGCGGGAAGAGTAACGGGAGTTGACTTGCGGCGTCATCCCGAAGCCCCGCGTTTTCACTAGCGCGGGCGAGGGATCTGGCGTGGGGTGTCTCCGGCTGCGGTCGCCGGTCTGCTCGCGGGATCCTTCCCTCCGCCTGAAAAACGGCTACGGTCAGGATGACGCCCGTTGGGAAGGGCACTGGCGAAATTCAAACTGCACCAATACCGAGAAGGTTGTAGGGCTGCTAGAGGCGTGAGAGCATGGCCGGCATGGATCACGACTCATACTGGCATGGATACCTGATGGCACGGCACCACACGTCCCTGATTCTTGGAATCGTTTTAATGGGTATGGCGCTGATCTTCACGCTCACCGGACGATGCTTGGTGAAGTACCGAGGGATAGTTAAACGTGCCGAGGATCCCAAGACGTTTTGGCAGAATATTGCCCTGTATTGCCTGCTTGGGCTTTTCTTTCTTGGACTCTACTTGTATACGGCCTACTGAGACCCGGCAAAAGCGAGATTTCAAACTGACCCACTACCGCCTCGGGTGACGTAACTTTGATTGTGTAAAAAGCAAGAGGGTGTAAGTTGGCTTTGGCCTCGCAAGCTAAAGCCGATCCTGAAAAAAGGAGACCTACACCCAATGGCGAAGATAATCCCGATCACGGAGCATTTCCAACATTTTCTGGCCGAGATGAAAGAGAGTTTCTGGGGCGATCTGTACGGGCAGACGAGGCAAGCCTGGCAACAGTTTTTCGAGCTGCAGTCGGAGCGGCAACGGGACCGGTTCTCCGGCTGGGGGCGGTATGAGCGGCGGCGGGGAAAACGGCGGGACTACCGCAACGGCTACTATGAGCGGGATTTCGTAACCCGCTTTGGGACGATCCGGCTGCGCATTGCGCGCACCCGAGGGAAGAGCTTTCTGCCGGTGGGGCTGCGGCGGTTTCAGCGGCGGGCAGAAGAGGTTTCGCTATTGATCCGCGAGGCCTTCTTGCGCGGCATCAGCACGCGGCAGGTGGGCCGTGTGGTGGCGACGCTGACCGGAGAGACGGTGAGCGCGCAGACGGTGTCGAAGCTGACCCGGGATCTGGATGAGGCGGTGCGGCAGTTTCATCAGGCGCGGTTGAGCGACGACTATGCCTATTTGTTCCTTGATGGGGTGAGCTTGCGGGTGCGGCGACCGGCGGGACGCAAGCAGGTGCAGATGCTGGTGGCGTATGGGATCCGCCAGGATGGCAGCCGGCACTTGCTGGCTTTTTTGCGCAGCCAGGGCGAAGGGCAGGCCGACTGGGAAGGGTTGCTCGAGGATCTCTACCGGCGCGGACTGGAAGGCCGATCGCTGGGCCTGATTCTCACCGACGGCTGTGCCGGTTTGGCGGCAGCGATTCGCACCGTCTATCCGCGGGTGCGGCATCAGCGCTGCTGGGTGCATAAGATGCGAAACATCTTAGAGAAGACGCGCAAGCGCGATTACGACGAAGTGAAGGCCGGAGCCCAAGCCATCTATCTGGCCGATGGCCGGGCGCAGGCCGGAGCCGCCTTTCGCGCCTTCCGCTCGCGCTGGTGCCGAGCCTACCCCGCCATGGTCCGGCGGTTGCAGCAGGACCTGCCCGAGTTGCTCCCGTTCTTCGCTTTCCCACGGCACCTGTGGCGCAAACTGCGCACCACCAACGTCATCGAGCGCTGCGTCGTGGAAGTGCGGCGGAGAACCCGGCCCATGGTCTGCTTTGTCAACGTAGAAAGCGTCGACCGCATCATCTACTCCATCTTCCAGAGATTTAACCTGGAATGGAAAACCCGCACCCTCAACCTTTTTACACAGGCAGCTTGACGTCACCCCGCCACGACCCTCTGTTGCACCCCAACTTGCCCTTGTGATACCTTAAATAATTGTCCCGGACATCTGGCAGGGATCTGAGGGATAAGTTTGCGCGAAGGCGCGGCTTTCCCCGAATTTGCTGGCGTAGCTCAGTTGGTAGAGCATCTGATTTGTAATCAGAGGGTCGGGGGTTCAAATCCCTTCGCCAGCTCCAGTAAATGTATTTTCCGGCAGGCGGCGGACTCGGTTAGCGGCGCAACAGGTTTTTCCAACGCACTCCATTCGGTACTTTTCCGGTGTGCAGTGATCGATGATCTAACGATCAGGCAGTCAGTGATCTTCGCGGTCTTCTTGCGCGAGCCTTGGTTTCCCTGTGTTGCGAAAAAGGTAAAGCTGTTCTGCGTTTGGTCTGCGGGTTTCGCGTGTGCTTTCGAGCGGCCCTAGTAGCGTAGTCTGCCGGACGGAGCGCAACAGCCGCATCGCCCGAAAGTTTTTGCACAGGTGGGTGAGTGGTTAAAGCCAACAGACTGTAAATCTGTCCCTCCTAGCGAGGTACGAAGGTTCGAATCCTTCCCTGTGCACCATAGATTCTGTGAATCGCTTGTCCATTGCGCTGGTCTGCTACGGAGTGCTGGGAGCGCTGGCTTGGACCACTCTGTCCGACCCTAGGTTTCGGGCGGGAACGCTGGCGATCCTGGGATTGCTGGCCGTGAAGTCAGTGTTGCGCCGGAATGAAGTACCGCACATGGACGGGGAGAGCGATTCGGAGTGAGCGCGGGCTTGGCTGAAAGCCGATCGCTGACAGCTTGGTTTCGGGCCGATGTAGCTCAGTTGGTAGAGCACTCCCTTGGTAAGGGAGAGGTCACCAGTTCAATCCTGGTCATCGGCTCCAGATTTGAAAGGGTTCGGCATCGGTCGAGCCGCAAGGTTTGTGGAAGGGCACGGCTTCGGCCGTGCCGATAGAAGCGGAATTTGGGCGGCTTTAGCCGCTGAGGTTTAGCTGAGAGCTGACGGCTGATAGCTGAGAGCGGTTTCAGGGCGGGAGTAACTCAGTGGTAGAGTCACAGCCTTCCAAGCTGTTGGTCGCGGGTTCGATTCCCGTCTCCCGCTCCAGAAAATTGTTTTAGGAATTGAGAGTGTTCGCCGATGACAGTGATCTTCCAGAAGGCTGCCATCAAGATTGAGAAGGCGGAAGAGTACGCCAGGCTGCAAAAAGCAGTAGAGCAGGCGTTCTTGCCTGAGAAGGCTGGTAAATTCCTGAAGCAGCTCGACCGCAAAGGAATTCGCGTTCGGGATTTTGACGCAGTGCTGGCGCAGCGTCTGCTGGAAGGTGTTGCCGGCGATTCAGGACTCGACGCGCGGCAGTTGTATCAGTCGCTGCCTGTGTCGGATCAGGCGCAGATGCGCGAGTTTTACCTGTCGAAACTCGAGGGCGTCGACGTCGCGCTGCGGCACAAGTTTAAGAAGCTGTATCAGTACTACTGATACTGGACGACAACGGTGTAGCTAGAAGCTTAAGAGCTAGGAGCTAAGAGCTGAGTTATGGCGAAAGAAAAATTTGATCGGAATAAGCCGCACTGCAACGTAGGGACGATTGGTCACATTGACCATGGCAAGACGACGTTGACGGCGGCGATCACCAAGGTGTTGCAGAAGCACAACCCGAAGATTGTGTTCCGCTCGTTCGACTCGATTGACAACGCGCCGGAAGAGAAGGCGCGCGGCATCACGATCGCCACAGCGCACGTGGAGTATGAGACGGCGAACCGGCACTACGCGCACGTGGACTGCCCCGGCCACGCCGACTACATCAAGAACATGATCACGGGCGCGGCGCAGATGGATGGAGCGATTCTGGTGGTGGCGGCGACCGACGGTCCGATGCCGCAAACGCGCGAGCACGTGCTGCTCGCCCGTCAGGTCGGTGTGCCGTACATCGTCGTCGCGCTGAACAAGTGCGATGCTGTGGACGATCCCGAACTGCTGGACCTCGTTGAGTTGGAAGTGCGCGAGTTGTTGAAGAGCTACAAGTTCCCGGGCGATGACGTTCCGGTGATTCGCTTGTCGGCACTGGGCGCGCTGAACGGGGAAGCGAAGTGGGAAGCGCAGATTGACGCGCTGATGAAAGCGGTGGATGAGAGCGTGCCGCAACCGGCGCGTGAACTGGACAAGCCGTTCCTGATGCCGATCGAAGACATTTTCTCGATTCAGGGGCGCGGCACCGTTGTGACGGGCCGTATCGAGCGCGGCAAGGTGAAAGTGGGCGAGGAAGTAGAAATCGTCGGCTTCCGCGAGACGCGCAAGACGGTGGTCACGGGCGTCGAAATGTTCAAGAAGCAGTTGGACGAAGGTATGGCGGGCGACAACGCCGGTCTACTGCTGCGCGGCATTGCGAAAGAAGATGTGGAGCGCGGCATGGTGCTGGCGAAGGGTGGATCGATCACGCCGCACACCAAGTTCAAGGCTGAGGTCTACATCCTGACCAAAGAAGAAGGCGGGCGGCATACGCCGTTCTTCAAGGGATATCGTCCGCAGTTTTATCTGCGAACGACGGACGTGACGGGCGTGGCGGAGTTGCCGGCGGGCACCGAGATGGTGATGCCGGGAGACAACGTGAGCCTGGTAATTGAGTTGATCACGCCGGTGGCCATGGAGAAGGGCCTGCGGTTCGCGATTCGTGAAGGCGGCCACACGGTGGGCGCGGGCACGATTGCGGAAATTGTGCAGTAGCAGCTGTCAACAGTTGGTCCATCAGCGGGTGCTTTATGGGATGGCTGTTGGAGGCGATTTGGTGGTTGATTTGCGCCGTGCTGGAGTTTCTTGGCGCAAGGTACGATTGGGTTGAGGAGGAGATTCACTCCAAGCCCAAAAGCGACGTCCTGTAATTGTGGCCTCTGTGAGGAAGTGCCCCGCTACAGCCCCGAAGGGGCGGAATATGTTAGCCCAGGACGTAAGTCCTGGGTAGGTGGCAAGTAGAACGATCGAGTCCCGGAGGGACGGCAGAAAATCCTCCAGGCCGCGACGGCAATGCATAGATCCTTCGCGAGACAAAAATCGTCTCGCTCAGGATGACAAAGACGTATAGAGAGCTAGGAGCTGTTTTATGCCCCGAGAAATCGTGACGTTACAGTGCGGTGACTGCAAAGAGCGGAACTACTCGACGACCAAAAATCGGAAGACGACGACCGAACGGTTGGAATTCAAGAAGTTCTGCAACCGTTGCCGCAAGCACACGCCGCACAAAGAAGTGAAATAACCAGTATCGGTCTCGGTTCTAACTGAGTACCGAGTACTGGCAACTGAGTACTGATGTAGGGGCGTAAGCTCAACGGTTAAACTGTCGGTCTCCAAAACCGAACTTGGGGGTTCGAATCCCTCCGCCCCTGCCAGAGTTTACGCACAGGCGCAGCAGATAGAGCAGAAAGAAAGAAGTAGAAGATGGCGACCATGACGGAACAAAACGCACTTGTCGCGACGGTGAAGTCCTGGCCCGAGCGGACCAAGACCTTTTACAACGATGTGCGCACAGAAATGCGCAAAGTGACCGCGCCCTCGTGGAAGGAAGTCCGCGCCACGACCACGGTGGTCGTGATCACGGTCTTCATTTTCGCGTTGTACTTTGCCGTGATCGATTTCGTCATTCAGCACGGCGTCACGTATCTGTTCAACGCTTTCAAGGTGCACTAACGAGATTGCAGCCCAGCGCTGCTTAGAAAGACGGCTGGCCGAGAAGAACCACCCATATGCAGGACGAAGAAAAAAACGAAGCAGCAGCAAGCGCAACGGGCGAAGCGCAGCCCCCCGCAGCGGACGGAACCACTGCCACGGCCGAGGCGCCCAAGAACCCGAATATGAAGTGGTACATCATCCACTCGTACTCTGGATTTGAGCGCAAGGTGAAGGAGTCTCTGGAGTCGCGGGTCGCGGCCTTCGGACTGCAGGAAAAGATCGGCAAGGTGCTAATCCCGACCGAGTCGGTCACCGAAGTGCGCGGCGGCAAGAAGTACACCTCCGAGCGCATGTTCTATCCCGGCTACGTGCTGGTTGAAATGGACATGGACGATCACGTCTGGCATGTGGTGAAGTCCACGCCGCGCGTCACCGGATTCGTCGGCACCGGTCAGCAGCCCACGCCGCTTTCCGATGAAGAAGTGCAGCACATCGTCTACAAGGTCGCCGACAGCCGCGAGAAGCCGAAGCTCAAGGTCAAGTTCGAGAAGCAGGAATCGGTCCGCATCACCGAAGGCCCGTTCGCCAGCTTCACTGGCATCGTCGACGAAGTGAACGAAGACCGCGAAACGTTGAAAGTGATGGTCACAATTTTCGGCCGCTCCACCCCGGTAGAACTCGAGTTCAACCAGGTAGAGAAGGTCGCGTAGTTTGCAAGAAGCGCATGGCGTAAGCCATGCGGGGTTCGTGGAAGGGCACGGCTTCAGCCGTGCCGTTAGAGCCCGAACGAGACCGAGCTTTAGCCCCTGAGGGCAGTTTCGAGAGACGATAAGTCAGCAGATTGATGAGCCGAAAATCCTAGACTCAACACTGCCGACGGAAGAGAGACGATGGCAAAGAAAGTTACAGGTTATGTGAAGCTGCAGATCGCCGCCGGCAAGGCGACTCCGGCGCCCCCCGTGGGCCCGGCGCTCGGCCAGGCGCAGATCAACATCATGGAGTTCTGCAAGCAGTTCAACGCCAGAACCAACCAGAAAGAGATGGAGGGACTGATTATCCCGGTCGTGGTGTCCGTTTACAGCGACCGCTCGTTCACCTTCATCACCAAGACGCCTCCGGCCTCGATTCTGTTGAAGCGCGCCGCTGGCATCGCCAAGGGATCCGGCGTGCCGAACAAAGATAAAGTCGGCAAAGTCACCGCCAAGCAGGTCGAAGACATCGCCAAGCAGAAGATGCCCGACCTGAACGCCGCCTCCGTCGAGACGGCAATCAAAAGCATCCGCGGCACCGCGCGCTCGATGGGCATTGAAGTAGTCGGATAGGTTGTGTAGGGACGGACGCATTCGTCCGTCCAGCAAGCGAAGCGAGCGTAGGTTTAGAAAGCTGAACCGAGCGTGGCAAGGTTTCGCGGGCGAAGGCGCCCGCGCCACATAAGTCAAAAGCACCACGGCTCTTCGATTCAACGACGAGCGGTGGGAGACAAGGAAGAGCAATGAAAAAAGAAGGAAAGAACATCGCCAAGGCGCACTCAGCAGTCGAGAAGCGCGCCTATGTTCTGCAGGACGCCGTTCCTCTCCTGCAGAAAGTGAAGTATGCAAAATTCGACGAGACCGTCGAGGTCACGATGCGCCTGGGAGTCGATCCCAAGCACGCCGACCAGATGGTGCGCGGCACGGTCGTCCTGCCGCACGGTTTGGGCAAGTCGAAGAAAGTCCTGGTCATCGCGACCGGCGACAAGATTAAGGAAGCGGAAGCAGCAGGCGCTGATTTCGCCGGCGGCGAAGAGATGGTCGAGAAGATCACGAAAGAGAACTGGACCGACTTCGACGCCCTGATCGCCACCCCCGACGTGATGAAATCCGTGGGACGACTCGGCAAGATTCTCGGTCCCAAGGGACTGATGCCGAACCCGAAGACGGGTACGGTCACCTTCGACGTGGGCAAAGCCGTACAGGAAGTCAAAGCCGGCAAGGTGGAATTCCGCACCGACAAGACGGCTCTCATCCACTGCCCAGTCGGCAAGATTTCGTTCTCGCCCGACAAGTTAATCGAGAACGCGACTGTGCTGATCACCAGCGTTATCAAGGCCAAGCCTTCGGTGGCCAAGGGCAAGTACATCAAGGGATGCTTCCTGAGTTCGACGATGGGTCCCGGGATTTCTCTGGATGTGACCCCGATCGAGACGGCTGCGAAGGCTTAACCCGGCGCTGGAGCGCCTGGACGGACGAATGCGTCCGTCCCTACACGAGATCATTTACGAAGGATTGAATCATGCCAGTTACTAAAGCGAAAAAGACAGAGCAGGTCGAAAAGCTGAGCAAAGACCTGAAAAACGTTTCAAACGTGGTCGTCGCGACCTACACCAAGATGACCGTTCCCCAGGACTACGAGCTGCGCAAGGTACTGCGCGCGGCGGGCGCGAAGTATCAGGTCGTCAAGAACACCTTGGCCGAGAAGGCCGCCAAGGGCACCAAAGTCGAAGCCGCCCTGACGGGTCTGGCCGGTGTCACTTCAATCGCCTACACCACCGGCGATCCCGTCGCGATGGCCAAGGCCCTGACCAAGTACGCCAAAGACACGCCGGAATTCACCTTCAAGATCGGCGTGGTCGAAGGCAAGGTCATCAACATCAAAGAGATCGAAGCCCTGGCCAGCATGCCGTCGAAGGAAGAGCTGTATTCCAAGCTCCTGTTCCTGATCAATGCCCCGGCGCAGCGTTTGGTCACCGCCATGAACGCGGTGGGCCGCAATCTGGCGGTGGTCGTCGATCAGGGCGTGCAGCAGAAGAAGTTCAAAGAAGCCTAACGGCTCATGTGGGGACGGCCGCCTTCGGCCGTCCAGCAAGCGCAGCGAGCGAAGGTTTTAGCCGGCTGTCGATGTGGCTGGATTTCGCGGGCAAGAGTGCCCGCGGCACAACAAGTTCTGGATGGCGCAAGCCATCCGAAGAGATTTGGTTACCGGCAAGTCGGGGGTTGCGCGGTTCGTTCCAAGCGTTGTCTGGCGCGAGGAAACTGGACCTGGACGCACTGGAACCCCGGCCCGCGGATAACGAAATCAACAAAACTGAAACAAGTGGAGAACTAATATGGCGGATCTGCAACAGTTGGAAGATTCAATCGTAGGGTTGTCGCTGCTCGACGCGGCGCAGCTCGTAAAGAAGCTTGAAGAGCGTCTCGGCGTATCGGCGGCTGCAGCGGCCCCGGTCATGGTGGCTGGTGGAGGCGGTGCAGCAGCAGCGGCACCGGCTGAAGAGAAGACCGAGTTCACCGTCGTGCTCAAGGAAGTCGGCGCGAACAAGATCAACGTGATCAAGGCCGTCCGCGAAGTCACCAGCCTGGGCCTGAAAGAAGCCAAGGAACTGGTCGACGGAGCTCCCAAGAACGTGAAAGAGGGAGTTTCCAAGGACGAAGCCGAGACCATCAAGAAGAAGTTCACCGAGGCAGGCGCTGTTGTTGAAGTGAAATAAGCTCGGTCGTGTGGGGACGGCCACTTCGGCCGTCCGTCGAGCGCAGCTCGGCGCGGTTTGCGTCGCCTCTGAACCGGACAGCCGAGGCGGCCGTCCCCACATAAGCACTAAGATCGGTGCAAAATCGATTATGTTGCACGTTCCTACTTGTGAACCGTGGGCGGCGATGTTAGCATCTATATAACGTCGCCTCCCAGGGTTCACTCGAGCGCGGGCTTAGTCTCGCGCGGGTAGTTTTGGGCAGGCTGCTCCGCGGGCAGGCGGGGCGGAAACAGGCCGACGAACTGGCGCGAAAGATTTCAAATCTAGAATGGCGAAACGCCTTGGTTGGCGTCTGCGGGAACGACTGTCCCTGCGGGCGCCCCGCTGTCTTTTAGGTTCCTGGTTGTTCCGGTACCACACCGTACGTCCCGCGGCGCGATAAGCGCCCCACATTCCGCGGTATAAGCGTGGCCCTCGGCCGCGCGTGAGATTGGGAGTTTCTGAAGATGAAAAATGCCTTCCGTAAACGATTCGATTTTTCCAAAATTCCGGCCACCATCCAGATCCCGAACCTGATCGAGGTTCAGAAGCGTTCTTACGACCGCTTCCTGCAGATGGACAAACTACCCAGCGAGCGCGAAGACGGCGGCTTGCAGGCTGTGTTTCAGTCTGTCTTTCCGATCACCGACTTCCGCAACGTATCACAACTTGAGTTTGTGGATTACGCCATTGGTAACTGGGAGTGCAAGTGCGGCCACCTCAAGGGCCTGCACCACCTCCGGACCACTTGTAAGAATTGCGGATCCACCGTCATCACCGATCCGTTTCATCCCGGCGAAGTTCTGTGCGGCAAGTGCGGCACCTACAACGCCAACACGCCCGACTTCTGCAACAAGTGCGGCGACCCCGTAGGACTGCAGCTGAAGTACGACGTGGCTGAGTGCGAAGAGCGCGGCATGACGTACTCCGCTCCGCTCAAGGTCACGATGCGTCTGACGATTTTCGACAAGGACGCCGAGACCGGCAACCGCTCCATCCGCGATATTAAAGAGCAGGAAGTCTTCTTCGGCGACGTTCCGCTGATGACGCAGAACGGCACGTTCATCATCAACGGGACCGAGCGCGTCATTGTCAGTCAGTTGCACCGTTCGCCCGGCGTGTTCTTCGAGACGGCCAACAACCGCACCTACTTCCTCGGCAAGATTATTCCCTACCGCGGATCGTGGGTGGAATTCGAATACGACCAGAAGAACGTGCTCTATGTCCGCATCGACCGCAAGCGCAAGTTCCTGGGCACGATCTTCCTGCGCGCCCTCGGCCTGCGCACTGGCGAAGACATTCTGAAATCGTTCTACACGGTCGACCGTCTCGCCGTCCGGGACAAGAAGCTTTTCTGGACCCTCGACCCGACCAGCGAGAAGCCAACCAATCTTCTCGGCATGAAGCTCGCCCACAGCATCAAGAACAAGTCGGGCGACGAAGTCGCGCACTCGGGTCGCAAGATCAACGCCCAGGTTCTGAAGGATATTCAGAAGGCGAAGATCACCGAAATCGAAGTTGACATCACCGACCTCGAAGGCGCATGGACCGCCGGCGACATCGTCGACACCACTACCGGCGAAGTCATGCTCGAAGCCAATTCTGAGCTGACCTCAGACAAGGTTTCGAAGATTCTCGATTCCGGCGTCGTGGAAATGTCGCTATTCTTCCCCGAGCGCGACGACGTGGGCACGGTCATCAGCCAGACCCTCAAGCGCGACGCGGTGAAGACGCCGCAGGAAGCGCTGATCGAAATCTACCGCAAACTGCGTCCCGGCGATCCGCCGACGCTCGATACGGCCACGGCGCTGTTTCACGGCATGTTCTTCGACCCGCGCAAGTATGACTTCTCGCGGGTGGGCCGCTTGAAGTTCAACATCAAGCTGTTCGAGAACCAGGAAGCCACCAGTCTCGACAAGCGCACGCTCGATCCCGACGACTTCTACGCGACCATCGCGTACCTGCTGAAGCTGCGCAAGAGCATTGGCGCGGTCGACGACATCGATCACCTCGGCAACCGCCGCGTTCGCGCGGTCGGCGAGTTGATGGAAAACCAGTTCCGCATCGGCTTGGTCCGCATGGAACGCGCGATCAAAGAAAAAATGTCCGTGTACCAGGAAATGTCGACGGCCATGCCGCACGACTTGGTTAACGCCAAGCCGGTGATGGCCGCGATCCGCGAATTCTTCGGATCGTCGCAGCTCTCGCAGTTCATGGATCAGACCAACCCGCTCTCCGAGATCACGCACAAGCGGCGTCTCTCGGCCCTTGGGCCGGGTGGTCTGTCTCGTGAGCGCGCCGGATTCGAAGTCCGCGACGTTCACCCTACGCACTACGGACGTATCTGCCCGATTGAGACGCCGGAAGGTCCGAACATCGGCCTGATCTCGTCTCTGAGCTGCTACGCCCGCATCAACGACTACGGCTTCATCGAGTCGCCCTATCGCAAGATCAAGGGCGGACGCGTCATCGACTACGTCACCGTCGTCAACGTTGGCGACAGCGATCACAAAGTCGGCGACCACATGGAAAAGCATGAGATCGAGAAGATCAACAACGACTTGAGAGAGAAGCGGAAGAAGCCGGCGACGATTGAGCCGTTCTCCTTCTACCTTTCGGCCTGGGAGGAAGACCGTCACACCATCGCGCAGGCCAACGTGGAACTCGACGACAAGGGCAAGATCGTTGCCGAACTGGTCAACGCCCGTAAGGCCGGCAATTTTGTGCTGGTCAGCCGCGACGAAGTCGACTACGTCGACGTTAGTCCGAAGCAACTCGTTTCCGTCGCCGCCTCGCTGGTTCCGTTCCTCGAGCACGACGACGCCAACCGCGCGCTGATGGGCGCCAACATGCAACGCCAGTCCGTGCCTCTGCTCCGCGCGCAAGCGCCGATCGTGGGTACTGGAATGGAAGGCGTTACCGCTCGCGACTCGGGTGCAGTCGTTCTCGCCCGTCGTAACGGCATCATCGACTCGGTCGACTCCGAGCGCATCATTGTTCGAGTCGAGGGCGAGCACCATCCTACGCAGCTGTCGCGTGAAGTGGGAAGCGATATCTACCAGCTCACGAAGTTCAAGCGTTCCAACCAGAACACTTGCATCAACCAGAAGCCGGTGGTCAAGAAAGGTCAGCGCGTTCTGAAGGGCGAGATTATCGCTGACGGTCCTTGCACCGATCACGGCGAGTTGGCTCTGGGACGAAACGTCCTGGTCGCCTTCATGCCATGGCGCGGTTACAACTTCGAAGACGCAATCCTCGTCTCCGAGAAGATGGTGAAAGAGGATTACTACACCTCGCTTCACATCGAGGAGTACGAGATCGAAGCCCGCGACACCAAGCTCGGTCCTGAAGAAGTCACACGCGACATTCCAAACGTCAGCGAGTCCATGCTGCGCAATCTGGACGAAGCGGGCGTCATTCGTATCGGCGCCAGCATCAAGCAGGGCGACATTCTCGTCGGCAAAGTTACGCCGAAGGGTGAAACCCAGCTCACGCCGGAAGAGAAACTGCTGCGCGCGATCTTCGGCGAAAAAGCCGGCGACGTGCGCGATGCCTCCCTCTACTGCCCGCCGGGCATCGAGGGCGTCATCGTCGACGTGAAGATCTTCTCCCGCAAGGGCCAGGAAAAGGACGAGCGCGCGAAGGCCATCGAAGCTACGCAGATCGCGAAGTTGGAAAAGAACCTTTCGGACGAAATCCGGATTCTGACCGACGAGCGCCTCAAGCGCCTGGAGAACATCCTGGGCGGCAAGGAAGTGCAGGCCGACTTGCACGACGAGCGCACCAACAAGCGCCTTCTGACCAAGGGAAACCTGCTCACGCGTGACGAAATCGAGCGCATCTCTACCCGCAACCTGAAGCGCATTAAGTATGCCGATAAAGATCCGCGAGTGAACGAGCAGATCGACGAGATCGAAGAAATGACTTCTCGTCAGATCGACGTGCTCAAAAAGATCGTCAACGAGAAGAAAGAGAAACTCACCAAGGGCGACGAACTGCCGCCGGGCGTCATCAAGCTGGTCAAGGTCTACATCGCGATGAAGCGCAAGCTGAGTGTCGGTGACAAGATGGCCGGCCGTCACGGCAACAAGGGCGTCATTGCCCGCATTCTGCCGGAAGAGGACATGCCGTACCTCGAAGACGGAACTCCCGTGGAAATCGTGCTCAACCCGCTCGGAGTGCCTTCCCGTATGAACGTGGGACAGATTCTCGAAACCCACCTCGGATGGGCTGGCTTCGTGCTCGGCGAGAAGATCACGCAACTGCTCAAGGAAAACACGCGGACCGAAGCGATCCGTCGCGAGTTGAAGGCGTTGTTCAAAGACTCGCAACTGTCTGACATCATTTCCGACATGAGCGAAGAGGAACTGGAATCCGTGGCGCCAACCCTGGCGAAGGGCGTGTTCATGGGCTCCCCAGTATTCGATGGCGCGAAGGAAGGCGAGATCAAGGCGCTGCTCGAACACGCCGGTCTGCCGACCTCCGGCAAGACGACTCTTCACGACGGCATGACAGGCGAGAAGTTCGAACAGCCGGTCACCGTCGGCTACATCTACATGCTGAAGCTGTCGCACCTGGTGGACGACAAGATACACGCTCGCTCCATCGGACCGTACTCGCTCATCACCCAGCAGCCGCTGGGCGGCAAGGCGCAGTTCGGCGGACAGCGTTTCGGAGAAATGGAAGTCTGGGCGCTGGAAGCGTATGGCGCAGCGTTCATCCTGCAGGAGTTGCTGACGGCGAAGTCCGACGACGTATACGGCCGCACCAAGATTTACGAGGCCATCGTCAAAGGCGAAGCCGCCATGGAGCCCGGCGTACCCGAATCGTTCAACGTGCTGATCCGCGAGTTGCAGTCGCTCTGCCTCGATGTGGAATTGATCAAGGCAGGCGAGAAAAAGCCCACGGCCAGCGCTGCAGCAGATTAAGTAGCGCCGCCGTCCCGGCGGCTGTCGTGGCGGGCCGCCACAGCCGGCCGGCGACTGGCGCTACAAAGTTCTTGAATTACGGCCACTGCGGCATACGAGCTCAATGCCGCATGAAAAGGCGAAAGGTTCACTCGGTCCTAACTGAGTACTGGGTACCGAGTACTGAGAACTGGCTTACGAGCTCCGTCAGCGGACACGTCAGAACCGCAGGAAGCGGAGGACCACCTTGTTTCGTTCGAGCCCTTTCGAAATGGCAAATGTGATTGCGGACTTCGACGCCATCCGTATCAGTCTGGCGTCTCCGGAAAAAATCCGGAGCTGGTCGCACGGCGAAGTCACAAAACCCGAGACCATTAACTACCGCACCTTCAAGCCGGAGCGCGACGGGTTGTTCTGCGCGCGCATCTTTGGCCCGGTAACGGACTGGGAGTGCCTCTGCGGCAAGTACAAGCGCATGAAGCACCGCGGCGTGATCTGCGACAAGTGCGGCGTGGAAGTCACGCTGTCCAAAGTTCGCCGGGAACGCCTCGGCCACATCGAGCTGGCTTCGCCCTGCTCGCACGTGTGGTTCTTCAAGGGACTGCCCAGCCGCATCGGCCACCTGCTCGACATCTCGCTGCGTGATCTTGAGTCCGTGCTTTATTTCGAAGCCTACGTCGTGGTCGAACCCGGCGACGCTCCCGTGAAAGAGCGCGAGGTCATCAAAGACGAAGCCAAGTTCCGCGAACTCGATCAACAGTACCGTCCGGCCGGATTCAAGGCGATGATGGGCGCTGAGGCGATCAAAGAACTGCTCAAGCGCGTCGACATCGACGGGCTTTCCGTCGAACTGCGCGAGAAGATGAAGAATGAGAGCTCGCTGCAGAAGCGGCTCAAGTACGCCAAGCGCTTGAAAGTCGTTGAGGCCTTCCGCAAGAGCGGCAACAAGCCGCACTGGATGATCCTCGACGTCATCCCGGTCATTCCACCGGAGCTCCGCCCCCTGGTTCCACTTGATGGCGGCCGCTTCGCCACGTCCGACTTGAACGATCTCTATCGCCGCGTCATCAACCGTAACAACCGGTTGAAGAAGCTGATGGACCTGCACGCTCCTGAAGTCATCGTGCGCAACGAAAAGCGCATGCTGCAGGAAGCCGTCGACGCCCTATTCGACAACGGACGCCGTGGCCGCGTGCTGCGCGGCGCCAACAATCGCCCGCTGAAGTCGCTCTCCGACACGCTGAAAGGCAAGCAGGGACGCTTCCGCCAGAACCTGCTGGGCAAGCGCGTCGACTACTCAGGACGTTCCGTCATCGTGGTCGGCCCCGAACTCAAGCTGCACCAGTGCGGTCTGCCCAAGAAGATGGCGCTCGAGTTGTTCAAGCCGTTCATCTACCATCGGCTCGAGCAGACGGGCAACGTCACCACCATCAAGCAAGCCAAAGAGATGGTTGAGCAGCAGGAACCGATTGTTTGGGACATCCTTGAAGAAGTCATCAAGGATCATCCCGTCCTGCTGAACCGCGCTCCTACGCTTCACCGCCTCGGCATTCAGGCTTTCGAGCCGGTGCTGGTCGAAGGCAAAGCAATTAAGATTCATCCGCTCGTCTGCACGGCGTTCAACGCCGACTTCGACGGCGACCAGATGGCGGTTCACATTCCCCTGTCTCCGGAAGCCCAGGTCGAAGCCAGCGTGCTGATGCTGGCCTCGCACAACATTCTTTCGCCCGCTTCGGGTCAGCCGATCACCGTGCCCACGCAGGACATGGTTCTCGGCCTCTACTATCTGACCAAAGCCAAGCCCGGTGCGAAGGGTGAAGGTCGCGCCTTCGCCAACATTGAAGAAGTGCTGATGGCACTCGATGCGGGTGCAGTCGAAACCCTCAGCCCGATTCGCCTCCGCTACTCGGGTGAACTGATCGACTTGACCACCGCGTATGACGATCAGGACATCATTCACACCGAGCCCGTACGGGTCGAGCGTGCCTTCATCAACACGACGGTAGGCCGCGCGATTCTGAACGACCAACTGCCCGAAGACATGCCCTACATCAACGGCCTGCTCAAGAAAAAGGGCATTGGTGCTCTGGTCAACTACGGCTATCTCCGGTTCGGACTCGAAGTCACCGTCAAGATGCTCGATGAAGTTAAGACGCTGGGCTTCAAGTTCGCCACCCGCGCAGGCCTCTCCATCGGCATCGACGACATGGTCATTCCAGACAGCAAGAAGGTCCTGGTCAAAGACGCCGAGAAGCAGGTGGTTGCCGTTCAACAGCAGTACCTGGACGGAGCCATCACCAACGGCGAGCGCTATAACAAGGTCATCGAAATCTGGTCGGCGATTACCGAAAAAGTGGCCGACGAAATGTTCGGTGAAATGCAGCGCCGCGACAAGGAAGGCGAACTCAACCCGATTTACGTCATGGCCGACTCCGGCGCTCGAGGATCGAAACAGCAGATCCGCCAGCTCTCCGGCATGCGTGGATTGATGGCCAAGCCTTCCGGCGAAATCATCGAGTCGCCCATCACGGCCAACTTCCGCGAAGGACTGACGGTGTTGGAGTACTTCGTCTCGACGCACGGCGCCCGCAAGGGATTGGCCGACACGGCGCTGAAGACGGCGGATTCCGGCTACCTCACTCGCCGCCTGGTCGACGTTGCGCAAGACGTCATCATCAGCGAGTACGATTGCGGCACCGTCGACGGCATCTACGTGCAAGGTATCGTGGAAGCCGGCGAGATCATCGAAGCGCTCCGCGACCGCATCATCGGCCGCGTCTCGCTCGAGAAGATCAAAGACTATGACGGCAACGTCATTGTCGACATTAATCACGAGATCACCGAAGAACTCGCGGTGGCGATTCAGGCTGCCGGTATCGAGCGCGTGAAAATCCGCTCTGTGCTGACCTGCGAATCCAAACGCGGTGTCTGCGTCATGTGCTACGGCCGCAACTTGGCTTCTGGACGTCTCGTCGAACTGGGCGAAGCTACCGGCGTCATCGCGGCGCAGTCCATCGGCGAACCTGGAACCCAGCTCACCATGCGTACCTTCCACATCGGTGGTACGGCATCGCGAGTTTCCGAGCAGTCGCGCCTCGACGCCAAGAACATCGGCAACGTGCGCTTCATCGGATTGCAGACCGTCAAGGCGAAATCGGGAAACCTGGTCGTCATGAACCGTCAAGGTTCGATCGCAGTGGTCGACGACAAGAACCGCGAGCGCGAGCGCTACTCGGTCGTGTACGGCGCTAAGCTGCTGGTCAACGATGGCGATCCGGTCACGCAGGGCCAGGTCATGGTCGAGTGGGATCCTTACACCTTCGCCATCCTGACCGAAATCGGCGGCACCGTGCAGTTCAAGGACTTGCAGGATGGGGTCACGCTCCACGAAGAAGTGGACGAAGTCACCGGCCTGTCGCGTCACGTGGTCGGCGATTCTCCCGACGAGAAGCGCCAGCCCGCCATCGTCATCAAGGGTAAGGCGAGCAAGCGCTACCTCATGCCTTCGCGTGCCCACCTGATGATTCAGGACGGCGACCTGGTTACACCAGGAGACGTGCTGGCAAAGATCCCGCGCGAAACCACCAAGACCAAAGACATCACCGGTGGTCTCCCCCGCGTAGTCGAACTATTCGAAGCCCGCAAGCCGCATGAAACCGCAGTCATCAGCGAAATCGATGGCACGGTCAAATTCGGTGAGGTTTCGAAGGGCCAGCGCAAAATCTACGTGGTCGCCGACAACGGCACCGAAAAGGAATACTCGGTTCCACGTGGCGTTCACATCAACGTGCAGGAGGGCGAGCGCGTTAAAGCTGGCGAACCTTTGATGGACGGTCCGCTCAACCCGCACGACATCCTGGCGGTGCTCGGCGAAAAGGAACTGCAGGCTTATCTGGTGAACGAAATCCAGGAAGTCTACCGTCTGCAGGGCGTCAACATCTCCGACAAGCACATCGAAGTGATTGTCCGCCAAATGATGCGCTGGGTGAAGGTCGAAGACGTGGGCGACACGCGGTTCCTGCTCGAAGAGCAGACCGACAAATTCGCCTTCCGTGAAGAGAACGAGCGCGTGATTGCGCAGGGCGGCAAGCCGGCCACCGGTCGGCCACTGCTCCTCGGAATCACGAAAGCATCGCTCTCCACCGACTCCTTCATCTCGGCGGCATCGTTCCAGGAGACCACGCGCGTGCTCACCGAAGCCAGCATCAACGGCAAGGTTGATCACCTGCGCGGCCTGAAAGAAAACGTCATTGTCGGACGCCTCATCCCTGCCGGCACCGGCATGGAGTACTACCGCAACGTGCGCCTCTCGCCAGAAATGGAAGAGGCTGCCGCCAAGGTACAGGCGGAAGTCTCGGCTGCGTACGAAGAAGCCGAGCGCGCTCTCGAAATGATGCGTCACGAGGGCGAAACCGACGACCTGCCCGCGGAAGTCCCCGCGGCCGAGTAGTCATCGAAACAGTAGCGCCGGCATCTTGCCGGCTGTCCCGAGAGCGTCTCGCCTCGGCGCGGCGAGCGGAACGCTCGCCAGACAGCCTCCGGGACGCCGGCGCTACGGTCTTGTTCTAATACCCAATGCACGCCAGCCCCCAGCGATTGCACATTGAGGAACCCGGCGAACTTCCTTCTTTGCGCCCGGCACCCGAGCAGCCTAAGCTAGATCAGCGCATGCTACGCTTCTTTCGTCTCTTGCGGCTCGCGTTCTGGCGGGCCTTTGTCCACGACGCCTTCGCCACTGCCAAGGCTTCGGCCTACTCCATGATTTTCACCTTCTTCCCGGTTTTGCTGATCATCGGCTCTGTCTTGGCGAACTGGCGAAAGGGTGGGCCCTACTTGCGGGAAATCTCCTACGCCTTGAGCAGCATTCTTCCCGCGGGAGGAACGACCGCGCTGGGCTATCTCAAGGGTGCCGCGCAGCATCCCGTCGGCCTGCTGACCACGACTGCCATGATCACGCTGTGGACCGCTTCCGGCGTCATGATCTCGTGGATGGACGGCTTCCGCCGCTGCTACGAACTCCCGAAAACCTGGGGCCTGGTGCAAGAGCGCTTCATCGCTTTCCTGCTGGTCGTTTTCGCGCTGATCCCCATGACCTTCTCCACGCTTCTGGTCGCAGTGGGCAGCAAGTTCGAGACTCGCCTTCTCCCCTACGTCGATCCCGATTTCAGCGTCTACGTTCTGCTGCTCTGGGGCGCGATCCGCTGGCTGATCGCCACCCTGACCAGTATCGCTGTCATCGCTTTGATCTACCATCATGCCGTTCCGCGCACCCAGCCCTGGCACAGCGTGATGCCCGGCGCCATGCTCGCGACCGTGCTCTGGTTCTCCACCACCATCGGATTTCGCGCCTACCTGCAGCATGTCGGAGACTTCGCCACCATCTACGGATCCCTCGGAGTCGCCATGGCGCTTCTGGCGTGGATGTACCTGATCTCCCTGGTCGTCCTCGTGGGCGCCGAATTCAATGCCCTGCTGTTCCCAAGAGCCATGCTGGGAAAAGAGTTGACGGCAGTAAACGGCCCCAAAGCGTAGCGGAATCGGAGATCGATGTGACAATATCTGAACTCCTGGGGGTTGCAAGACTGCGAGGTGACTCTTCACCTGGCTGACGGTGAAGTACTGAGCGTTGAGATCTATTTCGTCGATGTTGAATACGAAGACATCATTGTGGATGTCCTGGAAACGAGCAAGCCTGAAAATTACAAGGGCCCGAAAAACTCCGCCTACACCATTAAAGCGACGGACGTAATATCGGTTGAGAGGATCACAAGGTAGGCAGCGCCCGAACGACTCGATCACCGTGGAAGAGCGGCGCTTTAGCGCCGCGTCAGCATGCGAGTTAATACCGGGCTTTAGCCCCTGAGGCGGTGATCAGACTCCTCAAGATTTGAAGCAGGTGTAGTACGCTACCAACATTCCTGTTTGAGCCCGGAGAGAAATTGACACAAATGCAATCGCCCGCTGCCGCAGGAGAGGCTGGCCCTTCTCCTCGCCGCGCCAAGATCATCTGCACCATCGGTCCCGCCTGCAGCACCGAAGCCACCATGCGCGACCTGCTTCGCCTCGGTATGGACATCGCGCGCCTCAACTTCTCTCACGGCACCCACGAAGATCACGCCCACAACATCCAACGCCTACGCCGCGCCGCCGAGCGCGAGGGACGCACCATCTGCATCCTGCAAGATCTGCAAGGCCCGAAAATCCGCACCGGACCATTGGAGCGCCACGAGCCCGTCTTACTCAGAACCGGTTCGGTGGTCACCATTACACCTCAAGACGTGCCCGGCACAGCCACCCGCATCTCCACCACGTTCCCCGATCTCGCTCGCGAACTCTCGGCCGGTGCCCGGATCCTGCTGAGTGACGGCCTGATCGAACTGAGCGTGCGCGGTGTCCGCGGCAAAGACGTCCTCTGCGACGTCATCAACGGCGGCATGCTCGGCGAGCACAAAGGAATCAATCTTCCCGGCATCGCCCTCTCCATTCCCGCCCTCACCGACAAGGACCGCAAGGACCTCGAATTCGGCCTCCGCCACGGCGTCGATGCCGTCGCCCTTTCTTTCGTGCGCACCGCCGCCGACGTCATCACCGTCAAACAAATCATCGCGTCGCACCACAGTGACGTCCCCGTCATTGCCAAGCTCGAAAAGCCGCAGGCCATCGATCATCTGGAAGAAATTCTCGAAGCCTCCGACGGAGTCATGGTCGCCCGCGGCGACCTCGGCGTGGAAATGGCGCCCGAAAAAGTTCCAGTCATTCAGAAGCATGTCATCCGCCGCGCCTCCGCCTGGCGCAAGCCCGTCATCACCGCCACGCAGATGCTCGAGTCGATGATCGAAAACCCGCGCCCCACGCGCGCCGAGGCCAGCGACGTGGCCAACGCCGTATTCGACGGCACCGACGCCGTCATGCTCTCGGCCGAAACCGCCAGCGGCCAGTATCCCCGCGAATCGGTCTCGATTATGTCCCGCATCGTCGTCGAAGCCGAGTCCAACAGCAACGATTTCCAGTTCCGCCGCCGCGGCGAACACCGCGGACTCTCCATCGCCGAAACCATCTGCGAGTCGATTGCCCACTCTGCCGAAGACTTACCGATGGGCGCCATCGCCGTGTTCACCGAGACCGGCAACACCGCCCGCATGATTTCGAAATACCGGCCCAAAGCCGCCATCTACGCCTTCACCCACATGGAGCCGGTCGTGCACCGCATGAACCTGTACTGGGGAGTGCACCCGGTGCGCTGCCGCCAGGCCCGTTCCGCCGAACAAATGGTCACAATGGCCGAGCAGGATCTTGTCCGCCGCGGCCTGCTCAAGCCCGGTGACGTCCTCGGCGTCGTCGCCGGCACGCGCCAGGCCTCCGGTTCCACCAATCTCATGCGGCTTCACGTCGTCACCGACGAAGAAGCCGATCGCATCACCCACCCAGCGGAGCCGCACCGAAAGAAGCCGAGGAAACACTAATGTGGGGACAGCTTCCCAAGCCTGCCCTGAGCGGAGTCGAAGGGGCTGTCCAGTCGAGCGAAGCTCGACGGCACCGCCGCAAGTTATAATCGCCCCGTATGCCGCAACAGATACTATCGGTGGCCGTCTGGGAGCCCGTTCCCGACCAGGAAGCGGCGTCGCTCGCCACCCTCCGCGAGCTCACCGCCATCGTGACCGCCAAAGGATACGGCCGCGATATGCTCTACCGCGACCGCGAAGCGCACTACGTTTTCCTGCGCTACTGGAAGTCGGAAGAAGCTCGTCAAGCCGCGCTCGAAGATCCCGACATGCAGCGTTGCTGGGCGCGGTTGGGAAACGAAATTCAAATCGTGAAAGTCTACGAGACTCTCACCGAAGTGCCGTTAGATACCACGAAGTGAGAAGACTCATGTAGGGACAGCCGCCTCGGCTGTCTGGCCGGGCGAAGCCCCTGGGAGCCGAGAAGTTCCTTTCTCGTGAGGCGTCATCCTGAGCGCAGCCGCTTTTCAGGCGGAGCGAAGAGCCTGCCCTGAGCGCAGTCGAAGGGATCCCGCGCGGAGTGAAAACGGAAACGAAAGCCGTACCCCGCCGGCCACGATTTAGAATAACGTCGTGCCCGCTTCCTCCATCCGCGACTTCGCCGACAACGCCGCCGATCCCAAGGTCCGCGGATACCTCCACGTGCCCGGCACTCCCAACAACGACGGCCTGGTCCTGACCCACGGCGCCGGCTCGAACGCGCAAGCGCCGCTGCTTATCGCTCTAGCCGAGACCTTCTCCGCGAATGGATTTACTGTCCTGCGTTGCGATCTCCCCTATCGCCAATCCCGTTCCTTCGGACCCCCCGGTCCCGGCGACGCTCCCCGCGACCGCGCCGGATTGGAGAATGCCCTAGCGGCCATGAGCAAGTTTTCCGCTCGTCTCTTCATGGGCGGCCATTCCTACGGCGGACGCCAATCCAGCATGCTCGCCGCCGAGGATCCCACGCTGGTTACAGCGCTGTTGCTACTGTCTTATCCGCTCCATCCCCCGCGCAAGCCCGATCAGCAGCGCACCCAGCATCTCCCCGACCTGCGCACCCCGGCTCTGTTCGTAAGTGGCACCCGAGACCCCTTCGGCTCCATCGCCGAGCTGACGCAAGCGCTGAAAATGATTCCCGCGAAAACGAAGTTGCTCGCCATCGAAGGCGCCGGTCACGACCTGGGATTTAAGGGCAAAGCGAAGCAGGAGGAACTGCCGAGGCTGATCTTTTCTGAATTCACCAAGTTCTCTGAACTGTCATCCTGAGCGCGGTCTTTGCGCGAAGGACCTATGCAGTTTGCCAGCGGCGAGGAAGTTGCAGAGATCCTTCGCGGCCAAAAGCGCCGCTCAGGATGACAATTCAATTCTTAATTCACCCACCCAGATTTCCCGCCGCCATTCCCCTTGCGCGTGTCGTCATCTGGCGGAATGTAGTTCCCGTGCTCGTCGAAGTGGACCTGGCGGTCGTGCTTCGACATGTAGACTTCAAATTTCTTCGCCGCCCGCCGCCGCTTCCAGCGGTAGTAAGAATTGCGCAGGCCGTAGTAGCGCTCCGAAAACCCCACATTCACCATCGCCGCTTTGGGCCCGCGCCGCGTGTACAGATATCCGAACAGCAATCCGCCAAGATGCGCGACATAAGCGACCTGGCCTCCACCCATCATGGCAAAAGCCAGCGTAACCACGATCAGGATACCGACGAAATACTTCGCCTTCATGGTGAAGGGGAACGGAATCAGCATGATTTCGTTATCCCCAAACAACATTCCAAACGCCATGAGAACCGCGAACACGCCCCCAGACGCGCCAATCGTGGGACGAGTCGGATCTCCCAGCAAGTGCGAATACGAGAGTGCCACCGTCGTCAAAGCAGCTCCGACCACGCCCAGCCAGTACAGCTCCAGAAAGCGGCGTGTGCCCCACGCGCTTTCGATCGCGGAGCCGAACATCCAAAGGCCAATCATATTTCCCAGCAAGTGCCAGATGTTCAGGTGAAGCACGCTGTAGGTGACCAGTTGCCAAATCCATCCATGAATCACGAAGACGGGTGTCAGGGCACAGTAGTAGTCGATGTACTGATTGACTATGCCTAGGCGAAGCAGGAGAAGAAGCCCTTCAAGCAGGAAAATCGCCGTATTAATTCCCAGCAGCCACGTCACCGCCCGCGTGAACGGGGGGAGGCTCAACGTCATGGGTTCGCCGGTTCGCCGCACGGGGGTTACCTCTCGTCCAATTCTACTCGTTTGTTGCCGAGCACACCCGGTGTGCCTACCGCTCCGGAACCGGCACCACCGGCAGGCTGCGATGTCCGCTGCGATCGACCGCCCGCACCGCGAAAATCACATTGTCCTTCGATAACTTCGTCGTGGTCCGAGTCGCATTGCCGACATTCTGAGCCTGCTCCCACTCCGGGCTGGTGGTCGCCCGCCACACAACTTCATACTCCGTCGCCAAGCCGCCCGGAGAAGCCTCCCACGTCAGCGTGGAGTCGTTCTCCAAATCCTTCGTCAGCAGATGCACGTTCACCGGAGGCGCCGGCGCCGACGCCAACGATGCCAGCGTCGCCGCGTTCAGCCGCGCTACGCGCGCCACATAATCGAAATCCACAAACTTCAGCGAATCGCCATATTCGATGCCGTTTTCCGTCCGCACGTTCTGGTGCTGATGATGAAAATCCTCGCGAAATTCCGTGAACCGCACCGCCGAGAATCCCTGCTGGTTGAACGCGAAATGATCCCCGCCGCGCAGGTACCGGTCCAGCCGGAACACCAGCATCGGCTTCACGCCCGCATCGTAGACCCGTCCCACCTCGGCGACATACCGCGCCAGCTCCCGCGACCCCGAATCGCTCTCCCCGCCCAGCCCGCGAATGCGCCGCAGGTCTTGTTCCGTCGCCGCCGTCGGCACTCCCTCGGAGAAAACGCGCACCACCGAATGATCCTGCTCCGCGCTTTTGTCGCCGCCGACAATATCGTTGTTGAGAGCCGCTTCCAGATCCCAGCCTTGATCCTTCGCCATCTTTGCAAAATGACGGCTGCCGTTCAGTCCCTGCTCTTCCCCCGCGACTGTCAGAAAAACAATCGTCGCCGGAAACTTCATTTTGCTCAGCACCCGCGCACATTCCAGACTGACGGCCGTTCCGCTGCCATCGTCGTTCGCCCCCGGCGCGTCGCCGTTAACGTCGAGCGTGTCGCTGTTGCGCGAATCGTAGTGCCCCGTCACCAGCACCATGCGCTTCGCATTCGCCGCGTCGGCACCCTTCAAGACCGCATAAACATTGGTGATGTCAGTTGCCTTCGGAATCCGCTCCGTGGGCTCCTCCGTAAAGCTGTCGGTCTTCACCTCGAGACATCCACCGCACTCTTTCGAATACGTCTCGAACTCCGCCTTGATCCACTCCCGCGCTGCGCCAATTCCGCGGCCCGCGGCAATCGACGGCGGGTCCTGTGCCGACAGCGTCAGCCGCGTTCCGAAGCTGACCAGCTTCTCGATGTTCGCCTGAATTCGTTGCGCGGAAACCTGCTGCAGTGCCGCCGCGATCCGCGGATCTGCCGCCGAGGGTTCACTCTGAGCAGACTGCCCCGAACATCCTATTGCCGCCAGGAAGATTCCCGCGGCCACAACGCGCGCTATCTTGCGGAAATGGAGCATGGCTTGATGGTCCTCGTCCAGACAAATCCCACTGCGGAGCTGCGATTCCCGATTCCCAGAAAATCTCGCACACCCGGCCTATCCCCCTTGACCGAACGGCGGGAAAGAATCTAAATATTATCAGGAGGCTCTAATAGGCGAGGGAGGCTTTATGGTTCTGTGTCCCGAATGCGAAACCAATCTTGACGTTGAAGAGGAAGATGTCGACGAGGGGGAAGTCATCTCCTGCCCCGAGTGCGGCACCGACTTTGAAGTCGTCACTACCAGTCCGCTTGAATTGAAAGCCGTGGAAGAAGGATACGTCGAAGAAGACGAAGAAGAAGCGGAGGAAAGCGACGACGGTGACTTCTCCTAAACTTCGCAAGGGCCAGCCTGTTGCCAGATTTCCCCTGGGTCTCCTCCTGATCGTACTTCTCTTGCCGGTGTTCACTGCTCACCAGGCTCTCCTCGCCGCCTCGAAGCCCAAAGGCAAGCCCTACGCTCTCATTGCCGGAACGGTCTGGGGTCCGGACGATCATCCCGTGTACGGCATCCCGGTGAAAATCCGCCGCGCTACCGATAAAGCCAAGAAGGCCCGCTGGCAAGTCGTTTCCGATCACATGGGCGAATTTGCCCAGCGCGTTCCGGCCGGCGAGGCCGACTACATCCTCTCCGCCGATCTCAAAGGCGTGAAAACCGCCGACGGCCAGCCCGTTCGCCTCGTCCAGGAAGTCACCGTTCATATTTATAACGATGAACGCGAAGACAGCGGATTGCATCTAACCAAGTAAGGACTGGTGTGTCCTACGCTGAAGCCGTGAGACAATAGCACCAGCATGAATCGCCAACGATCTGTGATCAAGGCTGTGACTGTAGCTTGCGCGCTGCTTCTGGCCCTGGGCGCGGTTTCCGGCGCTTCACCCGACAAAAAGGAGAAGACCGTCGGGCGCCTCCTGTTCGGCAAGGTTCTCGACCCCCAGGATAACCCTCTTCCCGATGCCGTCGTCTACGTGACCAACACCCGCACCCGCGCGGTGAAGACCTATATCGTCGGCGCCGACGGCGCCTACCGTTTTCCTGCACTTTCGACCGCCGTCGACTACGAGGTCTACGCCCAGTACAAAGGCCGCAAAAGCGACACGAAGTCGGTCAGTCAGTTCGACGAGCGCTCTCAGGTCTACCTCGACCTGAAAGTGTCCAACAAGTAAAGCGCACCTTTTGTGCAACTTTTCGGGGTCCTCACGGGTTCAATATACGTAGGGATATCTGTCTGGAGGATACTGTGAACGGATTGCCATCGTCTCGTAAACTGAATCGCACCGCCCTGGCCGCGAAGGTCGTGTTGGCGTGCATTACCTTACTTTGCGCCGCGTCTGCCTTGGCCCAAGGCGGCGCCGCCATGAGCCCCTATCAAGATGAAAAGGACGGCGTCAGCGTCGGCGGCAAATGGACGATGTTCCAGTCCGAAGACAAGATGACCGGCGCGAAGAAAGTCCGCTTCGAGCTGCTCGCCGAGAACTACTTCCGCGAAGATCCCGAATACAAGCCCAGAGTCGACTTGTTCTGCGAAGACGGAAAGCTCAAGCTGGCTGACTTCAATCCCGGCGTCAGGCTTCCTCCTCCGAATCGTCCCGGGTTCTGGGGACAGCCTCAGCTGGGAGTGATGGTTCGCGTCGATGACGTCCACAACCGCAAAGGCTGGAACTGGGTCCGCGGCCACTTCCTCTCCATGGACAAAGGCACCACCCGCGGTCTGATCGGCGCTCAAGTATTTAAGATCGAGATGCCCACGCGCAGCGGACGCCAGATCGCCGAGTTCTCACCTGCGGGCTTGAACCTGGACGAAGTCCGCAAGTCCTGCGACCTGACTCCCAAGAAGCCCAGCAAAGACTAACCAAACTCGTGTAGGAAGACGCAAGTAGGGGAGGTTCGTGTAGGGACGGCCGCCTCGGCCGTCCCGCCAGCGCGCAGCGCGGCGGAACTGTCCCGAAAGCCGGCGGCTTGTTCGCCACACCGCTCAGCGCAACCCGCTTGGCACTTGCCTCCCTGACCTTCCTGCTGGCACCTTGGAGTGTCACCGCCGAGGGGCAGCCGACGAGCAATGGACAGCAGCGCGATCACGAGCTTGGCCTCTTCCTGTTTGTGGCTGGAGTGCTCACTTACACGGTCATCCTCTACAACGGGCTGGTCCGGCTGCGCAATGAGAACGACCGCGCCTGGGCCAACATTGACGTCCTGCTCAAGCAGCGGCACGACGAGATCCCCAACCTGGTCGAGACCGTCAAAGGATACATGCAGCACGAGCAGCAAACTCTGCTCGCGGTGACGCAGGCGCGCACCGCGTCGATGAGCGCGGACAGCATCGGCCAGAAAGCTATCGCTGATCTGCAGGTGGCCAGCGCGCTGCACGGACTGTTTGCCGTGGCCGAGAATTATCCGCAACTCAAAGCCAACGAAAACTTCCTCAAGCTGCAGAACCGCATCAGCGAACTCGAAGAGCGGATCGCCGACCGCCGCGAGTTCTTCAACGACGACGTCAACACCTACAACATCCGCATCGCCCAGATTCCCGACGTCTTCGTGGCCAGCTTCATGAACCTGAAGCCGCGCCCGATGTTCAAAGTCTCCGACGAAGACCGCAGGCAGGTTGAAGTAAAGTTCGCCAGCAGCCAGGGTTCCGGAGCGTAGCGGAAGGCTCGATAAACAGCCGAGCGGTTACTCCTTTTCGACCACTTACCTTCTCAGACCTTTGTAACTAACCAGTGCGAGCAACCCGGACCTACGCTCGACTTGAATGAAAGTTTACTAGTTGGTACTCCCCCAACCCCCTCCCCCCTGGTCTCTTGAAATCAATGAGTTAGGGGGAAATCAGAAATAAATCCAACGGGCTCAATATTTTGCGGGCAAGATCTTGGAAACATTGGACTTGGAGGCATCGCCAGGCCACTATTTTTTCTCCATCGCTGGCTAAAATATTGATTTTTAAGGGTTTGCGGGATGGAGGGTATGGCCTGGTTCCCGTAAAATATTGAGCCGCTGGGACTTACACGTAAAATAGTGACGAATAAAGACTTGCGCCCTGCCATCGATTTCTTGCCCCTCTGCCTCTCGGCTTGACCATGATGGAACATTGCTTCTGTGGAAGGCAAGGTCAGATGTCACAGGGTGGGGCTGTGGAAAAGTCATCGGGCAGGCTCGAGAGAAGCCATAGGTGGCTCTATTGCGGCAGGCCGAGGGGCGGGAGACTGCGGACGATCTTCACCGTCTCTAGGCTGACGGTTACGACTTGGCCGATGAGCCGGAGAATGTACTGAGGATCATCGGCCCGGTTGGGATCGTTCGTGATGCCGCTGCGCTTGTCAGTCGAGACCTGATATTGGTCGATGACCCATTCGAGCGCCGAACGATTGCCGAGGCGGTATTCGAACGTTTCTCTCGGGATACCGCCGAGGGTGAGGAATTCGTCGCGATTGAGCGAGCGCTTGGTGAGTTCGACAATAACCTTCTCAATTTCAACAGCGACCACATTGCGGGTGCGGAAATCGTCGTTCTTGAAAATCCGGCGGAAGATGCGCTCGGTGAGTAAGTGCTGGACCAACATGCGCTCGACGGCCTCTTCCGAGAGGTTGGGATTGATTGCCTGGCGGCAGAGCGCGTAGAAATCGTCGAAGACTTGTCGGAACGAAGGGTTCCTGCGCAGTTCTTCTTTGATCAGGTTTTCGACCTGCTGCGAGAGTTCCGGGACGCGGTCAGAAAACTCATCGACCGCTTTCAACCATTCCTCGATCTGTGGGGCCTTGTAGGTGAAGAATTGGTTGACGACCGAGACCAGCGCCTCGGGGTGGGAAATGTTCTCGTCGAAGATGCGCGTTCCGCCCTGATAGAGGATGGCCCGTTCCGGGGCCTGGAAGATCGTGTTATCCGCCGGGTAGCCCTTGTCGAGCTTGCGCTGGACTTCCTTCAGCAGATCGTCCTTTTCGTCCTTGGCCTCCCAGTAGCCGTGCGGGAGGTGGTAGAGATCGACGAGAGCGCCATCGACGATGACGGAGGATTTTGTGCGCTTGATGCGGTATTCGGGGACTAACGTCAGCTTGGGTTCGGCCCTCTGGCCGCATTTGGCCAGCAGCGTTTGAAAAGCGCTGCGGACGGCTCCTTCGTGGTCGATGTAGAGTTGGCCGAACTGGTGCAGAGTTTCGTAGTACGCCTTAACGGTGGCGTGGGTCGGCTTGAGGGAAAGAGACATCTCTGGCGGCTAAGTGTACAACGTTGGAGCTCTGGAGAGGGATGGGACAGCAGATTCCTCACTTCGTTCGGAATGACAAAGAGCGGGGGGCGGCGATTTTCCTAGTGCCGGCGTTCGCGGGCGGGGGCGCCCGCGCCACATAAACCGCCCACATAAGTTTATGGATACGCCTTCAATAATTTCTCCACCACGGCTAGCTTGGCACGATCCTTGACCAGTAGATGGCGGCACTTGGGACAGACCTGGAGCGGGCCGGCGATGTATTCAATCTCGCACTCTTCGTTGTAGTACGAGACGCAGCCCTTCGGGCCGCCTTTGTGAGCCGGCACGCCAATGATGAACGAAGATACGGCGTTCGCGACCATGCGCTCGATGCTGAGCGGCGGCTTGACCTGATCGAGTAATTCGTAGGTGGAGAAGATTGAGATGTTTTGTCGCGGATAGTCGTCCCAGGCGTACAAGCCCAGAGTGCGGCCATCGCGCAGCGGGAAGTCGGTGAAGGCGATCAGACGCTTCACGCCGAGTTCCCGCGGCTTGTCTTTTAACCTTCTGGCAACTTCCGAGGCGTTGAGATACGCGACTTCTTCCGTTTTTTCGCGCTGCCATGTGCCGAGCGGAGCGACGACGGAAACTGGCTTGAAGATATAAACGTTCTGCACCGCCGTGAGCCGTTCGGCGATCTGGTCCAGATGAGGCAGGGCATGGTGAACGTCCCAGAGCCCTATGATCTCGCGGCTTTCCCCGGATGGAGTCACCGCGCGGCGTTGGGCTGCGCCGGCTACGACCCTTTGCCGTTGCGAAACAGCCAGCTGTTCGAGAGCACTTTCATTCTTTAACGCCAACCGATCTCCGGGATTGCGGGCGAACACCACCGGGACGGCCCAGTCAATCGCCTCGCCAGAGATGGAGTAGTTCACGGCCACGCGCGCCTCTCGCGCGGCATCGCCAATAGTCTGTCCTTGCGCCAGCGCCCAGTAGAAGTGGCGCGCGAACGCGGTGGCGGAGACGTCAAGCACGCTGAACTGGTTGGCCACCACCGCAGGCACTCCGCCCGCGACCAGCGCCGGAGCGACTCCGCGGATGAAATTGGCGGTGCCCCCTTTGCCGGTTTCGCACGCGTTGAGGAAGAGCAGACGAATGTCGCGGCGGCAAAGGATCTGCTGCAGGACCTGGGAATCCACGGTTTGCAGACCTTCGTTCTCGTTCTCGAAAGCGAGATAGCCCACTCCATTCTTGGCGTCGAAGTCGCCGTGGCCGATGAAATGGACAACGTCGATAGGCTCCGGCGAGACTTCCAGCCATTGATGAAGCAGCGCTGGGGTAGCATCGAGGAGAACATCGACCTCGGCCAGATTCGCATTGATCAGGCCCTGGAATCCGCTCTTGACGACGGCAGTCTCCTCATCGACCGAAAGATGAGCCAGTCCCAAGGGCTGCGCTACCACGACCAGGATTCGCAACTTGTCGCGCGCCCCTAAGCGGTCGGCAGGAATCGCCGTGTCCACATTGCGCGTGAAGTTCACTTCGGAAGTGGCGAGAAAATTCTTGCGCTCCGGATCGTAAGCAAATTCCCAGGGAAGATCGGCGATCCAGCTGATCATCGAAGTGAAGATCAAATGCAGGCGTCCGTTCGGCTGAGCGGTGCGCGCCGCGTCATAGAGACGCCGGACCTTGCCGGGGAACAAAGTTTCGAACAGATCGACGCCGAGTTTGATAAGACCTGCGTCATCGGGCAATTCCTTGGCACCGGGTTCTCCGTTGAGAAAGTCATGCATGCCCCGCTGCACCGCAATGATGTTCTGAAATCGTTTGCCAGCGTCGCCACTCCGGGTCTGCATGCGTCCCATCGCGCGGGCGTTCCGAAAAGTCGCCAGCAGCGTTGCCTGATGGTTCGCGTGATACTCCTCATCCGTGCCCAGCACGGAGATGTAGAACACATCGTCGCCACTGGGGCCCGCGAGTTTCGATTGTGCGAGCGCGCCCGGTGCGGGCGCCGGCGGTAGTGGTGGAGGTGGTGGGAGCGTTTCGGCGAGTTGGCGCGGCGGCGCTGCCCCTGCCGCCCCGGCCGCTGCCGCAAACGCACCACGGCGGAGCAAGTACGGCAAGTGAGTCGCCGGATCAAGTGTGGGGATCGGCAGCGCTTTTCCCGGAAGGCTTGCCACAAGAAAATCCACAGTAGCGGGGCGCGAGAAGAACGTGATGTGATTCACGGGGCCGTCTGCAGGATTGGGCACGTTGCCGCCGCGTCCGAAGCAGCCGATCTGATCGGCGGAGATCACGGGTGTTGCGCCAGTGTCCACGTGCCAGCCGCCCTCGCTGGGAACGACCAGATCGTTGGCCGTCTGAAAGACCAGATCCACGCCAACATCCAGCATGCGCTGCAGCAGACCGCGGTCGGGCTCGAAGTTCGCGACCAGTGCGGAATACGCTCGAGGCGGCGGCCCGGGCGGCCCTTGCAACTGATGAATCACCGGACCCTGGCTGTTCATCGCAGCGAGTCCGGGGATGTCCACTTGAACGGCGTGCGCGAGCCAGGCTAACCCCTCGGTGATGAATCCCGCAGCCGTGGTGAAAGGGTTTTCGGGGAACAGGTCAATCAAGTTCGATAACCAGTTCAGAAGATCCTGGAAGCGGTTGGGGGAGGCGAGTGGCGTCCCGTCGTTCGGCGAAGCGACCAGCACCGCGCGGCCCAACTGGAAGCGCGACGCATTCGGGCCCAGTGCAGCGGCGTCCTCGACCAGCGTGCGCAATACCAGACCGCCGCGGGAGTGCGTCACCACATCAAAGAGGCACGGCCCCTTGGGCAATGCAGCCAGCAGCGTGCGCGCATTTTCTTCCGGAGTGCGGCTCACGGTGAAGTGGTCGAAGGCAAAAATGCGGTTGCCATAAATTGGCTGAAGGCTCTCGAAGAAAGTCTTCCCGCTCGAGCCACGCGTTGTGGCCAACGCCGAATATGCCGACGACGCGTGAGAAAACGTTCCATGAATAAAGAGAAGATTGCGCCGCGCGGCATCTGTACTGACGGCTTTGGCGATGTCGATGGCGGAAAGATCCGGCGTCTGCAGGTTGTCGGGCGAGACCGACTTCCAGCCCTCGTGCAGACCTTTGAGTTTCCACACCGCGGTCTCGGCGGCCTTGGCCAGCAGAGGCATGGCCATGTCTGCCAGTTTGCCCACCACCTTCAAGACGGTGGCCCTTACTACTTTCCCAACCAGCGAGCGCCGTTGTTGTTCTTCCGGAGCCTCCGCCGCTAACGTCTGAGGCAGTGGGATCGAAAAACGTACCGTGCTCGCTGTGACGCCGCGCGCGGTGCTGCGCCCTCCGTCTGCGTGGGCAGGACAAAAACAATGGCCCCTGATTCGTGCCGCGCCATCACAAGATAGGCAGTGTCCGGCTCCGCATCCATCTCGAGATCAAGTGTTGACGGAACTGCCGCGCGCCGGGGTTGCGAACGAAGCGTCTTACTGTCGACCGTAGTGAGGCGGCCTGACTTTGTGATTTCGGTCAGGAAACTGTCTTCGGCCGCAGCCTGCACGCCGCGCCGCATTCGTGTGGGCTTTGTCTCGACAACTTCCCAGGCATCACCGTGCACAGCACGGAGTTCTTCCCGCTTGTGAGGGGGCATATCTACTCCTTATAAATTGCACTCACGCGAGGGGAAGTCGGGCGCGAGCGAATTTCAGGAACGTAAGGGCCGGGAAACCGAACACAACAATTGTACGCCCGGAGTCAAATCTCTCTGTCATCCTGAGCAAAGCGAAGGACCCCGGTGCCGCCGGAAGCGCCACGGAAACTGCGAGGTGTTCTCCAATCCGAACTGGAGTATCGGGAGAATGCCTTGAGCTACATCGGAACAATCGGCGGATGGGGCTTCGCTTTGCTCAGGATGCCCGGTGTTTAAGTCGCGACAGGTGTTGAAATCGCTCACGATGACAGATTGTGCAATCGGCTCAGGGACGATCGGCTTATCTGTTTTTCATGGGATTCACCTGCGAATAGCATCTGGGCTCCCCAATGCTCAGCGAAATCCTCCCACCTCGGATTCTTCGATTCGATCAGCGCGATTTTCTTGATCCTCAGCCAGCCTTTCAGCTCTTTCTCTCTTCCGATGGCTCTGTGCACGTCGTCGAAGCTTTCGTGGTAGACCAGGCGGTTGCAATGATACTTGCTGGCGAATCCCTCGATTTCGCCGGTCTTGTGTTGCAGGCGCGGCGGTAGATGGTGTTGGTCATGCCGATATAGAGTGTGCCGGAACGGCTGGACATGATGTAGACGAAATATTCGTGGTCCCTCATAAGCAAATCTCACTCCCAGCGGCACAGGGAGAATGTCTTGCGGCGTTCTTCGAGGCTACCGGCGTCAGTGGGGTCCTTCACTTCGTTCAGGATGACAGAGATTGGAAATTCCGTGATGGCTGCAACCAGTATTTTTTGAGGTCGTTCCCTAATTGGGAGCCACTTGATGATTACAGTTAGCGATTTTGTTTGTCATTTAGTCGGCAGGTCGAGGATTGAGGGTTGGCGAAGGCGGCAGAATCTTTGGCGGCAGGCGGACAGGAATGTCAGCCCCACACGGTCTCAGTTCAGCCCAGCAGCCGGGCGGCGTCCTTGGCGTAGTAGGTGAGGATGATGCTCGCCCCCGCGCGGCGGATGCTGAGCAGCGACTCCATCATGACGCGGTCGCGTTCGATCCAGCCCCTTTGCGCGGCGGCTTCGATCATGGCGAATTCACCGGACACTTGATACGCCGCAAGCGGCAACTCAAAGCGGTCGCGCGCCGCGGCGATGACGTCAAGATACGGCATGGCCGGCTTGACCATGATCATGTCCGCGCCTTCTTCAATGTCGGCTTCGATTTCGCGCATGGCCTCGCGAATATTAGCTCCATCCATCTGATACGAGCGCCGGTCGCCGAATTGCGGCGCCGAGTCAGCAGCCTCGCGGAACGGCCCGTAATATCCCGACGCGAACTTGGCGGCGTAAGAAAGAATCGGCGTATTGATCAGTCCCGCATCATCCAGAGCGCGCCGGATCGCTCCCACGCGCCCATCCATCATGTCAGACGGCGCAATGATGTCGATCCCCGCGTTCGCCAGCGAGACGGACGTCCCCGCCAGCAGTTCGAGCGAAGCGTCATTCACGATTTCGTAATTCGACTCCGCCGCGCGCGCGGCCACGGTAGCTAGTGCGTCGAATGCCTTTTCGTTGTCCTCAAATTTCTTTGCCGCCATCAAGCGGACTTGATTCATGGCGTCTACGGCAGCGGCTCCCAGCGACCGAGGAAGCGTCGCTTTCACAATCCCACAATGACCGTGCGACATGTATTCGCACAAGCACACATCGCCCATCAGAAGCAGTCCCGGCACTTCGCGCTTCATGGCCCGCGCGGCCTGCTGCACAATGCCATCCTCAGCCCACGCTCCAGTGGCGACTTCGTCCTTCTTGTCGGGCAGCCCAAACAGAATCACCGAAGGCACGCCCAGCGAATGCACTTCCCGCGCCTCTTTCACCGCTTCGTCCACCGACAGATTGAACACTCCCGGCATCGACCCGACTGCCTTCCGGACGCCTTCTCCAGGGCACACGAACATGGGGTAGACGAATGCGTCCGGCGTAAGGCGGGTTTCACATACCAAATTACGCAGCTCCGCCGTGCGGCGAAGGCGGCGCAGGCGGGTCACAGGGAATGCCATCGAGGTCACCAGGGGGAAGGATCAGCTAAATACCCTTCCTAGCTTGATTTTAGAACATCTTAGAGAGCGCAGTAGGTCAAAACCTCCTCCAGAACCGCCCAGCCAAAGGATGCCTCCCCCTCCCCCGGGGGTGTAACGGAAGTAATCTACGGGATTCCAAACGGTCCTCGCGCATCCTCAATTGCGTCCCATAGAATTGGGCGGATGAGTCTGTTCCAACGACACCGTTGGTTTGCCGCAGCGGCCGCAATCACTCTAGCCTTTGCGGGGACGTCGTTGATCGCCCGACCCAGCCCTGGGCTGACCGCATTTTCCGATCTCGCGGCCTTGGCCCTGATGCTGGCGGCCATCGCCATCACTTTAACCAACGCTCTGACCCGCCCTGGCCAGGAGCGCAGCTTCTGGGCGTTGATCGCCCTCGGATTCTCGCTATGGGCGTGCAATCGGGTAGCTATCGTATATTGCGAGATCGGCCTGCATCAAAAAGTTCCGGACATATTTTTTTTCGACATCATTCTATTCATGCATGCGGTCCCGATGATCGCGGCTGTGGCTTGGCGTCCCGACCTGGCAAAGAAGGAAGGAAGAATCCATCTCAGCCTGCTGAATTTTCTGATGCTGATGGGATGGTGGATCTTTCTTTACGCCTTCCTCGTGTTTCCTCACCAGTATGTAATGGTGAATTCCGATCTCTACAACGTCTATTACAACCGGCTGTATCTGCTCCAGAACTCGCTGCTGCCGGCCGTACTGGGCCTGGCAGCGTGGACCAGTTCAGGCGGATGGCGGCGGCTCTATCTGCATCTTCTCGCCGGCAGCATGCTGTACGCGATCGGGTCGCAGTTGCTCTACCAGGCCGGACGGAGCGGCAGCTATTACGCGGGCAGCCCTTACGACATTCCCGCCGTCGGGACTCTGGCGTGGATGACGGCGGCGGCGCTGTCGGCTCGCGAATGGGATCTCGAAAGCCGCCAGGCGACCTTGCACCCCTTCTGGTGGAAGAATGTCGTTCCCCAGCTCGCCATGCTGGCACTGTTGTCACTGCCGGTCTTGGGTGTGTGGACCGTGCTGGCAGACAAATCGGCCGCTCCCTCGCGCGAGTTCCGCGTTTTCACCGTTCTGGCTGCCATGTTGGTGTTGGGCGCATTCGTCTTCCTTCGCCAATATTTGCAGGACCAGGCGCTGATCGCACTGCTGCAGGAATCGCGCCGCAGCTATGAAGGCCAGAAGAGTCTGCAGAGCCAGCTGGTGCAGAAAGAAAAGCTGGCTACCCTCGGCAATCTCGTGGCCGGAGCGGCCCATGAGATTAACCATCCTTTGACGGCCATCATGAATTATTCGGAGCAACTCTGGGCCAAGGAACACCTCACCGACGAACAGAACCAACTGGTGCGCAAGATCGTGAACCAGGCCCGCCGGACACGCGATCTGGTCGCGGATCTTCTGCGCTTTGCCCAGCAGTCGCCCGGAGAAAAAATCCTCGTCGACCTTAGTGTGCTCCTGCAACGCTCGACCCAGATGCTGGAATTGCGGCACCCCGGCGGCAAGATCCGCGTGGAGGTGTCCATCGCGCCGAATTTTCCCAAGGTGCAGGGCAACGCCAACCAACTCTTTCAGGCCTTCGTGGAGATCATCGACAATGCCATGGACGCCCTCGAAGAAGCCGGCGGAGGCTCACTGCAAATCACAGCCCACCGTCTGGGCGATAACGCCATGCTGGAATTCTCCGACACCGGCCCCGGCATTCGCGACCCGCTCCGCGTCTTCGATCCCTTCTACACGACCAAGCCGGTTGGAAAAGGCACCGGCCTCGGCCTGAGTGCCGTCTACGGCGTGATACAGGATCACAACGGACAAATCACCTGCCAGAACAAGCCGGAAGGCGGCGCGCTATTCATCGTGAGAATCCCCGCGGCGGTTGAGCCCGCGGTGCAGGTCGCCGGCGCCGGCGGAGATTAATCCACCACCGTTTCTTCGATCTTTACTCTCTGCGTTTCCAATCCCATTGCGAAGTTCCGCTCCTGCTACCATAAATTGCGATGTCCAGTGAGCTCATCCACAGTTCGGCACGCGTACTGGAGTTCGAATCTCTGCGGGAACTCCTGCGTGCATACGCCTCTTCGCCCCTCGGGCAGGAGCGCATTGCCGCGCTCGCTCCCTCGACCGACTGCGACTGGATTGAGAGCCAGCAGGAACTCGCCCAGGAGGTTCGGGAGTTCCGCCGCGTGGGCGGGCGCTTTGATTTTTCTGGGCTCATCGACATTGATCTGCTGGTGAAGGAAGCGCGCATCGCCGGCGCAGCTCTAGAGACCACCGAGATTCGCGACGTGATCCTGGTGGTTGATCGCGCGGCGGAATGGCGCGAGATCGTGCTGCATCCCCCGGCGAATATGAAGTCCGATTGGCACCGGGTGCGCGCGCTGTCGGACCAGATCGTCGACTTCACGGAGTTCCTGCGCGGGTTCCGCAACAAGATCCAGCCCGATGGAACGCTCGAAGACAAGGCCTCGCCCGAACTGGCGCGCATCCGCCGCGAGATTGAAAAACAGCGCCGCTCGATTCAGGAATCCCTGCGCGGCTATCTGCGCCGCCTCTCCGAAGGCGGCACGGTGCAGGATGAACTGGTCACTATTCGCGGCGAGCGTTTCGTCATCCCGGTCAAGGTCGAGCAGAAACGTCGCGTGCAGGGCGTGGTGCATGGCGCGAGTTCCAGTGGCCAGACGGTATTCATCGAGCCCCTCGAGACCATCGAGCAGAACAACGAACTGGTCCGCCTGCTGGAAGAGGAACTGTCAGAAATCCACCGCATTCTCCTCGAGATGACCCAGCGCATCGGAGCAAAGTCCGAAGAAATCCTGGCCGCAGTGGATGTGCTCGGCGAGTTGGAGTTGCAGTTTGCGAAAGCGAAGTTTGCCGAAGACTACTACTGCGTGGCAGTGACGCTGACAGCGAAGCAAGATGTATGTGGGGAAGATCCAGGTGGGAAAGATTTATGTGGGGACGGCCGCCTCGGGCGTCCGCCGAGCGCAGCTCGGCTCTTGCTGCACAACGCAAGGCACCCGCTTCTGGAGCGCAACCTGAAAGCGAAGGGTATCGCTGTCGTCCCCGTCACGGTAGAACTCGAAGGTACCCGCCGCCAACTCATCATCACCGGCCCCAACACCGGCGGCAAGACAGTCACGCTGAAGACCGTCGGCCTGCTAGCCCTGATGGCGCAGTCGGGTCTCCCGGTGCCCGCAGACCGCGCCGAACTCCCCGTGTTCGACTCGGTCCTGGCCGACATCGGCGACTACCAGTCAATCGAGCAGAATCTCTCCACCTTCTCCGCGCACGTCACCAACATCGATCTCATCTCGCGCACGGCCACCGCGCAGTCGCTCGTCCTGCTCGACGAACTGGGCTCCGCCACCGATCCCGAAGAGGGCGCAGCTCTAGCCGTCGCAATCGCAGGCTACTTCGGCAGGATCGGATGCATGACCGTGATCTCTACTCACCACACGTCGCTCAAGGTCTACGCTGCGAATACTCCCGGAGTAGTGAACGCGTCAGTCGGCTTCGACGAGGCCACGCTGCAGCCGACCTACGAGCTCAAAGTCGGAGTGCCGGGAGCGTCAGCGGGCATCAACATCGCGCGTCGCCTCGGATTGAATCCCGCGATCATCGAAAGCGCGCGATCGAGGCTGGGCACGCAAGCCCGCGACGTAGGGCAGTTCCTCGACAAACTGCATGCCGATCTGCGAGCGGCCGACACCGAACGGCTGCGCCTCAAGACCCGCGAACAGGAACTTGAGAAAGAGAAAGCGCAGCTCGCCGCCGAGGGACGCAAAGAGCAGCAGGTCAAAATCCGCGAGATGGAGAAGAAGCTCGAAAGCCTCCTCCGAGATTTCGAATACCACGCGCGCGAAGCGGTCAACGCGGTCCAGGACCGCGCCGCCGCGCAGAAACTCTCCAAAGAGGCCGAGCGCCGAATCGCAAAAATGCGCCGCGAGTTCAGCGAGCAGTTCAATTCCACGGTGGTCGCCCACTCCACCGGAGCCGATCACGGCGACCCGCACGCCCAGCCGCAGGTGGTGAAGCACGTTTCCGAAGGCGACACGGTGAAGCTCAAGTCGACCGGGCGTGGGGCGCGGGTGGTGCGCAAGGTCGACGACAATCACTTCGAAGTCGAGATGGGCGCGATGAAAATGAAAATCGCGCGCGACGACATCGCCGAAGTGCTGGCCAGCGCCCACGGCAAAGCCGCAGATACCCCCGTGAAAGCAGCCCGGGCTCGCGGCATTTCCGTCTCACTTGAGAACGAGGGAGCAAACGTCCCCAGTGAGATCAATGTAATTGGCCAAACCGTGGACGAAGCTTCGTCAAGAGTCGAACGGTTCGTGGACCAGGCATTCCTCGCGGGACTTCCACGCGTCCGCGTAGTTCACGGCAGCGGCATGGGCATCCTCCGCAAAGCCCTTCGCCAGTTGCTCCAGCAGCATCCCCACGTCGCGTCGGTAGCCGAAGCCCCGCAGAACGAAGGCGGCGGAGGAGCGACGCTGGTGGAGTTGAACGTCTAGGGCTATGGTCGAAGATTGGCGAGGAGTATTCCGCGACGAGCGCGACTGAAGTTATCGTAGCGTTTTGTTGGTTAGACGGTGCAGCGGAATTCTTCCGGGCTGCAGCCGCGGAGCGGCGACATATGTTAGCCCAGGACGTAAGTCCTGGGTGCACGCAAAACGCGGTAACGAGTCCCGGAGGGACGAAACAACTTAGCCCAGCGCTTCAGCGCTGGGTGGATTGGTAGAAGTGGAACAAGTCCCGGAGGGACGACAGACACCTCCTCGGTTCGGAAACTCCCGAATGTCCGCGCGGGAAACATCAATGATTGAGAGCTACAAATGCGCAACCTGCGGCCAAATCCACACCGGACTTCCGTTTAGTTTTGCGGCCGAGTTCCCCGACCAGTATGCGAATATGACGCGAGACGAGCGAGACGCTCGAGCTGTGATAGGTTCCGACCAATACATCATCGATCAGCTATGGTTCTTCATTAGGGGATGGCTCGAGATTCCTATCGTTGGATCGAATGAGGTCTTTCTTTGGGGATTGTGGGCGTCCGTTCGCGAAGAAGTATTTGACGAAATCTCTGAATGCTGGGAACTGGTGGGACGGGAGAATTCCCGAGGTCCGTTCAAAGGCAGATTGGGCAACTCTCTCGCCGAATATCCCGAGACTCTCAACCTAAAGCTGCGAATCGTTCTGCAGCCTGTTGGAGCTCGACCGCTCTTTGTGGTCGAGGAACCCGATCACTCGCTGGCACAGGAACAATCCTCTGGTATCACCCGCGACCGGGCTCTAAGGATGGCTTCACTGGTGTTGCATCAGGAACGGGGTGGATTCCCCGCCAACCTCAAAGGCTAGCTTTTCCGTCTATTTCAACCACTAACCCTCGATTCCCACAGCTTCTCCACAACAATCCCGCCGCTGTATATTTCATTCAGCCGCAATTTCCCTGACAATTCTTGAGGAGAATTCTGTCCCTACGATGGCGAACCCTGGCGATTTCGCGTACACGGTCAAGCAGCAGGCGGACATCGTCCGGATCATCGGCGACTACATCAAGCTGAAGAAAGCCGGGGCGCAGAACTATTCGGGGCTGTGCCCGTTTCACGGCGAGAAAACGCCATCGTTTTCCGTCCACGCCACCCGGCAGTTTTATCACTGCTTCGGCTGCGGCGTGTCCGGGGACGTCTTCAGCTTCATCCAGAAAATCGAAAACATCACCTTCCCCGAGTCCGTGCGGATGGTGGCGCAGAAACTGGGCATCCCGCTGCCCAAGGCCAGTTATTCAACGCCCGGCGAAGCGAAAGAAGCTCGCCTGCGCGGACAGCTTCTCGACGTTCACGAGCGTTCCGTAGCGTTCTTTCAGGAATGCCTGCGCCGCCCCGAAGGCGCTCGAGCCAGGGAATACCTCGCAGGCCGCGGTCTCGATCAGGAGATGATTGCCCGCTTCCGCATCGGCTACGCCCCCGATTCAGGATTCCTCCTGCGCGATCGACTGAAAGAAGAATTCAGCGAAGAGGTCCTACGCGAGAGCGGCCTGTTTTCGTGGAAGGAAACTGCGAGCTCCGAGCCACGAGCTACGAGCAATGAATCTCAAGGTGGGGACGACGATCCGCAGCGAAGTGCAGAGGTCATTCGTGCCCAAAAGGCGGGCCCTCAGGATGACAAGGGCCGGGGTGGCTCGGAGCTCGAAGCTCGTGGCTCGCAGCTCGCGGCCATGTACTCCAAATTCCGCAACCGCGTCATGTTCCCCATCGCCAGCGAAGCAGGGAAAGTGATCGCCTTCACCGGCCGCACGCTCGCCACGGATGAAAAATCCGGCCCCAAATATTTGAACTCGCCCGAAACCCCGATCTACTCCAAGGGCAAGGTGCTCTTCAACCTCGATCTCGCCAAAGAGTGGATCAAGAAGTTCGACTACGCCATCCTGGTCGAAGGCCAAATGGACTGCATCTCCGTCTACGCTGCCGGATTTCATAACGTGATCGCCAGCTCAGGCACGGCGTTCACCGAACTGCAGGCGAAGCTACTTGGGCGCTTCAGTAAGAATGCTGTCGTCAACTTCGATCCCGACACGGCAGGTGCGAAAGCGACCGAGCGCACGCTGGGATTGCTGGTCGAAGAAGAGTTCACGATCAAGGTGCTGACCCTCGACCAGGGATTCGATCCCGACCTCTACATCCGCCGCAAAGGCAAAGAAGCCTACGGAGAGGCGCTAAAGCATTCGCAAAAATATTTTGACTACCTGATCGAGCGCGCGCGCACCCAGTTCCCCGTGCGTAGTGGCGAAGGCAAGCAGAAGGCCGTGAATTACCTGCTGCCCCACATCCAGCGAGTCCCGAGCCGAATCGTGCGCGACGAACTCGCGCATGAGATCTCGCAGAAGCTGGGCATCGACTCCGCAGTCTTGCGGCAGGAATTGCGGCACGCCGCGTCCACCCGTGCCACGTCCGCTGTCAAAGCTCCAGTGGAAGCGCAGGCAACCGACGCGGAAAAAGTCCTGATCCGCGCCCTGGCCTCGGCGCGCCAGATGCAATCCGGCGAAGAGCATCTCTCCGCCCGCGACGGCGCCGAAGAAGAATTCGATCCCGCCCGCCAGGCGCAGTTCGTCTTGCAGAACGAAGGCCTGCACCGGGGACTCGCGACCGAGTCCCTGGCCGAGTCGCTCCTCAACATGGACCGAGAATTTGCCGATGTCCTCGAAGTGCCGGCGACGGAGAGCGATCGCCGCCTGCTGGCGCTAATTCTTCTGAAGGAGGATGAAGAGCTCACGGCCGAAGTCCTGGAAGCCGCAGTCCGCGCCCTGCGACGCATTCACTTGCGCCGCCGTCAGGAGGACGTCCAGCAGGAACTGAAGAAGCCCGGCCTCGCCGCCGACAAAGACCGCCTGCGCGAACTGCTCACGGAACTGGAGCGAATCAGCCGCGCCCTCAGAGATCCCAGCTTGGCCGAAGAAGGCCTGAAAAACGCGGGAAACAAGAAAAGTGCTTGAAACAAAAAGCCCTGCGCAGCCATCTAACTATTTAAGGGAATTGAAGATAGCGGCGGGTAGCGGGAGATAAAGCGGGCAACCGATAGACGGTGCGCGGCTCATTTGCTAAAATCTAAAGGTTTGTGCGGTACGCGGAATCCCGCAACACCCATATTCCCACCCTTAAAGGAACATTATCACAAGCTCCTGTGGAGCGGAAATAAAGCAGTTCGAGGACACACCTTTTGGCTCTTGACGACAAGTTCGACGACATCAAAAAGCTGATCGACACAGGCAAAGAGAAGGGATATCTCACCTACGACCAGGTGAACGATTTGATCCCGCACGATGTGCACAGTCCCGAAGACCTGGATGATCTGCTCACGACGATCGGTACGCAAGGCATCGACGTGCTGGAGGGGCCCAAGCTTCCTTCCGCCACGCTCGATAAAAAATTCGATGAATCCGAGGAAGGCGAGGACGTAGAACTCGACCTGACCCCCGGAGCGCTGGAAAAAACCAACGATCCCGTCCGCATGTATTTGCGCGAGATGGGGACTGTGCCGCTGCTCACGCGTGAAGGCGAAGTGGAAATCGCTAAACGAATTGAGCGCGGCCAAATCCGCGTGCTCAAGGCCCTGTCGCGGTCGCCGATTGTGATCCGCGAACTGCTGGCCATGGGCGAGGACCTCAAGAAGGGCGTGCGCTCGATCAAGGAAGTGGTCACCTTCGACGAAGAGGAGATCACCGACGAGATCCTGCAGAACCGCCTGAATGAGTTCACCGGCAAGATCGACGACATGGCCAAGTTGTACAAGAAGGCCGCGCTGCTCGAAGAAAAATATCTCGAAGTTTCGAAGACCAAGAAACCGAAGGATCATCGCCGGGCGCGGCGCAAGCTGGCGCGCGGCATTGTTGCCACATCGCAGGCGGTGCGCAAGCTGGGATTCACCAACGCCGAGCGTAAGCGGCTGATCGAGCGTCTGAACAAGACCGTCGACGGCATGCGTTCGCTCGACCGGCAGACGCAGAACCTGGAGCGCAAGGCCGACGCCACGCGCAGCGAAGAGCAGAAGAAAGAATATCGGCGACAGGCGCGCGCCATTCGCGGCGAAGTCGAAAAGCTGGAACTCGAAACCGGAGTGTCGTTTCAGGAGCTCAAGCGCACGCAGCGCGAGATCATCCAGGGCGACATGGACGCGGAGCAGGCCAAGCGTGAACTGATTGAGGCCAACCTGCGTCTGGTGGTTTCGATTGCCAAAAAATACACCAACCGCGGACTGCAGTTCCTCGACCTGATTCAGGAAGGCAACATCGGCCTGATGAAGGCCGTCGACAAATTCGAATACCGCCGGGGCTACAAGTTTTCGACGTATGCCACGTGGTGGATTCGGCAGGCGATTACCCGCGCGATTGCCGATCAGGCGCGTACGATTCGTATCCCGGTGCACATGATCGAAACGATCAACAAGCTGATCCGCACCTCGCGGCAGCTGGTGCAGGAACTGGGACGCGAGCCGACGTCGGAAGAGATCGCCAAGCGCATGGACATTCCAGTCGCGAAAGTACGCAAGGTGCTGAAGATCGCGCAGGAGCCGATCTCGCTCGAAACGCCGATCGGCGAAGAGGAAGATTCGCATCTGGGCGACTTCATCGAAGACCGCGGCGTGGTTTCTCCGGCCGAGGCGGTGATCAACGTGAACCTGAAGGACCAGACGGGACAGGTCCTGCGCACGCTAACGCCGCGCGAAGAAAAAGTCATCAAGATGCGCTTCGGCCTCGAAGACGGCAGCGAGCATACGCTGGAAGAAGTCGGGCAGTCGTTCGCAGTCACCCGCGAACGCATCCGGCAGATCGAAGCCAAAGCGCTGCGCAAGTTGCGGCATCCGTCGCGCTCACGGAAGTTGCGGGCGTTTATGGACGGAGTAAGAGACTAAGTAAGAAGTCAGAATGCAGAATCGGGCACGGCTTTGGCTGTGCCTTTTTTCTGTTTCAGAATCGGGACACAAGCCCAAATATTTCGGCCTTCTACATTTGCGGTGGAACGGGTCGTGGCGAGAGTTCACTCAGGGCTGCTCGGCTTCGCCTTCACGGGGCGGCCGAGGCGGCCGTCCCCACATGGGCCGTTTCAACATGGAGCGTCCCAACAATTGGGCGTCCCTTGGGGCCGTCTTTGCATTCGTGAATTCTTTACGCCGTCTAAGTTATTGAAAGGGCGGGCGGAGGGATGGGCGTCGGAAAATTCATTCTTAGTTTTCCTCGGTCTTCCACAGGGAAGTCTCAACGTCCACAGCTTCTGCACAAGGGGGGAAGTTTTTTGTGTTGCGGGACGCAACAAACTGACGGAGAGTGGGTTCAGCGAAACGTGAAGTTTCCTGAGCTTGCCGAATGATTGCGGCAGAGCCAGCGGCAGCCCGGTGATTCTCGAGGGTGAATCGCCGGGGGACATTCCAGAAAACGCGCGCAAGCGCGACTGGTTGCCCGGGCATTGCGGCCTCCTCCCCCACCTGTTCGTTGCTCTTTGAGCGGGAACAGGACGGACCGCTGGCCACCGCAGGCTTGCCAGTTCGTGGTCGTGAGATTGCGAATGGGCAACTCGCTTTGGCAAATGTGGCACTCGTTGCTCGTGAGAGCGGGAGCGCTGTCGGGCCGAAGCGGTCATTCCGCCGCCACGCGGTGATCAGGCTGCGCAGGAAACCACGTACGAATGCGGTCGGGGTGGCTGGCCCCGGCCGCATTTCCATTTGGAGCAAGAACCTTTCGCCACGGATTTGCGCGGATTCACCTGGATAAGTCCAACTTCACGCGGATAGACCAAACTTCTGATTCGGGTGCGCGGATTTCGTGTTACGGACCTGTTTTCGCGGGGCTTCCACAGGATAGTGGCTGACCTTCACAGCTTCTGCACAATTCATTTTGCGCTTCGCCTTATGTTCGCTTATGCTGAGTCTGCGAATGCGACAGAGTGTTGTACAGACCATGGCGACTACTGATTACAGCATCAGCACGCTTCCGGCGAACGTAGAGGCGGAGCGCTCGATTCTGGGCGCGATCCTGCTCGACAACTTTGCGTACAACCAGGCGGCCGAGCATTTGCGGATCGAGGATTTCTCGCTCGACTCGCACCGGCGCATTTATTCGCGGATGGTCGATCTGGCGGAGTCGTCGCGGCCGATCGACATGATCACGCTGATCGAAGAACTCGACCGGCACAAGGATCTGCAGCCGATCGGCGATGTGGCGTATGTGTCGAGCTTGGTGGATGGCGTCCCGGACCGGCCGAGCATTGAGCACTACGTCAAGATTGTGCGCGACAAGGCGCTGCTGCGCGGATTGATTTCGGCGGCGACCACGGCGATTGCGCGAGCGTCGGATCAAGGGGACGCGGCGGAGGATGTTCTCAGCGATGCCGAGGCAGCGATTTTTCAGCTGTCGGATAAGCGTATTGGGCGCGGGTTCATGGGCGTGCAGGAAATCGTCCGCGAATCGTTTGGGTCGGTGGACGCGTTGCTGCAACGCGGGCAGCGCATCACGGGACTGGCGACGCACTACGTCGACTTGGATGAGATGACGTCGGGGTTGCAGCGCTCGGATCTGGTGATTATTGCGGCGCGGCCTTCGATGGGCAAAACGGCGTTTGTGATGAACATTGCGGAGAACGCGGCGATTGAGGATCAGCAGGTGGTGGGCGTGTTCTCGCTGGAAATGTCGCGCGAGGCGCTGCTGATGCGCTTGCTGTGTTCGCAGGCGCGGGTCGATGCGCACAAGATGCGTACCGGTTCGCTGTGGCAGGACGACACGCGGAAAGTTGTGCGGGCGATGGAGCAACTGGCGCACGCGCCGATTTTCATCGACGACACTCCGGGTATTTCATTGAGCGAGATGCGGGCCAAGGCGCGGCGGTTGAAACAGGCGCAGGGCGGGCGCCTCGATCTGATCATCGTAGATTATTTACAACTGATGTCGGGCGGGGGCAAGCGCTTTGAAAATCGTACGCAGGAAGTTTCGGCGATCTCGCGCGGCCTGAAAGCGCTGGCGAAAGAGTTGAGCGTGCCGGTGATTGCGCTGTCGCAGTTGAGCCGTGCGCCGGAGAGTCGCGGTGGAGATCATCGTCCGCAACTCGCCGACTTGCGCGAGTCGGGATCGATTGAGCAGGACGCCGACCTGGTGATGTTTATTTTCCGCGAAGAAGTCTACAAGCAGGATGATCCGGAATTGCAGGGTAAGGCCGAGATCATTATTGCCAAACAAAGAAACGGGCCTATCGGGAAAGTCAGGATGGCGTTCCTGAAAAATAGCACCCGATTTGAGTCCCTCGCCGAGGGCGGGAGCGACTCAGAGGAGTAGTTGCCGCCTACAGCGGACACTGTAGAAGGTCTCGGTAAGTCCATTAGGGCCTTGGGTTTGCGCCAGCGTCTGGTTTGACACCCTTTGCCTGTGGAAAAGATTGTGGAATTGAAAATCGCATTCCAGATTCCTTTGAGCCAGAACCGAGCGGTCGGTTTCAGGAGGGCGTCATTGCCCCCTTTAAATCCATGAGTAGTAACCAGTTATGCAATTCATCGGACATTAACATGACCCTGGGCTAAATGAGACTGGTTTTCTTCCGGTTTTGAGATTTGCACATTTTGGGGTCAGTGTACTTTCGTTTTCGGCCCGATTTTAGCGGCTTTTTCGCCGGGTGCTAGCGCTTCCGTGAGCGAAAATTGCGGCCGGGCGAATCGGTTTTTCTTCTGCAGACCTAGTACCGCATCGACAATAGAAAGCGCCCACCAGTCACAACTCTTGCCTCTGCCGGAGGAGCGTCGCCGAGCGCGTTGCGCGCCACGAGTAGCTCGGCGAACAGGCGGGCCTCGGGAAGCGAAAGGCGGTCGGCCAGAATGCGGGCCGTAGGAAGATCGGAGTTGGCGAGCTCCGCGGTGGCCTCCGCATAGGGGCGGATGAGCGAAGTGCACAGGAAACTGTTGTTCAGGACCAGTTCTCCAGCCTCAAACGAGTGCTGATAGGGCAGGAAAGCATCGACCGCAACTGCGGCGGTGAGCACTTGTTCCAACTGGCCGGCGGAACGCTCGAGCAGGGGAACGGCGCGTGCGGGCTGCAGATGGGCGAAGGCCTGAGCGACCTGCAACTGCGCCGCAAAGGCGGGTGCACCGGCGGCGCGATTCACCAGGAGTCCGGCGGCTTCCTCAAGCATTTCCTGGGCGAGTGCCGGCTGCTTCGCGACCGCGGCGCTTGAGGCGAACTGCGCCAGGATGGTGGCGCGATCTTCGTCGGGAGTGATTTCTTGCGCGAGTTGGCGGGCGGCAGCGAACTCTCCCTGATTGGCGGCGTTCGATGCCGCTTGTCGAATCGCCTGTTGCAAGACCTGCTCGCGCTGAAACGGATCGGGCAGTTTGTCGGCGATCTGGCGGGCGCGCTGCAAGTCGCCGTTGTTGGCAAACTGCCATGCAACTTGCTGATACAGGTTCGAACGAACACCCTCCGAGGATTGTTCAGCCACGGCGACAAGTTGGTTCGGATCTCCGCTGGCCTGCGCCTCATTCACCTGGTTCCACATCTGTTGTTCCGGGTTGAGGGTGTGAATGTATTCCTCGATCTTTCGGTTCAAGGCCTGCACCCGTCCGGGCGCAAACTGTTCGAAGGCAGAGATCGAACCTTGCAACATGGGCAGAGATGTTGCGGGGAACTCTGAGTTTAGGACAGCCGAAGCCACGGTGTCGGCCAGCGTCTTCAAAGAATCGTCGGGAGCGGCGCCGTTGGCGGGTGAGTTGGCCTGCGAGTTGAGCAGATTGAGTGCGAAGTTAAAGTTGCCGTCTTCCGGGAGACTTGTGCCGCGAACGCGGGCCACGATTTCGTGCAGCAGTTGCGTTCCGGCCTCCGGATCCTTCGCAGAAATCTGGCTCAACAGATTGATGAGTTCTTGAGGCAGGTCGCCGGGAGTTTGCAGGTCTTTCTCCGCGAGGCGCAGGGCGTTGCGAGGATGATGCTCAGCTTCTTGCGCCGCGAGTTCAAGACGCAGGCTGCGCTCTTCGGCTTCTTCCTGTTCAGGATTTCCGATTTGCACAAACGTGCGGGTCGCGTGCATGAAGCTGAGAGCTAATTCCGCATCGGACTGGGCAATCGTTCGCAGCACCATCTGCCACTGTTGGAGCAGCATTTGCCGGGCGTTAGGCGCCGGATTCTCCTGCTGACGAGTGGCGGCTTGCGCGAAGTCGCCGACCATTTGCGTGACCAGACTGCGGGCCTGCGGCTCGTTGCGGCTCCACAGGAGGGGGAACGCCTCGGACGCGACGGCGATGCGGTTTTGAGGGAGGCTCAGGTTCCTGGCGCCGACGAGAACGAGGTCGAGCAGCGTGAGAGCCGCTTGGTGGCGGGCAATGACCTCCTTCTCTTTTTCAGCTTTGGACTTGGCGTCTGCTGGTGAGGAGGCCGAAAGAAGGCTCGACGGGGCAGCTTGTGACGCGGGTGCGGGCTGCAGATCCACGAGTTGCGCGAGAGCGGGCGCGGTCAGGATTACGATTGTGAACGGAACGAGTGCGAAATGGGCCCATCGGTGCATGGATTCCTCCGTCGCGGGTTGGTCTGGCCAAGACCGAGCGGATGGTCGATGGGATAGACCCCAGCGTCAGGCTCGAAGTTCCTGAATCGAGCCTGTCCAGGTTTGATCTTTCAGAATTGATCAGATGGAGGATGGGGCGCGGCAGTTGCCCGGGCTCGGGGCAGTGAAGAAAAGGTCTTCCAGGCTGGAGCCGTTGGGACGCGTCACCAAACGTTTTTGTAAAGACGGGATGGGTTAACGAGTGTGAGGGGGATTTTGCAACATCTCTAACGACGTCGGACGTGTCAAGGGAGATGGGCTTTTTTGTGTCGTTTGCGGAAACACGTTTGGCGTCAGCGCAGACGCACTGGTTCCTTTCGAGAGAGCAACGACCTTGCTTCTTCGATGATTTTCTTCATCATTAGTGGTGGCGTAGCCCACCAGACATCTCTCGGTCAAAATAGGATACCCGCCTCCCGATGGGAGGGGAGTTTGCACAACACATCATGATCGAGCGTGGTACCCGGCAAGTATCTGTTGGGCAGGGCGGCGACTCGGGCACAGCAGTTGAGATCCAGAATCCAGGCGACCAAAAGGCCTCGGTCACTGTCCGCGAGCCAGTTGCCTGCCATTCTTCCGGGGATCCAGCTCCGGGGCACTTTGCCGGCCGGCGGGATCGCGAATTCCGTCGTGACAGGAGACTTCAACAAAGATGGACATACGGATTTCGTCGTCGCTAATGGAGGCACCGACGACTTATGGATTTATTTTGGGAACGGAGATGGGACGTTCGAACTCCCGCGCATCCTCCCCCTGCCCAACGGCTCGACGCCGGTGTTTCTGGCGACGGCTGATTTGCGTGGGATTGGAGTGCTCGATCTGATCGTGGCTGAATCCGATACTTCATCAGTCGGCGTGTTGTTGGGAAACGAGGACGGAACGTTTGGCGTCGAGCAGGACTACTTGCTTCCGCAACCTCCCGCTGCTCTGCCTGAGGTTGTGGCGTCGGTGGCGGGAACGGAGGTGGTTCCAACGTTTACACCATCACCGTGAATGCATCAGCCGCCGGCACGAACACAACCAGGGCGCTTGGAACGATCAATGTAACTGTGACTCACTGACAGAGCCCCTGCTTTCCTGCTTGCTGCCTAATGGAAACCCAATACGCTCAACAAGGCACCGGATGGAATAGTTGACGAGAGGCGATAGCACACAAAACCCCGCAGCTGACTATTCAGGAGGCACGAGCGGGCACTCGCCTGCTCCTGCTAACATTCCTTTTCATCTTTTGCAGCCCACGGAAACCTAGCGCATGCTCGAACTCTCCACGCCCGTCCAATATGTGAAGGGTGTTGGTCCGCGCATTGGGGAAGTCCTTGCCGCCAAGGGGATTCACACCGTCGGCGACCTGCTCCATTATCTGCCATTTCGCTATGAAGACCGGCTGAACCCGCGGGGGATTTCCGAGCTACGCCCGGGCGAGATGGCCACAGTCGTCGGCGAAGTGCGCAATTCCGGGCTGTTCCGCACGCGGAAAATGCCGATTTTTCAGCTGACCGTCGGACAGGGGCGCGCGCGCCTGCGTTGCCTCTTTTTCAATGCGACCTACCTGCAGGACAAGTTCACGGCCGGGCAGATGATCGCGCTCTACGGCAAGGTTGAAGAAGATGAACGCAGCCGTGAGTTGCAGATCATTCAGCCGCAGTTCGAGATCCTGGGGGACCCGACTGACTCCGGCGAGAACGGCGCGGAAAAGAAAGCTGCCGAGTCGCTGGAGATTGGGCGCATCGTTCCCATTTACGAGGCGATCGGACGGCTGACGCCGCGCTGGTTCCGGAAGGCGATTCGCACCGCGCTCGACAATCTCACGCCGGACCTGGCGGACCCGATTCCTGCCGCGGTGCGCGCGCATCTCGGCCTGATTTCTCCGCGGGCCGCGCTGTGGAACGTGCACTGGCCGGAGCCGGGCGAAAGCTTCGAAGCGTTGCAGTCTTCGCGCACGCCGGCGCATATCCGGATGATCTTTGACGAGTTGTTCTTCGTGGAACTGGGGCTGGAGTTGAAGCGGCACCAACAGAAGGCGCAGACCGGAATCGCATTTCGACTGGACGACCGGGTGCGGGCGGCGATTAAGAAGATTCTGCCGTTTCATCCCACGGCCGCACAGAAGCGCGTGCTGAAGGAAATTGCGGCCGACATGGAGAAGCCTTATCCGATGCGGCGTTTGCTGCAGGGGGACGTGGGATCGGGTAAGACGATCGTGGGCTTCGAGGCGGCCATCATTGCGATTGAGAACGGATGCCAGGTGGCCCTGATGGCGCCGACTGAGATTCTGGCGCAACAGCATTATTTCTCGGCGCGGCGGATTCTGGAGAATGCCGGGTACCGCATTGTGCTGCTGACGGGATCGCTGGAGGCGGACCGCAAGCGGGAGGTGCGGCGGCATATCGCGCAGGGAAACGCACAGTTGGTAATTGGGACGCATGCGCTGCTGGAGGAGAAAGTCGAGTTTGCCAAGCTGGGGCTGGTGATCGTGGATGAGCAGCATCGGTTTGGAGTGTTGCAGCGGTTGAAGTTGATGAGGAAGTCAGGGGATGTTGAGGAGACCAGCCGAGCTGCGCTCGGCGGGACGGGCGAAGGCGCCCGT
>CZKD01000108.1_pt3 | contig 95293 bp, 84 predicted proteins | sample 1122401 | NCBI WGS metagenome assembly CZKD01 (sample SAMEA3539301, study PRJEB10725) | soil metagenome | biome: tundra; feature: field; material: soil | place: USA | collected 2010-05 | depth 0.15 m
CATATCATCCATTGACCAGTTGGGAGCGTGTTGCCGACACCGCGCTTACCGATGCTTGCGGAAAATTTCGAAGATCAGATTGAAGAATTGCACGAGCGTGATCCCGATCGTTACATACACCGCAATCTCCAGCCGTCGGCCCGCCTCTTGCGTCCCACGCAGCAGGTCGGCGACGTCTTTCGTGGACTCGTGCAGAGTATCCGCCAATTGCTCAAAGTGCTGCAGCGAGGCCCTCATTTTGTCCGAGGTCCTAGACATGGCCAGCGCCGCTTCACCGAACTGCTGTCCATTCCGCAGATCAAGCTCAGCCCGGCACGCCGTCCACCACGGACTCCCCGGAGGACTGTCATACATCCGCTGCCGGATCTCCACATAAGACCGGTTGCGCAACAGCTCGACGAGCGCCGCCACTTTCTCCGAAGCCGGGGCCGGCTCACTGGCCTGTGTTTCCGGCCCTTTCGCGTCACTGGCGATAACCCGCATACCAAGCAGCCTATCAGCCAACTCTTGCCGAGCGCAGGTGCCCGAAGTGCATATCCACCTTGCCATTTCTGCGCAATCTGGCCATGGTAACGACCTTACCCATGCCCTTTCAGCCATACTGCACTTCGGCCTTTCGTGTGGAAACGAGCCGCTACGCCGCTCGGAGGGTCGGGCATCACGGGCAGAAGACCGATTCGTGTGGCTGTTGCAAGATCGCAATTTCGCTTATTGACCCGGGGGGCTCATTCTCAATGCGTGAAATCGCCTGATTTCGACAGCTACCGATAAGGTCAACGACTGCTTTCAGCGAAAATGCTAGAATTTTCGAGCTAGGAGCATCGCCTTGTGAAAGATTTTCGCAGGAGATTACGGGGGAGAAGCTACGACCTATTCCTCGTGTCCAAGTCGCCTGTCACAGGATTGCAGTTCCTTGGCCTGCTAATCATAGGCGGAAGCCTGATTGCCGTTTCTCTCATAACTCTTGCAGTGATGCTGAGGGACGTTCGCCCATCGCAACTACTGGACCTGCCCGGAAGCCTCATCGTTATAGTTCCTGTGGTCATCTTTCTAGCGATTGCCTACCTTGGAGTGATGCATATAAGGCGTGCAATATCGGGCAGGCGACGGCTTCGCCCCTGAGGCTGATGGTTGTCGTAAAAATCTCGATTACGCTCATTGGCGTTCGAAGTACCCTCGCCTGGTAGCACGAGCTTTAGGCCTTCGAGAGTTCTTCAGGTTTGGGCAGAGGCTTCCTGGGCGCGAGGTACGTGTGCGTGATCCGGTCGTGCCAGCAGAGGGCGTCCTCATCGAGAAACACCCAGGCATATCCCATGCCGGCGGAAACCGCGGACAGACAGGCGGCCAGCACACGCCAGCGGCGCAGTGAGCGACTGGTGGAAGTGCCGTCGAAGCGCGCCAGTTCGAGTCCGGCCACCCGCAATCCCGGGGTGCTGGCCGCGTATACGATCATCAGGTACTGATACGCCGCCCAGAAAAGGCAGGAGATTCCCGCGGCGATCCCCAAAATCTGCAGCAGCGGCGGACGCACCGCAGCCACCTTCCAGAAAATGTAACCAAAGAGAGCCGAGCCAGCGGCGATGATCAGTCCGTCGACCAGGGCCGCCACAACTCGCAATCCGAGTGGCGCGCTTTGCAGAGGAATGTCGATGCCGGGGCGCTTTTCGGCCTCCGGGTGTTCGGCGGCTTCGATGGTGATTCCACCGAGCGCGGGAGGCGGAGGCGCGACCTCTGGCACTTCCAGGATTCGCGGGCGCTCGCTGACCGGCTCCGCCAGTTGATCGGGCGGAGGCGGTGGCGGTCCCCACGCGAACCTTGGGAACTCAATGATCTTCGCGCTGGCATGTGCAACGGGCTGACGCGCGGGCGGAGCAGCGAACTCTGCGGCGGGCGCCGACTGAGGGGTCACCTCCGGCTCCGCGGCCACGGACGGTGTGCGCCTCATGCCGTCGAGCGCGAGAGCGTTGCTTGAGATGGGCTCGAACTCCGCCAGCGACGATCCGCTGGCAGTATTTGCGCTCGCGGAGCCGTCCGGGGCATCAAACTTCAGGCTGAGCGACGGGTAACGGGGCGGACGCACTTTGCGCCGCGCGCGATAACGGCTGAGCCGGTCCGAGAGTTCGTCGCGCCAGGCGGGCGCGTCCGCAGCCTGAGGCACTGCTTCGACCGGCAAATCTGAGACCTCAACGTCGGCGTTCCCCTGCAAGGCAGCGGGAAGGGGCTCCAATGGGCAACGGCAAACTTCTCCACACAGCGGACAATTCATGAAAGCCAGTCTTTTGAAATCGTACCAGTTCGAGCCAAACATACAACCGGAAGGGATGCGACGGGAATCCTAGCCTTTTTCGCCACTTTGCCTCGCGACCAGCGCCGTGCTAAGTTCACGATGCCGCGGCAAAACAGCCGAAAGGGAAGGTTCGTCTTCAAGGGACGATCTTCTTCCGTTGATTTTCTTCCGATGACTCTTCGTACTAGATTCCTTATCACGGCGCTGTTCCTTTGTCATCAGGTTCTCGCCGCTGCGCTAGTAACCAGACAGTTGCTTTCAGAAAATTCCGAGCAAGCCGCGGATTCCTCCTCGCCCAAAGCCGAACAAAAAGCAGAAACCCAAACAGCCGCTTCGAGCACGCCCTGCGCTCGACAGGCCGCTAACCAGGATTCCGATTCGGCCACCATCTGCGCCGACCAGCAGGAAAAAGACGGCGACGTCTACAAACTGCACGGCAACGCCGAAATTCACTATCGCAACTATGTCCTGAAGGCCGATGAGGTCACCTACGACTCCAACAGCGGCGAGGCTACAGCTTCGGGACACTTCCGGCTCGACGGCGGTCCGAACGACGACCACCTCAAAGCGAGTCATGGAACCTACAATCTGACCGCAGAGACCGGACGCTTCTACGACGTTACGGCGACCACCGGACTCCGCTTTCACGGCTCGCGCGCGGTGTTAACGTCGACCGCCCCGTTTGCCTTCACCGGAAAACGTGTGGAGAAAGATAGTCCCGAGCACTACCTCGTCTTTGACGGCACCATTACCACCTGCGAACTTCCGCATCCCAAGTGGCAGTTCAACGCCCGCAAAATAGTGGTGGATGTGGGCGGGAATGCCCAGATTTATCACAGCACCTTCTGGCTCCACGGATTCCCGGTGCTGTACTTTCCTTACGCGACGCATCCGGTCGCAAAAGAAGCGCGCCAGACCGGTTTCCTGATCCCGAGCATCGGCCGGTCCTCGACCAACGGCAACGAGGTGGGCGAGTCCTTTTATTGGGCCATCAATCGCAGCATGGACGCCACCGTGGGCGCAGAGTACATGTCGAAACGAGGGTGGTCCCAACGGGGAGAATTTCGGGTGCGCCCCAGCGACACTTCCTACGTGGACCTGAATTTCTTCGGCGTCATCGACCGCGGCATCGGATATCCTCCACTGAAAGAAGGAGGACAGGAGGCTCGACTGGTGGCTGAAGGCAACTTCTACGGCTTCCGCGCTGTCTCCAATATCGACTACTTGAGTTCGTTTCTGTTCCGGCTGGCTTTCAACGAGGTCTTCACCCAGGCCATCAACTCGGAAGTAAAGTCGCAGCTTTTTGTGTCGAAAGCCGTCAACGGCGTTTCGTTCGGCGGCATGGTGGAGCGTTACCAGAACTTTTTTCAAACCACCGACCCCAACGGCGCTTTGTCGAATCCACCGACGTTCGATTCCATTCGGATCCTGCACACTCCCAGCGCCGACGCATCCAGCGTAGACCGGCGGCTCACCCACACGCCATTCCTCTGGTCATTCGACGCCTCGCTGGCGGGCCTTTCCCGCAGCGAGCCCGGCTTTCATACCGAGGCATTGCTGGGGCGCTTTGATTTCAGTCCCGAGATTTCCCTGCCCTTGCAGTACCGCGGCTGGTCTCTACGCCCCGCGTTAGCTCTGCATGAAACGTACTACAGTGAGCGGTTTGTGAACGGAGTCGCCGTCAATGATCCTACGAACCGGCAGGCCCTGGATACCTCGGTGGAAGTGCGGCCTCCCGTTCTCGAGAAGATCTTCGCCAAGGAATTTCTGGGAAGGAAGTGGAAGCACGTCATCGAACCGCGCACCGTCTACCGTTATGTGACCGGGGTAAACAACTTCGCGAATGTGCTGCATTTCGACGAGCGCGACATCCTGAGCAACACGAATGAGGTTGAGTACGGATTCGTGACCCGCCTCTACGCGAAAAAGTCGTCGACCGCAATTCAGGAGTGCGATACCCCAATGACGGGCCTCGCGGTCGGCGCCGCGGCGCCGGAACAGACGGTTCCATGGCAGCGCATCAATGCTCTGGAAAATCAGCCGTGCACTCCCGGTCCGCAAGCGCGCGAAGTCGCCACCTGGGAGGTCTGGCAAAAGTATTTCCTCGATCCCACCTTCGGTGGAGCGCTGGTGACCGGACAGCGCAACGTCTTCACTACGACGGAGGAACTGACGGGCATCGCATTCGCCACCGAACCCCGGCATCTTTCTCCCCTGGTGTCGCGCCTGCGGGCGGCCACCAGCAGCCACACCGATACGGAGTGGGACCTCGACTACGACTTTCAGTTGGGCCGCATTAACGCCAGCACGCTGCTCTTGAACTATAATCTCGGCGCTTTCACGGTAGGCGGCGGCGACGCGTTCCTGCAGATTCCCCAGACCACGACAACTTCGGCTCCTCCCGAAGGGACGTGCTCGAGTTCGAACGGCACGGCGCAACCCACCTGCAAGTTCCAGCAGTTCCGTGTGGCCCTGGGCTATGGAGGGCTGGCGCGCCGGGGATTGAGCGCGGCCGCCAGCTTTGGCTTCGACGCGGAAGCGCGGCAACTGCAGTTTGCCACCGCGCAAACCACCTACAACTGGGATTGCTGCGGTGTGACCATCGAATACCGCCGCTATGCCATTGCGAACGTGCGCAATGAGAATCTGTTTCGCTTCACCTTCAGCCTGGCAAACATCGGCTCGTTCGGAAACCTCCGGCGCCAGGAGCGGTTGTACTAGCCCAGGTACGGGCACATTAAGAACGACGGTTTTGCGGAGGCGGATTGGGGTTTGGGTGGGTTGGATTTTGGGTGGGTTGGGGTTGGATTTTGGGTGGGTTGGGGTTTGGGTGGGTTGGATTTTCGGTGGGTTGATTTTGGGTGGCGCAGCGCTTTAAGCGCTGCGATAAAACTCTGCATCTGGTTGAGGCTTTAGCCTCTGAGATACTTCGGGCTAAAGCTGGAGTGATGCTACGGCCCTCGCCCGCAGCCCTGCGAGTTCTGCGCCACCCAAACCACCGACATGCTTGAGGCTGATACCATAGAATCGATGCAGGTCCCGGAAACAGACATCGGTGCAAAGATTTCTCAGCTGCAGGCCGACCTGCGGCAACTCGGCCGGCTACTCGTCGCCTATTCTGGCGGCGTCGATTCCGCGTATCTGGCCTGGGCCGCGCACCGCGCTCTTGGAAGTGACATGCTGGCGGTAATCGCCGACTCTCCCAGCCTGGCTCGGACTCACCTGACCGACGCCGTCGCCTTCGCGAACGAGCAGGGGATTCCGATCGAAGTGATCTCCACCTCCGAACTCGACCGCCCGGAGTATGCACGCAATGACGGGCAGCGTTGCTTTCAGTGCAAAGACGAACTTTTCGATGTCATGGAAAAGCTGCGCGCCGCGCGCGGATTCGACGCGATTGCCTACGGCGTGAACCGGGACGATCAGGGCGACTTCCGCCCGGGGCAGCAGGCCGCCCGGCAGCATCACGTCGCCGCTCCGCTGCTGAAAGCCGGGCTGACCAAGCAGGAGATTCGCGACCTGGCGCGCCAAGCGGGCCTGCGCATCTGGGACAAACCGGCATCGGCTTGCCTCTCGTCGCGCATCGAGTACGGGCGTCCGGTGACGCGCGAAGCGCTCGAGGTTGTCGAACGGGGCGAGGACGCGATTCGAGCCCTCGGCTTCCGGCAGTTTCGCGTGCGCCATCACGGCGACATTGTCCGCATTGAGATCGCCCGGGAGGAACTGGAGCGCGCCTTGAATCCGGCCATCGCCACGCAGTTCACAGTGATCTTCAAAGCTCTCGGCTTCAAGTTCGTGACTCTCGATCTGGAAGGATTCCGCTCCGGATCGATGAACTCCCTGCTGCCCGCGGAACAACTCCGCCGCACGGGCTAGAACGCGCAGCCGACCCGCTCCTTCCGCGGGTGGCTCGCATATGCTGTGAGATAATCGATACGATCAAACGTGATGCTGAGGCGGTTTCTGGTGATCCTAATTCGACGTTCGCTGCTCATCCTGCTTCTGGTTTGTCTGGGTTGTGTTGCTCAGTCCGCACCTCCCGATGTGGCTCGCAAAATCGAGCACCAGGTGCGCGCTTTCTATACTATTCCCCCCGAGGTGAAAGTAACGGTCGGGGCGATCACTCCCAGCACCGACTGGCCGGGTTATGACGCAGTGTCTGTGAACATTGACGGCGGCGACGGCAAACAGAAGGATTACAAGTTCCTGTTGTCGAAGGACCGGGCGACCATGCTGCGCGTGACCAAGTTCGACTTAACCAAGGATCCGTTCGCCGAATTGATGAGCAAGATCGACGTCAAGGACCGGCCGACGCGCGGAGCCAAGTCGGCCAAGGTCGTGGCGATCAATTTCGACGACTTCGAATGCCCTTTCTGCTCGCGGATGCACCAGACCCTGTTCCCCGAGATCTTCAAGGAGTATGGCGACCGGGTCACCTTCATCTATAAAGACGATCCGTTGACTGAGATTCATCCCTGGGCGCTTCATGCTGCCGTGGACGCGAACTGCCTGGCCGCGCAGAGCGGCGATGCCTATTGGGACTTTGCCGATTACATCCACGCCAACAAGCGCGAGGTGGATACGGAAAAGACACCCGCAGCGCGTTTCGAAGCCATCGACAAGATGACCACGCTGCAAGGTCAGAAACACAATGTCGACGCGACAAAGTTGCAAGCCTGCGTGAAAGCGCAGAACGAAGATGCGGTGCGAGCGTCCATGAAAGAAGCCGACGGACTGGGCGTGAACGGAACGCCGGCGCTGTTCATCAACGGCCGGAAGATTGACGGCGCGGTTCCCATCGGTGACGTTCGCGCTGCGCTGGACGCCGCTTTGCGAGACGCCGGGGAACCTGTGCCGACGCATGCGCCATCAGCCCCAGCACCCGCATCCAGGTAATTGTCCTCGTTTGTGGTGGCAGTCAGGAACGGAGAAACTCTTGAGAACAAACTCATTCTTTGCCCAGTTGGCCGCAACGCTCTCTGCCGCCATACTGCTGGCAGCCCTGGCCGCATGCAATTCTCAACCCGGCGGCGACGTGATGGCGACCGTAGATGGCCGCAAGATTTTCCGCACGGATGTCGACAAGTATTACGACAACAACGTCGCGTCCGCGCAGCAGGCCCCATCGGGCGAACAGGCTACCGCATTGCGCCTGAACATTCTGCACCAGATGATCGACGACGAGATCCTGATGCGACGCGCCGAAAAACTCGGCCTGCTGGCGACCGAAGAAGAGGTGGACCGCAAGTACAACGAATACAAGTCTCCCTTTACGCAGGAAGAATTCGACAAGCGTTTGAAAGACAAGAAGATCACGCTGGCCGATTTCAAGCGCGACATCCGGCGTTCGATTACGGTCGACAAGGTGATGAACAAGGAAGTGTCCTCCAAAATCAGCGTCAGCGAGCAGGACATTTCCGACTACTACAACACGCATAAAGCCGACTTCAACCTGATCGAACCGACGTATCACTTGGCTCAGATCATGGTGACGCCCGCGCCCAACCCGCAGGCCCACAACCAGAACGACAAAGCACAAAATGAGGCCGAGGCGCGAAAGAAAATCCAGATGATTGCGAACCGCCTCGACAGCGGCGATGACTTCGCGACGCTGGCCATGAAGTACTCCGAGGATCCGGAGACCTCAGGCAACGGCGGCGATCTCGGCACGGTTCAGGAGTCAGGCCTGAAAGGAACCGACCCAGCAACGCGGGACGCGGTCATGAAGCTCAAGCCCGGCCAGTACAGCGCCGTCATCGCCGTGGTGAATCCGGCGACCAGGCAGCCTGTGGGATATCGCATCGTAAAACTGGTGTCGAAGGAACCGGCGGGACAACGCGAGTTTGGCGATCCGCGAGTCCAGCAGGCCATCCGTTCGCAGCTTCACGATCGCCGCGAGCAATTGCTGAAGGCTGCATATTACGAAGTTTTGCGGGACACCGCCAAGGTCGAAAATTTCTACGCCAAGAAGGTGCTCGACAGCAACGGGACGGAGAAGTAGTGATTTGATGTGCTGACTATTCCACGATCGCCAGCACGTCTCCGGCATTGACAGCGGCGCCTTCGCTGACCAGAATCTTCTGAATCGTACCCTTCTTCGGCGATTTGATTTCGTTCTGCATCTTCATCGCCTCGACGACGAGCACTCCGGTACCCGCCTCGACCTCGGCACCTTGACTCACCAGCACGCGAACAATCTTGCCTGGCATCGGAGCGATTAATTTCTTCGGGCCATGATCATCGACAGCGCGGACGCGACCGCGCAACGAGCGGGGATCGCGAACTTCCGCGGCGAAGCGGGCGCTGCCTACCCAAAGGTGCATGTCGCCGGCAACGCGTTCGCACTTCACTTCGTACGCCTGGTTGCCGATGCGGAGTGAGAGCACATCGGGCCGCGCCAGCACGGCGTCGACCTCCACTTCGCGTCCATCGACGCGGCAGGACCAGCGTCCGTCGGCGCGATTGAGGTCAAGCCGGTAACTCTTGCCGTCGATGGCGATGTCGTACGTCATGAGATGCAGTTGCCAGCTTTCAGTCGCCAGTTGCCAACAGCTCGGTTGAGCTTCACTTTGTCGCCTCTTTGCGAGCCGCAATCTTCCAGTTCGAAGCGGCGCGTGGCGTACTGTTCGCAGACACGGTTGCGACCGGGCGCTCTCCCGCTCCTGCGGCGGCAGAGCCTAGCGCGGCGAATATTCCGGCGGCAATCACTGCGACTTCAATTGCCTTTGGATCCGCCGGGGCTTCCGCCTTTTTCTGCTTCAGGAGCCGGTCGAGGAAGCCGGTATCCATCTTCGCGGCGCGGAAATCGGGATCGCTCAGAATGCGCCGGAACAACGAAATATTCGTTTTGATTCCGCCCACAAAGTATTCGTTCAGGGCGCGCGTAAGCCGGCTGATGGCCTGCTCGCGGTCCGTGCCGTAGCCGATCAGTTTGGCCAGCAGCGGATCATAGTCCATGGGGACGGTCCAGCCTTCGTACATGCCGCTGTCGCGGCGGATTCCCGGGCCTGAAGGCAGCAACAGCAGCGTGATCTTGCCTGGGCTGGGAAAGTAATTGTTGTCAGGATCTTCGGCATAGATGCGGCACTCGATGGCGTGGCCGCGAAGGACCACTTCGTCCTGCGTAAAGGGCAGCTTCTCTCCAGCCGCGATCCGGATCTGCAGGTGGACTAAGTCGAGGCCAGTGATTAACTCGGTCACCGGATGCTCTACCTGTAGGCGCGTGTTCATCTCCAGAAAATAGAAATTCTTCTGCTGATCGACGAGAAATTCGACTGTGCCGGCATTGGTGTATCCAGCGGCCTGGGCGACGCGAACTGCGACCTCGCCCATTCGTTTCCGCATGTCAGGATCGACGATCGGAGATGGCGCTTCCTCAACGACCTTCTGATGGCGGCGCTGCAGCGAGCACTCGCGCTCGCCGAGATACACGGTATTGCCGTGTTCGTCAGCCAGTACCTGCATCTCGATGTGGCGTGGGTTGATGATCGCTTTTTCAATATAGACTTCGCTATCGCCGAACGAGCGCTCGGCCTCGCTGCGCGCACCCTCGAGCGCCGACTTCAATTCTTCGGGCGCGTGCACGAGGCGCATGCCTTTGCCGCCTCCGCCTGCCGCGGCCTTCAGCATTACGGGATAGCCGATGCGCGCCGCCACCTGCTCGGCCTGCTCGAACGATTCGAGGCCTCGCGACGTGCCGGGAACGAAGGGAACACCCGCGCGCTCCATTGCCTGCCGTGCTCGTGTCTTCGACCCCATGGCGTCCATGGCTGCGGCCGTAGGGCCGATGAACTTCACGCCTGCATCGGCGCAGGCTCGGGCGAACTTCGCGTTCTCGGAAAGAAAACCGTAGCCGGGATGGATCGCGTCAGCGCCGGAGCGGGCGGCGACGTCGAGAATCTTCTGGATGTTCAAGTAAGACTCGGAAGCGGCGGGCGCGCCGATGGGATACGCTTCGTCGGCTTTGCGGACGTGCAGCGAGGGGCGATCCACGTCGGAGTAGACAGCAACCGCGGCAATTCCCATCTCGTGGCAGGCGCGGATAACGCGTACGGCGATTTCTCCGCGATTCGCGATGAGAATTTTCTTGAACATTAAACCTAACTCGAGCAGCGACCGATCGAACCTCTGGCAAACCGGATATTGTACTGGACCCTCGCCATTCTCGCCGTGTCTAGCGCGCGGGTGAGCGACGAGACTTCCCACTTTCGTCCCGAGTAAAGGGATTGCAGGTACAACCCCTTATTCTGTAGGTAGGCGCGAGAAACTCACGGCAAACGGGGCTTGGGGCTTGTCTCCGCCCTGGCGCAGCCAGCGGCGGCGCCGGGTGAAACGGTAGCGGATCAGGGTCCAGATCGCTTGCAATCCATCGGAGTGACGGATTTTCTTTCCTTCGTCCGCCGAACGCGGATGGTACTGGATGGGGACTTCTTCTATCTTCTCGCCCATGCGGCAGAGTTTCGCGGTGACTTCCGGACAGAACTCGAAGCGATGACACGACAGTTGAACCTGTGACAAGAGCGAGCGGCGAAGCGCTTTATAGCAGGTGGCTTCGTCGTGAATGCCCGCACCGTACAGAAGATTGGTGAGGTGGGTCAGCAGTTTGGCTCCGAGAAAGAAACGCAGGCCGCGCTCAGGGCGGTCGGGGCGCACGCCGTAGACGACATTCGCCCTGCCTTCTTCGAGCGGTCGGAGCAATGCGGGGTAATCCTGCGGATCGTATTCCAGATCGGAGTCTTGGATCAGCACGTACTCGCCGCGCGCATAGGAAAGCGCGGTGCGAATGGCTGCGCCTTTGCCGCAGTTCTTCTCGTGGAAGACGACGGTGACGTCGTCCGTTGACGGCAGTGCCTTCAACTTCTCCCGGGTACCGTCGGTTGAGCCGTCGTCGACGATGATGATTTCCTTTTTCACCGGCGAGGCGTGGATTGCTTGCAACAGTTCGTCCACGTGGGCGGCCTCGTTGTAGACCGGCACGATCACCGAGACGGAGCCCTTCCAGCGGTCATTGATTTGTCGATCCACTGGTCGGTCCATCGCTCGATCCGTCTCTTCGCGAGTTGGCCACGATGCAGTTGCCACGGAAGCATGCTCCAGCACATCTAATGGTTTGCGCGTGAGATCCTTCCCTCCGCCTGAAGAATGGCTCCGGTCAGGATGACGCCGATCGTAAACGAGAACTGTACTACTACCTTCGGTCGAAAATACGCACAAATCTGACGATTTTCTAGCATAGTATCATTTTGGAACCGACTCTTTAGCATGCATCCATCCGAAGCCGCGGCGAGCCAAAGCGCAGGCGCCTCACCGTCCCCACATGACTCAGCACGCGCGACTCCATGGCTGAGTCTTCTTTTGGTGATGGCAGCAGGGACTGTCGTTCGATTCCTGTACCTGACGCGCAAGCCCTTCTGGTTTGATGAGTCGTTCAGCGCAGAAGTCGCGCGGATCAGTGGGGGCAACTTCCTGCACCTGCTGTGGTGGCGCGAAGCCAACATGTCGCTGTACTACCTGCTGCTGAGGATGTGGCTGCAGTTTGGGCACAGCGAGTTTTACATTCGCAGCCTTTCGGTCGTGATTGCGGTGGCCACGATTCCGGCAATTTACTGGCTGGCCCGGCTGCTCTATGACGGTCGAGTGGCGTTGGTCGCGGCCGCCCTGTTGGCGTTCAATGCGTACAGTGTTCGCTACGCTCAGGAAGCGCGCAGCTACGCTCTCTTCTTATTGCTGGCGACGCTCTCCTCGGCATTCTTGATTGCCTTCATACGCGAGCCTGTGCGCCGCAACCGCGTTGGCTATGTGCTGGTCAGCATTCTGGCCGTCTACGCACACTTTTACGCGCTGCTGTTGTTGGCGGCGCACTGGCTGACCATGCGCTGGCTGGGAAGTGATGAGGGGTGTACAGAGCGATCCGGAGCAAAGCTGTCTGCCCAACTGCGGCGCGTCTGGATCACGATTGGCGTCGCCGTGCTTCCTCTGCTCGTGTTTGTGGCCAAGACTGGTGCCGGACCGATCCGCTGGATTCAAAGGCCGGGCTTCCGCGATCTGTTCGAGTTCTTCGAGCACCTGGCAGGAGCTAACGGTTGGCCTCTGCTGGCGCTGTGCAGCGTAGCTTGCGTTGTGGCCGTATGGCCTTTGGGAAAATCGCTCTGGACGCGCGGCCAGGCCTGGGAAGTTTGGCGTTGCCAATTTCTGCTTCTCTGGCTGGTGTTTCCTGTCCTGCTGACGGTTCTGCTCTCGTTCGCGCGCCCGGTCTTCTTAAGTCGCTATATGATCTTCTGCCTGCCGGCGCTGTCGATCCTGGTGGCCGCGGGCCTGGTGCGTCTGCGGCAATCATGGCTGCTGACGGTGGCTCTGACCGGGATCCTGCTTCTGTGCATGCAGGGAGTATTGTTCGTCTACGCAAACGACTTCGACACTGAGCGGGACGCCTCAGGGGCCGCGGCAGGCTTCATTCTCGATCACGCGCAGCCGGGCGATGCTGTCGTCTTCCACATCGCGGCGACGCGCATTCCCTACGAATTTGTGCGGTCGCAACGCTCTGGGGAGAATACGGCCGGCTCCACGTTCACGGCCCAATTCGGACCTGAGATTCTGTTCCCTCATCACAGTATGGGGCTCGACTACCGCGACTTCACGGGAAAGCCGACCGCTGATTTTCTTCGAGCGGCGGCGCCCAGCGACCCGCGGGTGTGGATCATGCTGATGAACAACGGACCCGCGGGGAGTCCCGATGCCACGACCGTGACGCTCACGGAGATTCTTGCGGAGTCGTTTCCCAAGGTGCAGAGGTGGCAGTTCGCGAAGGTGGAAGTCCGGCTTTACAGCAGGGAATAGGTCGACGGGTCCGCGCACGCTCAGGGGCTAAAGAGTGTGCGTGAGAACTGGTGTCGTCCCTTCGGGACTCACTCTCTCTTCCCACCCTACCCGGCACTTACGTGCCGGGCTATCACATGCCGCCGCTTCGCGGCTGGAGTTTTGTGGTGTCTGTTCCACCGTTCTCCCAGAAATCCGGTTCTCACGCACTCTCTAAAGCCCTAACAAAAAAGAAACGCTCTATCGCAGCGCTCAAAGCGCTGCGCCACCCAAAACCGGGTTCTTCAGCAAGTTGTGGCGCCCGCTCCGATTGCACTTGCGTTGTGATTCTTCCGGAGGTTCGAGGCTAAGAAATGGAAAAGCCTCCTTCACTTGCGCGAAGGAGGCTGAAGTCTCGAAACGAAGACTAGCGGCTACTTCTCCATAGTGATTCCGCCGGCCTGGTTTTGCGCGGCTTTCTCGGCCTTCGCTTTCTTCACGCGCAGGGTTTCGTCGACCCAATGGTCCGCAGTCTTCAGATCTTCGGCGCGGGCGGCGAGATCGTCGCACTCCACATCGCCTTTTTCGCGGAACATCAGATTCAGGTACGCCATGGCGTCGTCATAGTCGGGACGGATCTGGATTGCCTTGTTGAGGCTCTCGATGCCTTCCTGAATGGCGGGCGCATTCTTCACCTTCAGCTCGGCGCAGACCTTCGCCTGATCCTTGTTCTTGGGATTCAGGTTCTCTTCCGGCTTCATGCCCAGCTTGGCGCGTTCCTCCATGCGGGGCTGGTAGCAGGCGGTCCAGTCGATCACGCCGACGGAGTAATAAGGCTCGGGATCGTTCGGGTCCAGGTTCGAGGCCATGCGGTAATACTTCTTGGCATCGTCCCATTTCTTCTCGTTCAAGTACAGGTAAGCGATGCCCTTGGCGGCGTTCACCTTCTGATCCCGAGAGGGATTGGCGTCGATCACCCTCTGATATTCGTCGATGGCTTGCTGGGCGGTGCGCAGATTATCGGGCGAATCCACTCCGGGAATGTATTGCGACACAAACGCTGTAGCCAGGTACATGCGGGCATTGATCAGGCTGGGATCCAGTTGAACCGCCTTCTGGAAGTGTTCAATGGCCTGCTCGTAGTGGTTGTTTTTGTAAGATTCCACGCCCTTGTTGAGCTGATCGCGCGCCCTCAGCTTGTCACATCCCACTGAGGAGAAAAGCGCCAGCGCTACGGCTGCCAGCGTGATGAGTTTCAGGTTCTTATTCATTGCGGTATAAGTCTCCCTCGACAGAGCATCCTAGGCCCAGAGACATCGGTTTGACAAGCGCGGTTTGACAAAGCGCGACAAGCGCGGGCCGCGGAAGCACGGAAGCTTCACGCTCCCGTGCAGTGGGCCGATACGAAATACGCAACTCCGGGCTTGCCGGACGGGCAGTTCAGTTGCCCGCTTCGATCTTCGCGGTAATGAGACCGACCTTGTCCACACCTGCGGCGTGGGCGAGATCAATCACGTTGGCGACATTGGCGAAAGGGATAGCGTCATCGCCCTTCACGAACATAACCTTCTCCGCGCGCTGCTTGTAAATGTCGGTAAGACGGCCCTGCAGATTATCCCAGGTCGCGTCTTCGTTGTTGATCTTGACGCCCGGCTCCGAGCCAGCGCCACGGTCGATCAACTGCACGACGATGGTACGGTCGGGGGTATTGTTCTTGGGGGCGTTGGGCGGGGGTGGCTGAGGAACCAGCGCATCCAGGCCTTTGGGGGTGACGGGTGAGATCACCATGAAGATGATCAGCAGAACCAGCAGTACGTCAATGAGCGGGGTGACGTTCATGTTTGCTTTTTGGCCTCCGCTCGGGCCAACTGCCATTCCCATGGTCGTTCTCCTCTATTGGCCGGGCGCAGCCGGAGCTGGCGGGGCGTTTGGAGCCGTTTTCTTCTGATCGGTGAGCAAGCCAAGGTCATCCACCCCGGCGGCACGAACGCTGTCCACAACCCTCACCACTCCGCCAAAACGGGTTCGCATGTCCGCCTTCACGTACACGCGCTTGTCCTGCTTGTTGGCGAGACGATCTTTCACTTTTGTGGTCAGATTGTCCACGTCCTGGATCTGGTCGCTGCCGAAATACACCTTGCCGTCCCGGGTAATCGAGACCAGCAGGGCGTCTTCCTTGTCGGCGTCCGGCATCTGTTCCGGGTTATTGACTGGGGCCATGTCCACGCTGATGCCTTTCTGCAACATGGGCGTGACCACCATGAAGATGATCAGCAGAACCAGCATCACATCCACCATGGGTGTGACGTTGATATCTGAGCTGATCTTCGCTCCTTCGTTTCGTTTCGCTAATGCCATAGCTAGGTATCTCCGTACTTCCGCCGCGGGCTTGTTCTGCAGTCGGGGACCGAACCGCGCCCACGGTTAAGTTGGGAAAGCCCGGCGCCGGAAAACTCCAGCGCCGGACAAGCAACTCACTGCGAACCAGACCGAGCCGTTCTTACCGTCTGATGTCGCCGCGCTTCTTCAGGAAGTAGTCGATCAATTCGCTGGACGAGTTGTCCATTTCGACGTCGAACGCTTCCACGCGACCGGTCAGATAGTTGAACATCATGACGGCCGGGATGGCGACGAGCAGCCCGATGGCCGTCGTAACCAGCGCTTCCGCGATACCGCCGGCGACCGCAGCCAGACCGGTGGCCTTGGAGTTGTTGATGCCGATGAAGGCGTTCAGAATGCCCATCACCGTTCCGAACAGTCCCACGAAGGGAGCGGTCGAGCCGATGGTGGCGAGACCACCCAATCCGCGCTTGAGTTCGGCGTGGACGATGGCTTCGGTGCGTTCCAGAGCGCGCTTGGAGGCTTCAATGGTTTCGCCAGGGATGGCGCCCGGGGAATCCTGGTGAGCCTTGAACTCCATCAAGCCAGCGGTGACAACCTTGGCCAGGTGGCTCTTCTTGTTGCGCTCGGCAACCTTGATGGCTTCATCGATACGGCCATCGCGCAGAGCACCCGCCACGGCGGGGGCAAAGGCGCGAGACTGTTTGCGGGCGGCGCTATAGGCCATCCAGCGGTCGATCATCACGCCGATCGACCAACCGGACATGATGAAGAGAATGATGACGACGGTTCTGGCGACCCAGCCCATTGCTTTCCACAAGCCCAATGGGTCGGTCGCGATGGCGCCGCCGCCCTCCTGGACCATCCAGGTGGCCGCGACGTGAACGTGACTGAGAAGTGCTGCTGCTACGTGAGTTGCGAACATGAGTTGCTTTTCCCTCCTCGGAACTCTCTACTTTACTTGGACACTTTGATGCGCTCTGTGGTGCCAACCGCCGGATAAGAATTTCAGGTTACCGGCGGGTATGCGGCTTTCGCCACACACGCACGAACCCGGATGGCCATCCTTAGATGTCAACCAAGGGTACGGCGGCCATGCCCGGGCTCTTGAAAAGCCCCTCCCGGCCACCGGGATTCAGGTGGGAAGGGGAGGGCTATGCACACACTGCTACCATTCGGTACGAAGCGCGCCACGCTGGGGATTTTAGCCCCCAGCGAGCGTGAAGTTTACCTGCACCTGCGTGTCGACCTCGACCGGTTCTCCGTTGAGCAGGTACGGCTTGTACTTCCACTGCTTCACGGCTTCGATCGCGGCCGGCGCCAGCATCGGGTGCCCGCTGATTAACTGCAGGTTCTGAATATTACCCTCTTTGCTAATCTGGGCCTGGAGAATAACCACGCCCTGAATACGCGCCTGACGCGCCAGCGGAGGATACGTCGGCGGAACCTTGCGGATCAGCAGACCGGTGCTTACGCCCGAGGACACGCGCACGCGCTGCGGAGTGGCGATCTTCGGCACAGCGACTGGCGTACTGCTCAGAACGCTGCCGATGACGCCGCCCATCGATCCACCCGGGACTCCGCCAGGGACGCCGCCCACCACGCCGGCCGAAGCCATGGACGGCGGAGGAGCTTCATCTTCCTGAATCATTTTGATCTGTTTCGGAATCTTGGTGGGTGTGCGCAACTCACCGTTGACGATGTCGGTCTGGATTACTTTTACGTGCTGCACGACCGCGGCTGCGGGCGGCGGTGGTGGCGGAGGTGGCGGGGGGGCCACCAGCAGGAACATCATTTGTCCCTTGGGCAAGGCTTCGGTGAAAATCAGCGGAATCAGGACCATCACGCCGATGATCATGACCTCCAGCACAAACGCTACCGCGGACGTGCGGCCACGCTGTGTCTTCAACCTGCCGCCGGATTCGATAAGACTGTCTTCAAACATTGGAATTCTCCCCTACTTCTCTCAGACCCCTACGAGCATTTAGACACCGACTGCTTCCTGTTTGCTCCCACTTTCTTTGGCCCGCCCCACGGCCTGTCTGAAACCGAACGGCGAACCGAGCAAACCCCTCTAACTCCTACATAAGAAGGCGTAACCCAACCAATGCCACCGCCGCCATCGGGTAAGCTACTTAGCTCTGCCCGGCATGGCGACCGGACGCTTGTCTTTTTCAATCCGCCAATCCTGATAAGCCACCAGGATGGGAGCGGCAATCGCAATCGATGAATACGTCCCGATTAAGATGCCAATCACCAGCGCGAGGCTGAATCCACGAAGCACCTCGCCGCCGAATAAGAAGAGTGCGAGTACGGTAAGGAAGGTAAGGCCCGCTGTCAAGATCGTTCTGCTCAGGGTCTGATTAATGCTGCGGTTGACGATATCCGCCAGTTTCTCCCGCCGCATGAGTTTAATGTTTTCCCGGATTCGGTCAAATACCACGATCGTGTCGTTATTAGAGTAACCAATCAGGGTCAGGATGGCCGCGATTACGGTCAGGGTGATTTCCTGATTCTTAAGAGAGAAAAACCCGACAGTGATCAAGGTATCGTGGAACACCGTGACTACCGCGGCAACGCCGTAAATCCACTCAAACCGGAAGCCCAGGTACACCAGCATTCCCAACAGGGAATAGAGGGTGGCCAGCCCAGCCTGAGTGCGCAACTGGCTTCCGACCTGAGGCCCGATAATCTGTGCGTCACGGATGCCGTAGTCGGAAAGATAGAAACCATCGGAAAGCGCCGAAACTACCTTGGGATCGACCCCTTCTGCGCTCGTCAACTGGTCCACAGAATTCAAAACGCCTCCCTGAACCTTGTTCCGATAATCCAGGATGGCCTGAGCCTGGGCTGCATATTTCGGATCCGCGTCGGTGCCCAGATGGAGCGGATCTTTTTCGACCAGGTAGCCCTTCACGGTCAAGACGCTGGCATTATTCAGGTCGACCTTGCCCGCGGGGGCAGTAGACCTGCCCTGCAGCGCCTTGATGATCGTCAACTTGCCCTGGTCGAGTTCCTGCTCGCTGGTCTCGCGCACATCGAGGTCAACCAGCACCTCGTTGTTTGCGGCCACGCCGTAACGCTGCAACTTGAAATTGCGCAAGCCCGCACGATCCAGTTCGGAGCGGATCGCGTTGTCGTCGGGCGTGTGAGAGAACTTCACATACACAAGCGTTCCGCCGCGGAAGTCGACGCCCCACGGAATGTGGTGCCAGAACAACATCGAAAACAGTCCTGCAACGCTGAAGATCAGCGAAAAGGCGAGAAAATACCACTTCTTGCCCAGAAAATCTATGTTGGTATTGCGAAAGAACTCCACGGGTTGTCTTAGCCCCTTATCTATCTATGACTTAGCAAAGATCGGGTGATTTTGCGATTGTGTCATTGAGCGATTGAAAACGCAGCGACGGCAGGTTTATCAATGACTCAATGACCCGATGACTCAATCACTCAATTCCTAAATGCTGAGAGCTTGGCCGCGCTGATGCCGGCTCAGCACCCAATCAAAAATGAACCGCGACACGAACACGGCGGTGAACAGATTTGCCAGCAAACCGAATGTGAGCGTCGTAGCGAAACCCTTCACCGGACCGGTACCAAAGATGAACAGAATCGCGGCCGAAACGATCGTGGTCACGTGAGTGTCGACGATCGTGATCCAAGCGTGGCTGAAGCCCTGTTCCACCGCCGACGGAGGCGTCTTGCCGTTGCGCAACTCTTCGCGTATGCGCTCAAAGATCAGCACATTGGAATCCACGCCCATGCCGACCGTCAGAATCACGCCGGCAATTCCGGGCAGGGTAAGCGCGATGTTGACCCCCGCGATGCTGGACCAGCCCAAAAAACCCAGCAAGATGATCAAGTTCATGATCAGCGCAAGGTCTGCATTGATGCCTGCGCCGCGGTAGTAGATCAGCATGAAAATCAGAACAGCCACCATGCCGATAACGGTCGCCTGCACGCCGGAGCGAATCGACTCCGCGCCCAGCGACGGTCCAACGGTCTCCTCCGAGAGATACTTGATGCTGGCCGGCAGAGCGCCCGAGCGCAGGATCATGGAAAGATCCTTCGCCTGCTGCTCGCTCATGCGGCCGCCGCTGATGGAGCCCTGGTCGCGGATCGGCTCCTTGATGTTAGCGACTTCCTGCACTTTATTGTCGAGCACGACCGCCAGGCTGTCACCGACGTGAGCGGAAGTGAAGCTGAAGAAGCGCTGGCCGCCATCGCCCGTCAGGGAAAAGGTCACGCTGGGCTGGCCATTCGGATCGCGGCTGGGCTGCGCATCACGCAGATCTTTGCCGCTCACCGCCGAAATGCGCGACACGAAGTACCACGCCTGCCCCTCTGATTCAGCGCCTGGCATGGTGTGTCCAGGCAGAAGAACGGCATCCGCGGGGATTATGCCGCCCTTATCCTGCATGGCTGCCTGCTCGCTGGGATAGGGCCCGCCCAGAGACTGCTTAATCTCAAGCATGGCGGTGGACTGAATGAGGTCCTTCACGCGCCCGAAATCGTCCACGCCCGGCAGTTGCACCAGAATTTGATATTGCCCGCCCGCTCCATGCTGTTCAATCGTGGGCTCGCTGACGCCGAGAGCGTCCACGCGATTGCGGATGGTCTCGATGGCCTGGCCAACCGCCTTGGTCTTCAGGTCGCTCAGCGAGGAAGGCTTCATCGAGAGATTCCAGGAATTGTCCGGGCCGCCGGTCACGTCGTACTCGGGCAACTTCTCCTGCACGATGCTCAGCAAATCAGAGCGCGCTGCCGGCTGCATGCCTTTCAGCACCAGGTGGTCGGGATTGTTCTGCTGGTCGGGCTGCGTAACGTCGGAATAGTCGATCTTGCGGTTGCGCAACTGCTCTTTCAGCACTTCCATCGCATTCTGCGCAACGACGTTCACCGCATCGTTGACCTGAACCTGCAGAATCAGGTGCGTTCCGCCGCTCAAATCGAGGCCCAGGTGGATGTGATCGCTCACCGCCGCAAGCAGCCCCTGGCGGGAGAAGCTCTTCGGAACCCCAAAGATTCCGAACAGGAAAAACAGCGTGATGCCGACGATAATCGCGAGCTTCCAGAGAAAATTCTTAGTCATATAAAGATTGGCTTCGAGCTTCAGGTTTCGAGTTTCAATCGTCCAGCTTCGCCGAAGCTACGAAACTTGAAACGCGAAACTTATTTTGCTTTCACTTCTTCCTCAGTGGTCGTCACCGCCAGCACCGAGGCCTTGGTCACTTCCACCACGATATTGTTTGGAGGCACGCGCAGATGAAGGCAATCATCCTTGAGGGCCATGATCGTACCCCGCAGGCCCCCGCTGGTAGTAATTCTGTCGCCCGTCTTAAGCTGATCCAGCATCGCCTGCCATTTTTTCTGGCGGCGCTGCTGGGGCATGATCAACAGAAAGTAAAAAATGGCGAAAATGAAGATGAGAGGCGCCATACCCAGCCACCCCATACCACCGCCACCACCACCGAGCTGTACTGCCAGCAAAAATTGCATATATGAGATCTGCGCGTACGTATTCGCGAAAAACCGCCCGCGCCCATTAGCGCCGCGGGAGCTGTTATTTCACCACGGGGTTTCGATCGACTTCGGCCGGGTTCTTTCAGCTTTCAGGCTTGAATCCGGGGAGGCCGTCCGTCGAGGTCAAGGTTTTGGTCGTGACCAGACAGTAGAAAGAAAACGGGACTCTTCCCCAAGTGAAATAGAATGCCGCACCCGCCGCATAGTGTCAAGGTAGAAACTAAGGTTGTGGATCGTATTCAAGACCTGCGCCAGCACTTCGTTGGATGCATAAAGGTGACGTAAATAGGCCCGCGAGTAGCGAAAACACACCCGGCATGAGCAATTTGGGTCGAGCGGGCCCGGATCCTGGGCATAGCGCGCCTGCTTGATCGAAACCTTGCCCTCCGAGGTAAACAGCAGCCCGTGGCGAGCGGCGCGCGTTGGCAGGACGCAGTCCATCATGTCCACGCCCAGGTTGGCGTACTCGACAATCTCCTCGGGCGTCCCCACTCCCATCAGGTAGCGCGGCTGGTCTTTGGGAAGATGTTCCAGCGTTGATTCGACGATCTCGCGGGTGAGTTCGCGGGGCTCACCTACGCTGAGCCCGCCAATGGCATAGCCGGGGAACCCAATCTCGATGGTCCGCTCGGCGGACTCTTTTCTAAGGGCGCGGTCCATGCCGCCCTGGATGATGCCGAACAGGGATTGTGTAGGGCCGTACTCAGTACTCGGTACCCAGTTGCCAGACTTCGTGCCACCGATCTTTTCTGAAGGCAGGCTCGCGGCGCCACCCTTTTCAGATACTGAGTACTGAGTACTGGGTACTGAGTACTGGTTCCAAGGCACTTCGTGCTTGTGCTCCTCAAAATATCTCTTGCTCCGCGCCGCCCAGCGCGCCGTCATCTCCATTGACGCGCGCGCGCGAGTAACGTCCGCCGGATACTCCGTGCACTCATCAAACGCCATGATGATGTCCGCGCCCAGCCCGATCTGCGCTTCCATCGCGCTCTCTGGGCTGAAGAAGTGCGAGGAGCCGTCGAGGTGGGAGCGGAACGTCACACCATCCTCGGTGACTTTGCGCAGTTCGTTCAGGCTAAAGACCTGAAAGCCTCCCGAATCGGTCAGGATCGCCCGCCGCCACGACATGAATCCATGCAACCCGCCCATGCGGCGCACGGTGTCGATCCCTGGACGCAGGTACAGGTGATACGTGTTGCCGAGAATGATGTGTGCGCCCAGATCTTCGAGAATGTCCTGCGGGACGCCTTTCACCGAAGCCACCGTTCCCACCGGCATGAACACCGGTGTCTCAATCTCGGCGTGCGGCGTCAGCAGGCGCCCGGTGCGAGCTTTGCCGCTGATGGCATCGATGTGAAAGGAAATAGACACTCGTTGGGATTGTAGCAACGGAGCCTGCAGGATCCTGGTCGCTCGATAAATCTGCCATCTAAAATCTTCAATCTAAAATTGAAGTAATTTCTCCTCGAACGTTCCCGCTCTCTACGATTAGCCGCCCGACGGTCACCGGCAATTTGAAGCGCAGCGGACCGGCGCTGCCGGGATTGAAGTAGAGCACACCGCCACGCGACTCCTGCTTGGGAACGTGGCTGTGGCCGTAGATCACGACTTTGAACCCTGCCGCTTCCGGCCTGAGATCCAGCTGAGCCAGATCGTGCAGGACATAAATGGAGGTGCCGCCGAGTTCGACCACTTCCGTCTCCGCCAGCTTGCGGGCCCATGCTGCTTTGTCGATGTTGCCGCGGATGGCAGTGACGGGCGCGACGGCAGCGAGTTGCTCAAGAATCTCCGGCGCGCCGACGTCCCCGGCGTGAATGATGTGTTCTGAACTGCGCAGGGCAGCCAGGGCTTCGGGGCGAAGCAGGCCGTGAGTATCGGAGATGACGCCGATAAGGATGGGGAGCTCAGTTCTCAGCTTGCGTCTTCCGAGTGGAATTCATGAGCGCATTGATCTCGGCGTGCGACGGCGCGCTCTCCATCGCAGCATAAGTGCCCGCCAATTTGACTTCTTCCGCGAGGCGGCGCAGCAGACCGAGCGTCGCTCGCATCGGACCCGAGCCCAGGCTGATTCGTTTCACTCCCAAGGCCGCCAATTCCGAGACTGAGGGCGAGCCGGGTCCGGCCAGAATGTTCACGGGACAGCTCAAATCGACAACCAAACGCCCGATCGTTTCACGGTCACGGATGCCGGGGACAAAAACGCAATCAGCCCCCGCATCCCGGAAAGCCGAGAGCCGCCGCACGGTCTCGTCGTAGCGCTTCGAAGGATCCCCCACCTGCAGAAGGTAAACGTCCGTGCGCGCATTGAGAACTAGGCCAAGTTCGTATTTCTTCGCCGTCTCCCGGATAGCTCGGATCCTCTCCAACTGCAGGGACAAATCCGCGAGCGGGTGTTCCGAATCTCCCGTTGCGTCTTCGAAATTCATCCCCACGGCACCTCCAAAGATTATGTTGCGGGCGGTGCGGGACGCCCGTTCAGGCGCGTCTCCATACCCCGCTTCGACATCGCCGGTGACGGGCACTTTCACTGCGCCAGCGATCTGAGCAATCGTGGCAAGCATTCGATCGGGATGAATCTTCTGACCGTCGGGATAACCGCTCGCAAACGCAATGCCCGCGCTGGTAGTTGCGACAGCAGGAAAACCCGCTTCTTCGACGATGTGCGCGCTCGCGATGTCCCAGACATTCACGAGCAACAGCGGATGGTCGCTGTGGTGCAGCGCGCGGAATGCCTCCGCTTTTCTTCTCTGATTGAGATCAGGTGCGGGCAATTTGGGCGTTCTCCTCAACGAGCATTATTTCAGGAACCGGGTTTCAGGAACTTGGAAACGCTCACCACCGCGCGTCCGACGGTCCCGCGCCCAATCTCCCGCACCTCGTCACGGGCGGTCACGCGCAAGGTATAGAAACGTCCGTCGAACGATTCCAGCGCGGCCTCGGCCTGGATGCGTGCGCCGATGCCGCTGGCGGCGCGATGCTCAATGTTGATGGAGGTTCCCACGGTGATCTCGTCGCCTTCACAATAAGGCTGCAGCGCGTGAAATGCTGCCGTCTCCATCAGACGGATCATGTCCGGCGTCGAATACACCGGAGGCAACTCGGGATGGTGCGCTGTGAGCGTGTGCTCGAACTGGACAGTCTCTTCCGCCTCGCCGCGTGCCCCGATCGGAACATCTTTAGCCAAGCCGCTCCCCTCCAAAAAAGAAATGAGCCAACGATTCTATCGAATCGTTGGCTCAAGCCTGTCTTCTGTAATCCGATCTACGCTACCGCCATCGCGGTCCGGCGGGCGTCGATTCCGTCGAGCGCCTTCCATAGCACGCGCGCCGCGTTCTCGGCCGCGTTCAGAGCCGCGTCCGCAGCCTCGGGGTGGGCCTCGATCCGCTTCTCGAGTTGCTTGCGCCAGACATTCGAGTGGTACGCATCGGCTGTGGCGTGCAGCGAGAAGTATCCGCAGGTCTTGTCGTCGGCGCCGTACATTTCGCGCAGGCCGCGCTCTTTTTCCTGGGCGATCCGCGGCACCTGCGACTCGTAGGTATAAAAAGCCGCCAGCGCATCTTCAGGCGTGCCTTCACTGGCTACCTGATGAAAGTGCCGGATGAGTTGCCGAATCTCCGGCACCGGGCTGTGCCACTCCAGATTGCGGCTTGAGCCCATGCCCTCGGCGAAGTCGAGCCAAAGGTCCGAGTGCGGAACGGCATCGCGCCCCGGACGCCCGTCGACGCCCTTCTCGTCGCACATGTTGGCGAGAACCGCCCGGCGCAGTTCGCCTTCGTCCAGGCGCATGCCAAGAGCCGCCAGGTAGGACGGAAACGCTTCCACGTGGTGGTAGTAATCCTGCGCATATTCACGCAGATCGTTGCGGGTCAACTGGCCCGCCGACCACGCCTTGTAAAAAGGATGGCAGAGCAGATCGTACTTTCCGATGCGCGCGTCCAGTTGCTCGAAGAATTCCGCGGTATTCATGAAGCCCCCTCTGGCGTTTCGGTTAGGACAGCTCAATATACGGGCGAAACGGCCGCGTCAGCAAGTGATCGAAATCACATGTCCTGCCAAGTTGCTAGAATGAAAGAAGTAACACACGCAGGGATATTTCTGGGGCTATACAGCCGACTTCATGCAGTTCACCGAACAATTCGACGTAGTCGTGGTCGGCGCCGGCCATGCCGGGTGCGAGGCGGCCATGGCCTCCGCACGCATGGGCCTGAAGACCGCTCTCTACACGCTCAACGTCGACCTGATTGCGCAGATGTCGTGCAATCCCGCGGTCGGCGGCATCGCCAAGGGACATCTGGTGCGCGAGGTCGACGCGCTTGGCGGCATCATGGGCGAGATCACCGACGCGGTCGGCATCCAGTTCCGTCTGCTCAATACTTCGCGCGGTCCAGCAGTGTGGTCGCCGCGCGCACAGTGCGACAAGCAGGCCTACCGCCTAAAGATGCGCGAGGTGCTGGAGTCGCAGCCGAACCTGAAGATCAAGCAGGCGGAAGTTGCGGATCTGATTTTGGAAAGCTCTCAGCTGTCAGCTCTGAGCTCTCAGCCTGAGAACTTCGCTGATCTTACTGAGAACCGAGAACTGAGAACTGAGAACTTGCGTCAGCGTATTCTCGGCATTCGCCTTCGCGACGGACGCACGGTCGGAGCAGGCGCGGTCATCATCACCACCGGAACGTTTCTCAACGGCCTGATCCACTGCGGCGAGCAGCAATATCCTGCGGGACGTTCGGGCGAGCCCAACGCGGTCCTTCTGGGCGAGGCATTGAAGAAGCTCGGCCTCCGCGGATGCCGCCTAAAGACTGGCACTCCGCCGCGCCTCGACGGCCGCAGCATTGACTGGTCGCGTTTTCCTGCGCAGCCGGGCGACGTCGATCCTACGCCTTTCAGTTTTCGCACCAAGCGCGTCGCGCACCACGACTCGCAGGTGCCTTGCTATATTGCGTGGACCACGGCCGAGACGCACCGCATCATCCGGGAAAACGTGCACCGCTCGCCGATGTATAGCGGGCAGATCCAGTCGATCGGTCCGCGTTACTGCCCGTCGATCGAAGACAAGATCGTCAAGTTCCCCGACAAGGAGATGCACCAACTCTTCCTTGAGCCTGAGGGGCTGAACACGCACGAGATCTACGTCAACGGCATGAGCACTTCATTGCCGGTAGAAGTGCAGCTTGAAATTTTGAAGTCAATCCCCGGCCTCGAGAACGCCGAGATGCTGCGGCCCGGATACGCCATTGAGTACGACTCCATCGATCCCACGGAGTTGGAGCGCACGCTCGAAACCCGCAAGATCGCGGGCCTGTTCCTTGGCGGGCAGATCAACGGCACATCGGGTTACGAAGAAGCCGCCTGCCAGGGATTGATGGCTGGCATCAACGCCGCATTGCAGGTAAAGCAGCAACCGCCGCTGATCCTCGACCGCACCGAGGCCTACACGGCCATCCTGATCGACGACTTGATCTCGAAAGGCACAAACGAGCCCTACCGCATGTTCACGTCGCGGGCCGAGTTCCGCCTGCACCTGCGCATCGACAACGCCGACCGCCGCCTCACCCCGCACGGCCGCCGCGTGGGCTTAATCTCGGATACAGCCTGGGCAGATTTTCAGGCGAAGCAAGAGCGGTTGGCGAAGCTGAAGAAGCTTCTGGAAAACACGCGGATCACGGGAGAAATGTTAGAACGTTGTCATTCCGAGGAGCGAAGCGACGAGGAATCTGCTGTCGCCGACAGCCCCACGATGGTCGGCCAAACCTGCGCTCAGGTTTTGAAGCGTCCCGAAGTAAAGGTGGAGCAACTCGTGCCAATCCTGAGGGAACTCACGCCCGAATTTTTCGCACGAGATCCCTGTGTGTCCTCCGTGTCCCCTGTGGTGAAGCTCTCTTCGGAGGTCCGCAACGAACTCAAGTCCGTCGAGACCGAGATCAAGTACGAAGGCTACCTGCTGCAGCAGCAGCGCGCCATGGAACGCCTGAAGAAATCCGAGCAGCACTCGATCCCCGAATGGTTCGACTACCGTTCCGTCAGCGGCCTCTCGCGCGAGATGCAGGAAAAGCTCACGCACGTACGCCCTCGTACCATCGGCCAAGCCTCGCGCATTCCAGGCGTAACGCCGGCGGCGGTGTCGCTCGTGAACGTCTTTATCGAAATCCAGGCGCGCCGCCGCGACCAGGCCGCGGCGCTGTGAGTCAAAGCGCTATGGGTTCTGTTTGCTTTGTAGTTGCCCCGCGAGTTTGAGTTCGCCTTCCGCTTCTTCTTTTTTCCCCATCTCTCGGTAAGCCTGACCCAGCAACTGATGGGTCATGGGATTATTAGGGTCCATCGTTGCCGCCCGCTTCAAAGCAATCACAGCCAGATCCAGTTCACCCTTTTTCTCAAGCACCTTTCCCATCAGAATGAAAGGCCCCGTTGCCGTCTGGTCAAGCCAGATGGAGCGCTGCAGAGAATGTTGAGCGTCTTCATATTTCTGGATTCGCGAATAGGCATCCGCCAGTTTGTAGTAAGTGGCGGCGTGCGCTGGATTGATCGCCAATTCCTTCTGAAACTCAACGATCGCTTCCGGAATCCGCGACTTGTAAATGTAAAGCTCGCCGAGCAGGTAGTGCGCCAGCGGCAGTTTCGGATCGAGAGTCGCTGCCTTCTGGGCATACTCTTCCGCGACTGGATCAAATTCCTGGCGCAGCAGCATCTGCGCCGTAAACAAGTAGCTGGCAGCCGAGTCCGGTGGCACGTCGAACATCTTCCCAAACGCCTTGCGCGCCTGCGGATAATCTTTGGTCTGGATGTAGCAGATGCCCAGAACGTACGCGGCATCCGCATTGGCCCGCGGATACCATCCCTGTACCTTTTCGAGCAACGGAATCGCATCCGCCGGATGCCCGCCGCGGTAGTAAGACAGCCCTAGCAGTTGGATCGCCTCGTCATTCGCGGGGTCTTCAGCGACGGCCTTTTTCAAATATGCAATCGCCTGCGGGAAGTCATTTTTTTTGTAGTACGCAGTGCCCAATTCCTGGTCGAGCCCTTTTGTAGTGGGATTCCGGGCTTCAACCGCTTGCAACTTCGCGATGGCTTTGTCCGCGTCCCCTTGCTGCATCAGCTTTCGCGCTTCGGCGAATTCCGGCGGGACCGCAGCCGGCATGGGCGACTCAACCGGCGGCGCCTGCTGCGCGACTCCACTCACAGAAAATGGCAACAAGACCGCGCCAGAGAGACAGTATCGAAAAAGAAGACGTCTACGAATTCCCTGCATACCGAGGATTAAAGCACAAAAACTCCGCACCCTTTCCTCACGGCGGGTGCCCCATTTCTCGCGTTCTTTGCGAGAAGTGGGGATTTTGACTTCTAATGCGCACCCATTTCTTTCTTGACCGCCGCCAGATTCTCTTTCGCAATCGCCTGGTTGGGATCAATCTGCAACGCCCGCTCAAAGTGCAACTTCGCTTCAGGAAAGCGTCCCAGTTCCGCCATCGCGGCTCCCAGGTTCGCTTCCACATTGGCATCGTCGGGCTGCAACTTTAATGCAAGACCAAATTGCTGCGACGCCTCCTCAAAATCATTCTGTTCCGCCAGCGCCAATCCCAGGTTGTAATGCGCCTCGAAATAATCCGGACGCGCCTTCAGTGCCGTCTGAAAATATCCAACTCCCTGTTCGGGATGCCCCGCCGCCACCAAAGCCGCGCCCAGCGCGTTGTTTCCGGCGGGGTCTTCTGGGCGCAGCCGCACCGCCAGTTCGTATTCGCGGATCGCAGCGTCGAGCAGGTCTTTGGCCTGCAACATGGCCGCCAGGTTGTAGTGCGCCTCAAAATCGCCAGGATTCTTCTCCACGTTATGCCGCGCCAAGGCCTCCTGCAGCACCATGCGCGGATCACCCTGCGCCGGGTCAAAGTTCACCGGCAGCACCTGCAGCCACAGGTGACACATCTCATCGCTCGACCGGTTACCGCCCACAACGCGCGCCGGCGGATGATTCGGATTCAGCGGATTCTCCTCCGAGTTGTCATACACGTAACGCAGACTCACCTTCGTGCCCTTCGGCAACCGCACCGGCTCTGCATAGCGATACACCGCCTGCCAGTTTAGATTCCAGTGGGGAATGTGGATCAGCGTCTCCGTCGTGCCATCGGGCAATGTGGCGGACGCCTGCATATCTTTTCCCAGATAGTGCGCGTGCGGATAAATTGCCATCAACTCAACATCGATGGGCAACGTGAATTCGTCGGTCACCAGGAAATCTTTCTGCCCCGCTGGAATGTCGAGCTTCAGGTCGTTCTCGAGCTGCAAGAGCATCGGCAGCTTGGTTGCGGCATGCGAGGTGAAATAAAGTCCGATGCTCGGCTGGATCACTTCCGGCTTTCCCGAAGGCTGCAGGTGCGTATTGAGAACAAGGTCAGTTCCCTTGTCGAGGCGCAGCGCCATGCCCTCGGGCTCAACGTAAGGAATGGTGCCCGGCTTCCAGAACAGCAGATGGCTGTCGGGATCAAACATCTGCGACTCAATGCGAATCTCCATGCCGCCGAAACCCGCGCCCGGCTCGCTCTCCCGCTGCCGCAGGGAGCCGGCCCGGTCCACCAGAATGTTTGCGTGGTGCACGTAGCGCTTGTCGCCCGGACGAATCTCCACCGCCTTCACCCATCGCGTCTGTTGAATCGGCACCGGGAAGATGAAATTCCAATACGTGTCGGTGCCGGACGGCGGCAGGGTGAGGGGTTTCGTCGCGGTCAGAATTAGATCCGGCTGTCCGAGCCGCCAGCCTTCGACGAACTTTGGGGCCGGAGGCAGATCGGCTGGATCGCCCTCGATTGCTCCTTGCTCGACCCAACTCTGGATGAGATTGAGTTCCGCATCCGACAGGCGAAGCTCGTCTGCAAACTTCAGCTTCTGCGGCTCCGGTAGCCACGGTGGCATCGCCCGCGATTGGGTTACATCCACGATCTGCCGCGCATGTTTCTTTGCGTCGGAATAGCTCAGCAGAGAAAACGGCGCGGCCTCTCCCGGCCGGTGACACGTCGAGCAGGAATGAAAAATGATCGGAGCGATGTCGCGGCTGTAGGTAAACTGCGCCGCCGGAGACGAAGGCGCACGCGATGACTGACGCCCGGCCGGTCTGCCAAAGAGCGTGCTCGCCATACCCAGTCCCACCAGCGCTATCAGCGTCCATCCCGCGCCGCGCAGCCAGTCGCTCATTCCAGGTCTGAGATGTAGCATCCCACTCCCCTGACTTCGCTCTTGCCCACAGGTTTTCCCGCCAACACCGCGCGGATCGCGTCTTCCAGTTCGTGGGTCGTCGGGGCAGGCCGTGCCCGGCTGAGATCGACATACCAGTCGTCGATGCGCCCGTCGTAAATCAGTTGTCGGTTGTGGTCAAAAACGGCGACTTCGGGCGTGATCTGCGCGTGCCCCAGCTTCACCAGCACGTGATCGGGATCCCGCAGCGCGGGCAAATGATATCCGTAGTCCTGCAGATATTTTCGAATCGCCTGCGGCGAGTCCGTCTTGTCGGGATACACCAGCCAGAAACTTGCTCGGTCGGCGTACTGTTTGCTGATTTGCTGAATCGCGGGCGCGTAGCGAGCAGACACCGGACAATCGCGGCGCAGGAAAACCAGCACCGCAATCTTGCCGGAATCCGCAGCCAGGGGATTTACGCTGTGCCCTTCCAAGTCGAGTGCGCTCTGTTGTGCCCGCGCCAACGCCGGACAGAACACCAGCGCGGCCACAATCGAGACCGGAAATCGGAGTCCGAGTCGAAACACAGAAAACACCCACAGAACTATCTGGATTCTAAGAGTCTCGAGGATGAGTGTCCATCCCGCGCCACTACTGCTCCTCACGCCGCCACCCGCTACAATGGCTTGAGCGTGTTTGCCCAAATATGATTGCTCATCTGCGCGGAAAGCTGCTGGCCAAGCATCCCAACCAGGCCATTGTAGAAACGGCCGGTGTCGGCTACGACGTGGTCATCACCGTGCCGACGTTCTCCGACCTCCCTGCGCTCGGGGCCGAGGTCGCGCTGCACATCCATACGCACGTGCGCGAAGACCTGATCGCGCTCTACGGATTCCTGCGACCCTCGGAGAAGCTGCTGTTTGAGAAGCTGATCACGGTGAGCGGCATTGGCCCCAAGCTGGCGATCACGATCCTGAGCGGCATGGCCGCCGACGAAATGGTGGGAGCGATTCGTGGCAACGATGTCGCGCGGCTGACACGCATCCCGGGAATTGGAAAAAAGACTGCGGAGCGCATGGTGCTGGAGCTGCGCGATAAGCTGCCGGAAGTGGGACCGGCCACGGCGCCCGCCGTTCCTGCTATGAGCGCTACCGAGGAAGATGTTCTGTCGGCGTTGCTGAACCTCGGATACCAGCGCGCCGCTGCCGAAAAAGCTCTTGCGGTCGTTGCGAAAAACGGCAAAGGTGGATCGTTCGACGGGATGTTCCGGGATGCCTTGGCGGCGCTGTCGAAGTAACATGGTCGAGGGTGCCCCATCCTTCTTTCGCGTTTCTTGCGAAAGAGGGTGGGGTCTTTGACTTTTAAAATGGTGCTGCATTACCCGCTGAAGAGAGTCAACTCCCCCACCCTGTCGCACAAAACGCGACAAGGATGGGGCACCCGGTCTTACTTTCCGATGCAAAACCTGCTGAAGATCAAGTTCAGAATGTCGTCGGTGGTGGTCGCTCCCGTGATCGCGTCGAGCGGGCGCAGCGCGTTGTAGAGATCAAGCAGCAGCATCTCGTGCGGAACTTTTCCAGTCACCGCATTCTTCGCCGCATCGAGCGCCGCCAGCGAGTCTTGAATCAATCCTTGGTGCCGAACGTTGGTCAGGAAGCCGGACTCCGCCTGAATTCCCCTTTCTCCGCCAATGTGACGCAGGATTTCTCCGCGCAGTTCAGCGATACCCTCCCCGGTGACGGCAGAAGTGCGAACTCTCTGCGCCCCCGCCGGTGACCACTGACCACTCATGCCAAGATCGCTCTTATTTCCAACGACTATCACAGGCCGGTTCTCGGCTTGCTGCAGAAGCTCTGCGTCTTCCGCCGTTTCCCCCTGCGACGCGTCGAGCACGACCAGCACCAGGTCCGCGTCGGCCAGAGCCTCCATCGATTTGCGAATGCCGATCGATTCCGCTTCGTCGAGCGCGTGTCGAATGCCGGCGGTGTCGACCAGCTTGACCGGGATGCCCCCGATCGCCACCGTCTCGCTGACCAAGTCGCGCGTCGTCCCCGGAGTAGCCGTGACGATGGCGCGGTCCCGTTCCACCAGCTGATTAAACAAGCTCGACTTGCCGACGTTGGGCCGGCCCACAATCGCCAGCGTCAACCCTTCGTGCACGATCTTGCCGTAAGCGAAGGTCGCGCTGAGTTGCTCGAGCGGCGCGCGGACGGCCGCGATGTGAGCGAGTATCGTGGCATCGGGCATGACCGACACATCGTCTTCCGCGAAATCAATGCCGGCTTCGAGCACTGCGATCAGTTCCACCAGTTTCTGCTTGATCGGCTGCAACCGCCGAGACAGCGCCCCTTCCAGTTGCTGTGCCGCAACCTTCGCCTGATACAAAGTCTGCGAGTCGATCAGGTCGCGCACCGCCTCGGCCTGCGTCAAGTCGATGCGCCCGTTGAGGAAGGCGCGCATGGTGAACTCGCCGGGCTCGGCCAGCCGCGCCCCGGCCGCAACGCAAAGTTCCACAATGTGCCGCAGCACCACGGGAGACCCATGGGCCGAGATCTCGATCACATCGTCGGTCGTATACGAATGCGGCTTAGCAAAGTAAGTGACGACGACCTCGTCAATGCGCGCCGCATGAGCGGAAGATTGTGTTGAGAAAGACGGGTGCCCCATCCTAGCCGCGCCTTTTGCGGCTAGAGCCTGCCCTGAGCTTGCCGAAGGGGTGGGGACCTTGACTTCTTTTGTTCCGGATGTGATCCCTTCTGGCTCGATCAATTCCCCGAACACGGCTCGCCCCGGCTCGAGCGCATGCTTCAGCCGCAGCATCGGCGCCGAGATCTCCAACGCCCTCGCCCCCGCGAGGCGAACAACACCGATCCCCCCGCGCCCGGCGGGCGTGGCAATCGCCACGATCGTCTCGTCCAGATTCATACCGACGTTCACGCGCCGATTGTAACGGGTAAACTAAACTGAACCAACGACTCACGCGCCCCAGATCCGGGTGCCCCATTTCTCGCGTTCTTTGCGAGAAGTGGGGATTTTGGACAAACCTTTAAGGAGCACTCACTTGTCCGTCGCTGACGAACTCTTAAAAGCGAATGAAACTTTCGCGCGCAATTTCACGCTGGGAGATCTGGCCGTCCGCCCCAAGCGGCACGTCGCCGTTCTGGCCTGCATGGATTCCCGCATTCTGTTCGAGCATTGCCTGGGCCTGCATCCCGGGGACGCGCACATGATCCGCAACGCCGGCGGCATCGCCACCGACGACGCGCTGCGCTCGCTGATCGTCTCGCACCATCTGCTCGATACGCAGGAGTTCATCATCATCAACCACACCGACTGCGGCCTGCTGAAAGTGCGCGAAGACGAACTCAAAGCACGATTGACCGAGAAAATGGGAACCACCGCAGACGAACCCACTCACTTCCATGCTTTCGACGACCTGGAAGCAAATGTCCGCCTGCAGATGCAGCGCGTGAAATCGCACCCGTGGATTCCGAAACATATTCCGGTACGAGGGTTTGTCTACGACGTGAAAACGGGACGGCTTACGGAGGTCAACGATGTGTAGCCAGAGTCCGCGATACAATGGCGCGATTCTTCTTGTAGGTGAACCGATGAGAATTCGGCTCGTGATCACAATGTTGGCAGTGACCATGCTTTCTGCTTGGAGTTTCTGCCAGGGAACACCAGCCTCAAAATCAACCTATGCCGACTTGGTCGCGAAGGTTAAAGCTGGCGACAAGAGTGTCGACTTCAAGGAATTGCGCTTTGCCTATGCAGACTCGCCCGGTGGTCCTGACACGGACACGCAGAAGAAGGCAATGATGTCCGCCTTGAATTCCAAAAACTACGCTGATGCTCTCAAGAACGCCGACAGGGTCTTGGCCTCTGACTATGTGGACATGGACGCGCATTTTGCGGAGTACATCGCATATCGAGAACTGAAGGATGAAGAGCAGGCGGAATTTCACAAGCTCGTCTTGCAAGGCCTATTGGATTCGATTATGCATCCCGGAGATGGCAAGAGCTTTGAAACTGCATTCCAAGTCATACAGGTCCATGAAGAGTATGTTGTTCTGCGGTTCATGGGCCTGATGCCATCTAAACAATCGATGGCTGAGAAAAACGGGCACTCCTACGATGTAATGGAAGCCGCGAATCCAAAGTCGAATGAAAAGGTAACTCTGTATTTCAACATCGATATCGAGGAAAAACACCTCAAGGATGCCCTAAAGTAGCGGGCGACTGCCTTCCTTCTACAACCGCGCACACTCTACCGCGCCACCTTCTCAATCTCCGCCCGCAGTTCGTTGTAGCGCAGTGCTCCCGGATGGTACATCGCGACTTTCCCCTCGCGATCCAGCAGCACGAGCGTCGGCGTGGTCGAGGCACCGTAGGTGTCGAAGTTGTACTTGCTGATGGGCACCGGCATGTCGAGCAGGCCGGAATAGAAACGGTGCCGCACCGCATCGATGTACTGCAGTTCATCGCTCGCCGACGCATGTTCCACCTGCGCCGTGTAGCCGTAAAGGCGCGTAGGGCCAATCACTTGCAATCCCTTGCCGGCAAACTCCGACCGCAACTGAGTGATGATGGGTGCTTCCGCCTTGCAGTCCCCGCACCAGTGCGCCCAGAAAAAGAGCAGCACCGGCGATCCCTTGAGCTGCGCCGGCAACGGCAGTTTCGCACCCAAAAACTGGTCAGCCTTCAGCGCGGGTGCCACCTTACCCTGGAACGACAGCAGGTTCAGATTCTTCTGCAGCCGGTCGTGAATCGATGTATTCCCGTAAGTTAGAAGCGCAGACCGCAATAGCGCTACCGCCTGCGTCCGTTGCCCGCGGGCGGCCAATACCTGCGACTGAACTTCCAGCGCCGCGCCCAAGGCAATCGGCAGGTGTGGCTCGGCATCCAACGGACGCTTCTTCAGTAACTCCTGCGCGAGCGTCTGAGTCTGCTTGGCATAGACGGCCGCCTGGTCGTACTGTCCCTGGTCCAGAGCGGCGCGCCCCATCCACGAATAGGCCTCGATATATTCGGCGGTGACTCCCTGCTGGTTGCGATACGCATTCAGCGCCGACTCCGCGCCGGAGAAGCTGTTCTGCATCAGGGCGATGCGTACGTCGTCCACAATCCCCGCCCACGCCGAGAGCGTGAGCGTAACCGAAACCAGCAGTATCCTCAAACGCATGTTTAGATGATGAATGGTTTACGAAAAGGTCGCAAGTCGCCTGACTTTTTCCACAGGGTAAGCCAACCATAACATCTTCCACATCAACTGTTTAGCCATAGCCTACAGCAAATTATGTAGCTTTTATGGGGCACTTTCTTTACAATTTATCTGCGTTTGACTTAAGAGTTTCTTCGCAGTACAAGCATCTCCGCTTAACCCAGCGCGTGACCTGCCTGCAGAAGACCCTGAAAGTTTCAGCGCTACATCAACAAAAAAGGAACCAGCAACATCATGGAAACAGGAACAGTGAAGTGGTTTAACGACGCCAAGGGCTACGGTTTCATCAGCCGCCAGAACGGCGAGGATGTCTTCGTGCATTTCTCCGCCATTCAGGCCAGCGGCTTCCGCAGCCTGCAGGAAGGTCAGCAAGTGCAGTTTGACGTGGTCAAAGGCCCTAAGGGCTGGCAAGCTGAGAACGTCAAAGGCGTCTAACACCGCTTTGCGAGCCACAATTCGACAATGAGGGCGGCCAGCAATGGCCGCCCTTAGTTTTTTTGGCGGGAGGCCTTTTGGGATTGACTTCTTATAGTACGCAGCGTTATAGTACGTTACGTACTATATTGGAGGCACGGAATGAATCGCTCCACACGAATCTTGCAGGGTCTGTCAGTTAGCATCCTGTGCGCATTTTTGGTTCCGGCGTTCTCATCTGCTCAATCATCACCTACTGCAACCTCGACTCCGGTCACGACAAGCCAGAGCCCCCTGGTCCGGCATTACACCGAGGGCGAGAAGCTGACCTACCACATGAAGGGCGACAATGAAGGCTGGACCTATGAAGTCCAGGGCAATGGCATCGTAAAGAAAGACGCGAGCGGACACTTCGTGGAAGAGTATGGCTGGTCCGATTTCAAGTCGAACGCCGGCATGACGCTGTCTGCTCCGAGCCTCAGCTTTCGCCAAACGCTCTCGCTTGATCCAGCGAATCCTCCGTCGATACCGAATCTCAGCTTGGTTCAGCCTTTCCTGATTGGTCCAATCACCGACATGCTCACCTTCTACGCCGATCTGTGGTTGGCGATCCAGCAGAGTGACCTGAAGCGGCCGGGGGCCCATGCCTATGTCAAGGTCGGCATCCCGGCCTCCTGGGCCGACGGAAGCCACGTGATCCTCGGGGAAAGCTCGATCGACTTTGATCTCACGCTCAAGGAGCTCGACTCCTCGAACCAAGTTGCCACGCTCTTGGTGAAGCACGTTCCTCCACTGCAGCCGAGAGTAAAGTTGCCGGCCGAGTGGATGCGCACGCCCGTCGCGGACGCCCCGAACAACTGGGTCCAGGTCGCCAAGGACCAGTCTGGCAAATATGACGTCGGAGTCGGCAAGGAAATCTTCGACGTTGAACTCAAAATCAGTTTGAAGGACGGGAAAATCCTGTCGGCGACCATGAATAATCTGGTTCAAACGCGCCAACACGAGTGCTCCGACGCCGCACTGCTTGACTGCGGCCAGCCCGTCGACCACCAGATTCATCGACAGATCGAGTTGCACCTGGTGCCCTAGATGAGTTCAACCAAGATTCCGCCGCTCGGCTACGCGCTGCTCGGACTGCTGCAGAAGCCGTCTTCGGGATACGACCTGCGCAAAGTGTTCTCGTCGACCTCGATGAAGACTTACAGCGACAGTCCGGGCGCGATCTATCCTGCGTTGGCGCGACTGGAAAGGGCGGGGCTGATTCGAGGCACGATCGAAGAGGGCTCCGGCCTGCGCCGCCGGCAAGTCTTCCGCCTGACTCCGAAAGGTCTTTCGGAACTCAAGCAATGGATCACGCGCCCGGTCGCTCGCGAGGACCTTGTCCGGGGCCAGCAGGAAATCATGCTGCGCTTCGCTTTCAGTGAAACGGTTCTCGGCCCGGCGGCCTCCATCAATTTGCTTGAATCGCTGGAGACTGCGCTCACGACCTATATCGACGCGTTGCGCGAAGAGTTCGAAATCATCAAGCCTGTGGTGCCGGCCTCGGGAAGATTGGCCTTCGAGTGCGGTATCCGTGGAACGGAATGTCTTCTCGAGTGGACTCAGTACGCTCTTGCGACTTACGAAAAAGAAGGAAAAAGAAAAGGAGGCACATCATGAAATCACGAATCGTCCTTTATTGCGCTCTCGGCGGGTTGCCGATGCTTATCGCAGCTATGGGTGCCGGTCATTTCGCCTGGTGGTGGTTATCGGGCATTGTTCTGGCCGCCGCTTTTGTGCCCGTGGCGTTGTTTGGCCCGCGGAGTGCGCTGGGGCAGTTCGGAGTGATCGCACCGGTGCTTGCGATCATTACCGTGCTCTGCACCTGGTCCGAAGCCCTGATTTTCGCGGCGGGATTCAAGGAGCAAGCGGCTCGCAATTTGATCGGAGCCCTTGTGATGTATTTCATCGTGGCCGCTGTGCTCGCCGCCCTGGCTTCGGTACTGAAACTGCCCAGGGCCACAGACAGCACGGTCGAGCATCGCTCAGTAGCCAGCACAATCGCGCTGGTCGCAGTCTGTGGAGTGGCCTACGCGGCGTACTACCTCATCTTCGGAGCGATCACTTACCAGTACTTCACCAAGGGCTACTATCCCGAGGCCGCGCAAACCGCCCAAGCTATGGGTATATGGTTCTGGGCGATCCAGATCGGGCGCGGAGCCTTGATGACCTTGGCGGTGATTCCCGCGATCTACACCCTGCGCATGAGCCGTTGGCAGACAGCGATCGCAATTGGCGTCCTGATCTGGGTGGCGGGTGGATTGGCCCCGCTGTTGGTGCACAATGCATTGATGGGAACAACCCAGCGGATCATCCACGTGTTCGAGATCCTGACGCAAAATGCGCCGCTTGGCATCACTGCCGGGTTGTTGCTGCGTCCCAAGCCGACTGCAAGAGCCGCATCTGCACCGCAATCGCATGGGGCGTTAGGACACGCGAGTTAGGGCACAGACTGAGGCGAGGGGTCGGATCGCAGCTTGATGAACAGCGCCGAGACGCGGGTGTGCCAGCATCCGCGACTCGGCGGCGGGTCTACCGGCAACTGAAAAATGACGCCTTACTGCTGCATGTCGCGCATCAGCACGACATCGGAGTCGGTGTGCCCGCGGACCACCGCGAGTTTGCTGCCATCCGGGGACCAGTGATAGTCCCAGAGGTGTTCCGCCTTGAAGGACGTCAGTTGTTTACCCGCAGAACCGTCGAGCGGCTGCTGCCACAAGTTGTCGACATTGTTCTCGCGAATGGGATACACCACCGACTTGCCGTCGCGGGCGAAACGAACCATCCCTCTTCTTGGCCTCCGAAATTCAATCTGCTTCTGAACCTGGCCCGTATCGGTCGCAACCAGCGTCAGTTTCTCCTCGTGTCCGCCCGCATGATCGATGGTGGCGAATGCTAGCGTGCGGCCGTCCGGGGAAATGTCGAAGAATCCCGCATTGATGGCGAGATCTGACACCCTTCGTGACGCACCTCCGTCAATCGGCACCTGCATCACGATTCCGTTTCCGTCCATGTAATACACCGAGCGCGAGTCCGGAGCACAGACTGGAAAGTTCTCCAACTTCCCCTGCGTGAGTTGCTTCAGATTCCCGCCCGAAGCGTCCGCTCGCCAGACGTTCAAAGTGCCCTTGCCACCACGCAAGCCGAGAAGGAAGACGACGTAGCGGCCATCCGCACATTCCCAGGGATCGCCCGATGCCGCGTCCTCCTCCGTTGCGAAAGAGCCTTTCGCACCCGAGCCCGGATTCACCCAGTTCATTTTGCTGTCCTTGTCGTAGATCAGCCGTCCGTCGTGGGTCCAGTAAAGGTTGGTAAACACCGCCGCGGGCGCGATCTGGCGCGCATCCGCGCCGCCCGATGCCGCCGACATCACGTAAATGTTGTACCTTCCTTCACTGAGCACGGTCGCCAGCGCCTGACCGTTCGCGGCCACGCTCAGATCAGAATAGTTGTTTGTGTCCCGCGTGACCGGGTCGATTCTGCCTTCCGGGTAGATCACAAACACGATCTGCTGCAGAGCGAAATTTGAAGACCGGGTACGCTCCAACACCAGCAAACCGCTGCCGTCGGGAAGCCACGTGGGCGAGGCGAGGCCGGAGTCCGAACTAAGAACCAGACGCTGTTGACCGCTGCGAGCGTCCACGGCCATCAGGCCGCTCAGCGCATCACCGGGCTGATTCACCACACACAGAATCGTCTTGCCATCCGGCGACCAGGCCGGATTGAGAAGTCCCTGACTATTCACGCCGCCGGTAAGCACCGTTTCTTCGCCGCTGCCGAGCGACTTCACGATGAGCCGATACTTCCCCGGATCGGGATTGTCGTAACGCATAAACGCGATTCGCTTCCCGTCAGGGGAGAACGTAATGTTGGAATCCACATCTTCGGCCAGGCGCTCCGGCGTGCCGCCAAGAAGCGGTGCGCGGTACAAATATTTCAATTCCACGTTTCCGGGATCGCTGCGCACGAAGTAAAGATAGTTTCCGTCGGGTGAAAATCGCAGCCCGTTGTAGTAGACATCGGCCGGAGGCTGCACCTGCGTGTTGCTGTTGGTGGGAACGTTGCGCAGCCACAAGCTCACCTGGCCGTTGTTCTCACCCATGAGGCTGAGAATGTATTTCCCGTCGGGCGACATCGCCACCAATGCCGCCTTGCCTTCCTCGGTCAACTTGGTCACCGAGAAATTGCGGAATGGCCGCATCGGGTGCCGAGTAACGAGCGAATAGATCCCGTAACCTGCGGCGAGCAGAACCACGAGCCCAAGCAGAACGGTGAATCCAGTCCCCAGTTTATGCCGACCCGCCGCCGCAACCACAGCGGAACTCGAGGCAGGCCGCGTGGCCTCGATTGTCGACGAGTCGTTCGTGCGTGGCGCCGAAGGGCTGGCTGCAACCGGAACCGACGCCGAGCCAGACGCCGCAGTAGTCTTTCGACCAGATTCGACATCGCGCTTCAACCGCTTCAAATCGCCGCGCAGGTCCGCGGCCGACTGGTAGCGCAGGTCGCGATCCTTCTCCAACAGCTTCTCAATAATCTCTTGCAGCTTCGATGGCAGCGTCGCATTCAACTGCAGCGGAGAAACCGGATCCAGCTCGAGAATCGCGTGAAACACGACCGCCGAGGTCGCTCCAGCGAAGGGCAACTTCCCCGTCGCCACCTGGTAGATCACCGTGCCCAGCGAGAACAAATCGGTGCGAGTGTCGAGCTCTTCGCCGCGCGCTTGTTCAGGCGACATATACGAGATCGTGCCCACGGTCGCACCGGGACTCGTCAGATGCGGGCTGGGAGAATCTTGTGTGGCGCCGATCGTGCTCATCCCCAGGTCGGGACGAGTGAGTTTCGCAAGACCGAAGTCGAGCACCTTCACTTGGCCGCGCGGCGTCAAAAAAATGTTGGCGGGCTTGATGTCGCGATGGATGATGCCCTTGGCGTGCGCGGCATCGAGCGCGTCGGCTAGCTGGATCGCAATATCGAGCAAGGGTCCGACCGCCATCGGGCCCGACATGCCCTTGTGGTCGAGGTTCTGCCCTTCGAGCAACTCCATCGCAATGAACGATTGCGCGTCAGCGCCCTCGCCTGCCTTTTCGACCGCATAGATCGTGCAGATGTTCGGATGATTCAGCGCTGAGGCGGTGCGTGCCTCCAGCAAGAACCGGTCGAGCGCGTTCTGGTCGCGCGACAACTGCGGCGGCAGAAACTTCAGTGCGACTTTACGCCCCAGGTTGAGATCTTCCGCTTCATAGACCACCCCCATCCCGCCGCTGCCCAGTTGGCCGGTGATGCGGTAGTGCGAGATGGTCTGGTTGATCATGCTCTAGGAATTGGGAGTTTTATCTTAGGTGGGACGGCGGGAACCGTCAACGCGGCCATTGAGGAAGCAACGTTCCTGCAGGAATGCTGCAGAAACAAGCAAGAATCGAGTTCCGCAACCCAGCAGCCCCGGAGCCCTCACCGTTCCAGGATTTCCTTGTACGTATTTAAGCCGACCCTCTTCGGGGAGGCAGGCAAAATGACATCGGCGCTGCGGGTGGAGTTACCAACAACTCCGACTTGGCCGAAGCGGACCCAGCCTTTGCCGAAATCGGCGAACACTGGAACCAGCATGGCAAAGTGGTCGTCGACATCGCTCTGGGTAACGGTCATGTGCAGTTTCACTTTTCCAGCGTCCTGCGGAGTAATTTGATATTCGAACCGGTATCGGGGGACTTCAGTGCCGTAGACCCACTCGTCAAAAAACCAGTCCAGGCGGCCATTTCCTGCAAGATCCATGAGCTTGGTCATGTGCTTCTGTGCGATGGCCTTAAACGATTCCGTGGTGGCGGCGTGATCGAGATGGGCCTGCACAAAGTCGTGCATCATGGCGATGAATGCCTTGTCCTTATCGTCAGGACTGTACATCAGTGAGCGCAGCATTTGCAGCACATAAGCGCCCTTCGGATACGTAAGGTTCTGATAAGCGTTTTCGCTGCGGGGAGAGATCAGACGCAGTCCCATCCAGAGGGGCCCGGCATCGTTGGGGGCGACGCCAAAATTATTCTTTTCCAGAATGCGCTGCCGCAGACGCTCCCAGAATTCAATGTAGTCCTTGGTCCAATTCGGCCCCACGGCCTGCTGAAGAAACAGCCCTGCGGAGAACTCGGCAAAGCCTTCCGACAGCCACTGGTCATGGTAGGATGCCCAGCCCACGGTATGGCCCCACCATTGGTGGGAGACCTCGTGAGGCGTCACCTCCTGCACAAAGCCAGTGAATTTGGTATTGATGGTTCCAAATAGCATCCACCGCTGTGTGGAGTCGGTGTAAGCGGAGATGGGAAGATAAATCAGGTTAGGCCACGATTGGCCGAAATTGAAATTCGGCTGCTCCGTTATGTGGATCTCATCGTAGGGAATCTTGCCAAAGTAGAAACTGCATAGCTGCAACTGGGCGCGCGTCTGTTCGAGCGCATATTTTGTCATGCTGCGCGGCGCCATGGATTGCAGCGCGCGATACCTGCGCAGGTTGTCGGGCAACTCACTGATGTAGTACCCCGAAATCTTGTAGCCAGTGATGTCATCCGGCATGTCAAGCTTCTGATACTCGCCGTAGTTGAATCCGGCCACTGCTACCGGGATGGGCGTGATCCAGTGACTGACGGCCAAGTCCTGATCAATCGACTCGTCCTTCAACGCGCCGACACTGATGACTTTGTATTTCTTCGGAACCTTGAAGGTCAGATCATAAAGAGCGTGCTCCCCGAATCCATTCAGATTGGGATACCAGGAGGTGCGGGCGCTGACGTAGAAACTTCCTTCACCGGCCTGCTCTAATACTTTGTCGCCCGCGTATTCGACATTGATGGAGAGTTCCTTGCCGAGAGGCGGCGCCTGGGGAAGGACGGTATAAAACGAACCGTCTTCCTTGCGGCTCTCCTGAATGAAATACAGATCCTGCCCCTGCTCGTCACTCACCCGCGTGACGCGGAGATTGGGCAACAAACCAAACTTCAGCACTCTCTCACCTGCGACCAGAGGTTCGAAGCTGATGGTGGCGGTGCTGAACAAATGACCGTTCTTCGCAATGACCGTCTCGATCTTGTAGCGATGGGTTGCAAACAGGCGGCGGTCTTCAGCGGAACTGGCTGTGTGCTTTGAGTACTCGGTCTTCAAGTGCGCCAGGTACCAGACACCATCGTCCATTCCTTCGGGATCGTAGTTGATGAGAGCGACTTCTTCGGGTGAATTGAGTTGAGGCAACGCCCCCACGCGATTCCTCACGAAAAAACGGAGATCCTTATGCTTCGTGCCGCGAAGATAAGCGTTGAAGAATTCGGGGTGCGCACTGTTGTAGGTCGCCGCCAGAACGTCGGCGTCCACGTTGTCCATGGTTTCGCCCTGCAACAGATACTGAGTGAAACCCAGCGCTTGTTCGCGGCGCTGCCGCATCCTCTCCCGCCAGTTGTGAAAGATCACCGCCGCCTCGGAAGCGGGTTCGGTTCGATCGCCCAATCCCGGCAGGAACTTCAGGCGCGCTTCCCCGGTAAACCGGAAAACAACATCGGTGAAGCCTTCGTTGAACTCGCCTGCACCCGTTCGCCGGCTTAGTTCGCGGACGTCGAGGGGAATCGCGGGCTTTAGATTGAAATGCCCTTCCCCGACAAAGATGGCGCCGGTTACCATTCCATTCACCGGGCTCAGGAAAGTCAGCGTGCCCTTCTGGAACTGGAAAGTCGCGGCATCCCAAGTCAGAGTGAAATTGTCAAAGCGAAACGTTTCTCCCAGTCCGATGGCGCGGAGTTGCCGGTAGACCGGATCAGAATTGTCGAATGCCGTACTCTTTGCAGCAACCGAGATGTTGACCTGTTGTTTGGCGATGGTGAGCGTAAGTTCGAGTTGCGCGGATTTCTGCAGCTCTACGGTCTTCACCAGCGGTTCGAAACCATCTCGCAGTACTCGTACCGAATAGGTCCCGGGTTTTAGATCTGGAGAGGCAAACTTCCCGGTTGCGTCCGACGACAGCACGACCGGCTGAGCTAGTTCTGCGCCGGTGATCTCGATCCGCGCACCGGCCACGAAAGCGCCCGAGGGATCCTGTACGGTTCCGGAAATCGTCTGCGCCCGCAGCCACGATGGTGCGGTCAAACTGAGAAAGACAAGGATCAGTTTCAGGAGTGCAGAGAGACGAGACTCGCGCACACAGGACGGGCGTCGCATCGGACCCACCAGCTTCACTTCGCCGATGGCAGCGGCTGGTTCTGCTCTTTCTCCAGGCGCTCCACCATGTCCTTCGGGAGTCCGTGCAGTAACTCCAGAAACGCGGCATTGGTCCAGCCAAAGCCGACCACATTCATTTCGTAGCCCAGTTCCACGTGCGCTTCGGACGAACGCGTGACCACGTTGTACTTTTCCTTGATCGTGCCGTCGCGCCGGAAATTCTCCGCGACCGTCGACAGGAATTCGTACGAAACGCGGTCCGCGTCGGCGTCATACCCGTAGCGCCGGAGGGCGTCGATCGCCACCATCTCAATGTTTCCCCACCCGTACGGCAAGTCCCACTGCGCACCCGACTCTTCGGTGCTCATCGGAAGTCCGCCGGGGCGCTCAAAGGCTTTCAGATTCCCGACCACCGCCTTGGCCTGCTCCGGTGTCGCCAGCCCCGCCCACAGCGGATAGAACGTGGAGGCGTATTGATACTTCGACATGCGCTTCGTCTGGAAGTTGAAATCGAAAAACAGGCCTTGCTCCTCGTTCCAGAGATAGTGCGCGATGAGTTTCTTCCGCTCTTCCGCCCGCCGGTTCCACTTCTTCTCATCGTCCGCGTGGCCGAGCCAGAGGCTGATCTGCTCCAGATCTTTTTCTGTTTTGTAAAGCAGGCTGTTCAGGCACACGGGCGCATAATGGTGCGTGGCCGCACCGAAGGGACCGAAGCGAAAACTGACGTCGAAGCCGGACTCCCGCATCGACCGGTCCCCCTTGTAGTAGTCGGCGCTCAGCTTGAACTGCTTCGCCTTCTCGCACTCCGCCCGCGCCATGGTCACCGGCACGTCGCACACTTGCAGAGAATATGGCGAGCCCGCAACGGGCTGCATCGAGGGGCCTTGGGTTGAACCGTCCTTGGTCTCAACCACGTAGTCGTCGGCCTCGGCGGGATGCAGGAAGAAATACTGCGCCACCTTGCGGTAGAAACCGCTCTCGTCTTGCACGGCTTCGGCGGGTGGGCCTTCGCCAAAATCGTAATACCGCGACAATCCGGTCTGCCCCGCCAGATGTGGATCGCGTGTCCACATCTCGTAATCTTTATTGAGCTCGGCGTACGCCCGCTCCAGCCAGGCTTTGTCGGGATGTCCATCCTTCTCTGTAGCGCGGTAGACATCGACGAACATGGAACTCAAAAACGGAGGCTGCGACCGCGTCAGGTAGTAAGTGCGATTGGCGTTGAGCATCGCGCCATAGTGCTCAATCTCAAAAAAGAAGTTATCGACCATCCCGCGCGCCAAGTCGACTCGCCCTGCGCGCAGCAGACCGCGAATAATGAAGTAGCTGTCCCAGCCGTACATTTCGTTGAAGCGTCCGCCCGGCACAACATATCTATCCGGAAGATAGAGCAATCCGTGCGGCTGAATTTTGGAAGTATCGATCTGCCCCAGGCGCTGGATCTCGACAGGAAGATGTTCGACGCGCACGCCGCAATCGACCGCGAGTTTCTGCACCGCCGCCGGCTCGGCAAAGTCCTTGGGCAAATACAGCACGGGCGCCACTTTGATCTTGGGATCGACGACGCTTGCGCAATCCGTCATGGAGCGGGTCAGCGTGTCCCACGCCGAAGAGATGTAGGACAGAACCGGCTTGAGTCCCTGGTCTGTTGGAGCGCGAGCGGCCGCAGGCATTGCCGTGTTCTGGGCCACTGCGGCGGTAGAGATTACAGCAACTACAACGAGACGGCGAAGAGCGTCGGTGAGAGAGTCTTTCCAACCCTGAATGCGCATGATGATTGAAAGCTTCGCCATCATAAACGCGCGGTGAGAGCGCCACCAAACTTATTTGGCCCATACTCACCCCTCTTCGCCACGATCACTGCATTTTTGGTTTATTCTAAGTAGTTTGCCGCTGGTCATTGAGGGGGCTCAAGTGAACAGACCGCACGTCGTCCTTCGTCTTTTCGTAGTTCTCGCCGCTTTTGTGGGTGCAATCCAGAGTCGCGCGCAGGTTCCCGAGAGTACTTACCAGGAATTGCAGTGGCGGATGATCGGTCCATTTCGTGGCGGGCGCACCCGCGCGGCCGTCGGTGTGCCCAGCCAGCCGAACGTGTTCTACGTCGGACAAGTAAACGGCGGCGTTTGGAAATCGGACGACTACGGCCGCACCTGGAACCCCATCTTCGATCACGAATCGACGCAGTCGATCGGCGCCATCGCGGTGGCGCCTTCCGATCCCAACATCGTTTATGTGAGCAGCGGTGAGGGACTACACCGTCCCGACCTGTCCGTCGGCAACGGCATCTACAAGTCCACCGACGCCGGCAAGACCTGGACTCATGTCGGCCTCGTCGATGGACAACAGATTCCCGCGCTCGCCGTCGATCCACGCGATCCCAATAAGGTCTTCGCCGCCGTACTCGGCCACCCCTACGGCCCCAGTGAAGAACGGGGGCTCTATCGCTCGACCGACGGTGGTCAGAACTGGCAGAGAGTCATCACCAAGGACGAAAACACCGGCGCCTCTGACGTGGTGATCGATCCCTCGAACCCTGACGTCATCTACGCCTCGATGTGGGAAGCCCGCGAAGGTCCGTGGGAAGACAACAACGAAGTCAACGGCACAGGCGGCGGACTCTTCAAGTCCACGGATGGCGGAAGCACGTGGCATCCGCTGACCAATGGCTTGCCGAAAGATCTCTCGCAAGTCTACATAGCCATCGCGCCCAGCGATCCGCGCCGCCTGTACGCCACTCTGGCCGCAGCCTCGGGAAAGCTGGGTGTCTACCGCTCGGATGACGCCGGCGACACTTGGGCAAAGATCACCGACGATCCGCGTCCTGCCGGACGCATCGGGGGCGGCGATCTCTCCATCCCGAAGGTGGACCCGAAAAATCCCGACCTGCTCTACGTAGTCAGCACCGTGACCATGAAGTCGAGCGACGGCGGCAAGACCTGGTCCGGATTCCGCGGCGCCCCCGGCGGCGACGACTACCAGAATCTCTGGATCAATCCCGACAACGGCAACATTATTCTCATCGTCAGCGACCAGGGTGCGATCATCACAGTGAACGGCGGCGCCAGTTGGAGTTCCTGGTACAACCAGCCGACCGCGCAGCTTTACCACGCCATCGCCGACAATCAATTCCCCTACCACGTCTGCGCTGGACAGCAAGAGAGCGGCTCGGTTTGCATTTCCAGTCGCGGCAATGACGGCGCCATCACCTTCCGCGACTGGCATCCCGTAGGCGTGATCGAGTACGGATACGCCGCGCCGGATCCTCTCGACCCCGATGTGGTGTATGGCGGCGGCCGAACCGAGGTCTCGAAATTTCACTGGTCGACTGGCCAGGTGCAGAACGTCACACCGATTCCGCTGCGCGACCCCAAGTACCGCGCCAACCGCACCGAGCCGCTGATGTTCTCTCCGGTCGACCCGCACATCCTTTATTACGCTGCCAATGTGCTGTTCAAGACGACGGACGGCGGCAATACCTGGCAGACCATCAGCCCTGACCTGACGCGCGAGAACCCGGGCGTACCGGCCAGTGTGGGCACGCTCGTCCCCAAGGGCGCCGAAAAACAGCGTGGAGTGATCTATGCGCTCGCGCCGTCCTTCAAAACTGTAAACACTCTGTGGGCCGGCACCGACGACGGCCAGCTTTGGATCACTCACGACGGCGGGAAGAACTGGTCCAACATCACGCCTCCAGAGCTGACCGCGTGGAGCAAGGTCACACAGATCTCAGCGTCACACTTCGACGAGCAGACCGCCTACGCCTCGGTGAGCCGCTTCCGCATCAACGACGTTCATCCTTACATCTATCGCACCCACGATGGCGGCAAGAGCTGGAACCTGATCACCGCGGGCCTTCCCGACTTCGGCCCCGTAGACACGGTGCGCGAAGATCCCGTCCGCAAAGGCCTGCTATTCGCTGGCACGGAAAACTCTGTATGGGTTTCCTTCGATGACGGCGACCACTGGCAGTCGCTGCAACTGAATCTGCCGCACACCTCCATGCGTGATTTGTGGATTCATGAAGACGACCTGATCGTGGCGACGCACGGCCGCTCGTTCTGGATTCTCGACGACATCGCTCCCCTGCGCGAAGCCTCGGCCGCAATTGCGAACTCGGTACACCTTTTCGCTCCGGCGCCCGCCTACCGCGTGCAGCGCGACACCTATACCGATACGCCGCTTCCGCCCGACGAACCTGTCGGGGCTAATCCGCCCGACGGAGCCATTCTTGATTACGACCTGCCCGCTTCCGCATCCGCGGTCACGCTCGAAATCCTCGATGCGCAGGGACATCTGGTCCGTCGTTTCTCCAACACGGACAAGCCCGACATTACCGAGGAGGAATTACAAAAGCAGTTGATCCCGCTGTACTGGGTCCGCAAGCCCCGGCAACTTTCGACCGCCGCCGGAATGCACCGCTGGATATGGGATCTGCATTATCCAGCGCCGGCCTCGACACGCCATGAATATCCGATTGCCGCGATTCCGCACGACACACCTCGTCTACCGTTGGGGCCAACCGTTCTGCCTGGCACCTACACAGTCCGGCTCACGGTCGACGGAAAATCTTTCAGTGCACTGTTGACGATCAAGATGGACCCGCGCGTCAGGACTCCCATGCTAGGACTCGAGAAAAAATTCCAGGCGGAGACGCGCATTGCATCCATCATGACCGAATCGGCACAGGTCCTTCTGCAGGGTGGCTCAATTCGCGCACAGCTCGATAAGCTCAACACGCAGGCGAACAACCCTGCGAAAGACGCGATTGCCGCAATCGACAAGAAACTCACCGGACTCCTCGGCGCTCCCGGCGGATTCTTCGCTCCGCCTTCCCAGGAAGTCACGCTCGGCCGCGTCAACGGACAAGCCGGCACACTCTACCAGCAGATATGGCAGGCCGACGCCGAACCAACTTCTGCTCAACTGGCAGCTTTGTCGGCGACGGAACATGACAGCGCCGACGTCTTGAAACGCTGGAGCGAATTCAAGAGCACGGACTTGCCCGCGCTCAATCGCCTGTTGCGTGAATCCAAAGTCCCCGAAGTCCAGTTAGAAGCGGACCTTCATCAGGAAGAGCCGCAGGTGGATGAAGAGTAATCCGGCACTCTCAAAGCCAGGGGTGAGTCTTTCGACCCTGAGCATTCCGTCGACCCGATGACGGGGACCCGAGCAAAAGTCTGCAAGATCTTGCAGACTCCTACGTCGAAGTTTGCAACTTCTTGCGCAGTTGCCTCGAGTGCAAAAAAACTTTGTAATTTTCTCGTGACAACTCTTTAGAACCGCTGCAGAGCAGGGTATAATCCACCGACTTTGGGACTTTCAGTTGGACTGCCTTGGGGACTCTTTTCTGTGGTGGCAGATCAACGGAATCCCGCGTCCGAAGCCACGTTTCGATTAACCCAAAAATGCGAGGTCACTATACTATGAAGGTCTTCCGAACATTCGGAATTGCTCTGCTTGCGTTGCTGGCCTGGTCCACTATCGCGAGCGCCCAGGAACCATTTACCGCAGGTACATGGACGAAGACAAAGAACGCTCCCGCATCGGCAGTCGCACACGCTTTGCTGCTCAACGACGGCTCGGTGCTGGTCAACAGCATGTTTTTCGAGACTCACTCTGATCCTTGGTACCGCCTGGTACCGGACTCCACCGGAAGCTACATCAACGGAACTTGGTCGAACGCTGGCACCCTGCCCAGCGGCTACAACCCTCTGTACTTCGGTTCGTCTTTGCTTCCCAGCGGCCAAGTTGTAGTCATTGGCGGCGAGTACAACAACGGCGGCGCGGTTTGGACAACCTTGGGCGCTCTCTACAACCCGAAGACCAAGTCATGGACGAGCCTCGCGGCCCCCACCGGCTGGACCACCGTGGGCGATGCCCAGAGTATCATCCTGCCGAACGGACACTTGATGCAGGCCAATTGCTGCACCACCCAGGAAGCCATTCTGACGCTGACCGGAACCACTCCGTCCTGGGCCAGCACCGGCACCGGCAAGTTCGACTGGAACGACGAAGAAGGCTGGACGATGCTGCCCGGCGGCGACATCCTCACCGTCGACGCTTATGTCGGACAGTCCTCGTGCTGCAAGTTGGGCTACCAGATCTACAGCCCGACGACCGGCGCATGGACCACCCCTTCGAACAACACCGTTGTGAACCTGGTCGATCCGTCCTCGCTTGAACTCGGCCCGATGCCTCTGTTGCCAAACGGAACCGTGTTTGCCGCAGGCGCTACCACCAACAACGCAATCTACACCGTGTCGACAGGCACCTGGGCTTCGGCTCCGAAGTTCGGAGGCACCCTCGACATCGCCGACGGACCAGCTGCAGTTCTGCCCAATGGCAACGCTCTGTTCGACACCAGCCCCGGCGTATTCAATACGGGCAGCAAGTTCTTCGAATGGGACGGCACCACATTGAACGCGACCAGCGCTCCGCCGAACGCCGGGATCGACTCCTCCTATGTGGGCGGCATGGTTGTCCTTCCCACCGGCCAGGTTCTCTTCACGGACTTCTCGTCCGAGGTCGAGATCTACACACCTGCGTCGACCACTGGGTGCACCGGTTGCGCTCCCACAATCAAGAGCGTTGCCGCAACTCTGACTCACGGCAGCAAGAACAATAAAATCTCCGGGACTCAGTTCAACGGCTTGACGCAAGGCGCCTACTACGGAGATGACAACCAGAGTTCCACGAACTTCCCCATCGTTCGCATCACCGATTCCACTGGCGCCATCGTCTATTGCGCGACGCACAGCTGGCTGGGCGGGGTTGCCACGGGGACGAAGCTCGTGTCCGCCCAGTTCGACGTTCCGGCCACCATCCACACCGGAGCAGCCAGTCTGGTTGTGGTCACGAACGGGATTGCGTCCGCAGCCAAGTCCGTAACCATTAACTAACGCCACCTCGCAGTGGCTTCGACGACCGAGCAGTCGTTTTCCCCCAGGCGCTGTGCTCGTTCCCCTAAGGACGAGCACAGCGCTTGGAGCGTTTTAGCCGAGGTAATTCAGAAGGACGCGGTCCTCGGCTGAGACATCTTTCGCCGCGCATGAAGGAATCGAGTATGGAGAGATTTGCAACATCGTGCTTGTTGCGCTCGCTTGCGTTGCTGGTGGGCGCTCTCACCGTGAGCGGGCTTGCCACAGCTGGAACGCAATACGTGGTCACCAACGATGACTCGGCGTTTCCGTTCCTGACGGGCGTCAGCTTTTATACGGTGGGCAGCAACGGTCTACCGGTCTTCCAGCAACAGGTGCAGACGGGCCAGTTTGGGATTGGGGGCGGATATTTTGGCATGAACCGGGTCGCCGTGCTGAATAGCTCCGATCAGCAGTGCGTTTATGCGTCGGAAGCTGCCAACGCTGACGTTGTGGGAATTGCCGTCAACACCTTGACCGTGGGTGGCAAGGCGAGCGGATCTGGTACCGATGGCGGCGCCTCCAATGGCATCGGCCTGGCGATGAACAGCAACTATTTGTATGCCAGCTTCAGCGACTCGAATACCATCGGAACGTTCGCCGTGCAGGCGGGTTGCAGTCTGGCATTTCTCAACGATACTTCGGTTGCAGGCCTGCACGGTGGAATCATCAACGGCATGGCGGTTCATGGCACCATGCTGATCGCCAGCTACACCGACGGCTCGATCGAGTCCTTTAACATCTCGGGTGGCACTCCGGTTCCCAACGGCGACGAACAGTCCTCCACCGCAACAGTGACTTCGCAAGAAGCCACATATGCAAATTCCATCGATATCACGAGCGATGGACACTACGCGATTTTCGGGGACACCTCCACTGGGCTCAACGTGGAAATTTCTGACATCTCCTCAGGCAAGTTGACCAAGACGAAAGTCTACACATCCACAGCGAGCATTAGCTCCAGCAACCTGATGCTGAGTCCGGATGAAACGATGCTGTACGTGATCAACACGCAAGGAGCCACCGTCACCGCCCTGTTCTTTGACAAGAGCACGGGCAAACTTTCCAAAGGTTGCACCTCGCCACCACTCAGCGGACTGTCCACCAACTGGTCGTATCTCACGGGCATGGCCCCGATCAACCAAACTGGCAACGGTGGCGGAGTATATGTTGGCGAGTTCAGCAGTGTGTCGGGAATCGCAACGGTGACGCTCAGTTCGTCGGGCCAGAAATGTACGCTACAGGAAGCTGCGGGATCGCCAGTCTCCGATCCAAACAGCCCTGGGTTGCTGTCCATTGGTGCTTATCCTCCGCGGTCTTTCTAGGATAAAAAGTAGACTGGGTGACGCCGGTCGCCCTTGGGGAGCTTGCAAAAATGGAAAGGAATTGGGGTATGCGCTGCTTGTTGAGGTGGTTGCTTGCGATCGTGGTGTGCGGCTGCTCTTATCTGAAGCCAGTGGCGCAAGATTGCCCCGCTCGTCCGGCCTCGGGGACTGTGGTTGCCGATCCGTTCAATATTGTTTCGCAGAACGGAGCTCTTACTGCCAAATTCACGCTCGAGCACTCCGTGGACACTGCTGGGTATACGCACTTTTGCTACAACTATCAGGCACCCAACCAGATCGTGGAAGCCCCGACCCTGCGCGTCAATCCGGGAGACGTGCTGAATCTGAATGTCGTCGACGGGATCAAAAATAGCGAGTCGATGAAGATGAACATGGCGCCGCCATCCGGCCCAACTTGCGGCGATGGCGGCGCGGCGACCATCAATTCCACCAACGTGCACTTCCATGGCATGAACGTTCCTCCCGTCTGCCATCAGGATGACGTAATCACTACTCTGATTCAGCCGGGCACACCTGGGTTCCAGTTCAACGTGCACGTTCCCACCACACAGCCGCCTGGTCTCTATTGGTACCATCCGCACGTGCATGGCTTTACCGAGTTTCAGGTGAACGGTGGCGCCGCTGGCGCGCTCATCGTTGAGGGAATGGAAAAAGTCCGACCTGAGGTTGCTGGACTGGCCGAACGGGTCTTCGTGATTCGGCAGCAGTACCTGGTGCCCTGGATTCCTGGTCCCTATCTCCTGACGCTCAACTACCAGGTTGCGCCCTTTCTGGGGACATCCCCGATTATCCAGATGAAGCCCGGGGAAAAACAGTTCTGGCGAGTCGCAAACGCCACCATTCAGGATTTCCTCCAGCTACAGATCCAACTCAACGGTGTGCTGCAACCCATGGAATTGATCGCGCTTGACGGTTATCCTCTCGCCCAGACGAGGAACGAAACCACAATCCTGGTACCCCCGGCAGGGCGCGCGGAGTTTATCGTGCAAGCTCCCCCGACCGGAGGAAGCGCCGTCTTCTTCACGGACACCTACAACACCGGCCCGACAGGAAACTTGGACTTATCGCAAAAACTGGCAAGTATCGAAACCACCAGCGACGCGTCGTACTCGCACATGCCTAAGACCACGTCCCCCTCCGCGGATGGGGTAAAGTTCTTCGACTTTGCGAAGCAGCCCGCGACCATTCAACGCAAGCTGTTTTTTTCCGAGGAATTCGGCGGCACCAATGGTCCAATCCAGTTCTACATCACCGTAGACGGACAAAAACAGAAGGTCTTCGAGCCCAACGAACAACCCGTGATTACCACCAAGGTCGGCGCGATTGAAGATTGGACGATCGAGAACCGCGCCCTTGAGACCCATGCCTTCCACATTCACCAGATCCACTTTCGGGTCATGGAGATCGATGGCAAGCCGGCTCCGGATAACGATCTTCGTGACACCATCGAAATCCCGTACTGGGGAGGCACCGGACCCTACCACAGCGTGAAGCTGCGAATGGATTTCAGCGATCCCACGACCGCCGGCACTTTCCTGTTTCACTGTCATATCCTGCTACACGAGGATCTTGGCATGATGCATAAGATCCTGGTCACGCCGTAACCGCCGCTTTTCTATATCCAAAAGGGGGACAAGACACATGCGCAAACGCGTACTGTTTGTCGTTGGGAGTGTACTTTTGCTGATGACTGGATATCTGGCCGGAACTCACAGCACAACCTTGGCTTCTGACTATCCCGTGACGCATGGCGTTGTGCCGAAATCTTACGGCAGGCTTGCGGCGGCGATTCCGGACAACATTGGAACGGGATTGGTCTTTGAGGATGCGGAAGGCGTGATCCGGTTTGTTAGCGTCAACGGGATGAAGGAAGGCGAGTTGGCACGCTACGATCAAACACCCGTCAAAGGCGGCATCCCGAAATCGTACGGTCATCTAGTCACTGCAGTCGTGAACCATGGGCAGACTGGGCTGGTCTTTGAGGACGCTCATGGCTTGATTCGGTTCGTTACCCTCACAGGCGTGTCTGAGGCAGAGTTATCGCGGGAATGACGCGGTCACTCGTCCTAACAGCGATCTAGTCGTCCCGGCACCTCAGTCTGGGCATGTGGCGCGGGCGCCCCCGCCCGCGTCCGTTCTAAGCACTAGCTGCAGCCATAGGTCGCTACAGTTGTTCGACGGCTCTCTGCAGCTCCGCCGCGATCTCCTGCGGATCCGTCCCCGGCATGAACCTCATCGGCTCCCCTATCCGGACGCTGATTTTCCACGGAGCCGCAAATCTCCTGCCCGCATTCTTCACTTCAAACAGTCCATCAATCCGCATCGGCAAGACTGGGATGCCGAGATTCCCCGCCAGCAGCCCGACGCCCGCGCGAAAGGCACACATCTTCCCATCCGTCGTATGCCGCCCCTCGGGAAAGACCAGCACACTGTAGCCGCGATCCACCGCCTCGCCCGCATACGCAAAGCTCCGGCGGAAGCCAGCCTCGCGCGGCAGCGGAAACAGATTCAACAGCGACACTCCCAACATCCACTGCAGGCGATCGTACATCCGTCCGAAGAATCCGCGTTCTGCCGCGGGCGTTCGCAGTGCTTCGAGCGCTTCTCCGCCCGTAGCCGTAGCCAGCCTATGCCGGAAGCGCGCAGGCAGCGCCGTCAAAATAAGCCCAGCATCGACGTCTCCCACATGATTGGAGACCACCAACATCGGCCCCGTCGCCCCGCGCAGATGTTCGCGTCCCACGATCCGGGGCCAGCCCAACAACACAATCGCCGGACGCATCAACAGATAATGCACCACAATCCGCAGCCAGTTGACCGGCCAGGTCAGCGTCCAACTCGGATAGTGATACGCCGCGCCCGGCGCCGCATCTCCGCGCAGCATGCGTTCCAGATCTCCCACCGTGCGGACCGCGCTGAATCGAGTCTCGCTGAGGTCCAACTGGTAGCGGTCCTCCAGCGTGCTCAACAATTCCACTCGGTCCAGCGAACTCAGCCCCAGGTCGGAATCCAGATTCGCATCCTCGCGCAACGCTCCAGCAGAGCGTCCCGTCACTCGCGCAATCAGTTCCGCCAGCGGACTGCTCGGGCCACCACTCACCTGCTTCTCGAGCAACTGCGCCTGCGCCACCTCGCGGATCACGTTTCGCCGCGGCTTCTGCGTATTCGTTCGCGGAAAATCTTCCTCCGGCCACTCGACCCACATGCGCATTCGCTGGTACTCCGCTAACGATTGATTGGCACGCTGCACAACGCTCTCCAACTCCGCATCGCCTCGCAAAATCACTACCGCGCACGGCTCCGCGTTCCCGCCTCGCTCCATTCCGACGACCACGCAATCCTTCACTTCCGGCTGCCGTCGCAGCGCCGCCTCCAGATCGTCGGGATACACGTTCGTCCCGCCCGGCGTTACGATCACTTCCTTCTTGCGCCCCTTGAAGTAAAGATTGCCGGCCTCATCGAGCGCGCCAATGTCGCCCGTGCGGTACCAACCTTGGTCGTCGGAGATACGTGCATCCGGAATACGTTCATCCGCAGCTGTCTGCGCGTCGCCCGCGCCCCAATATCCAGAAGACACGCCTCCGCCCCGCACCAGAATCTCCCCGTCTTCCGCCAGCTTCACCTCGCGCCCCGGCAGCACTTTGCCAATCGATCCCTTTCCCAGCCGGAACGGATGGTTCACGCTGATCAGCGAAGTCGTCTCGGTCAGCCCATATCCCTGGATCGCCGCATAGCCGAGCCGTCCCCAGAACTCCTCAGTCTCGCTGTCGAGCGCGGCGCCGCCGGAAATAAATGCCCAGAACTTCCAGCCGAACTGCCGGCGAACTTTGCGAAACGTCCACCAGCGTCGCAGGTAGTGTTGCTTCTCGGATGACTGAAACCTCCGCCGGAAAGCTTTCCCCTCTCCGCGGTCCTCCAGATCGCGTTCGATCTTCTGCTTCAACGACTGCAGCACACGGGGCACACTTACCAGAACCGATACGCGCTCTCGCCGGATCGTATGGATCACTTCCGAAGGCTTCAACTCTTCCTGAAAAATTACCGTCGCGCCCAGCAACGGCGGCAGAAACATTCCCAGAAACTGCCCAAACACATGGCTCAACGGCAGGAGGTTCAAAAACCGCAGCGGATGCACGAGCCGCTCATACTTCATGTACCCCCGCATCTCGCGCTCCAGCGGCGCAATGTTCGCGAGGACATTCCCATGGGTGATCAGCACTCCCTTGGGTTCCGCCGTCGTGCCCGACGTGAAGACAATTTGCAGCGTGTCATCGCGCCCGAGAGCGACATTAAGCGGCTTGGCGCTCTCGCGGCCCGTCACCTGCGCCAGATCTTCCAGATTCAAGGACGCAATCGAATGTCCCGCCGCCGCGCACTCGTGCACGTGCCGCCGTGACTCCACCAGCAGCTTCGCCTCGACCCGCTGAAAGACCCGCAGCGCAAAGTCGGCAGCCGATCCGTCGTCCATCGGCACCACAATCACTCCGCGCAGCGCACACCCAAAGAAGACCGCAACCCACTCCGCGCAATTCTCCCCCCACACCATCACCCGATCGCCCTTCGCAATCCCCCGCGTCTCCAGTTTGCAGGCAAAGCCGAACGCCATATCCAGAACCTCACCGTAGCTAAAGGATTCCGTCCGGTACCCGCGCCGCTGCCGGTAGGCAGTCTCATGCCGGTGTGCCTGAAAATGTTCCGTGAAGAAGTCTGCGATCGATTCGGCCATGGCTGGCAAACGAGTGAAGCTCGAGTCTGTACTCTCTCCCATCTCAAGTCTAGAGGAACCGTTCGGTCGCCGAACGGAGCATAGTACAGTCTCCAAACTGCCCCACCCGGCCGTACGGAGGATGGGTTACACAAGGAACTTGCCCTATTGATACCGATTGTGCGACATAGTAAGGATGCACTCCCACCGAATCGGCGCTCTGCTGTGCTGTCTGCTGGCGGCGGCCGTCAGCTTGTCGGCCCAGGAGAAGTTGGACGCCGCCACCATTCGCGCTCTGGAACTGAAATGGACCGAATCCTACAAGCAGCACAACATCGACATCCTGTCGTCCCTGCTCGCCGAAGATTTCGTGATCACCATCGAAGACGGCAACGTCTACAGCAAGGCGGGCTACATCAGCCACAGCGCCGACCCCTCTACCAAGGTGCAGGTAGCCGAACTATCGGACCTCAAGGTACGCCTGCATGGCGACACCGCCGTTGTGACTGGCGCCTACCACGAGAAAGGCGAATCCAACGGCAAGCCCTACGAGTATCATGACCGCCTGACCGATATCTGGATGAAAGTCGGGGGCAAATGGCAAGTCGTGGCGTCCCAGTACAGCGTTCCCTCCAAACAGTGAACCGCCTTCTAACCGCGGCCGAAGCGCCAAGTTTTGACAAATTTCTGACACCCTTCCCAGTCGAAACGTGTAGCCTTGGCGGGCTTTCTGAATGAGGAGAATCCGCATGCAAACCGCAAATCATAAGTCATCCCGGCGCGTAATCACCACCGTCCTGGTGAGCCTCTTCTGCGCCGTGTCCACCTTGAGCGTCGGACAATCCGACGCCTTTCAGCCGAATCCCGCAGCCGACGCCGGCACCATCATCGTGCACGCCAAGTTTGGCGGCCAGATCTTCGGATTCGATATCGACCAGAACGGCACCGAAGGCGTGCTCAGCGAGGCGAAAACACTGTCGAACGGCAACGTCCTGGCCGCCGTCGAGACCTTCGATCAAACCACCGGCAAGATTCTGGCCGTCGTCACCAAGACGCAAACGCAGGACGATTTCATCACCCTGGGAGTCGTCGGCAACTCAGTCGGCCTCGTCGAGCACGAACACGTCATCAGCTTCCTGAACGTCCAGCGCACCTTTCAGGTGATCAATCCGCTCAGCGGCAACAAGATCACGGGTAAGTGGACGCCGCCCATCGGCACCAAGCACTTGATCAATCAGGTGAGCCGCACGCAGGGAACGTCCAACGCCGCCGTCTTCGCCCAAGACAACAGCGGCAATTTCATTCCTTACGTTTTCAGCTCCAACGTCGCCGCCAATACCTTTGGCCCCGTCATCAAGATCCAGGACTCCTTCAACTTCGGCAGCGTGCCGCCGCCCATGGCCTACAACAGCGTGACCAACCAGGCGGTTCTCGGAGGAGGCGATGGATGCTTCGGTTGCCTCCCGGTGATTGGCGTGGCCGACCTCAGCAAGGGAACGTTCACAGAATTCACCGGCATCGGATTCGGTTTCGTGAACGGCATCGCCGTCGATTCCGCGGACAACATCGCCTGCGCGACGACCGAAGACGACGCCAGCGTGGAGTTCTACGACCTCAGCACGCAGACCGGATTCACGGTGGTCCTGCCGAACTCCGGCGAACAGCAGATCTTCAGCGGCGCCGATGTCGAGTTCGACGCCACCCACAAGCTATTCTTCGTGGCGCAGCCCGTTTCTAGTTCCAGTTCCACCGGCAGCACGATCTACGTGTACAACACCGCCGGGGTTCTCCAAGAAACCTTGAATGGATTCAGCTTCTCCAACGCCTCGAACGTGATCGCCATGCACATCGCGCTGAAGCCCAGCACGCGCAGCGGATTCGTAGACGGCCCCAACGCGGGCGTCTCGGAGATTCAGTCGTTCACGTACTAGCAATCCTTATTCATGCTTGTCATCCTGAGCGAAGGTGCCGCCCGTGAAGCGGACGGCACCGCAGTCGAAGGATCCCTACCATTCCTCGAACGTGGCTAGACTAGACCTACTCCCGCCCCACTCCTAGCGCATCCGCCACCCGATTGATGTAGTTGAACCACGACGCAATCAGCGTGATCTGCAAAATCCCGCGATCATCAAACCCCGCCGCCCGCAGCCCCTCGATATCATCCTTCCAAACCTTGGTCGCATCCTTGGTGAGCTTGACCACGTAATCGAGCATCACGCGATCCTGGGCCGAGATGGGCGCGGTGGTGTAATCCTTCGCCAGCGCCTCCACCATTTCCTTATCTAACGTCACTCTACGCAGAAACTCTGCGTGTGACTCGATTCAATACACGCACCGGTTGGTCACCGAGACCATGGTGGCAATCATCTCGTGCTGCCGCCGCTCCAGCGGCAACTCCGGCGACATCAGCGCCCCGAATGTGCTGAACGCGTGATATAGCGCCTCGGGAATCAGCGTATGGGACCCCACAATCGACGACGCCCCCGAAGGATCCGGATGCACCGGCTCGGCATACTCCTTGGGATAAAACAGCTTCTCACCCTCAATCGCCTGCCGCAGCTTTTCGTCGGCTTCAGTTAGTGGTACGGTTCGAATCCAAGTCATAGGTGGTCCCCATCCTCGATACCAGCAATTCTCGCCCTCGGAAAAATACACGCTTGTGCGTCTCTACCAAATAGCACGTTAATACTAGAGCCGTGACCACCTCGCCTGCGTCGATCACGGTCAGGCGCTGACAAGGAATTGCTTCCACTTGGGCGAGGTACCCTCGAACAACCGGCAAGATGCGAGTGCTACGTTCGTCCCGCCTGGTTTCGTCAGCCCAACAGCCGTCACTTCCCCCTGATTCCCTTCGTAACCCGTTCGTACACTCCCTTTTGGTAACCCTTGGTAACCATGCGGTTCATGACTTCCAGACGTACAATTGGCCTTGTCGGGTCGGTCCATCTGCCGATATATGACATGACCCTCAGAGCAGTACCCGGGAACAGTTTCCCCGAACGTTCCACGGGCTCGGCATCAAGACCAGTTTCTGGAGTTCGTACTCTTATGGCATTGTTTGGGTTCAACAAGCAAAAGGTTTTGGCCAGTGCGGAGAAGTATGTCCAGCAGGGCAAACTGCAGAATGCCATCACGGAGTACGAAAAGGTCCTCAAGAACGATGCCAAGGATCTGACCGTTACCAACACCGTCGGCGATCTCTACTCCCGCCTCGGCGAAACCGATAAAGCCACCGTATGTTTCAAGACTGTAGGCGATGCCTATGCCAGCCAGGGTTTCACGGTCAAGGCCATCGCGATGTACAAGAAGATTTGCAAGCTCCAGCCCTCTCTCGAGAGCCTGCTGAAACTTGCGGAACTCTACAGCCAGCAGGGCCTGTTCAATGATGCCCGCGCGCAGTATCTGCAAGTCGCGGAAGAATTCCTGAAAAGCGGTCAACTCGACAATGCGGTCCGCATCTTCCAGAAGATTGTGGAGATGGACCCGGAAAACAGCAACATGCGGGTTCGCCTGGCGGAAGTCTATATTCGCCTGGGCAAGAAAAGCGATGCCTGGCAGATTTTCTCCGCCGCCGCAGAAAGCCTGCGCTCCAAGGGCTCGCTCAGCGGCGTCGAAGAAATTTTGCAGCGCATGCTGACCCTCGATCCGGGCAATGCCTATGCCTTGCTGATGCAGGGCAAGAACATGCTCGAGTCCGGCGACGCTGCCGGGGCCGTGGCCACGCTGCAAAAAGTTCCCGACATCGATTCCAATCCCGACGGCCTCAAGGATCTGCTCAAGGCGTACCTGCAGGCCGGACAACTCTCGGAAGCCGGCACCGTCGCCAATAAACTGCTGACCGTGCACAACGATCTGGCAGCCATCTCCAGCTTCGCCGATGCTCTCATGCAGGCCGGCCAGTACGAGACCGCGCTCCAGGTCTTCGACCAGCACGCCGAGCGTTTGCTGGCGGAGAACTCCGACAAGGTTCTCGAGAGCCTGCACACCATCATCGGGCACGTGCGCGATAATCCCGACTCCCTGCAAAAGTTGCTGGACCTGTTCAACAAAGCCGGAGAGAACACGCACGTCAGCGAAGTCATCGAACTGCTGGCGCATGCCAGCGTGCAGGCAGGCGACCTGCCCCGCGCTCGCGATCTTTATCAGAAGCTCGCCACCGTCGAGCCTCAAAACCCCCTGCACATGCAGAATTACCAGCAGGTGGTTGGGCAGATCGGTGGCACGTCCGGCGGCAAGCTGATCACGCCGGAGGAAGCGGTCGTCCTCATCGACGATCTGGAAGCCACCGCGCCTTCGGTTCACCAGCACTATACCGACGAGATTTCACTGGCGGTCCGCTCCGCCCTCACCGACGCAGAACTGTTTATTTCTTACAACATGCCTGCCAAGGCCCTCGGACCTCTGGTCGGAGTCTTACCGCTGGCGCCCACCGATCTCCGCATCAATCAGCGACTCGCTGCGCTGCACACCCGCGCGGGCCGTTTCGCCGAGGCCGCCATCTGTTGCCGCACTCTGCAAACGCTCTACTCCGACGCCGAGCATCCCGACGAAGCAACCCGCTACGGAGAACTGGCCGAGCGCTATGAGGAGCGCTCCTCGCTGCCGACGCCCGGCGCGTCGGCGGAAGAGCCACATATTTTCCTGGATGCCCCCGCGGCACCTCCAAAGTTTCAACAGCCCGAGAGCGACGTACCGGAGTTTTCTGTCGACGAAGTTCCCGCGGAAGAGGCAGCCATCGAGGAAGCAACAGCCGCCGAGGACGAGGCCGCCCCGGTAGTGCAAGCCTGGCCTACAGCCGCCGAGCCCGAGTTTGCTGTCGTCAATGAATCTGCTGCGGCGTCAGACGAAGCTGCAGCTGGAACGGCTGAAATCGATCTCTCGTCCGAGTGGGATGATTCCCTGACCGTCGAGACCGATGCTCCTGCCGTGGAAGCGGCGGAAGTCGAGGTTGAGGTCGCCAGCGCCACCGGCGACCCCAAAGCCGACGAGGCCACCGAAGAGATTCGTTTCTATCTCGCGCATAGCATGCCCGAGCAGGCCATGGCGGCCCTGGCTAAGCTCCAGGCTCTGAACGGCGATCAAGCCAAGATTGCTGAGCTCCGCGCCGAAGTCGAAGCTGCCACGCAGCACGCGGAAGAGGCTGCGGTCGCCGCCGAACCTGTGGTGGAAGAACTCACCGCCGACGACATTCCGACCATCGAAGTCGAGGTCGATGAAATCCCGGTCGACGAAGCACCGGCTCCAGTCGTTGAACCGGCAATCGTTGAACCGGCAGAGGTTGAAGTTGAAGCGGCAGTTGTTGAGCCCGCCGTTGTCGAGCCCGAGCCTCCCGCCGTCGAAGAGATTCCAGTGATTGCCGAAGCGCCGGTGCAGGCCAAGCCGGAGCCTCCGGTTCACATTCGAGCGGCAAAGCCCGCGCCCAAGCCAGCACCTGTGCCTGCGCCTGTGCCCGAACCCGAGCCGCCTAGCGTTCTGAACGAATTTGTTTCCGATCTCGAAACCTCGCTGGGCGACAGCTTCCTGCCCGGCACAGTGGCCCAACCGGCCACGCCGCCTGCCGCTGCGCAGCCCGCTAAGCGCGCGGTGGCCCCGGCCGCGCACACCGAACCCGTCGTCGCCGCCGCGCCGACCGCCCCGGTTCTGGGCGAGTTTGTTGCCGATATTGAGGCATCTCTCGGCGAAGACTTCCTGAAGGCCGCGCCGGTCGCCACGCCGCAGGCGCCCGCTCCTGTTGCGGCCGCAAAGCCTGCGCCGCCAGTTGGCGCACCCGTTGTGGCTCCACGGGTCGTTCCGCCGATGGCAGCAAGCGCTGCCGCGTCGGCCTCAGCCACGAACCATGTCGCGCCTGCTGCGCCGCAAAGTGCAGCGACCACGACCACGCCGCCGGCAATGGCGTCGGTAGCATGGCACGCGCCCGTCGAAGCTCCCCGGCCGCCCGCAATCCCGGTTGCTCACGCGCCGGCCGCTCCAGCCGCAAAAGCTTCTCCGTTTGCCGAAGAGGCTGGCATCGACCTCGCGGAAATGTTTGGCGAACTCAAGCAGGATCTCGAAGCCGGTGTCGCCTCCTCTGACGAAGATCCCGAAACGCATTACAACCTCGGCATCGCGTTCCGCGAAATGGGCCTGCTCGATGAGGCCATCGGAGAACTGCAAAAGGCCTGTCAGTCGTTCGATCACGGGCGTCCGTTCCCGCAGATCATGCAGACTTATACCTGGCTGGCACAGTGCTTCCTGGAAAAAGGCGTGCCCGAGGCCGCAGTGCGGTGGTACGAGAAGGCTCTCGCCGTTCCGACCATCGACGGCGAAACCCGCGTCGCGCTCCATTACGAACTCGCTGCCGCTTTCGAGACCGCCGGCGACAAAGCCTCTGCCCTCAAGCATTTCATGAACGTCTACGGCAGCAACATCGACTATCGCGATGTGGCCGAGCGCATTAAGCCCCTGAAGTCGTAAAATAGCCAGATGGCTTTCGTCCCCAATTTTCCTGACCCAGGGTGCAGTGCACGCCGCCGTGATCTTCCTGCTGTTTCTTCGCGGCGCCGGAGCTGCCCCGCATGAGCGATCCCACTCCGCTCTCCAGCGCTCCCGGCAACGTACCTAAATCAACTCCACCTCAGGCGGAGTCCAGCACCGCGCTTCTTAATCCGCCGGTCGAAACCGAGACTCGCCAGCCACACGGCCCCATTCAGGCCTGGATGCATCGCATTTCCGTCTTTCTATTTGTCTTAATCAGTGCCGTCGCGGGTGTGCTGCTCATCATTCTTCCCTGGACGCCCGAGTGGACCGACAATTACCTGCTGCTATCTTTCCCCTCCCTACGCTCGGTGGTTTCCAACGGCTTCTTCCGTGGCATTTGCAGTGGCCTCGGCCTGCTCGATATCTGGATCGGTTTCTGGGAGGCGCTCCACTACCACGAGCAACAATAGCGCCCAGCCAGGAGTACCCAGCCAAGAGTGCCCCGTTCTCCATTCCCGCGGCCCGGCCACTCCGGTATCCTGATTCACTGCGCTTCGCACGAGGATTCTTTGATCGCGAGTTTCTCTATGACTGACCATCTCAAGTCCGCGCCGGTTGCATACCAGAACGAACCTTTCATCAACAGCCCGGACGGTCGCATCCTCCGCATCCTGGCCGAATATCAGGAGCCCCTCGCGCGCTTCCGCCGCGAACAGATTCAGGACACCGTCGTCTTTTTCGGCTCCGCCCGTTTTCAGGGGCGCCAGGATGCCACGAACGCCCTCGCCGCGATCGAGGAGAATCACGCCGCCAAGCCCGTCGTACAGCTGGAGAGAGATCTGAAGCGCGCCCAGGCCGGAGTCGACATGGCCCGCTATTACGAAGACGCACGCCGCCTCGCGCACATGTTGACCAAATGGTCGATCCAGATTCCCGCGCGCCGCCGCCGCTTCGTCGTCACCACCGGCGGAGGTCCCGGCATCATGGAAGCCGCCAACCTCGGCGCCCACGAAGCCGGAGGCAAGACCATCGGCCTCAACATCCAGCTGCCTTTCGAGCAGAGTCCCAACCAGTACATCACTCCTGCGCTAAACTTTCAGTTCCACTACTTCTTCATGCGCAAATTCTGGTTCGCCTATCTGGCCAAGGGCCTCGTCATCTTCCCCGGCGGCTTCGGCACCATGGACGAACTCTTCGAAATCCTCACCCTCGCGCAGACTGACAAGCTGGCCAAAAAAATCCTGGTCGTCATCTACGGCAGTGAATACTGGAACCGCATTCTCAACTTCCAGGCCTTCGTCGACGCCGGCACCATCTCGCCCGACGACCTCAACCAGTTCAAAATCGTCGATACCCCCGAAGACGCTTTCGAGTTCCTGCGCGACGGCCTTACCGAATACCACCTCGGCGGCGCGCCCAAGAAAACAGTGGAAGTCCTCCCGGAGATTGCGAAGACTAGGCCGTAGCCAGTTCGCAGGAATTGCCTCTCTGTGTCCTCAGTGTCCTCTGTGGTTTAGGATTTTGCGGTCTGGCCCGCGATCTCGCCCGCTGCATTAAACTGCAAGCTGATGCCTCGCTGCCTTCTCTACTACATCACCGACCGCGTCGCCTTCCCCGGAGACGAACTCTCCCGCCGTCGCCTCCTCCTGGAAAAAATCCAGGAAGCCGCCCGCGCCGGAGTCGACTACATCCAACTCCGTGAAAAAGATCTCTCGACCCGCGACTTGGAATCGCTAGCGACAGAAGTAGCAAGAATCATCGCCCAACTGAGAACTGAGAACCGGGAACTGAGAACTGCCCTCTTAATCAACTCCCGCACCGATGTCGCGCTGGCAGTCGGAGCCGACGGCGTCCACCTCCGCTCCAACGACATCTCCCCGCAAGAAGTCAGAACGGTGTGGCAGCACCAACACGAATGTGGCGCGGGCGCCCCCGCCCGCGCAAACTCACCACGAGATCCCCTGATCGCAGTCTCCTGTCACTCCCCAGCAGAAGTAGCCCAAGCCGCAGCCGCCCACGCAACCTTCGCGGTCTTCGCCCCAGTCTTCGAAAAAAAAGACGCGCCCCCCGCAGGGCTGGCCGCGCTTCAGCAAGCCTGCGCCGCGAACATCCCAGTCCTCGCCCTAGGCGGAATCACGCTAACGAACGCCCGCTCCTGCCTCGAAGCCGGCGCGGCGGGCATCGCCGCCATCCGCCTCTTTCAAGACCACGACATTGCCGAAGTCGTGAAGCAACTTCGCTCGAACCTCTGAGGGGCGCCCAGATTACTGAGGGTGCCCCAACCTTCTCGCGCTTTTTGCGAGAGGGTGGGGACTTTGACTTCCCCCCGAGCGCAAATCGGCTGGCGCGAATTTCACTACCCCGTCCACTTCGCCCCAGTCTTCAGTACCTGCATCACCTTCGCCAGCCTCCGCTTCTTCGTCTCCTCCTGCTTCGCACCGGAAATTGAATTTGCCATCTCCTTCTTGTGCGTAAACGCAAGCCCGTCCCAGCGTTCCCGCGCGACCTTGCTTTTCGCCAACTCCTTCTCGAGTTCCGGCGGAGCATCCACCGTCCGCTCCTCAACGTCGCGCTCCATCACCACGTCGACGACATCTCCCGGTTGCACGCCCGCGCCCTGACACAGCGTCTTGTTCACGGGCATCATGCGGCCGCTGCCGCAGGGCATAAGCGACGAGCGAAATGGAAACCCGTTGATCGTCCCGCGGATGGGCACCCGCGCGCGCGTTCCAAACCACTCGATCACGTCCACCGGCGGAGTGATCGCAGCCACAACGCCCGCCTCTTTTCCTTCGATCTTCGTCCGAAACCGCAGCTTCTTCTCCGACATCGCATCCTCCCCAGTCCAGCGCTGGTAAACTTTACCCCTGTAGAGAACCTGCGGCAACCGCCATGTCGATCACTCCAGCCCAATCCGAAACTGCGGCCCCGGCGCTCGAACCATCCCTGATCCAGATTCCCGCCGCCTGGTTCCTGATGGGCTCCAACTCCGGCCAGGACTGCGCGCGTCCCATCCATCGCGTATGGATCGACGCTTTCCTACTAGCCGCGACCCAGGTCACCAACGCCGAATACGCGCGCTTCCTCACCGCGACCGGCACCACGCCGCCGCCGTTCTGGCAAGATCCAAACTTCAACCATCCCCAACAACCCGTGACCGCCGTCTCGTGGCATGAAGCCGCCCGCTACTGCGAATGGCTGAGCGCGCAAACCGCCCGCACCTACCGCCTGCCTACCGAAGCCGAATGGGAGCACGCCGCCCGCAGCGGCCTGGAACAGAAAAACTTCCCATGGGGTGACGACCCGCCGCAATCACTCCCCGACTACGCCACACGCTGGCAAACCGGCCCCGAGCCGGTCGCTCGCTACGCCCCCAACGCTTTCGGCCTGTACGACATTGGCGACAACGTCCATGAATGGTGCAGCGACTGGTACGACCCCAACTACTACGCCGGCTCGCCCGAAAGCAACCCGCGCGGCCCCGATCAATCCTCGATGAAGCCGCAGCGCAAGTCCTCCCGCGGAGGCTCCTGGCGCCACCAAATCAAAGTGGCCCGCTGTAGCGCCCGTTCCAGCATCCCGCCAGAATTCCACTACGCCGACTACGGCTTCCGCGTAGCTTGCAACTCGTAGCGCCGGCGTCCCGCCGGCTGTCGCGAGGGCGCCCCGCCCTCGTACTCCGACGCCAAGCAGAGGCCTCGTATAATCTTCCGTTCGACTTCGGAGACCCCTTATGTTCCGCACCGACCTTCTGCAAAACAAACGCGTCCTCATCACCGGCGGAGGCACGGGCCTCGGCAAAGGCATGGCCCATCGCTTCCTCGAACTCGGAGCCACGGTTCACATCTGCGGCCGCCGCGAAGAGGTCCTGGAACAAACCGCCGCCGAACTCTCCCCGAAAGGCACAATCCACGCCATCCCCTGCGACGTTCGCAGCCTCGATGCCGTCGAAGCCATGATGGATTCCATTTGGAGCGAGGCTCCCCTCGACATCCTCGTCAACAACGCCGCCGGAAACTTCATCGCCCGCACCGAAGAACTTTCTCCCGGCGCATGGAACTCCGTCATCGGCATCGTTCTGATGGGCACACTCAACTGCACCATGGCCTGCGGACGCCGCTGGCTCAAGTCCTCTCATCCCGGCACCGTCCTCAGCATCTCCGCCACCTACGCGCCCGTAGGCTCGGCCTACGTCGTCCCCTCGGCCGTCTCGAAGGCCGGAGTCGAAGCCCTCACCCGCAGCCTCGCGGTCGAATGGGGCAACCGCGGCATCCGCATGAACGCTATCGCCCCCGGCCCCATCCCCACGCAAGGCGCCTTTTCCCGCGTCCTTCCGCATCCTGGCCTCGAAAAGATCGCGCTCGAGCGCAATCCGCTCCACCGCTTCGGCACCGTCGAAGAACTCGCGAACCTGGCAGCTTTTCTGGTCAGCGACGGCTCCGCCTACATCAACGGCGAAGTCATCCGCATGGACGGCGGCGAATTCCTGCAAGGCGCCGGCGAATTCAGCAGCCTGGGACGGATTCTGAAGGAAGAAGACTGGCAGGCGATCAAGCCAAAAAAGTCAGTCCCGAGAAATGGGTAGCGTAGCCAGAGAAAATTCCTCTGTGTACTCCGTGTCCTCTATTGTTGTCTCTTGCGCGCGTCGGGATCTAGCGATTCTCCTTCGATGGCATCACGATCGCCTTCAGCAGCAGGTTGACGAGACTCAGGACAATGGCGCCCACAAACGCCGCCAGAAAACCACTGACCTTGAATCCCGGCGACAGAAGCGCAGAGGCCAGCTCCAACATCAGCGCATTGATCACGAACCAGAACAGCCCCAGCGTCACTAGGGTCAGAGGGAACGTAATAACCTTCAGCACGAGCCCGATCGTCGCGTTGATGAACCCTATGACCAGCGCCGCGATCAACGCCGACGCCAAGCCTCGAACTGAAACCCCAATCCCCAACTGCGCCACAATCCACACCGCCGCCGCGCTCAGCACCCAATTCAAAAGCATTCGCATACCAATCTCCTTGGTGTGACCAAACTATAGGCGCTCGGTTCCCACAATGGCAACACGAGGATGACACACGAGGGTGCCCCACCCTTCTCGCGTCTTTGGCGAGAGGGTGGGGATTTTGACTTCCTGTCCCCGGGTCACACCTTTCTCGGAAAATTAATCCGCCATTCGCCGCTCCCCACACCCCATACGGTAAACTCATCAATTCGACTTCAAGGAGGATTTCCCATGCCCGACCCGGCACTTAGCGGATCCGAATTCAAAAAGCAACTGCGCGCCGGACAGCCCAAGATGGGCCTGTTCCTCAACGCCCACAGCCCCACCGTCGCCGAGCAACTCGCGCACAGCGGATACGACTGGCTCCTGGTCGACACCCAGCACGGCCCCATGGGCTACGAAAAACTTTCCGCCATGCTCAGTGGCATCTCGAACGGTGGCGCGAAATCGCTAGTCCGCGTCGGCGGATACGCCGACCGCCCCGGCATCCAGCAGGCCCTCGACATGGGCGCCGACGGCGTCCTCATCCCCTACATCAACACCGCCGCCGAAGCCCGCGAGGCCATCAGTTGCGCAAAATATCCGACGGTCGGCACGCGCTCGGTCTACTTCCCGCAGCGCAGCATGAACAAAGGCGGACTCCTTGGCTACGCCGGCAACTGGAACAACGAAGGCATCGTCGCCCTCCAGGTCGAGACCGCTTCCTGCATCGAGAACATCGCCGAGATCGCGGCCGTCCCCGGCGTCGACATCCTCTTCCTCGGCCAGAACGATCTCTGCATGTCGATGGGTCTCTACAACAAGTACGAGTTCCCCCACATGTACACCTCACCTGAACTCGATGCCGCCACCAAGAGCCTGATCGAGCACGCCCGCAAGAACAACGTCATCCTCGGCCTGTTCCTCTTCGGCACCGCCCGCGTCGGCGAATTCCTCGAGAAAGGATTCACCTTCATCAGCATCGGCAACGACCTCCACCACGTCCTCACGCAAGCCGGAGCCTACGTGAACGACATGGAGACCATCGCAAAAGAGAAGGGAAAACCCTGGAAGCGCCGCCCCACCGCGCTGTTCTAAAGGAATCTAGAGGACAAAGATGTCCGAGGGTGCCCCACCCTTGTCGCGGTTTGTGCGACAGGGTGGGGATTTTGACGTTCGTTCCTCTGTGTCCTCTGTGTCCTCTGTGGTGGAGATTCTGAATTCCCAGGTGTCCTCGTGGTTAATTTCTTTCTATCAATCTCCACTCCCTCGAAGTTCATGAATTAAAATCACAACTCGGACATCCCCCAGTGATCCTCACCGAAGTCGAAACCCGCGCCCTCGGCTCCCTGATCGAAAAAGACATCACCACGCCCGACTACTACCCGCTCTCTCTCAACGCCCTGGTCAACGCCTGCAATCAGAAAAACAATCGCGACCCAGTAATGACCCTGGACGAAGCCGCAGTCCGCGACGCCCTTGCCATGCTCCAGGAGAAGCGCCTGGCCGGCCCGGCCAGCGGCGCCGACAGCCGCGTCACCAAGTTCGAACACCGCCTGCAGGAAGTCTTCAACTTCGACCGTCGCGAAATCGCCGTCGTCTGCGTGCTCCTCCTCCGCGGCCCTCAAACCCCCGGCGAACTCCGCAGCCGTACCGAGCGCATGTACCACTTCGAAGCGCTCGAAGACGTGGTCTCCGCCTTGGATCGCCTGGCCCAGCGTGAACCGCCGCTAGCTCGAGTTCTCCCGCGCCAGCCCGGCACCAAAGAATCCCGCTACACGCACCTCTTCTCCGGCGAACCACCGATGTCCGTTATCGCAGAAGATGCAGCTGTGTATGTGGCGCGGACGCCCTCGTCCGCGTCTGCCGGCGGAAACTCCACCGCCGACCGCCTAACAACGCTGGAAGAAGAAGTGTCCCGCCTGCGCCACGAACTCTCCGAAGTCCAGCAGCAACTCAACACGTTCCGGAGACAATTCGAATGACTTCCCCCATCATTATCGAAGAGTACGACCCGCAGTGGTCCCAGCGATTCGAAGCGGTTCGCTCGCGCATCGCCCCCCGTCCTGGGCGCGTTCGCAGCCGCGATCGAACACGTCGGAAGCATCGCGGTTCCCGGACTCGCCGCCAAGCCGATCATCGACATCGACGTTCTCTTGAAATCGGCCAAAGACCTTCCACAGGTCATCGCCAAATTGAAGGCAGTCGGCTATGAGCATCAGGGAACCCTCGGCGTTCCCGGCCGTGACGCCTTCAAGGCCCCGGAACATGACGTTCATCACCATCTCTACATCTGCTCAACACCTGATACCGAGTTTTTCCGCCACATCGCCTTTCGCAACTACCTGCGCACGCATTCCAAAGATGCCGAAGATTACGCCCGGCTGAAACGCAGCCTCGCCGGGAAATTCTCCGTCGATCGCGAGACCTACATGCACGCCAAGACCGACTTTATACAGGAGATCCTGCGACGCGCGGATCTCGAAAACACGGAACATTCTCCCCGCGCCTCGCGTACCATAAGTTAGAAGGAGGTCTCTGCCATGTTCGCTTTCCTGCTCTGGTGCATCCTCTTCGTCCTGTGCTGGCCCCTCGCTCTGCTTGCCCTGATTGCGTACCCGTTCATATGGCTTGTGTTGTTGCCGTTCCGCGTCGTCGGCGTCGCCGTTCACGGCGTCCTGGAGGTAATCTACCTGGCCATCACGCTCCCCTTCCGACTCCTGGCCGCGCCATTCCGCGTCTGAGCACCTCTGTCATCCTGAGCGAGGATTGGTCTTTGCGCGCCGAGCGCAAAGACCAACCGCAGTCGAAGGATCCCTACCTCCACTCCCATCTCAGTGGATCAACCTCCCGCCCTTGGTGTAGCCTCATAACGATGCCATCACCGAGTAGCCGCTGAGGTCTCAAGATTCCTCTGTGTCCTCCGTGTCCTCTGTGGTGAAGTCTTTAGGAGGACTCCATGCGTCGCCGCGAATTCCTCATTCGCTCCGCCACCACCGCAGGCGCGGCCTGGCTCTCATCGAAAGCAATCTTCCAAGCGATCGCCGATCAGACTCTTCCCGCAAAATTCTCCGCCTCCGACACCGTCACGCTCGGCAGCACCGGCATCAAGACCAGCCGTCTCGCCATGGGCACCGGTACCGTCGGCTCCGGACATCACTCCAATCAGACCGCCCTCGGCGTGAAAGGCCTCTCCGATCTCCTGCTCAACGGATACGACCACGGCCTCCGCTTCTTCGACGCCGCCGACACCTACGGAAGCCATCCTCACGTGGCCGAAGCGCTCAAGCACGTACAGCGCGACAAGGTTACAGTCCTCACCAAAACGTTCTCCCGCGATGCCGCCGGCGCCCGCGCCGATCTCGACCGCTTCCGCCGCGAACTTGGCACCGACTATCTCGACATCTGCCTGATGCACTGCGTCACCGAAGCCGACTGGACCGACCGCTACCGCGGCGTCATGGACGTCCTCTCCGAAGCGAAGCAGAAGGGAACCATCCGCACCCACGGCTGCTCCTGCCACACCATCGAAGCCCTGCGCGCCGCCGCGAAATCTCCCTGGGTCGAGATCGATCTTGCCCGCATCAATCCCGTCGGCGCCTACATGGACGCCGATCCCGCGACGGTTGTTGGGGTGTTGAAGGAAATGAAAACCGCCGGAAAAGCGGTAGTAGGCATGAAGATTCTCGGCCAAGGCAAGCTGCGCAACCGTCAGGACGAGGCCATCAAGTTCGCCCTGTCGTTAGGCGTGCTCGACGCCTTCACCATCGGCGCCGAAAGCAAACAAGAGCAGGAAGACCTGATCCGCCGCATCGCCGCCGCATAAGAACAAATCTCGAGGGTGCCCCATCCTAGCCGCGGCTTTTGCGGCTAGGGTGGGGATTTTGACTCTGTAGATTTTGACTGTCCTATGGGGACAGCCGCAAAGCGGCGAAAGAATGCAGCCCACGACGCGAGTCGTGGGTAGGTGTCTAACTTAGGGAATGACCCGAGAGGGGCGAAAGAAACGCACGAAGGCAAGAGCGCTACAGTCTAACTCTCCATCACCTTCAGGTGCGAGCTGACAATCAACCGCGCCTCGGTCGCCCGCTGGACATCGTCCGCCGTTACCCCCGGCGCCACTTCCTCCAGCACCAACCCATCCTTCGTCACGCGAATGTACGCCATCTCCGTCGCAATCGTATCCACCACATTCACGCCCGTCAGCGGCAGCGTGCACTTCTTCAAAATCTTCGGAGCCCCTTCGCGCGTCGTATGCTCCATCGCCACCACCACGCGCCGTGCCCCTGCAACCAAATCCATCGCCCCGCCCATCCCCTTCACCATCTTCCCCGGGATCATCCAATTCGCAATGCTCCCCGTCTCATCCACTTCCATCGCGCCCAGGACGCTCAAATCAATATGTCCGCCGCGAATCATCGCAAACGAATCCGCACTCGAAAAATAAGAGGTGCCTGGCATCTCGCTCACCGTCTCTTTGCCGGCGTTAATCAGATCCGGATCCTCCGTCCCCGCCACCGGATAAGGCCCAATCCCCAGCATCCCATTCTCCGACTGCAGCGTGACCTCCATCCCCTCCGGCACATAATTTGCAATCAGCGTAGGCATCCCAATCCCCAGGTTCACATAGAACCCATCGCGCAACTCGCGCGCAATCCGCTTCACAATCCGCTCACGCTTGTCGACGTCTTTGCCAGGCTTATTCATTGTCCTCGATCCGTTCCCAACCACCTGTCATCCTGAGCGAAGGTTTTGCTTCACGATAGCGAAGCAAAACCGCATTCGAAGGATCCCTACCCAATCACGACCGGTCCCAACTGAGTACTGAGTGCCGAGTACTGAGTACTAGACTTTCCTCACCGTCCGTCTCTCAATCCGCCTCTCGTACAACTCCCCCTGAAAAATCCTCTTCACATAAATCGAAGGCGTATGAATCGCATCCCCATCCAACTCCCCCACCTCAACCAGATGCTCCACCTCGGCAATGGTGATCTTCGCCGCCGTCGCCATCATGGGATTAAAATTCCGCGCCGTCTTCCGGTAAATCAAATTCCCCTCGCGGTCGCCCTTCCAAGCTTTCACCAACGCAAAGTCAGCCTTCAGCCCGCGTTCCATCACGTACGTGCGCCCATCAAACTCCCGCGTCTCCTTCCCCTGAGCAACAATCGTCCCCACACCAGTCGGCGTATAGAACGCCGGAATCCCCGCACCCCCCGCGCGAATCCGCTCCGAAAACGTTCCCTGCGGCACCAAGTCGAGCCGGATCGTTCCCTTCAACACCATCTCTTCCAGCAGCCGGTTCTCTCCCACATACGTCCCAATGTGATGCACGATCTGCCCCGCCTCCAGCAGCAATCCATTCCCCACGCCGTCGACGCCAACGTTATTGCTGATAGTCCGCAGATTCTTCGTCCCTTTGCGCACCAGCGCGCGAATCAGATTCTCCGGCATCCCACACAGGCCGAACCCACCAATCATGATGGTCGCCCCGTCAAACACGTCGCGGATCGCCTCATCCGCATTGGCCACAACTTTATTCATAGCGTGAGAATTCTAAACGATTATTCACCACAGAGACACAGAGGCACAGAGAACCACAAAACCATGGAGAATTCTGATCCAGCGTCGTCGGGCAGAGTCGACCTCGCAAACTCAATCTTTTGATCAACAATCAAGAAATAACAGTTTCGTTCTCTGTGTCTCTGTGACTCTGTGACTCTGTGGTGAAAAGGCTACTTTTTCTTCCCCGGAACTTTTCTGAGCGCATGCGCCTGTTCAAACTCCTCCGCCAGTTGTCGCGTCGCCAGGTTCTCCCGGATATGCGCCAGCCGCTGCTCCACCTTCCACAGCGCCTTTTCCAGATTCGGCTTATTAGTGATCGCAATATCCCGCCACATCGAGTACGGACTCGCCGAAATTCGCGTCATCTCCTGCAGCGCACGCCCACCCGCAGGCAGCAACGGAGCCTCGTCGCCAAACTCCTCCACCAGCGCCGCCGCCAGCGCCGTAGAAATCATCTGCGGAACATGGCTGATCCACGCGCACAACCGGTCATGCTCCTCCGCTGGCAGCATCGCAATCCGTGACCCGATCGCATCAATCCATCCCGCAAACTCCGCGAACACCCCTTCATTCAGATTCTGCCCCGGCAGCGGCGTCAGAAACCACACGGCCTTGTGAAACAAATCCGCATCCGCGTAATCCACGCCGCTCATTTCTTTCCCTGCCATTGGATGCCCCGCCAGAAACCTCTTCCCGGCATTCTTCCCAAACACCTTCGCCGCGCGCTCGACAACCGCAGTCTTCGTGCTGCCAACATCGGTAAGCAGAGCCTTCGCCGGCAGCACCGGTCCGATCCGCTCAATCAGATCGACAATCGCCAGCACCGGAGTCGCCAGTACAACGACCTGGCTCCCATGTACCGCATCTCCGGGATTCACAATCCCTACGTCGATCGCCCCGCGCATACGCGCGCGTTCCAGCGTTCCCTCGCGATCGCAGCCGACAATCCGCCCCGCAAACTTCTTCTTCCGCAGCGCAAGCCCCAGCGACCCGCCAATCAGCCCCGTCCCAATAATCGTGATTTGCCGAATCGCCATAAAGAAATGAAAACCACAGAGGACACCGAGGACACGGAGGATGTAAAAAGAAACTTAGAAACTCAATCTATGCCCCGAGATAGCTGGTCGCACGTCGGTTGATTTGTCGTTCCAATTCCTCTGCGTCCTCTGTGTCCTCTGTGGTTGTAATTTGGTTTTTGCTCACCCGATCTTCCGTCCCACAGCCGGCGCAATCATCCGCAACTCATCCATCAGCTTCGCGAACTGCTCCGGAAACAGCGACTGCGCCCCATCCGACCATGCTTTGTTCGGATCGCAATGCACTTCAATCAGCAGCGCATCCGTGCCCGCCGCCACCGACGCCCGCGCCATCGGCGCCACTTTATCCCGCCGCCCTGTCCCGTGCGACGGATCCGCCGTCATCGGCAAATGCGAAAGCTTGTGAATGATCGGAATAGCCGAAATATCCATCGTGTTCCGCGTATAAGTCTCAAACGTCCGGATCCCGCGCTCGCACAGAATCACGTCGTAATTCCCGCCCGCCATAATGTATTCCGCCGACAGCAGCAGTTCTTCCAGCGTCGCCGCGATCCCGCGCTTCAGCAGCACCGGCTTGCGCACCTTCCCCAGTTCGCGCAGCAGATTAAAGTTCTGCATATTGCGCGCGCCCACCTGCAGGATGTCGACGTAGGGCAGCATCATCGGGATCTGCGAAATCTCCATCACCTCGCTGATCACCAGCAGGTTGTACTTCTCTCCTGCCTCCCGCAGCAATTTCAGCGCATCTTCCCCATGCCCCTGAAACGAATACGGAGAGCTCCGCGGCTTAAACGCCCCGCCCCGCAACACTTTCGCCCCGGCCTTCGCAATTGCCTCTGCCGTAGAAAAAATCTGCTCCCGCGTCTCGACCGAACACGGCCCCGCCATCACCACAACTTCGTTCCCGCCAACATCAATCCCGTTCGCCAGCTTGACGATCGTCCCCTCCGGACGAAAACTCCGCCCCGCCAGCTTGTACGGCGAACTGATGCGATGAACTTCCTGCACCCCCGGTAACAACTCCAGGATGCGGATATCGAAATCAATCCCCGACCCGACGGCCCCCAGCACGGTCATCCGCGCCCCCGTCGAGCGGTGCACTTCAAACCCCATTTTCACCAGGTGCTCAATCACCTGCTGAATCAGCCCCTCATCCGCGCCTTCCTGCATCGCCACAATCATAAGAGTCTCTCGATTTGGCTACGAGCCTCGAGTCACGAGTCGGGAGCAAATAAATTCGCCTTGGGCTCACAGCTCGTCGCTCATAGCTCACAGCTCGCTAATCATTCACTTCCGAATCCAACTTCGTTCCCGCATCCGCCAGCTCGGTCTTCGGCGCAATCTCTTCCTTCTGCACGTTCCGCATCACGTCGATAATGCGCTCGTAAATCCGCACCAGATCCCGCCCCGCCAGCGGCCCCCGATTTGCCGCCTGCACGTTCTCAAGCACAATCCGCTCCCGGTCCGGCTCATAAATCGGCATCGAAGTATCGCGCTTGAGCTTCCCAATGGCCACCGCAGCCCGAGCCCGCTCGCTGATCAGTTCCACCAGCTTCTGATCGAGCTCATCGATCTTCTTACGCCAACCCTCGATATCCATGAATGCCCTAGAACCATCACTGCACTGGGTGCCCCATCCTAACGTCGCGCTCTTTGCGACGTTAGGGTGAGGATTTTGACTTCGCATCGATCTCAGCGTGACGCAGCCGGGGTGCCCCATTTCTCGCGTCCTTTGCGAGAAGTGGGGATTTTCTGACCACAACACATCCTACCCAGCGCCAACCAAACTCTTAGCGCTGGCCGAGGACAGCTTCCTCACAAACTCCCCCACAGCAGCCGCCTCCCGCCCCCGATTCCGCTCGATCGTTTCCACAATCGCACTACCGACAACAACCGCGTCGGCGAACGAACCCACCTCAGCAAACTGTTCCGGCGTAGAAATCCCAAACCCCAACGCCACCGGCAACTTCGTCACCCGCCGCAACCGCTTCACCAACTTCCGCGCGTCGTCCGCCAATTCCTGCCGCGCTCCCGTCACTCCGGTCCGCGACACCGCATACACAAATCCTCGCGAAGCCTCGGCAATCCGCTTCAACCGCTCATCCGGACTCGTCGGCGCCGCCAGAAACACCGGAGACAAATCATGCCCCCGCATCGCCCGCAAATATTCCCCCGCCTCTTCCACCGGCAAATCGGTTACCAGCGCGCCATCCACGCCCGCAGCCCGCGCCACTTTGCAGAACTTCTCCATCCCCATCCGCAAGATCGGATTCAGATAAGAAAAAATGATGATCCCCGTAGACTGCGCATGCTCCCGCACCTCAGCCGCCAGCGTCAGCACCTGCGCCAGCGACGTCCCATGCTTCAGCGCCCGCTCACTGGCCCGCTGGATCACCGGCCCATCCGCCACCGGATCGCTGAACGGCACTCCCAACTCAATCACATCCGCCCCAGCCTCAATGGCCGCGAGAACAATCTCCCGCGTCGTAGCAAGATCCGGATCCCCGCACGTAACGTACGCGACGAGCGCCGGCTTCCGATGAAACGTTAAAGGCATATAAAAACTCTGTCATCCTGAGCGAGGATTTTGCTTCGCGAATGCGAAGCAAAACCGCAGTCGAAGGACCTCGTGCACCTATGTGCTACAGGTGACCTAAAAAGGAATTTCCACCGCGGCCGCCGGCACCACTCTTGGCATTCTCCGACACCCAGAGGATCACGAATCCAGTTTCAAGTTCTCCCGCATAATCCCAATATCCTTATCCCCGCGTCCCGAAACATTCACAATCACAATCTCCGATTTCTTCATGCGAGGCGCTCGCTTCACCACCTCCGCCACCGCATGAGCGGACTCCAGTGCCGGAATAATCCCCTCAGTCCGCGCCAAAAGAGTAGTAGCCGCGAGCGCTTCAGCATCTGAAGCCGGCACATACTCCGCCCGCCCCGAATCCCGCAACGCCGCGTGCTCCGGCCCAATCGACGGATAATCCAGCCCCGCCGACACCGAATGGGTCAACGCAATCTGCCCACCCGAATCCTGCAGCACGTAAGAATACGTCCCCTGCAACACTCCCGGCGATCCTCCCCGAAACCGCGCTGCATGGTCGCCCAGCTTTTCGCCGCGCCCCCCAGCCTCCACTCCAATCAGTTGGACTTTCTTGTCGTTCAGAAAATCGTAGAAAATTCCAATCGAATTCGATCCCCCACCCACGCACGCAATAATCGCCTCCGGCAATTTCCCCTCAGCCTTCAGAATCTGTGCCCGCGCCTCGCGCCCAATCACCCGATGAAAGTCCCGCACCATCGTCGGATACGGGTGCGCCCCCAGCACACTCCCCAACAAATAATGCGTCGTCCGCACATTCGTGACCCAGTCGCGCATCGCCTCATTGATCGCGTCCTTCAGCGTGCGCGATCCCGACGACACCCCGCGAACCTCCGCCCCCAGCAACCGCATGCGGAACACATTCAACTCTTGCCGCCGCATGTCCTCGGTCCCCATGTACACGACGCATTCAAATCCCATCAGCGCACACACGGTCGCAGTCGCGACCCCATGCTGCCCCGCCCCAGTCTCGGCGATCACGCGATGCTTCCCCATCCGCTCCACAAGGAGTCCCTGCCCCAGGCAGTTGTTGATCTTGTGTGCCCCCGTGTGCAGCAAGTCTTCACGTTTTAAATAAATCTTCGCCCCACCCAATTTCTGGGTAAGCCGCCGCGCAAAAAACAACGGCGTCGGACGCCCCGCATAAGTGCGCAACAATTCAGTGAGCCGCGCCTGAAATTCCTTGTCGTGCTTGGCCTTCGCATATTCGCGCTCCAGTTCCTCAAGCGCGGCCACCAGGGTTTCAGGCACATACCGCCCCCCATAAACCCCAAACCTCCCCGGCTCATTCCCAGGAACGCGTAGGGTGCCCCACCCTTCTCGCGTTCTTTGCGAGAGGGTGGGGAGTTTGACTTTTCCCGGGTGCCCCATTTCTCGCGCGGTTTGTGCGCGAGAAGTGGAGATTTTGACTTTCGAACTCCGCGGAACCGTAGCCATCCCTAATCAACCTTCCGATCCATCTCACGCACAGCTTTCACAAACGCCCGCACCTTCTCCGGATCCTTCGTCCCGGGCCGCACCTCAACTCCGGAAACCACATCGACTCCCCAAGGCTGAAGGATCTCGATCGCCTCGCCAACATTCTCCGGGGTCAACCCCCCGGCAACAACTAACTTCAAACCGTCCTTCCGCATTCCTTCCACAAGACCTCGAGCTTTCCTCCAGTCAAATGTATGTCCAGTTCCACCGGGTTGGCGCAAATTACCGGAATCCATCAGAAATGTATCCAAGACACCATCCTGGATAGAATCGCCCTCAGGAATCTTCTTCTTCGAGTCCGCGAAGCCGATCAGCACTCGCTCAACTTCGCTCACATCCTCACCAAAAAGACTCATGGAGAACGCCATCAGGCTCCGGAACTGTGGAGGCAGGCAATCCCTATCAATCCCCTTGTGGCTGGCTTTACTTCCTGCGACCCCTTCTGCGGAGATATAACACTGGGTGCCCGTCAGTCCGGTTTGCAGTAACACATTGATCGGGTCCTCATCGGGCCCGACAAACACCCCGATCTTTTCCACTTCCTCAGGCAACTTCGCCACAATCTCCCGGGCCGCCTCCACGCTCACGCACCGCGGACTCTTCTCATAAAACACAAACCCCACCGCATCCGCCCCCGCCTCCACCGCAACGAGCGCATCCTCCAAATTCGTCATCCCGCAAATCTTCACCCAAGTCATAACGCAGTTGCCGTTGGCCAGTTGTCACTCACCCGTAAAATTCACCTGTCATCCTGAGCGAAGTGGCGGCAAGCGAAGCGCACCCGCCACGCAGTCGAAGGATCCCTACCGTCACTGGGTACTGGGTACTGAGTACCGAGTACTGGGTCCCAACAACCTCCGCAGCGCCTCCCCCGGCGACGCCGCCCGCATCAGCGACTCGCCCACCAGAAACGCGTCATACCCCGCCCCGCGCAACCGCGCCACATCCTCCGCCGAACGAATTCCGCTCTCCGCCACCCGCACTACATTCGCAGGGAACCGCGCCGCCAAAGCAAACGCCGTCTCCAGATCCACCTTGAACGTCCGCAGATCCCGCGTATTCACTCCAATCAAATCAAATCCCGCATCCAGCGCCCGCTGAAACTCCTCGCCATCATGCACTTCGCACAAAACGTCGAGCCCATGACGCCGCGCCCCCGCCGCCAGCGAACTCAACTCCTCCGCCGTCAGCGCCGCCACAATGAGCAGAACGGCATCCGCGCAATTCGCCCGCGCCTCCAGCAACTGAAACTCATCGACGATGAAATCTTTGCGCAAGCAGGGAATCGCCACCGCCCCCGAAGCCCCCCGCAAATTCCCCAGCGATCCCTGAAAGAATTCCTCATCGGTCAGCACAGAAAGAGCCGTTGCCCCGGCCGATTCCAATTCCCGCGCCAACTCCGCCGGATGAAACTCTGCTCGAATCAGCCCCTTCGACGGCGAAGCCTTCTTCAACTCCGCAATCACTGCCACACTCTCGCGACTCCTCGCCTGTAGCGCCCTCCGAAACCCGCGCGGCACATGCGATTCGGCGCGCCGTTCCAGCAAGCGCGAATCCGCCCCGCGCTTGGTCTCCGCCACCCGCGCCCGCGTAGCCGCGACAATCCGCTCAAGAATGGCAGCCATAAAGAATCTTTTGATTATAAGGGACGCAAGGAATTCCAAGTCTTCCGAGGGACGGGGGTGCCCCACACTTCTCGCGTTCTTTGCGCGAGGGTGGGGATTTTGAAGTTCGCCGTACGAATTCCAACCGGCGGGTGCCCCATTTCTCGCGCGCCCTTTGCGCGAGAAGTGGGGGTTGTGATCACTTACAAATTTCCGCCAACTCCTTATAAGGCTTCTTCGCCACCGGAGGATACGGAATCTTCCGCACATCCATCCACTCCTCCAGTAGCGTCCCCCCATACTTCGACCCCGCATCCGGATCCGTCTCATACGCCGGATCGATCTCCGCCTCCTCTAGCGTCACCAGTGTGAATCCCGTCTTCTGCAGCAGATCCAGCGCATCCGGCAAAATCGTGCTGCTGAACGCCCCCAGGTGCAGCAACAGCACATGATTGATGTCGTGCCCGTACACCAATTTCGCCATCTCCCGCCCCAAATCCAGATACCGCGACGCGATGTCCAAATAACTCGACCGCAGCCACGCAATCGACGCCGCATCCTTCTTCTCTTCGCACCGCGCATACGCGCTGTTCCACAAGTAGTCTTCCCAATCCAAAGTCACCTGCGCCACCCGGTACTGATGCGCCTGCAGATAAGCCCGCACCGCGCGCCGCTTCTCGACCGTGTCTCCCTCGCGCAAATACGGATACCGCAGCCAGTGCCAGTTCGCATCCTTCGCCGCGACTAACTCCAGCGCTGGCTCATTCTGCTCAATCTCGCGCTCAAACGCCTCTGCCGGATTCTCATTCAAATCCATGTGCGCGTACGTATGATTCCCCACCGACTCCGCCGCGGCCCACAACTTCAACGCCTCCGCCGCATCGGGATTCCCTTCAAGCTTGCGCGCGTTGACAAACCCATACGCCGCCGGCACGTGCCGCTTCTTCAAAACCGCCAGCGTATCCCGCGCAATCTCCGCCCGCGTCACCCCCACCGGCAAATCCCCATTCAGCGGCAGATCATCAAACGTAATGGCGACTTTCTGCGCAGCACCGACACCGCAAAAGAGAACCAGAAAAAAGAGGAGAAGGGAAACGCGCGAGGGTGGGGATTTTGACTCTGGACTTTCAGATCTCATGCTCCCTCACTCTCAAACCCCACCGGCAGCATCGCCAGCACGCGCAAATCCATCACCGCATGCACCACGATTGGAACCACCAGACTCCCCGTCATCACGAACATTGCCGCAAACACAAATCCAATCACCGCCGTCTGCACCCCGCCCGCCACTCCCTGATACAAGTGCCCAATCCCAAAGATCACCGACGACACCACCATCGCCCACATCAGGCTCAAATGAAACGGCAGCGTATGAAAATAGTGCAACAGAAATCCCCGATACACGACCTCCTCACAAATCCCCGCGGTCAGGCAGACCAGCCACCACCATCGCCGCTCCTCCCCAGTCGACGGCAGAATAAACGCCAGCTTTTTCGCCGCCCTCCCCGCCTTCGTGCGGATCTTCTCGCTCCACAGCGCCAGTACGGCCGGTAGCATGATCACAATCAGCAGCCCCGCCGTCAGCCCCGCCAGAAACAACCCCGCGAGCGAACCTGGAGCAAGCCACGCGCCCTCTCCCGGCGTCCTCGGAATCGTGAAAACCGTCATAGCCCCGACCGTCAATGCCGCCAGCACCGCGCAGATCCACGAAGCCACCGCAATCTTCCCGTAGAATCGGACCTTCTTCCCCGGATCCGTGCTCGCCTTCAATCGCGGAATCTCATACCAGTCCCACAACGGCGTCACCACAATCAGAAAAAACACCAACACATGCTGCAAGATCATAAGAAACTCCACCACTCAGGGTGCCCCATCCTAACGTCGCGGATTTTGCGACGCTAGGGTGGGGATTGTGAATTCTAGCTTCTTAGCTTTTAGCTTCACCCGGGTGCCCCATTTCTCGCGCGTTCTTTGCGCGAGAAGTGGGGACTTTGACTTCAACAAGTTTGCACTACTCCATCCCCAACGATGCCTTCACCGACTTCCCATACTCCCGCGCCTTCTCCAACACAGCGGCCTCATCGACAGTCAGCAGCTTCCGTTCTCGCATCACCACCCGCCCCCCAATCACGACAGTCTCCACATCACTCCCCTTAAGCGAATAAGCAATCTGCGCATACACGTCATACATCGGCACCGCATTCGGCTCATTCAAACTAATCAGAATCAGATCCGCTTTCTTCCCCGCCTCCAGCGACCCAATCTCCTTCTCCATATGCAGCGCCCGCGCTCCATCAATCGTCGCCATCTCCACCACAGCCTTCGCATTCAGCGCCAGCGGATCCATCTTCGAAATCTTCGCCAGCTTCGCCGCCAGGTCAATCTCCTCCATCAAATCCAGATCGTTATTACTCCCCGCCGGGCTATCCGTCCCCAGCCCCACCGCCACGCCCGCCGCCCGCATCTCTGGCACCGGAGACACTCCACTCGCAATCATCATGTTGCTCGACGGATTATGCACGCACCCCACCTGTCGCTCCGCCAGCAGTTTCCGGTCTGCCTCATCCACAAAAATGCAATGCGCCGCCACCAGGTCCGCCCCAGCACTCCAATCTTTTCCAAATACTGCACCGGCGACATCCCATTCGCCTTCTCGCTGTCGTCCCACTCCTTCTTCATCTCCGAAACGTGCATCAATAGCGGCGCATGATATTTCTTCGCCAGCGCCGCCGCATCCTGAATCGTCTTCTTCGAGCACGTATAAATCGAGTGCGGCGCCGGAGCCGCATGAATCAGCGCGTCCCCCTGCCACTTCTTCAAAAACTTCTCTGTATACGCCATCATCTCCGCGTTCGACTTGTTATCCGGCGCCGGAAAATCAATAAACGTTTCACCCAGCACCCCGCGCATTCCCGCGGCCTTCGTCTCTTCGGCCACGGCGTCCTCGAAGTAATACATATCGGCAAACGTAGTCACGCCCGCCCGGATCTGCTCCGCCGCCGCCAGCTTCGTGCCCCAGCGCACGAACTCTTCATTCACATTCTTCGCTTCCGCCGGAAAGATGTACTTATAGAGCCAGTCATTCAGCGTCACGTCATCATGCAGCCCGCGAAACAGCGTCATCGGCACATGCGTATGCCCGTTGATAAACCCCGGCAGCACCAGCCTCCCGCGCGCATCGATGATCTGCGCGCCCTTGTATTGACTCTCGATCTCAGCCCGCAGCCCCACAGCAACAATCGAATCGCCCTTAACCGCGACGCTCCCGTCGTGAACAATCGCCCGCGCCCCATCCATAGTCACAACAATGCCGCCGCTGACGATCAGATCGACATCCTGCTTCGCCTGCCCAAACATCACTGCGCACAGTGCGACCACAACCACAGCCAAGATCGCGAGGACTCTCGTCGTTCTCATCTTATTTGTCGGTCTCCCATTCTCGAGCGGGTGCCCATCCCAGACGGGTGCCCCATTTCTCGCGCGTTCTTGGCGCGAGAAGTGGGGATTCTGACTCCGCTAGATCTTCTTCTTCGCCACGCTCTCCAACTCCGTATCCATCACCGGCTTGCTGCGAAACACGCTGAAAGACTTCACCTTGTTCAGAACGAACGTAGGAGCGCCCAACATCGTCCCCGCTTTGATCCTGCCAAAATCCGCCCCCTCCACATCCTCCAGCACAAACGACGGCCGCGCATCGATGTTGTCATGCGAGATCTCGATCCCATTCATCTCCACGAAATTCACATGCCGCACGAAGAATCCATGCGACGGAGTCACCCCAAACATATCCGGCTCCGGATAGTCTTTTTCTTTCTCCGGCAGTCGCCGTTCTGCATCCTCCTTAGTCCCGCCTCCCATATGGGCGACCATCATGTCGCTGATCTTCACATACTCAATCGGATGTCCCGGAATTCCAGACAAGATTGAAGAGATCGGCTCGGAGCCCCGCGCGTTCTGGCACGTAATGTTGCTCAGAATGACTCGGCGAACTTTCCCGGGGGGAACGCCTTCCGGTTCGCGCATCCTGGCCCCGAGCCGGATGAAGATCGGCGGTCCATACACATCCCGCATCGTGATGTTCGTACACGTCACATCTTCAATCACTGCACCGTCCACCGACTCAATCGCTAGCCCGCAGCATCCATCGAACACGCAATTCGCAATCGTGATGTTTTTGAATCCACCGTTCGACTCCGTCCCAAACTTGATTCGCCCCCTGCGCGGCACTTTCTCGTCAGCGGCAAAACGCTTGAACGTCCCATCGAGCAGCGCCCCTTCTTCGTAACTGCCCGAGACCATGCAATTGCTGATCGTCACCATCTCGGTCGCACGCGCATACCCCAGCGCAAGCGAACTCTTCAGGCAGATCCCGTCATCCCACGGCGAATTCACGCTGCAATTCGAGACGCGCACGTTCCGACAGCAATCAATGTCCATGCCGTCGCGATTCGTATCAATTTTCAGATTGTCGATCGTCAGGTTATCGACGCCCGTCGCCAGAATCCCAAAATGCCCGCCATGCAGAATCGAAAAGTCCCGCAAGATCACGTTGCGGCAGTTCTTCAGCGCAATCGCTTTGTTAGCCACGCCCGCATGTTCCGCGACCGGTCCATCCCCCCACCCGCGGCTCAAGCCCTTGCCCCAAATCAATCCCGGCCCGCAAATCGAAACGCCCTCGAGCCCCTCGCCCCAAATCAAACTGTTGTGCCAGTGATTGTGCCCGTAATCCTGATACGCCTCCCACGGCTGGTTTGACTCGGCCAGATCATAGCTGTGGTTCGAATCAGCAGCCGGCTCCGCCGCCACAATCGTCGCCCCCGCATCGAGATAGATCGCAACCCGGCTCTTAAGATGGATCGAATAGCACAGATAATTTCCAGCTCGAAAATAAACCGTTCCTCCGCCTGAAGCCGCAGCCGCGTCAATCGTCCGGTTGATCGCAGCCGTATCAATCGTCCGCCCATCCCCCGCCGCACCAAATGCTCGAACGTCATAAAACACCGTCGCCGCACTCTGCTCCGGGTGCCCCATTTCTGCCGCGCCCTTCGCGGCGGAAAGCCTGCCCTGAGCTTGTCGAAGGGTGGGGATTTCTCCCGCCAGCGCCAATCCCGGCACAACGAGCCCCGCACTCTTCAAAAACTTCCGCCGCGCACTTCCCTCAGATCGCATAATCTTTATCGCCCTCCTGAGGATTTGACCGTAGCGCCGGCGTCCCGCCGGCTGTCGCGAGGCCGCCTCGGCCTCGCACCGTCCGCAAGCACGCACCCGCGAGAAATTTGGTCCGCTCTCACTTCTCCGCCACTCGCCTCAAATAAAACCGAAAAAAATCTTCCGCATTCGAATCCAAACAAACCTGCGCATTCACCGCCCCGAGTTCCTCCCGCGTGAACCCCTTCTCCTCCACCCGAATATGCATCCCCGTCACCGGACACAACTCCGGCCGCAACACAAACACCAGCGTCATCGGATCAAACAACGTCGGCGTCTCCTGCCCCCACAAGTGATATAGCACCGCCAGCTGATCCGTTACCGCGGTTCCCTGGCTGAACAAAAACGCCCTCTTCACCTCATCCAGCTTCAGCTGCGTAGAATCCAGAGGCATCACATACAACGGCACGCCCGCCGCAAACAATTTCTGCGCCGACGCCACATCATTCAAAATATTCCATTCGGGCATCGGAGGCACCGGCGCCGTATATCCCAAATCCCCATACCCGCGCCGCACCGACCCGCCCATCAGCACCACGCGTTTCAGTCTCCGAAACGCCGCCGCATCCTGATCGATCGCCGCCCCCACATTCATCAGCGGACCAATCGCCACCAGGGTGATCTCACCCGGATACTTCCGAATCTGCTCCAGTAAAAACCCGACCGCATCGCCGTGCGAGTTCTTCGTAAACCGTCCGTCCCCGTATTTCCGCTGCGACATCGGATTCTTCGTCGCCACCGCCTTCCCCGCCAGCACCGGAATCTCCCCGCGCCCCACCTCACCCAGAAACCGGTCCGTAATCTTCGCCCGCGCCTCAGTATCGCCAAATGTCGTCATCACGCCCAGCACCTGCAGCTCCGGACTCTTCACCGCGATCGCCAGCGCAAACGCATCATCCACGTCATCGCCAATATCGGTATCAATAATGATCTTCTCCGGTGGGCGCGCCGAACCCTGCGCCCATCCCGCGCACCAAGCCAGTATCAAAACTAAACAAAAGATAGATCCTCGACTGGCTCGACTCATTCCCTCTCCTCCGCCTCTCGGGTGCCCCATCCTAACGTCGCGCCTTTTGCGACGCCAGGGTGGAGATTTTGACTTTATCTGATGACGTCACGAAACTCCGACACGATCTCAATTTCCCCAGCGATATTTGCATTCAATTCCTGCAACGAGCCTGCGGGAATCCAGTATTCGCAATGTCCCGAACTTTCCACGACGTTCACATCATTTGTCACTTGAACAGTCACCGCCCAAGCATACTAGCTGACTCCAAGCAGGTTCCGGGTGCCCCATCCTAACGTCGTGCCTTTTGCGACGTTAGGGTGGGGATTTTGACCTCTCAGGTTTCAGAACGCGCCGCGTGTTCCCCCGCCCACAACGTGTCCCGCGCCCCACGCGGCTTTCTGCCCCTCACAACTCTAACTCCCACGAAATCAATGCCCTCCCACTTGGCTCCCCCCGTGCATTCCTCATAGTGCCGCGAGTCGGCAGGAGGCAACCACAATGACCCGCATCAACGCTATTCGCACCACCGCAGAAAACCGTTCCGTAGCCTGGGGCACGAAGACCAGCGCGCTCATTTTCGGCGCCATACTGATCATCTGCTCCGTAACCGTCGGCTGTTCCAGCGACAAACCCAAACCCGTCAGCTCCAACAACCAGATTCCGATGACGCAGTCCCCGAGCCCGGTCCAGCCCATGCCCGCACCCGTCGTGCAGGCCACGACCAAACCGACGCCTAAGAAAGTTGTTCCCAAGAAACCCGCAACCGTGAACTACGCGGACAAAACCTACGGCGTGACCTTCGAATATCCGCGCCGCTACGCGATTGAAACCGGCAACGCCGCCACCGACCTGCTCGCGTCGAATCCGATCGCGATGAACTTCGTGCAGCCCGGCGGAGTCGCCCTCGCCGCCGTCGAGCTTCCCGAGACCAGCTACGCCAACACGGACTTCTCGTCCGCATTCTTCAACGTGAGCGTCCACAAGAGTCTCACCGCCGATCAATGCACCGAGTTCGCCGTGCCACAACCCAAGCAGGTAGCGCAAACGGAGCCCGCGCCTGTGTCGCCGGTGCCCTCAGCCGATGTTGCCAAACAGGACTCCACGTCCGCGACGAAGTCGGATTCTCAGTCCGCTTCCGCACCGGCCGTCTCGGCTTCGGATTCGACGAGCGTCGCGAAATCATCGCCCGCACCATCGACTGAATCGTCGAACTCCAAGCTGATGCTCGGTGACCTCGAACTCCGCGCCACCGAAGCCGTCTCCGGAGAAGGCACTCGTCAGAGCGACTCCAAGTACTTCCATGTCTTCCAGAATGGATCCTGCTACGAGTTCGCGCTCAACGTCACCACGGTAACGTCGGAAGACGGACTGACCAAACACGTCGACCGCGACAAAGTCTTCAACCGCCTGGAACAAATCCTGGCGACCGTGAAGATCAATCCGGTCGAGGCCCCCGAGGTAACAGCAGAAGCCCCAGCCCCAACGCCAGCCGCCACCCCGGCCCAGTAAACGCTCAGGGTGCCCCACCCTTCTCGCGCTCTTTGCGAGAGGGTGGGGATTTTGATTGGAAGAGATTCTGACCGCACAGATTCCGATCGAGAAGCACCAGGAGTTCCCGCAATGCCCGCACCACGCCCATTCCTCACAACGTACCTCGAGCCTCTAACCCGAGCTCTCCTGCTCTCCCTCGGCCTCGATCACGCCCTCATCGACTTCCTCGCTCTTACCGCCATCGGAGCCGTGACCGTCCTTCTCGCAATCCTCGTCGTCGCCATCCGCATCCCGCGCCGCCAATCCGCACCATCGATTCCCCGAATTCCCAAATAAGCAATTCCCCAAATCGGACTCATGCGGACCCAGCAAACTGAAGCCTAGCCCACACCCTGCCGATCAATTTTCCAGAGGACACGCACGCCTTGAACCCGATAGCCATCCTCCCCAAAACTGCACCGGACTCAACTCCGCACAAAGAAGCTCTTCCCTGCGGCCGGATCTGCGACGATCACATCCGCGAGGCCCGCCTCATCCAGTCCTCGCTCATCCCCGCCGCGCCCCTCCGCGACTACTCCATCGAAATCGACTTCCGCATCACGCCCTTCTTCGACGTTGGCGGAGACTTCCTCGATTTCTTCCTTCTCCCCGACGGCCTCATCGGACTCTTCCTCGGCGATGTCGTCGGCAAGGGACTTCCCGCCACCATGTACGGCGCCCTCGTCATGGGTACGCTGCGCGGCATTCACAAAACCGGCGTCGACACCAGCACCATCCTCTCGCTGCTGAACCAGCGTCTCCTCCAGCGCCCTCTGCCCGGCCGCTTCTGCTCGACGCTCTACGCCGTCTTCGATCCCATGACCCACACTCTGGCCTTCTCCAACGCCGGTCTGCCCTTTCCCCTCCACGCCTCCACCGCCACCTGCCAACTTCTCGGCGAAGGCGGACTCCCCTCCGGCCTTCTCTCCACCGCCAGCTACAACCAGCACGTCGTCCAGCTCTCCCCCGGAGACTCCGTCCTGTTCGCCACCGACGGCCTCCACGAAGCGCTCAATCCCGAAGGCATCGAATTCTGCTCCACCCGCCTGCCCGAACTCTGGGCCGAATGCCAGTCGAAGTCTGCCGCGCAATCCCTCGAATACCTCTTCACCGGCCTTCAGGTTTTTTCCGACGGAAGCACTCCCCACGACGACGTCACCGCCGTAGTCCTGAAAGTTCTCGGCTAAGCTCGTGCGGGAAAATGCTCGTGTGGGGCGGGCACTGCTGTCCGCCACTGCTTACAGCGAATCACTCCCGCCAACCATGCAATCCCTTGCACCGTTGACAACCTCGCCTTTCCCGCACAAAATGATCGCCACTTCTGACCGGAGGAAACCACCGTGCCCACGATTCGCACCCCATGGACCCTAGCCGCCTGCGCACTGCTCGCACTCTGCACCGCGCTCAGCGCCCAGACGCCTGCCGCGCCCGACGCCACGCTCTTCACCACCTACAGCCTGTTCTCGGGTGAACAAACTCTCGACTGGAGCGTTTGCGGATCCACCACGACCTCCGAAGGCTGTTACGCCGCCGGCAGTCTCGGACCCTTCGGCAAAATCGGCGCCATGATCGAAGGCAATCCCTCAGTCTCCGGCAGCACCGTCACGCGCATGATCTACGTCGTGGATATCGCCTCTGGCACCAGCGGCACCGGCGTCACCCTCTACGCGTACAAGAAAACCGACACCGTCAGCTCCAGCACCGACACCGTAAAAGTCACGCTCACCAAAACCGTCAACCTCCCAACCCTCGTCGGAGGCGCCACCGCCGCTTGTTCGATGGCCGCCACGCCCACGCTCCTGTTCATCGGAACCAACCAGACTCAGCAAGCCGTCTATGTGAAGAAGAGCAATTTCTCCATCACTCCCGTCGGCGTCTACATCATTGGCCCGCCAGTCACCGCCATCACCGTCGATAAATACGGCTACGTCACCGTCACCCAGGGAGACTTCACCACTGGCACCAACGGATTCTCCGTCTTCAACTCCACCGGCGCAGTGCAAGAAGACGGCGGCGGCGCCGACTTCATGCTCGACACCACCGCCGCCACCTCCACCGCAAACCTTCCCCCATCCACCACACACCTCTCGGAGCGTCTCCTGACACACCCGGTAATCCCGCGCCAACCAGAATAAGTATGCGGTAACGAAAACGAAACGGGTGCCCCACCCTTCTCGCGCAATTTGCGAGAGGGTGGGGATTTTGACTTCCTTGCACTTCTTCTTATCTCTTGATGATGAAGACGTGAGTCGCATTCTCTCCCGCCACAGTCCTCGCAGGCGCATACCCCAGCTGGTGAAGATTAATCCCCGCAAACAGATTCTCCCCCTCGCCCAGCAAAACCGGAGACACCGCCAAATGCATCTCATCGATCTCCCCCGCGGCCAAATACTGCCGCAGCACCGACGCGCCGCCGCCAATGCGCACGTCCTTCCCGCCGGCCGCCTCCCTCGCCTGCTACAGAGCAGACTCCACTCCATCAGTGACAAAGTAAAACGTCGTCCCGCCCTCCATCTCCAGCGGAGCCCGCGCGTGATGCGTCAGCACAAACACCGGCGTATGGTACGGAGGATTCGCGCCCCACCATCCTTTCCACGAATCGTCCTGCCACTCGCCCCGCACCGGCCCAAACATATTCCGCCCCAGGATCCACGCGCCCACATTTTCAAACGACCGCGCAGCCATCTCGTTATCGACGCCCGTGCTCTCGCCGCTTTGCCCCTGCATCTTCTTGAAGATGTCAGTGGGAAAAAACCACCCGTGCAACTCAGTCCCGCGCACTCCCAGCGGATTCTGCAAATCTTGCCGAGGCCCCGCCCCAAACCCATCGATCGAAATAGAAAACGCAGCGACTCGAACTTTGCTCATGGGGAACTCCTGGTTTCAAGGTCTCAGAGTTTCAAGGTTTCAAAGTTTCAAAGCATCAAGGTCTTCGCCTGTGGAACTCAATCGAGGATTTTACCGAACCCGCGTCAAGGGCCGGGTGCCCCGTCCTTCTCGCGTATTTTGCGAGAGGGTGGGGATTTTGATTTGGGTGAGTTAGCAGGGGAAGTCAAAGTCCCCACTCTAGCCGCAAAGAGCGCGGCTAGAATGGGGCACCCGTATTCTCTCGTCCGTTTAAAGTGGGCCACCCGCCGCTGTCTTTACCCACAGCGACTACGAGTCGCTGAAGGCAGACACGTCTTACATCAACACCCTGAGGAACATCTTCGCGTTCGGAACGGTAGTTTTCCTAGGTTATAGCGTGAGTGATCAGTATCTTGTTGACCTCTTGTCGGACAACGCTAGAGACATGAGCCTGTTTGGCGCGGGACCGCATTTTGTAGTGAGCTCAGGTTTCACAGGGACTTCGACCCTTCGCCAGATAGGGTACTCGTTGAGGCGATTCCCGGATCACAGGTCCTCGATAACTGTTCTTGACATCATTCGCGAGGTCGAGGTTAGGAAAACTACAACCTCCGTAGATATTACAACTCCGACCCAAGAAGCCGACGGAAGCGCACGTTCTCTAGGCACCAAGACAGCATACTTCCTCTCAGATTTCATGCCCCCGGGATCATGGGGGAATTCGGTAACTGCCCAGTTTGAGCCCAAAGCGGGCCTAAAGGCGGAGATGACCGTGGGGCTCGGTTTCACAAGGGATGAAGTGCCATCGACCGAGTCTACCGCTCCTCACGATCTCGTTGTGGGGCTCATCTGCTTTGACTATGTCTATTTGTCACTGTCAGCGTTGGGCAAAATCCACGAGTTTTTGGGGCTCTTAGGTCCTCAATTGTTTTGGCGACTGGTCAACGACGACGTGATTCGGTTTGTTCACCTACGGCATGAGCCCGCTGTGATATGCGTGGAAAACGAGTTGATTAGGGACGTTGGGCTTGTGTCGATTTCTCAGACAAGTGCAGGCGTGACCGAGTCTGCGGGGACGTTTATCCGCCGGCAAGTCTCTCCCGCCCCCGGCCAAGAGGCCATTGCAGAGAAGATGATTTCAGATCTCGAACAGAAGGTGATTCCGTTCGATGAGGCAGGGAAAATAGAGATGGCGAGCCTAGTGCGCGCCTCGCTGATGATGCCAGGGGTTGCGAAGTTACTTGGGATTGGCGAGGCGATTCTGCCGACCCAGGCGCCAAGATGGTTGATATTTCCGTACCTGAGAATGGCTCACTTAGTGCATACCGGCGCTGTCTGCGACTACTTAGGTCTACAGGCCGCCAAGATTCCGTTCGGAGGCGAGAAGCTAACTAGTGCTGCATTTGGCGTACAGCCTGCGGTGGAGTCGGCGGGTCAGTATGCCAGCTATGTGTTGTCCCAAAGGTTCGACACGAATCTCGGGGCAGTCATCGTTTCTCAGCCTGCAGTGCTAGAGAATATTCTTCGGTTCAGGAGTACGCCAGCGGGCGAGGAATTTCGTCGTGAGGTGCGCGACCAGTTGCTCGCGAACGAAGCGGCCGAGTTTTCTGCGTCGATCAATGCGGGCTTGACGAAGAATATCCCCCTCGGCGTCCTGCAGAAGGCTCGCGATAAGTTCTCCGCCCTGCTTACCGAGAAAATCACGATTTCCCCTGTTCCGGCAGTCTGGACGCCTGCGCTGCATTCGGATCGTACGACGGGGCTCTGGCGCGCAAGGTCCCGTTCGCTTCTGTTGAGTCTGGCAAAACAACGTGGCGTTAAGGGCGACGACCCATGTCTCTGTGGATCCGGTGACAAGCTGCGGCTCTGTTGCCTACTTCCCTTGAGGGATTGACACTTTCTTTGGTTCCTCGATGGGAGCATCAAAAGGCATCCCCAGCAACGAAAGCAGATTCCTCCTCGTTCGCTTCGCTCGCGTGTCGGAATGAGAAGGAGTGGAGGTGGGAGGGAGGGAAGGGGGCCCCTTGTCGCAGCGCTGAAAGCGTTGCGCCACCCAAAATCGAAAACGATCTCAGCCATTCCGCACTTTTGCGTTCTCCGCAAAAGGAAAAGGCCACGCTCATTTCTGAACGTGGCCTTTATTAATGCCGGCAACTACCTACTCTCCCACACACTTTCGCGTGCAGTACAATCGGCCCAGCGGAGCATAGCTTCGGTGTTCCTAAGGACGAGAACAATCCTGAGCAGCTAGGCTGACATCTTCTGACCAGTCCGCAGGTAGTGATTGATCGTGGTTTCCCAGTTTCGCATGTTGCCTTCAAACCACTGCTGTGTGTAGTGCCCGAGTTCGCGATTGCCTTCCGGCGAGAGCCCCGTGTAGCAGTACCGGATGTCGGTGCTCGTCGACCCCTGATCGGAAGGGGTTAGTTGGATACGCAGGTCGGTGATCACCCGGCCCGGATTGATCCAGAGATAGGCAATGCGGAAAGACGCGGGATCGAAGTCAGTGACGATCCATGTAGTTTCTGCTGCGGCTTTACCTTGCACCGCAGAGCCCGGCGGATTCGGAGTAGTGAACACGCATCCAAGTTTTGCGACGCCGGAGCCAGAGTAAATCAGCCGATATTGCCAGCCCGGAAGCCAGTCCGCCTCGCGTACCGGACACAGAAGCGGGAAGACTCTCTCAGGAGGTGCAGGGTTGGTTTGGGTGAATTTGTGAACGATGCGATTACCTTTGAACGCGGTCATGATCCCCTCCAAAAGAAAAATCCGCGAGCCAGGGATGAGGCACGCGGGTGAGTTGCGAGCAGATAAAGTTTCAAGGTTTCAAAGTTTCGGAGTTCAAATCATTTCAGTTTGAAACTCTGAAACCTTGAAACTTTGAAACCTTGCACACAAAAGGAAAAGGCCATCCAGATTTCTCTGAATGGCCTTTATTAATGCCGGCAACTACCTACTCTCCCACACACTTTCGCGTGCAGTACAATCGGCCCAGCGGGGCTTAACTTCCGTGTTCGGGATGGGAACGGGTGGATCCCCCGCGGTATGATTACCGACAACTCGTAGCTGTCAGCGATCAGCCGTCAGCTCTCAGCAACTCGTGCCGGAGTGACTCTTCAAGGCTGATGGACAGCAAACTTGAGTTTCCCAGTGTCTCAACCTCCGCCCATAACTGAGAGCTGAAAGCTGATAGCTGAGAGCAGATTCTCAAAGATCGTGAGGTTTCGATACCTCACAACTGAATAGATTGGGTGTGGCTTACTTTCTTATGGTTTACTTCCGATTTCTGCCACTTCATTACATCGGCTAGCTTTATAAAAGCTCATCGGCGCAACAGCTTCAGTTATCGCTTCTCAGTCATTCAGGTTCTAACGACATCCAAACAACTTGCTAATTCCAGTTCAGGTTCTAACTGAGAACTGGCAACTGAGAACTGACAGCTGTTTTTCTGCACCGAGTAAATTTTATGGTCAAGCCGAACGGGCGATTAGTACTGGTAAGCTACACGCATCACTGCGCTTCCACCTCCAGCCTATCAACCAGGTAGTCTTCCTGGGCCCTTCTTATCCCTTACGGGTTGGGAGATCTCATCTTGAGGAGTGCTTCCCGCTTATATGCCTTCAGCGGTTATCACAACCGAACTTCGCTACCGAGCGGTGCCATTGGCATGACAGCTCGAACACAAGAGGTTCGTCCATCCCGGTCCTCTCGTACTAAGGACAGGTCCTCTCAAATCTCCTGCGCCCACAACAGATAGGGACCGAACTGTCTCGCGACGTTCTGAACCCAGCTCACGTACCGCTTTAATAGGCGAACAGCCTAACCCTTGGAACCTTCTACAGCTCCAGGATGCGATGAGCCGACATCGAGGTGCCAAACCGGAGCGTCGATATGAACTCTTGGCTCCGATCAGCCTGTTATCCCCGGCGTACCTTTTATCCGTTGAGCGATGGCCCTTCCATGCAGAACCACCGGATCACTAAAGCCTACTTTCGTACCTGCTCGACTTGTTGGTCTCGCAGTCAACCACGCTTAT
>CZKD01000026.1_pt3 | contig 90953 bp, 71 predicted proteins | sample 1122401 | NCBI WGS metagenome assembly CZKD01 (sample SAMEA3539301, study PRJEB10725) | soil metagenome | biome: tundra; feature: field; material: soil | place: USA | collected 2010-05 | depth 0.15 m
GCGGAGGATTGCTAGGCGGATTCGGCTGTCCGAACCCTCCACTCGACGGCGTGGTCGGACTATTCCCGAATCCCGAGGAAGACGGGCCCAAGCCGCTGCTGTTGCCAAAGCCACTGCCAGGCTGACTGCTGCTGCCATTCTGCCCGTTGACGTTGGGCGCCTGGCCGAATCCCTGCAGCATGGGTTGGTAAGGGGTCCTGATCAACCGCCCCTGATCCTGCGCCGGATCGTAAACAAAGACCCAATCTTTATATTTTTTCTTGTGATTGAATTCGCGGTAGGTCGAGTCCTTGATGGGACTGTTGCTGGCGACTCCGACGATGGGCCCGCCGATGATCTGTCCTGAGCCCAACTGGTTGCTGCCTGGACTGCTGCTGCCCGGTCCTGTCGGATTCGCGCCAGTTGCGTCCGGAGACGTCTGCGATCCCGGCTGAGACGGATCTGCTGGCGGTGTACCGGCCGTTGGCTGATTCTGACCGAGCGGCGAATTGGGGCTCGCCCCAAACGAAGGGGTCGCGCCGAAGGCAGAAGGCTGACCTCCCGGGCCGCCGTTCAATCCTCCCGCATTCGCACCGATGGGATTCGCCCCGGGAATCGTCCCGCCGCCGAATCCGCTCATCGACATCTGGACTTCGCCGAAGTGCAGCAGTTTGAAATCCGCGCACTTGCCGCTCCTGCAGTTCAGCGGATCCTTATATCGTTTGCGCAGAAACCGCATGTTGTTCGCACTCTCGAGATCTTCAATCTTCGTCGGATAGCGCCCGAATTTCTTGTAGTACGCGCGGATCGCCCGCGAATATTGCACTCCGCGATGAATCATCTCCTCTTCGCGGTCGCGCTTGATTTCGAAGGTGATGGATGGGACGATCACTCCCGCGAAGATGACCATCAACGCCATCGCCAGCAGCAGCGTTAGCATGATGTAGCCGTGCTCGGCAGGATTTCGTCGAATTTGTGAGTTCAACTTCATAAGAGCACAGGTTTCAACGTGCACAGGTTTCAAGGTTTCAGAGTTTCAAGGTTTCAAAGCTAGTTCGCTGATGGTTTGACCTTGAAACATTGAAACATTTGAAACCTTTGAAACCTTGAAACTTTACCCTTGTGTGAGCGGAATATTCTGCGGCGGACCGCTATACACCATGTCCTGAATGGAAACCGAGGTCGGCGTAATGTGAATCACTTTGTATCGCCGGTCCACGATTTCACCTTCACCCGCCACGAAAACATCCTCGCCCGTCATCGACTTCAGAAATATCTTCTTCGGCTCGCCGGGTCTGCTCGCGAAGCCATAAAACTTCAGCGGGATGGGCGGAGGCGCTGCTTGTACCGGAGGAGACCATGGTGTTGGTGCCTTCTGCGCGTCCGTCACTCCGGGTGCGCCCGGCTTAGGAATGACCACATCTTCCGCCTGCGACACAAAAATGTTTCTTCCGCGGCCTTCGTACACCGTCTGCTCGGTGGAGGCCAGTAAATCCAGCCGCAGCGTCGGATCCAGATTCTCCACGCGCGGTTTCTTCCCGGGCTTTCCTCCCGGACGTACTGTCACACGCGGAGCGATGGGCGCCGCGGCCTGCGCGCTCGATGCCGGCGTCGACGAATCTGACAGCATCGGGATGATCTCGTACGCCATCGCCAGAACCGCGATGACGCCGAGCACCGCCGCCCACATCGTCTGCTTCTTGTTGTCCAATCCCAGTTGCACTTACGATCCTGCCTTCAAATACGTTTCCAGCTTCATGCTCAACTTGACCGGGCCCTGCTGTTGGCCGCCCAGGGTCACACCGTCAATGATAAAAAACATCTCGTCCCGTTCCAGCGCGTTGATGAACTTTGCCAGAGAAGTGTAGCTACCCGCGAAGTCCGCTTCGATCTCCACCGGCTGCAGTCCGCCAACTTCCGCGTCGTGCACCTTGTATTTTTCCTGATCCAGCACCACGCCATTGGCCGCGCCGAGTTTGCCAAGTTGCGTGGGAATCTGCGATTGCTGGGAAGGGAAGCGCTTCTTGTAAAAGTCGGTGATCTGGTGACCGGCGAGCACTACCTTCTGCGGAAGATCCTTCAGCGGCGCGACCTGCCGCGTTTTCGTAATCAATTCCGTCTGCAGCGTGTTCAATTCCTGGCGGCGCGTTTCGGCCGAGCCCACCAGCGGCGAAAAGTAAACAATCGCTGCCAGCAGATCGACTCCGGCCATGATGGCGATGGCCATCTTCAGATTCTTCCGGGTTCGCCGCAGGTCTGGCATTTAGTGTTTACCTCCTGCCGGCGCGGCGCTCTTCGGCTTGACTGCGGCTTTCGGCGTTACTTCTGCCTTCGATTTTGTCTCCGTCTTGGGTGCCGCAGGGGCAGCAGCGAGGACGATCGGTTCAGGAATGTAAATCGCAACAATGTCGAAGCGTTCGGTGTCGCCAGTCTGTGACTGTTCGGCGTGTCCGGCTTCGACCCGGGTTTGCGCGAAGCGCCGCGAGTCTTCCATGCGGCGCGCCAGTTCGAGAGCCCGATCCCGTGAATCGCCCGCCACCGTCATCTTCAACCCGAGTTGGTTGTCCTCATCCAGTTGCGGGCTGATCGATTCCAGGTGTACGTGCGGCGGCATCACCTTCTCCAGATTTTCCAGCACCCGCGTCCACGAAAACGCCTTGCGCTCGATCAACTGGTTCAAGAACTGCGACTCGTCACGGGTGGTGCGGTTTTCCGGCAGGTTCAGGATTCTCTCCGCTTCGGCCCGTATCCGGTCACGATCGCCAATCATCGCTTTCTTCTCGGCGATCGCAGCGCGGTCGCGACGTGCATTGACCCATCCCGTAACGTCGAGCGCTAACAGCACCAGCGTCAGAAGCGCAACTGCGCCCACAGCGGTGCCCCAGCGCATCCAAAACTGCCGCGCATCTTCGTACGGCTGGCTCGCGAGATTGATATCGAGACGCATAATGTAAACCAGTTGTCAGTTGCCAGCCGCCAGTAGGTTTTCGCTGGCAACTGGCAACCGACAACTGGCTGCTGCGGTTAAGAGATCAGTGCTCCCACCACTCCGGCCATTCTCCAGCGCGGCACGGACCCTCCCATGCTCGCGCCCAGTTGCGCCGAAGACACGAGTTCCTGCACCTCGGCTCCGGTCTGCGCGCGCAGTGCCGGCGCCGCGCCGCCCGCTTCCGGCAGTCCCGCCACAAAAATCTTCTCTATATTCAGGTGGTAAGTGTCCTGGAAAAACACCACCGACGGATACACTTCCTCCGCCAGTTGCTCTCCCGTGATCGTTACCCCCCGCGTATTTTCCAGCGTGCGGAACAGTTGCAACTGATCTTCATTCAGGATCGCAATGCTGGTCGTGTGCGCGTCCACCTTGATGACCAGCGTCGGCTTCTTCGCGTCGGCAGCACCGATCGCCGCCAGCGTAGAAGGCAGCACCACGCCCGGATTGAATCCCGCCTCGCGGAACGCAGCCTCGTAATCGTCGATCACGCTGGCCATGGCCACGGCCGCCACCACTCGTACCTCGTTGTTGACCTTCTGCGCGTGATAGGAAACTTTCGCTTTGTCCACGTCAAACGGCAAGGACTTTTTCAACCGGAACCGCACCACGCCCAGAGCCTCTTCGTGATCGGAGGGCAGAGTATCGAACTCCACGAGCATCACGCGCACGGCGGCGTCCGGCACGATCGCAATCACGTCTTTGGAGCGTTGCGCCACGCCGCCCAGCGCCGCTTCAATTCCTTCGCGCACCGCGCCGCGCTGCCGCAGATTGTTCTCCACCAGGTCGGGGATCACGCTGCCCGGCGCCAGTTCGCGCGCAGCCGATGCTTCCAGGCCGTTTCCCTGGTCGGAAAAGCGCCCGGCGAGCACGCGGTCCACCGCGATTTCGCAGGCCAGTTTCGGCTTAGGTATGTTGGAATTTGAACTCATTTCCCGAGAACGCCCCTGACAGAAACTACTCTATAAATCAGAACCCGAATCATGCACAAATGCAATAGCTGAGAGGGCACTGGAGAAAGGTTTCAATGTTTCAGGGTTTCGGGGTTTCAAAGTCTCCTACCGACTGAGCAACTCTGAAACCTTGTAACCTTGAAACTTGAAACCTGAAACCTGACTCCTACCTCATCGCCTCGATGAACGTAACTTTGTTGATCTCTTTCAGCGTGGTCATGCCCAGTCGGACTTTGTCCAGGGCCGACTCACGCAGGAAGCGCATGCCCTCATCGCGCGCGGCGCGCCGGATCTCCGACGTCGGCTTCTTGGCCAGAATCATCTCGCGGATGCGGTCGCTCAAATCCAGCAGTTCGTGAATCGCGGTTCGGCCGCGGAATCCCGTGCCCGCGCACTCAATGCAGCCCGGCCCTTCATACAGGGGAACACTCCCCCACTGCGCCGGATCCAGTCCGCTGGCTTCGAGAATGTCGGGGGCATAATGCACTTCTGTGCGGCACGACTCGCAAATCAACCGCACCAGCCGTTGTGCCAGAATGCAGTTCAAGGCCGAAACAAAGTTGTAAGGCTCGACGCCCATATTCAGGAAGCGCCCGATCACGTCGACCACGTTGTTGGCGTGAACGGTGGTGAATACAAGATGTCCGGTCAGCGCCGACTGAATTGCAATCTGCGCCGTTTCCGCGTCGCGGATTTCGCCCACCATGATCTTGTCCGGATCGTGACGCAGAATCGAGCGTAGTCCGCGCGCAAACGTCAATCCCTTTTTCTCGTTCACCGGAATCTGTGTAATACCGCGCAACTGATACTCGACCGGATCTTCAATCGTGATGATCTTGTCTTCGTCGGTCTTGATTTCATTGACCGCGGCGTAAAGGGTGGTCGTCTTGCCGCTGCCCGTTGGCCCCGTCACCAGCACCATGCCGTAGGGTTCCTTGATGTAGCGGCGGAAGCGGCGCAGGTCGTCCTCGTCAAACCCAACTACATCCAGCGTCAGCGTGCGGAACTTCTCGCTCATCGACTCTTTGTCGAGCACGCGGAGCACAGCGTCTTCGCCGTGAATCGACGGCATGATCGATACGCGGAAGTCGATGGCGCGCCCGTTGTATTTCACGCGGAAGCGGCCGTCCTGGGGCACGCGCCGCTCGGAAATATCGAGCTCGCTCATGACCTTGATACGCGAAATCACCGTCGAGTGGTGCTCTTTGCCGATGGGCGGCATGGCCTGCGTCAGCACGCCGTCGATGCGGAACTTAATAACCACCGAGTCGTCGCGAGTCTCAATGTGAATATCGGAAGCGCGCCGCTGCAGCGCGGTGAAAATCGTGGTATCGACCAGCCGGATGATCGGGCTGGTATCGCCCGTCGCCGTCAGCTTGTCGATGGTGAGCGTCTCTTCCACGCCCGTGTTCTCGTCCTCGCGGACGATCTGGAAGCCTTCACTCGCACTTTCCAGCACGCGCTGCGATTGCTCGGTCTTCTTGAGAATGTCCGAAATTTGTTTGAGCGTCGAAACCTTGGTGATGATGCGCTGCTTCAACAGCAGGCTGATCTCGTCGATCATCATCAGCTGGCTGGGATCGGCGATCGCGATGGCGAGCTTGCCGTCGGCCGTCTCTTCCAGCGGCACAAAGTTGTAGCGGAACATCAGTTCGACTGGGATCTTCTTGAACAGTTCGTGATGGAGTTCGAAGCCCGAGAGGTCGATGAATTCGCAGCGGTAGCGCCGCGCCACATCCTGCGCGCGCTCCAGGTCGGTGATGGGATTGCCCGTCGGGCTGATCGGCCCGCCGTTCCCACCGTTCACGAACAATGATTTTTTATCGGCTGTTGCCATTTTTTACCTGCGTCCGCGACCCAAAGTCCTCGTCCCTTCACCCGTCATCCGGATGCCCCCGGGTGCCCCATTTCTCGCGTCTTTGCGAGAAGTGGGGATTTTGCGAAAATCTGTTTTGCCGCTTAATGCACGCCCATGCTGAAAATCGGCAAATACAGCGAGATCAGCACGCCGCCTACAAAAACCGCCATGATCATCAGAATGATCGGCTCAATCAGCGCCATCGACGCGCCCAGCGCCGTTTGCACATCTTCCTCATAAAATTCCGCCACGGAGTTCAGCATGGACGGCAGCGCTCCGGTGGATTCGCCCACTTCAATCATTTCCACCGCCAGCTCCGGAAAAATCTTCTGCTCCTCCAGGCTGCCCGCCAGTCCCTGTCCCTCGCGCACCCGGACGCCCGCCCGCATCACACCCTTTAAGATGCGCCGGCTGGTCATCGAAGCGCCTGCCGTTTCCATCGCCGGCACCAGCGGCAAGCCGCCTTGCAGCAGGGTCGCCAGCATCCGCGAAAAGCTTGCCACCTGATGTTTCAGCCGGATATCCCCCAGCAGCGGAATGCTCAAAATCACGCGGTCAATGCGGTCCGCGCCGCGATCGGTATCCTTCCAGCGCCAAAACACGAATCCGAAGACCGCCAGCCCGACCAACACATACGGAGCGTACCTTTGTGCGTTCTGCCCAACTGCCAGCATGAAAAGCGTGATCGCCGGCAGCTTCTGATCCAGACTCTCGAATAGTTCCCCAAACTTGGGCACAACGTATGTGAACAGAAACGTCACCATGATCAGCACCACGGTGACCAGCAGCGTCGGATAAATCAGCGACACAAACAGCTTCTTGCGAAACGTCATCGCCAGCCGCTGGAAGCCGATGTAGCGCGTCAGCACCTCGTCGATGTTGCCGCTCTTCTCACCCGCCATCAGCGTCGTGGTGTAAATCTTGGGCACGATCCCCTGCGCAGCGAACGAGTCGGAGAGCAACTCTCCACCTTTGACCCGCTCCCGCACGTTCTCCAGAATCTGTTTCAGTTGCGCGTCTTTCTGCCGCTTGATCAGTAGTTCCAGCGAGTTCAGGATGGGCAGCCCGGCCCGGATCAGCGTCAGAAACTGCTGGTTGAACACCAGAAACGTGCTCTGTTTCAGCTTCCGCCGCCGCCGCATCGAAACGCCGGACGTCAGCATTCCCTGGGGCTTGACCCAGTAGACGAGGTAGCCCTGCTGCGAGAAGCGGTCGCGCACCTCGGCTTCCGAGTAGCCCTGCTCGATGTGCTGCTGGACCCGCCCGCGATCGTCCGCGATTTTTATTACAAATTCCGCCATTTGCCGACTTTTCTACCGTTTTTCCGGAGATACGCCTTATCGCTCAGTCTAACATTCTCACAACTATTCTAAGCCGCCAACCCCCCTGAAACGCCCTCTCGCCAGTACCGCAAGTAACCCCCGGCTCATGTGGGGACAGCCGCCCTAGGCTGTCCGCCAAGCGAAGCTTGGCTGGTTGTGCTGGACCCTTAGGGCTCCAGCCCCCCCTCCACCGTCTCGGTCCCCGCCGGAGGCTTAAACTCAAACCGCCCATCCCCAATCGCCACGTCTTCCTTCATCCCGCCAAAGCGGTATTCCGTCGCTGCCCCATCCACTTCCTGGATGACGATCCGCGCAATCTGGTGGTCCGGTGTGACCTCCAGAAGAATCTCGCTCACCCGATCCGCCAAAGCCTGCGGCACCCCACGCAATACCATGTTCCCCGCCGCCAGCGGCTCTACATCCGGAGCCAGAGACAATCCCTGCAACTCTTTCTCCAGCTTGGTCTTACCCAACAAGAACGCCAGAGGGGATCGAACATCCTCCAGCTTCTTGGCCGCCGTCTTCCGCGCCTGCCGGTCCGCCGGGACATAAAACCACGCATCTTTCCCGTCGCTGACAAACAGCTTCTCCCTGGGAGAACGGTACTCCCACCGCATCTTGCCAGGTTTTTTCAGCCACAAGGTCCCGGTCTCGGTCCGCTCCATCCCTGACCCGCGATACACCTCGGTAAAGTCCGCCTCGAGCGAGCGCAGATGGTTGTAGTGGGCGTCGACGGCGGCAGCCATGGTCTTCACATCAGCGGCGAAAGCAGCCACCGCAAGGACTGCAGTCATCAGACACCACACCATCGCAAAGCGAAGCCAACGAACTCGCATCTCGATAATTTTTCACCGGGTACCCGCCCAAGTGTCAGCACCCTCGCGCAAACTCGGGAGGGAAACACGGGGCAGGCTCCTGCGGGGGGACTCCTGCCACGATTGTAAGCCGTGCCGCAGCACTTGTCATTCACCGCGGGCAGATGCTTTACCGAGGCGCACCTAGAGGTTGGTGAAAATCGAGTACTGTGGCGTGCCCGCGATCTTCCTCAGTTTTTGGCTTTCGCTTAGCGTGTGTTCCAGCAGCGGGTTGTGATAAAGGACGTACACCGGCCTGGGATGCTCGCGCAAGGACTGATCAAGGTTGGCAACCACTTGCCGCATTCCTGATTCCGGGAAGGGATTGAAGAGAAAAATCACCAGCGGATCGGCGGGAAGATGGAAGGCAGTTGCGTCCCCGCAGATCGATTCGAGCACGAAGCACCTCTGCGACTCGCTCTTATACTGGCGCAAATTCTGCTGCGCGATCTCGTGCAGTGAAGGTAGCAGTTCCACGCCGAGGATCCGGCGGAAGGGGTGGTCCGAAGCCATTAGAAGTGTGCGTCCCTTGCCCGATCCGAGGTCGATAAAAGTGAAATCGCGGAAGTTCAGAGCAGTGCCGAGAGTTGTGTGGTCGGGCCCCGGCGTTTGCTGAAGCGACTGTTGAAGAGCGTCGAGCATTTCGTGAAATGCAACTGGTTCCGTCGGCTGGTAGGCGGAATGGAACATGCCCAGCAGCCGGTCGCGCCATCCGACTGCGCCGCTCGTCGTGTTGACGTGGTAGTCCCAGTCGTACTCGGCGTCGCCAAAACGCGCTCGCAGACGATCCGGCGTCGAGTCGCGGGCGAACTCCCACAGCACGCCTCCAAGACGGCGCGTTGCGGCGAGCGCTCCTTCATAGCGGGCGGCATAGGTCCACCACTGCCACGCGGTTTGCAGCACACTGATTTGGGCAGGGGAATCCATGGCAGCAGAATGACGGATGCTTAGACATGATACGGGGAACCGCGCTCGGTGCTAGCTCTTGGTGTGGAATTTCGGCGGCCCAGGTTTGTATCCCGGAGGCGTGCCCTTGGTGATGAACGGAAAATCGTCCGGGTTCTGCACCTCGATGCGGCCTTCCGCAGTGAGCTTGTAAGCATTGCCGTCAGGATCGACGGGGACGCCGCGCCAGTGTTGGTCCGCCACAAGTTCCGACATGCTGCTGGGCAGGCGCCCGGTCCTTTGTCCGAACTGCGTGACGATGGCTTCCAGGTTGGTGACGTCTTCGTCCACCCGGATCGCGCGCAGGTGTTCGACCGCATTCTGGCGGATGTTGGCTTCGTACGCGTTTTCGTAGGTGGCGCTCCACAACATGCGGGCGGTGGCGAAATCGCCGGCGTGCGCGGCCATCTGTGCCGCCAGGATCTTCATGTAAGGATGCGCATTGGGAACGTTTGAGCCGCGCTCAAAAACAGCCGCTGCGTTCCGATAATCCTTCAGTTCGGTGTAGTAGACGAATCCGAGATTGTAGTAAAGCTGCCAGTTGTCGGGATTGTGCTCGATGCCAAACTCCATCAACTGGATGGCGCGCCCCGGTTCGCCCGCTCCGTTCGGCGGCTTGGGAGCGAGGAAGCTGGCGCCGAACTGGTACGCGGAAATCAGATGCGGGTCCAGAGTGGTCGTGATCTCCAGCAGCGGAGCCAGTTCGTTGTAAGTGTGCGAGCGGTCGAAATGACGGTGCCCGAAATACTGCACCGTGCGCGTCCAATAGATGCAGGCCATCAGGCCATCAAATCCCAGGCTGGCGCGCTTTACCATCTTCGGGGAACTGATGTAGAGGGCGTCCTCGAGAGTGGCTTGCGGGCGGATCTTGTCGAGGTGCCGCAGCAGAAGAACACAGGCGACCGCCGAGATTGCCAGGCATGCGGCGGCGATCACGGTAGTGCGCTGCCGGGCGTTCATCGAGTTCCTCCTACGTTGCGGAGGCGAGGATCATGTGGGGACAGCCGCCTTCGGCTGTCCGGTCGAGCGAAGCTCGACGGTCGTTCTCCCGATTTCGAAAAATCAACACCTAGCCGGGCCAAGCCCGGCCGGACAGCCGAGGGCGGCTGTCCCCACATAAGCCTGAATGACCTCAACCTTCCCACACTCATTTCAGGTTCCTGCGCTCAAAGATCAGCACCGCTCCACTCAACGCCATGGCCGTATAGAACAACGCGTAGAGCGTGTTGTGCAGGATGAGCTGCGAACTCACCGGCTGCTGGTGCGCCACCGCGCTGATTACGTTGAGTGCCGAGAAATTGGGCACCATGTAGGCCGCTGCTGTTGTGAACCAGCGTGTTACCCCGTGCGCCAGTCCGGCGAATCCGCGAAGGTCGTCGGCGAAGCTTCCAATCACGAAGAGAGAGAACGCGAAGACTGCCGACAGCAGCGGGGAAGAGAACGATGAAAACAGCAGGGCCAGCGAACAGATGATCAGAAATTCGAGGATGATGAAATAGAGTGCGATCAGGATCAGAGCATCCGGCCTGGAGAACTTATGCGCAACGTAGAGCAGCGCGCCGAATACTCCAATCGCCATCAAAAACGCGTTCACCACAAGCGTTCCCGCCAGCCCGAAAAACTTGCCGACAATAAACTCCCAACGCCGCACCGGCCGCGACAGAACGGTGTACAGCGTGCGCTTTTCGATTTCTTTCGAGACCAGTCCAATGCCGATGAAGATGGCAATGACAATGCCGAACAGCGACACCGCGGTAAGCCCGAGGTTGATGACCACCAGGCGCTCGATGTCGATGGAGATCTGGCCCACGAAAATAGCTGCGCCCGAAAGCAGCAGGGCGAACGCGATCAGGTTGTAAAGTACGCGGTCACGGACCGCTTCGCGGAACGTGTTGCGGGCAATGTGAAGAATGCGCGCGCTCATACGGCGGTCCCCACCGTCTTCCCCGCAAGAGTTTGGGGCTGCTGCAGCTTCTCGACGAAGTAGGCTTCCAGCGAAGTGCGCAGCGGAGTGATCGCAATCAGGCGAATACGTTCGCGGCGCAGTGCGTCGATGGCCGCGTCCTGCTGATTCTCCGAGAGCACGGCGCGAACCGTGTCCCCGGTGACGTGGCATTCCGCGCCCAGGGCCTTCATCGACGCCGGAATCTGCGTGCCTTGCCAGATGACTTCCACCTTGCCCTGGACCGTCGACGTCAAGTCTTCCACCGCTCCTACACCGCGCAATTCGCCTTTGTGAATGATGGCAACTCGGTCGCACAGCGCTTCGGCGTCCGAGAGAATGTGCGTCGAGAAAAATACCGTCTTGCCTTCCTGCTTGAGCTGCTCCATCAGGTCGCGTACCTCGCGCCGGCCCAGAGGATCCAGTCCTGACATCGGTTCGTCGAAGAACACCAGCTTGGGATTGTGCAGAATCGCCTGCGCGATCCCTGCCCGCTGCAGCATACCTTTGGAAAACTTGCGCAACTGCACGCCCTTAATGTCGGTGAGACCCACCCGCTGCAGGACTTCCTCCACGCGACGCTTGCGGTCTTTCGCAGGAACTCCGGAGAGTTGTCCGTAGTAGTCGAGCAATTCGTGGGCGGTCAGGTAATCGTAAAAGTACGGCTGCTCCGGCAGAAAGCCGATCTGCGCTTTGATCTCGGGATCGGTCCATTCGTGGCCCAGAATGCGAGCCGTCCCGGATGTGGGGAACACCAGCCCCATCAGCATTTTCAAGGTTGTCGTTTTGCCCGCGCCGTTCGGACCGAGGAAGCCAAAAATCTCTCCCTCTTCCACGGTGAGATGCAGCGGCTGCAAGGCCCGTTTGGGACGCTTGCGCCAAAAGCCCACCATGTAGGTCTTTTCCAGCCCGAGGATTTCAATTGCGGCCATGTCGCCCAGGGAATTCCCGAGAAGTATCCGAAAAGATTATAAGCAAGACCAGGCGCGAGAAGATCGCTCCACCGGTTACGAGGGTCACTGAGGCGCAGGCGCGAGCACAGAGCAGAGGCGATTCCGCGGAAGTGAAGACTCCCCCTGGGAAGCTGAGTCTCACCTTGACATGAGATTCAGCCGTTTACTGCGCCACCGGGAAAGCCAGACACGCGGCCAAGGCGTTGACCGGAACATCGCCGGGATTCGCCATCTGTGAGCGCAAAACGCCATCGTTCGTGGAGCAGTAATCGTGGTTACCGGTGGAATGAGCCAGCACGGGTGCGGCCGCGGCGACAAACGCCGAGTTGTTGAGGGCGCCCGCGGTCATGATGCCCGTTGCCAGAAAGACGTAGCCGCTCTTGCCGCCACTGCCAGGGGTAGACCCGGACAACTGGCTGTCGACCAGACACGCGCTCGTCGAGGACGGAGCGCAGGGGGTCGCGCCGCCCAGCGACGTGATGTCGGGAGAAAAGCCGACGGTCGGATAGGCCGTGTCGTAGGCGATCTCCGCGCTCTTGATGGCGGCCAGCGAGCCGACTGCCGAGGCTTCGTTCGCCGACATTCGTGCTTGGAGCAGACTGGGGATCGCAATGGCGGCAATCACCAGGATGATCGCCACTACGATCAGTAACTCGATCAGTGAGAATCCCTTTGTTGAACGCATAAAACTCCCTTCCCCATGTGGATCAACTCAACTTCGGGGGCAGACAGTGAAATATTTGCAATCTCACTACCAATGCCGTCAGCCTGCCCGGAATCTTTAGTAATGCTCTCGAAAGAGTAATGCTCTCGAAAGTGGAAAGCCGGTGGACAGATCCCGCAGAAGGGGCTGCCTCGATGGTTTGCCAGGCGGCCAGAAAACTACAAGGGCAGCGAACTGGTGTTCGCTGCCACCGGTTTGCAATACGACCTCGCTGAAGCTAAAACCTGCGTTACTGGTTCAGCGGATTGAAGGTTTGGATGCCGGCTTCGGTGGCGGAGCAAACGCCCGCTGGGTCGACGCGAATCACTGCATCTTCCTCCGCGCAGAAGCCGCGAATGCCGGTCTGGTTGATCGAAAGCGGAACCGCTTTGGCCGCATAGCCTACGTTGACGCCGCCCGCGATTGTGCCCGCACCGGTGGTGAACGAGTAGCCGCTCTTGCCGCCACCCGCCGGGTTGCCGTTGTTGGAGAGCACGGAATCAATCAAGCAAGCTGTAGTTGAGCTGGGAACGCAAGCCGCACCCAACGCGCCGCCCAGGTTCGTCAGAGCCGGAGCATAGCCGACCGTTGGATACGCACTCTGGTAGGTTATTTCTCCAGTAGTGATGGTGCGAAGCGAAGCGACAGCAGACGACTCATTGGCCGCCATACGGGCGCGGAGTAAGTTCGGGATCGCGATCGCTGCGATGATCAGGATGATGGCCACTACGATCAGCAGTTCGATCAGTGAAAAACCCTTTTGTTTCCGCATCTCTATTTTCTCCCAAGCTCTTTGTTTTGAATTTTCTAGTCTCGATGATTCGTACGCGATTCATGTTGCACTTGCCAGGCCGTCATCTCCGGTGACTTTGGTTCGCACTGCGCCGCAGCAAGGCGTTGTTCGCACCAGCGGTCAGAAGCTCAACTCGATTCTAATCCTTCCCCGGCTGGATTAGTGGCAAATGCCGCGCCAGAGTGACAATTCGTGTCAGTCCGCGTACAGAATGGGGCCGAAGTCCCCGCTTGCGTTTTCGCCTGGATTTGGGAAGATCTGCAGCCATCCCAGAGCCACTTCCATGTCTGCATCAAAAAAACAAAGGGCAGCGAGCGTGTGCTCGCTGCCCTTCTTGGCTTGTACCCTCCCCCAGGTACTCGCCAGACTGAAACTTACTGGTTGAGCGGGTTGAAGGCCAGGACACCCGCTTCGGTGCCGGAGCAAACGCCCGCTGGGTCGACGCGAATCACTGCATCTTCCTCAGCGCAGAAGCCGCGGATGCCGGTCTGGTTGACCGAAAGCGGAATGGCCTTGGCCGTGTAGCCTACGTTGACGCCACCCACAACCGTGCCAGCGCCCGTGGTGAACGAGTAGCCGCTCTTGCCACCGCCCGCCGGGTTGCCGTTGTTGGAGAGCACGGAGTCAATCAAGCAAGCTGTGGTCGAGCTGGGTGTGCAAGCCGCACCCAACGCGCCGCCCAGGTTGGTGAGGGCCGGGGCATAGCCCACAGTCGGATACGCCGTCTGGTAAGTGACTTCGCCAGTGGTGATGGTACGGATAGACGCGACTGCAGACGACTCATTAGCCGCCATGCGGGCGCGCAGCAAGTTCGGAATCGCGATAGCTGCGATGATCAGGATGATGGCCACCACGATCAGCAGCTCAATCAGTGAGAAACCCTTTTGTTTCCGCATCTCTATTTTCCCCCAAGCTTTTAATTTTTTAGAGCTCTTTCTAAGTCCGAATGACCTAGTCGAGCAAGATGTTGCACTTGCGTCGCCAAAGGTCTGACGCGCTTCTGATTGCGGCGCGTTGGTATGAAGTTCTTTGTTTTCAATTGCAGGATAAGCATCCGTCTTCCTCGGGCTACTCCACAAAACGCGTTGTGCCAAAGTAGGGCGTCGCGGCTGACGGTTTTTGTCACTTCGAGTTCGGCACTGCGACCTGCAAGCTGTCGCGACGACTCGATATTTCAAGAAAGATGGAAGATCGGCAAGAGAAGATCGGCAAGAAGAGTTGCCCGCGCCCGTAGGCCTGAATCCGGTCGCTGGGACATTGGCGCGATGCTGGAAAGGTCGAGCGCATTCGCGATGGTTGTAGCGCAGGATCGTCCGGCACGAGGACAAAAAAACAAAGGGCAGCGAGCGTGTGCTCGCTGCCCCCGATTGGCGTACCCTCCCCTGGGTACTCGCCGGTACTGAACGTTACTGGTTGAGCGGGTTGAAGGCCAGGACGCCCGCTTCAGTGGCGGAGCAAACGCCGGCTGGGTCGACGCGAACCACTGCATCTTCCTCAGCGCAGAAGCCGCGGATACCAGTCTGGTTGATTGAGAGCGGAATCGCGACCACTGTGTATCCGGAGTTGACGCCACCCACAACCGTGCCGGCGCCCGTGGTGAACGAGTAGCCGCTCTTGCCACCGCCCGCCGGGTTGCCGTTGTTGGAAAGCACAGAGTCAATCAAGCAAGCTGTGGTCGAGCTGGGTGTGCAAGCCGCGCCCAACGCGCCGCCCAGGTTGGTCAGTGCCGGAGCATAGCCGACCGTGGGATAAGCCGTCTGGTAGGTGACTTCACCAGTGGTGATGGTACGAATGGACGCGACAGCAGACGACTCATTAGCCGCCATGCGGGCGCGCAGCAAGTTCGGAATTGCGATAGCCGCAATGATCAGGATGATGGCCACCACGATCAGCAGCTCGATCAGTGAGAAACCTTTTTGTTTCCGCATCTCTATTTTGTCCTCTCGTTTTTGAACTGTCTTGTCGTTACCCAACTGCTGGTCACGGATGACGCAGTCGTACCGAATATTTGCACTTGCTTCGCCAAAGCCGTTAGTTACCTTCGTTCTGTGGCGGGCTCCGGGAAGAGCTTTGTTTTCAGTGGAAGGGCCCTGATGCGGTACTGTTACGACCTGCCACATCTGGTAAACGCTGGCAAAATTCGGCGATTGCCCTGACAATTCGTGTCAGTCTGGAACTTGCACTCGTTCCATAATGGAACGCATTTCGCTACTTCAGCTTGGCCCGCGTTCCGTCGTTCCACTACAATGCCGCGGTTTGCGCTCGGCGGCTGCGTAGAATGTTCCCGCGACGTTTGTGAATCACCCATGGACGATTCCAAAGTGAAGTTTCAAATCGACTCCGAGATCGCGCGAGCCTGGACTCTGCCTGCGCATCTCTATACCGACGCGAGCATTTTCCTTGCCGAAAAAGAAAAAATCTTCGCGCGAACGTGGCAGGTCGTTGGTCACACCCACCAGGTCGCGAATCCCGGCGACTATTTCACGAGCAGCCTCATCGGCGAACCCTTGTTGTTCGTGCGCGACATCGACGGAACGCTGCGCGGTTTTTACAACGTGTGCCGGCACCGCGCCGGTCCGCCCGCGGAAGGATGTGGTTCCCGCAAGCTGTTTCGCTGCGGATATCACGGATGGACCTACGGTCTCGACGGCGCGCTCATCAGCGCGACCGAAATCGAAGGCGTGGAAAGCTTTTGTCCGGAAGATTTTGCGCTCAAGCCGGTCCGCACCGAGGAATGGTTCAACCTGGTGTTCGTGAACCTCGATCCGGAGGCGCGGCCTCTGCGCGAGAGCCTGGGCGAGTTGCCGCTGCTGGCGGAGAAGTTTCCTTTCGCGCAGATGAAATTGTTCGAGCGCCGCACCTATGACATGAAATGCAATTGGAAGACATATGTGGACAACTACCTTGAGGGATACCATTTGCCGAGCGTTCATCCGGGACTGAATCGAGAACTGGATTACAACGGGTATGTGGTCGAGCCGTATGCGCGGCACGTGCGCCAGTTCAGCCCGATCCGGGGAGCGCAGCCCGGCGATGCCACCCCGCGCCGCTACCAGGATGCGCGGGAAGATCTGACACCGGATCTAGGGGCGGACTACTTCTGGATCTTTCCCAACTGGATGCTGAACTGCTATCCCGACAACGTCTCGTTGAACATCGTGTTGCCGGTCGACGCGGAGCGTTCGCTGGCGATCTTCGAATGGTACTTGCCGGAGAAGGATCACGGCGCTCCGGCGGCAAAAGCCTCGGTGGAGTTCAGCGATCAGATTCAGATGGAAGATGTCGGCATCTGCGAGATCGTGCAGAAGAATCTGCGGTCACGGAGTTATTCGCGCGGGCGGTACAGTGTGAAGCAGGAAAAAGGCGTGCATGCCTTCCACCGGATGTATGGAGAGCTGATGCGAGAGTGATTCTCAGGAAAGTTGTACAACTATGTACGTACAACGAAGACGTCTTGTTCTCCGCGTAGGATTCCTCGCTCGAGACGCTGCTTAGAAATGCTCTTTCCCGGGCCGGAAACGGCCCTCTCGTCCACGATCGCTGCCGCGCTGGAGGAAAGGTTGTCCGCGGCAAGATCGCGCGTCCTGGCGCCCTGGAGGGCAGTCCTACGAATAATCAACCACTTACACCAAGCCTCAACGACTTACACGAAGTCTCAATGACTTGCGGAGATCCGAATGCGCTGATGCAATCCGTTTCTGCCAAAATCGGCTCTAGAAGCTTTCGGATTTCAGCAGCATGCAGGTGACGTCGTCGTGCTGCGGGGTATTCCCGACGAAGAGGTCGACTTCGGCCATGAGGCGCTTGAGCATTTCCTGGGGCTCGACCGATTTGCCAGCTTCAATCGCGGTCAGCAGGCGGGCCTCGCCGTAGTCTTCCTGGCGGGCGTTTTCGGCTTCCACTAATCCATCCGTAAAGATGATCAGCCAGTCTTCCGGCGCGAGCGTGATCGAGGCCGAGTCATATTTTGTGTCGGGGAGAATGCCGAAGGGGAGGCCGCCGACGTCGAGACGCTCGATTTGTCCGCTGGCGCGGCGCAGGATGGGGTTGTTGTGGCCGGCGTTGATGTAGTCGAGCGTGCGGCGGATGGGATCGTATTCCGCCAGGAACGCAGTGGTAAAACGCAATCCGCCCTGGCTGTTTGAGCAAGCATAGCGATTCATGTTCGACGCGAGTTCGGGCAAGGCGACCTGCGCGGAGGAAAGAGTCTTGAGACTGGCTTGGAACGTGGCCATCAGCATGGCGGCCGGGATGCTCTTGCCCGCCACATCGGCCACAGCGAGGACCACGCGGTTGTCTTCATTGGTGCGTCCGGGGCGCGGGAAGACGTCATAGTAGTCTCCGGCGACGGTGTTGGCGGGGCGCGTAGCGTAGGCGATAGCCAAGCCGGGGATCTGCGGAGGAACGCCGGGCAACAGCCAGGTCTGAATCTCACGCGCGATCTGCAGGTCGCGTTTCATCACGACGCGATCGGCGATTTCGAGCATGAGCAACAAGAGCAGGAGCAGCGCCGCCCAGAAGTGATTGTCGAACTCGACGGCCTCAACGTTGCCTGCGTGCCCGGTGTATTCGATGGCAGCATGAGGGACCACGAGCAGAATCAGCGCCAGCAGGAGCAACACGCGGCGCGCGGGCGACAGCTTCTCGAAGACTGCCCAGAAGAATTCCTTGACGATGTGCAGGTTGCGTCCGCCGTGGGTCAGGCCATCGGGCGTTTTGGCTTCTACGTCTCTGGAATACAGGCGATAGCTGGTGCGGGCCTCGGATTCGAACTGCGACCAGAGCTGGCTGACCTCGAGACCGTCGGTGACGCGCCGCCAGAAACGGTGCAGCCGCATGCCGAAAGTGTTGGGCTGGCCGGGCTGCGGGGCGGGCGGAGAGGCGGTGACCATGGGAATTTCAAATTATAGAGGATTGGAGAATTGGGTCATCGGGTGATTGGGAGATTGAGCGATTGGGAAATTCGGAATGTTCGGATCGCCGCGGGTTTTCAATCAACCACTCGCCCGATCACTCAATGACTCAATCTCCCAATGACTCAATCTTCAGAACAGGTTCAACTGCTCGTCGAAGGCCTGCACCGGCCACTTGGTGGCGAAGGCTGGCCGGTCACGGCGGTGGGTACGCGTCATTTTGTATTTCTCACGCAGGTGGGTGACGAGGTGCGACAAGCGCTTGGCATAGGCGGGCGGAAGGAAGGCGCGGTCCTGATAGCGCTGGCGGTAGTTCTCGGCGAGATGCGGGAAGTTCTGCGCGAGGAAGGGAAGGAACACAGCCGCGGAGCACGGCTTCAGAAATAGCGGATTCGCGAAAACGTAGTCGGCTCCGACTCCGGCGGCGGCGCGGATCACACTTTCCAAATCTTTCGGTGAATCCGTGATTCCCGGGACGACCGGCGAGCAACTCACGCCGACGCGCAGTCCTGCCTGGCTCAGCTCGCGCACGGCGTCGATGCGGAGATCGGGACGCGGGGCGCGAGGCTCGAGAATTCGCGCCAGTTCCACATCGAGAGTTGTGACTGTGATGTGAACGGAGAGACGATTCGTTTTCGCTACTTCTTTGAGCAACTCGAGGTCGCGGACGATCAGATTCGACTTGGTGACAATGCCCAGTTCGAAGCCGCGATGGCGGGCAAACTCTTCCAGAATTCCACGCGTGATTTCGTAGCGGCGTTCTGCGGGCTGGTAGGGATCGGTGGCGGTGCCGAGCGCGATGGGTTCGTCGGGCTTAACGCGATGCAGGTCGTGCCGAAGCAGTCCCGCGGCGTGCTGCTTCACATAGATCTTCTGCTCGAACTCCATGCCATCGCGCATTTCCATGAATTCGTGGGTGTAGCGGGCGTAGCAGTAGCGGCATCCGAATTCGCAGCCGCGGTAAGGATTGATGGTCCAGGTGAAGGGCATCTGACGGTTGCTGACGCAGCGGTTGAGCAACGACTTGGCGGGAAGAGTGAAGTATTCGACATTGTGCCCTTCGCGTAGGGACTCGCCTTCGGATGCGAGGCGCGCGATGCCGATCAGGCGGGGCTTGTCGGGCAGAGGGAGCAAGGGCAGGGAAGACATGATGATTCGCCTTTTGTTCGCCTACAATATTCCGATCGGATGGAGATGTCAATAGTGTGCGGGGAGAGGAGGTAGGAGAAAAAGTCCGTCCTCCATAAATAACGAACGAGTAAGGAGCCTGAAAGGAAGAGTTGCAAGACGACGCGGGGCGAGCGGGGCGCCGCAGGGACTGGGATGCGGCGCCCCGCGGTGTTGAGGCGCGGGGCGGGGGGCGATATCTAAATGAGCATCACACCCTGCCTCCCTTGACCAACCGCATTTGGAGACCGAGACTGAACAGGTACGCTGCAATAATGAGAAACATCAGGTTTTGGTTGCCCATGATCATGCTGAGGTATTCACAGAATCCGCCGATCATGGCTCCGATCAGGTTTGCGCCGAACAAGGAAGAGGGGATTGAAGCTTGGCGGAAGGTCGTGGAGAAGATGAGGCCGGCAAAAAAGATCGGTAGGGGCACCACGAGAACAGACCACAGCAATCGCTCGTCGAAACTTAACGCCAGGACCGAGTCGCGCTTCACCAAGTAGAGCAGCAGTAGAGTTGCGATCAGTGGTGCGTAAAGCCACGTCCGAAAGCGGTTCATGCGCATGGCCACCAGGTTTGCAGCCAAAACCATCAGAAGAACACCCGCCACAACAACCATGGTTACAAACCAGGTGGTGCCAAAGTAGAGAGAACAGTCCGAAATGCTCTTCGTCTCCAGCAGCAGGAAACCCAGGCCCAGAAACAGAAAGTGGCCGTCGCTCATGCCGAACCCTCGGCCACGCAGCATGAACACCGTCGGTATAGTGATCGCCAGGAGAATTCCAATGACGATCAGGTAGTCCGATGGGATGGTTTTGCGAGAGAGATAAAGAAAGGGCCAGTCGTCTGTGGGGGCAATGGCATCGGACAGGTCGTCGCCTGCGGGGAAGACTGTACGTGTGAACCGGCCAAATTCGGCGGTGGGTCCGCGTGATGACCACGGAAGGCGCAGATCACTACCTGTCCCTGACTTTCATAGACAGCAGGCATCTGGCCCGTCGCCAGTTCAACCATTCGCACCAACTTGCGGGCGAGCCACTCGTGGCCGGCCATGAAGGAAAGGGACAGTACTCCATTGTCGTTCAGCAACCGGAAGGCCGACTGCATGCTTTGCACGGTGTAGATGTAACCGTCCAAGCGAATATTCGACATCGAGCTAAACAGCGTTTGTGAGTCTAGAAAGCCGAAGACCACCATGTCGTATCCGCCGCTGGACCGTCGCAGAAAAGCCCGGGCATCGTCGACGTGGACGTGGACCTTCGGATTCTCGTAAATTCCCGAAGCATTGAATCGATTAGATAGCTTCACTAACATCGGGTCGATTTCCACCGCATCCACTTGTTCCGCGCCGTTCAGCACCGCAATCTCTGAATCTGTGCCTCCTCCCGCTCCTAGCATAAGTATACGGCGATGGACCGGAGCCAGCGCATAGGGCAGGTCGTATTGCATTCGCTCGGTGAGAATCTTGGCTCTTTTCTGCGGAGAATACCGGCTCGGGTCAAAGGTCCCGTGGTACTGAAGAAAATAGTGATTCACCCGCACATCGTAGATGGGTGGATCCTGCATGGTGCGCAGCCCCGGAGGCGGCTCGCGCACGGGAGCCTTCTGCTTGTCTCCCTGTTCGGTCACGATGATGCAATAGTACGGTGACCAGATTGCACGGGGAGTCACCGAAAAATACACTCCAGCCATCGAGAGAGCCAGCAGCGGGATCGCGCGAAGCCACTGTCCTCGCGGAAGAAGCAAAATAATCGCGAAAATCACGAAACCCATTCCCAGCGTCGGCGAAAAATACTTCAGCGAGAAGAGTCCGAAACACAGCGTCCCCGCAAGGCTGCCGCCCAAGTCCCAGGAGTAAGCCAGTAGCGGGGATAGAGCTTCAAAGAGCGATCCGATCCGCTGCCCGAGCGGTACGAACACGATTGCGTTGCTGACGAAAATGCCCACCAGGCTTACATAACGCACGAGTTGAGGGGAAGGTGTGTAGAATCGGCTCTCCGAGACAGTCGTTGGCAGCGTGACGAAATGGGCAACCAATAGCCATATCACGTTGATCAACAGCAACGCTGGCAGCCATCCAAAGAGCGACTTTCTTGCCTTCCCAACGATCGCTCCTACACCCAGACCGAGGAAGGAACTGATCAACATCAGATTGGCGTAATAAGCGATCAGTCGTACGACCGCAGGCTCCCAGCGAATCACCATCAATTCGAGAAAGAGCGCCACAAACGACAGACAGAACAACTCCAGCCCGCGCCGCCGTCTGACATCCAAGTCCGTCGCTTGAGACAAAGACTGAGCGGGTGATGCGGTCGAACCCATGCAAGATTCTCCTTTGGGTGCCAGGACGTGGCGGTGTTCTAAAGCGGAGTTGCTGATTATAGCCTTGGCCTGTACCTTCTTAGACCGTAGTTGAGAATCCCGCTATTTTCGCCTGTGCCTCCCAGTGTCTTGCATGTGGTCGACGTCGTCCAGCGCGGACGAGTGCGGCATAGGGTACCCATCGCATCTGGGCCTTCGCCCTTGAGCGTGTCGTTGAAGTTCAGTTGCGAAGTCTTTAGGGCAGGAATCAGATGGGATGAGCAGGCCGGTCTCCGACGGGATGCTGTACGCTCCCCAATCATCGCCTGATAGAGAATGCGCCAGCGCCCCTACCTGTTGAAACATCGCCTTAACACGCATTGACCAGGATCGCGCACCTGGATAATCGTTCCACGCCCGAAAACGCAATTTCGACAAACCTCCGCCCTTCGTCCCCGGCTGAACATGTACCTTCGATTGGCAATCGACCTCAAGTCAGAACGCGCGTGACTGCATTTTTCCAAGTATGCTCTTGATGTGCAGATGCTTCGAATCCTGGTGGCTGTAGCGCTGGTCAGCCTGGTTGGATCCTCGACTGTTCCTCGGGAAAAGCACCGGGACCCGGCCGCGCTGCATCTGCCGAGCGACGATGAAGCGTGGGCGGAGAAGACTCTGGCAAGCCTTTCCCTTGAGGAGAAAGTGGGCCAGCTCTTCATGGTTCGTATGCGCGTCGGACTCTCCGGCGGTCGGAACCCTGAGTATGAGCGGATCTCCAACAGCATTCGCAAGTACCACATCGGATCGGTAGCCATATCGGCGCCGCCGGGAGCGCGACTTCTTCCCAGCGACCACCGCTACGAAACCGTGGTCATGCTGAACCGGCTGCAGACGGAGTCGAAACTTCCGCTGCTGATTGCCGGAGATTTCGAGCAGGGCGTGCTTCCGGCTCGTCTTTTCGGGACAACGGTATTTCCGCACGCGATGGCATTTGGCGCGGCGGGCAAGGCGGCCTATGCCGAGGAATTCGGCCGCATTACAGCGCAGGAAAGCCGGGCGATCGGCGTGCAATGGAATCTTTTTCCCGTCGCCGATGTGAATTCCAATCCGGCGAATCCGATCATCGGGACGCGCGCGTTCGGCGCCAATCCGGAGCAGGTCGGGACGCTGGTGGCCGCCTACATTCGTGGGGCGCGAGCGAACGGAATGCTCACCACGGCCAAGCACTTCCCGGGGCACGGCAATACCGGAACAGACTCGCATCTTGCGCTGGCACGGGTAGACGAGAGTGCGAAGGTGCTGCGCACGGTCGACCTGCCTCCATTTCGCAGGGCGATTGATGCTGGAGTCGACACTGTGATGACAGCGCACATTCGGGTGCCGGCGCTCGATCCGGACCCGAACCTGGTGGCTACGACGTCACCGGCCATCGTCACGGGTCTGCTGAAGGGCGAGCTTGGTTTCAAGGGAATCGTCGTTACAGACGGTTTGGACATGGCGGGGCTGACCCGCCTGTATGCAGGACACGTGGGGCGTGCCGCGGTGGATGCCTTCAAGGCCGGGAACGACGTGCTGACGATGCCGGCTGATCTGGATGCCAGTTATCATGCGGTTCTCGATGCGGTGCGGACCGGCGAAATTTCCCAGCAGCGTCTCGACGCGTCTGTACTGAAAATATTGCAGGCGAAAGCTTCCGTGGGTCTGCAGAAGCTTCGTCTGGTGGACGTGGCCGCGATTCCGAAGCTGGTGGGCAGTCCGGCAAACGTTGCCACCGGGCAGCGAATCTCTGATGCGTCCATTACGCTGGTGCGCGACAACCGCAAACTGCTTCCTCTGCGATCTGGGGCAACGGTTCAGAACGCCGCTCTCCATCAAGCGGGAGGACCGGATACTCGCCCGGTGCTCGTGGTTATTCTGTGCGACAACGTGCGCGCAGAAGATGGTCGTGTTCTGGAGCGTGAGATTCGCGCTCGTATGTCCAATGCGAAAGTAGTGTATGTGGATCCGCGGGTCGCACCCAGCAGGACAGTCGGCGTGCTGAAAGCCGTGGATGAGGCGCGAGCGGTCGTGGTCGCGGTGTATATCGTTCCGTCAGCCGCGAGATCGAGGAAGTTGGGGCGCGGCGGGAAGCATCCCGCGTCTTTGCCAGACTCTACGAGCGCTCTGTTCGAGAAGATTCTCGGCCGCGCGGGTGAGAAGACTGCGGTTTTGGCGATGGGGAATCCGTATCTGACCGATGATTTTCCCGCGATTCAGAACTACATTTGCACCTTTTCGAATGTGACGGTTTCCGAGGTCAGCGCAGCCCGGGCGCTGTTTGGGGAAATCCCGATGTCTGGTCGAATGCCCGTGACGCTTTCCAGCGCCCGCGCGCAGGCTGAGGGAAGCTCGCTTCCAGCACCAGTCGCAAACGTGACGCTTCCGTAGCGGCTTTGCAACGTCCGCTTTGCAACATGCGGACCGACGCCGTCAGCGTTCCAAGGCTTTGCGATCCCAGTTTCCCGTGTCGGCCGCTGCGTCGTAGGTACTCTGCAGGAAGTCCATCAGAACTGCTTTCGGGGACGCAGTCGTGCGCACGTCATCGTACATCAGCAGGAACTCTTTCAGTTGCGGATGGTAGAAAGCTGCGGAGGGACGAACTTGCCGTTCCGCGAAACCGGTTGGCTCAGGCGCAGAGTAAGAATAGAAAGCCGGACCCTTGATCTCACCGCCGCCGGGCCAGAACCCTGCGCTGCTTACTTCGTGAGAGTAGGCCTCGCGAGTGATGGGGTCGGCACCGGGTCTTTCGGGTGCGCGGCGGCCGGAGAAGCGCGTCACCGCAAGATCGAAACTTCCCCAGAAAAAATGTACCGGGCTTGCTTTGCCTAAAAACCCCGCGCGAAATTCCTTGAGGACTTGGTCGACCCAGGCCGTGATGCGCCAGAATTTGTGAACGGCGACGGGATCGTAAGCGGCGTGAAGGTAGTCCTTCTCTAACGGCGTCGGGTCAGGAATTTCACAGGGCATCGTCCAGATCTTCACCGTGACACCGAGATCGGCAAGGGCGGCCATGAACGCCTTGTAGAACTCGGCGACACTCTGGGGCGTGAGCGCGAGAGCGACCATGCGTCCTTCGCTGGTTTCGATGATGAGCTTGTGGTCGATGAAATCGAAGCGCACCTCGACCGTGCCGCGTGAATACGGCATGGCACCAGTCGTCATTCCCCGCGCGCTCAGGTAGAAGGTCACGTTCCAGAAATGATTTACCAGCGGGCAGAGCTTCAGTCGCACTTTTCCGACGACCTGCGTCCACATGTGCAGGGTGACGAGAGTGTCCTTCCAGCTGTCGAAGGGCAATGCAGGTAGAAGATCGCGATCACTGGCGGTGTTCGGAGTCATGGTTCCACCCTGGCGAACTAATGTACACCGAAACGCCCGTGCTCTGTTTATCGGGAACTACTTCTGCTCGCGCAGTTTCTTGAGCGCGTCGATGCCGCTCTGGTTCTGCGGGTTCAGTTCGACCGACTTCTGGTAGTTCTGAATCGCCAATTCTTTCTGGCCAGCTTTCAGGTAGGCTTCGCCGAGGCTGTCATAGGCGTTCCAGAATTTCGGGTAGTCCTGCACTTCCAATTGGAATATCTGAATGGAAGCGTCGGTCTGTCCGGCGAAAAGGAAGCGGTAGCCGAGAGCAATGAGCGTATTTTCGTCGACCGCATAGCTCGAAGAGGATCCGGCCTTCTTCAGCTCCGCATATCGTGTGATGACTCCCTGGGGACCCTTGGTATTCGCTACGAGCATGAGCAGGTCGGCCGCGGACATTTGGTCGGGGGTATAGTTCCACCCGTATTCTTTGGTAATGCTTTGCGTCAGGGCATTCGCGACGCTGATGCCGTTGTCAGAGTTGGCCATGATCGCGACGCCTTTGCCCGAGTCGGCGAATATGATGAGGAGCGCCTGAAAGCCTTCGTCGGCGCCGTTGTGGCCGAATTCCTCTGGATTTTTGTGACTGGCTAGAAAGAAGCCCAAGCCGATCTGCTCGATCTGCGGCTTGAGCATCTCGCGCGTCGTGGCCTCCGAGAGGACGTGGTTGGCTTTGCCCTGTTTCGACAGGGCGATCTCGATGGCGAACTTCGCGAGGTCGGAGGCGGTGGTCCACAAGCCCGCCGCGGCCATTTCCGGATAGATGTGCCACTTGCCGGGGATGAGGGTGCCATCGGCGCGTGTGCCGGTGGCAGTCATCGCGGCGCGAGCGGGAGGAAGTGGTTGTTCGTAGGTGCTGTCGGCCATGCCGATTTTTTCGAGGACCGTTTCGTGCATGAACTGCGGGAAGGGCTCGCCCGTTACGTCCATCACGAGTTGCTGCTCAATGGTGACGCCGCCGCCGGAGTAGCGAGCTTTGGTTCCCGGGACGAAATCCACACGGATAGGCGCGGTGTTGGCGGGTGGTTCGCCGTTGAATATCTGCAGAAGCGTGGGGATGGGCGTTCCAACTTCATAGCCGGGAAAGCCGTGCACCGTGAGGCCGGCGCTGTGGCTCATGATGCGGCGCAGCGTGACTTTCTGGTCCTTGGTGAACTCGTTGTCAGGCACTTGCCACGACTTGAGCTTCAGGTTCACGTTCTCGTCAAGGGAAAGCTTTCCGTGCTCGACCAATGAGAGCGCGCCGGTTGCGGCTACGGGCTTGCTGATCGAACCGGCCTGAAAAAGCGTGTGAACTGTTACCGGCGTGTGGGCGCCGGCCTCGGTGACTCCGTAGCCCTTAGCCCAGGCAATTTTGAAATTGTCGATGACCGCTACGCTGAGGCCGGGGCATTTGTAGAGTTGCATCAGCTTCTCAACGTTGAGTTGCGTCGTCGGTTCTGTGGCGCTTAGAGGAATTGGCGCGATGCCGTTTTCCACGCGCTGCATGCGCGCGGCGAGATCGGAATCTTTTTGCGCGGACTGTGATTTGGATTGAGCGAGGGAGGAGACAGTGAGCGATAGAGCTACCGCGCAAATCAGGACGAAGCGTGTGGATGAGCGGGATGGCATGGATCCTCCGGCGAGCGGGATCACGGCTGCGAGTATAGACGGCGGCTTAGAGGCGACGTTAGCCGCCGCCGAGCGGGTTGCCCGAGAATGCGGATTGCTACGGCAGCAGCCGTAGACTTCGACCTCGCCTCTGGCGCCGAAGAGTGAAGCGGTATCGTCCCTCTGGGACTCGGTTCTTAACTTAGCGAGCCGACCCGGGACTTACGTCCTGGGCTATGATGTTCCGCCGCTACGCGGCTCGTGATCGGCACGTTCAGCCCCGCGCTCTACAACGAAAAAACTCTACTGCTTATCTTGCTTGTCGGCCGGGGCCTCCGCCGGCTTGGCGAAAAGCTTCGGGTCAACTGCGGGATTCAGTTCGATCTTTTTGAATTCGGCGTTGCTGGTTTCCTGACCGTTCTGCTTGTTCTGGTGTTTGTAGGGCATGGTCAGGCCGTCGACGGTGCGCCAGTCGGAGAGATTCGACTCACCATCGAAAGGGCCCGATTGTCCCATGGCTTTGTATTTCTCGCGGAGAATGTATCCGGTCTTGGGATCGATGTACCAGCGCACCCACGGGATGGCGCCACCGATGTCGAGGATGGCGGCGTCGACGTCGCCGATTTTTTCGGTGCCCGCGGCGGTAAACGTGAATGCAGGATCGTCGACGTGCTGGGCGACATAGACCAGATCGTGATGCAACTGCGCGAGCATTTCGTTTTTCTGCGCGGGAGGCATACTGCGCGTGCCCATACCCGCCATGCTCATGAAGGCGTCATCGGGAGTAGCGACGATGGTCAGCGCGCCCTGCGGCGTCTGAACATCGACGTGCATGCGGTCGGGGAACGCGAGGGTTACATCCACCGGACTCGGCGGGGCACCGCCGTCACTCTCGTCGATGTTCACGTGAATCGTTTTGATGGACTGCAGCTTAGGCAGGCCTCCCATGGCAGCGGCGACCTTCGCGGCCAGCGCCTTGCCTTCGGGATTCGAGGCGGCGGGTTTTGTGGAGTCGTCCTTGTCGGCTTTTTCGGCGGGCGGAGGCGGAATCGTGATGTCGATTTGCTTCACGGCGCCGAGCGATGACAGAGGCTTGTCGAATTCTTTCGTGTTGCCAACGACCAGCACTGCGAGTTGATCCTTGTGCAGATATTTGGCGGCGATCCGGTTGGCGTCGGCTGACGTGACCTTCTTGATTTCCGCCTGATATTTGTCGAGCCAGTCGGGAGGATATCCGTAATACTCGTACGTCATGCGCTCGCCAAGAATCTTGTCAGGCGAGTCGAGACGGAAGATGAAGGCATTGAGGATGGCGTCTTTGGCGCGTTGAATCTCGTCGTCGGTGATGGGCTGCTTGGTCAGATTGTCGATGTCCTCACCGGCAGCTTGAATCGCTTCGATGGTGCTGGCGCTCTTGGTTCCCATCGCGACCTGCAGAATGCCGGGATGTCCGAAGTTGGTGCCGATGCCTCCACCTACGCTGTAGGCCAGGCCGCGCTTGGTGCGGATGTCGTTGAACAGGCGCGAAGAGAAACCGCCGCCGAACGCTTCGTTGAAAACGCTGATGGCGTAATAGTCGGGATTGTCCCGCGTGGTGCCGAGCGCCACCATGTGGATGGTGCTCTGGTTTACGTCGTCCTTCGGAATGAGATAGTAGCCGGGCTTCGCAGGATCGTATTTGATGTCATTTTTCGGCGCGGCAGGACCTTTCGGCCACGCGTCGAAAGCCTTGCGCAGCCTGCCTTCCATGGCAGCGGAGTCGAAATCTCCGCTGATGCCGAGAATGATGTTGTTGGGGTGCACATATTTCTGGTGCCAGTCGACCAGGTCCTGGCCCGTGATGGCGGCGACGGTCGCGTACTCGGGCACGCGGGCGTAGGGATTGTCGGGGCCATAGGCCAGCTTGACGGATTCGCGCTGGGCAATTTCGCCGACCTGGTCGTTGCGGCGGGAGATGCCGTCGCCTTCTTCCTTCTGGGCGATGTCGATTTTTTCGGGGCGGAACTCAGGGTTCTGCAGGACGTCGACGAAGGCCTTGAATACGTCGTCGAGGTCTCCCTTGAGGCAGGAGAAGTTGATCGAGGTGGAGTCAGAACTGCTGCCGGTTTCCACCTTGGCCGCGCGGACTTCGAGGAAGTCGTCGAGCTGATCACCGGTCTGGGTCTTGGTGCCGCCGGTGCGCCAGACCTCACCGTAAATATCCATGAGGCCGGCTTTGTTGGCAGGCTCGTTGACCGAGCCGCCGCGGATGCGGGCAGTGCCGTCGATCAGCGGCAGTTCATGATCCTCTTGCAAAAAGATCACCATGCCGTTCGAAAGTTGAATACGCTTGGGCTGCTGCGGCTTGAAAGCGGGCAGGGGAGGAATGGGAACCTGCTGCCAGCTTGTGGCCTGTGCCGATGCTTGGGGAACGGCCGCAAAGGTCGCGGCGGCGAACAGCAATGTGAGAGCAAGTGTCCGCTTCATTGCGCACCTCCCTGATCGGAACCGCCTTGGTCGCCTCCGCCGGGAGCGCCACCTCCGCCTGAGTTTTCGATCACGCCTACGGTGCGGTTGGTGTCGACGAATACTTCGTTGGAGACTCGCCGAATGTCGGCCTTCGTGACCTGGTCGATGCGGTCTACTGATTTAAACAACTCGCGCCAATCGCCGTAGCGGGTCTGGTAGGTGGCGATCTGCGTGGCCAGGCCTTCGTTGTCGGCGAGGCCGCGAATCAGATTGGCTTTGGAGCGGGTCTTGATCATCTTCAGTTCTTCGTCGGTGATGTCTTCTTTCTTCAGCTTTTCGATTTCCGCGTGGATGGCGTCGGCCATCTCCTGCGTCGAGTGCCCGGGGAGCGGCACGGCAAGAAACGCGAACAGGTGCGGATACTTGATACCGGGGTATCCGGTGAGCCCCTCGGAGAACGAAGCAATTTTCTTATCGCGCACCAGAGAACGGTAGAGGCGAGAAGTGCGGCCTTCGGACATGAGATCGCTGATGGCGTCAAAGACGGCATCGTCCTTGCTGCGGTAGTCGGGGCGGTGGTAGCCCTCAATGTAGATCGGTTGCGAACGATCTTTGAGCACGACTTTGCGTTCCGAGTTCTGCGGGGGCTCGGTGGTTGTGATTTCGTCGGGTTGCGGACGCGTGGGCAGGCGGCTGAAATATTTCTCGAGGATGGGCATAGCCTCGGAGGCCTTGATGTCACCGGCGACGGCCACCACCATGTTGGACGGAACGTAGTACTTGTCGAAGAATTTCTGGGCGTCGGTGGCGGAGAAGGAGTTGAGGTCGGACATCCATCCGACAGTGGGCCGGTGATACGGATGGGCGGCGAACGCCTCTTCGGTGAACTGCTCGAGCAGGCGGCCGAAGGGGCTGCTGTCGGTGCGCATGCGACGTTCTTCGATGACCACGTTGCGTTCCTTGTAAAACTCGCGCAGCACGGGGTGCAGAAAACGTTCAGATTCAAGGTAGGCCCAGAGTTCGAGGCGATTGACGGGCAGAGAGTAGTGATACTCGGTCAGGTCGTAGCTGGTGGAGGCGTTCATGTCCTCGCCACCGTTCTGTTCGACCAGTTTGCCGAAGGCGTTGGGAACGACGTATTTGTCGGCTTCGGTGATGGCGTCTTTCCAGGCTTTTTCCAGTTGCTTTAACTTTGCTTCATCGCGGCCGACGGTCTTGTCCCGCTCGGCTATGTAGGAGGCGTAGGCAACCTCGACCTTTTCCAGAGCGGGCTTTTCGGCGGCGTAATCCGTGGTGCCGATTTTGTCGGTGCCTTTGAACGCCATGTGCTCGAACATGTGAGCGAGGCCAGTGGCGCCCATGGGATCTTGCACCGAGCCGGCATCGACCATTGTGTAGAAGGAGAAGACGGGAGCCTCCGGGCGCTCGCAGATCATAAGAGTCAGGCCGTTGGGCAACGTCTTGACGGTGATGCGTTTTGCGAAGGACGCGACATCCTGGGCGAGAGCAACGGCCGCGAGAAGAAACAGGGAAAGGGCGATTCTTAGAGTGCGGTGTTTCATCGGACCTCCGACGGTGGGACGAATATGACGAGCCTCTTCTTCGACTGACATGTGTTGGACGGACTAACAGGGCAGAAGTTTGAAAGTACGTGGGGGGAAGGGAGGTTGTCAAACGGCTGCAGGGCGTCTATAGCGGCGCGGGAGGGACGCCCCCGCGACAGCCGGCAGGATGCCGGCGCTACGGACACGCTCGAATCGGCGCATTTTGCACTGCGCGGGCTTTCAGGCACAATGGCATGCGGAGCGCGCACGTGACAGACTCGGCCGTTGACATCGAGGGCAGGCATCTCAAGCTTTCGAACCTTGAGAAGGTGCTGTATCCGGCTGCCGGATTCACCAAGAAGGACGTCATTGATTACTACGCCCGAATCGCGCCGGCGATCATCCCGCATCTTGCGGGGCGCGCGTTGACGCGCAAGCGGTATCCCGATGGGGTGGACGGCGAACCGTTCTTCGAGAAGAACGCGCCCATGCACAAGCCGGAATGGGTGAAGACGGTGCCGATCTGGAGCGGGCGCAACCGCCGCACCGTCAATTATGTGCTGGCGGATGATTTGGCCACGCTCGTGTGGCTGGCCAATCTGGCGGCGCTGGAACTGCATCCGTCGCTGGCGCTGGCCAAGGACATTACTTGTCCGACGGAGATGGTGTTCGATCTTGATCCGGGGCCTCCGGCGAACATTGTGCAATGCTGCCAGGTGGGGCTGTGGCTGGGCGAGATCTTCGAACACTTCGGGTTGCGGAGTTTTCCGAAGACGTCCGGGTCGAAGGGACTGCAGATTTACGTTCCGCTGAACACGCCGACGACTTACGACGCGACCAAGATGTTTTCGCACGCGCTGGCGCAACTGCTGGAACATGATCATCGGGATCTGGTGTTGTCGGAGATGAGCAAGCAGGCCCGCACGGGAAAAGTGTTTGTCGACTGGAGCCAGAATGACGAGCACAAGACGACGGTGGCGGTGTATTCGCTGCGGGCGCGCGAGCATCCCACGGTTTCGACTCCGGTCACGTGGGAGGAAGTCGAGCGGGCGCTCAAGAAGAAAGACGCACGTCTGCTGGTGTTCGAAGCGCCTCAGGTCGTTGCGCGGGTTGAGAAGTTGGGCGACTTGTTTGAGCCGGTGCTTGAACTGAAACAGCGGTTGCCGGATCTGAAAGCTGCCGTGCCGGAAGCGCCCAAGGGAATCGAGATCGCGGCGCAGGCTGAGGAGGATGACCCGCCACGGAAGACTGGCGGAAAAAAGACTGCCGGGAAGAAATCTGCGCGGAAGAGCGCGGTTCGGAAGAAGCCGGGCAAGGTATAATCCCGGTTTCGCTAAGTCCTGATACATTCGAAAATCCCCACCCTAGCCGCAAAGAGCGCGGCTAGGATGGGGCACCCGACCTTATCGGGTACCCGGTCCGTCGGTGATATATGCCGCAATTCTTTGCAGGAACGTCGGGATGGGCTTATTCGACGTGGAAGCCTGATTTTTATCCGGCCAAGCTGGCCCAGAAGAAATTCCTCAGCCACTACGCGACGCAGCTCAACACCGTCGAAGTGAATTTCACGTTCCGGCAGCTGGTCAAAGAAACGACCATCCAGAACTGGCTGCATGATACGCCGGCACATTTCCGCTTCGGCATCAAGGCGCACCAGATGATCACGCATATCAGGCGACTGAAGGGAGCGGAAGACTTTGTGGCGCGATTTCTGGCGACCATTGAACCGCTGGCCGCCGTCGGCAAGCTGGGACCTGTGCTGTTTCAGCTTCCGCCGAATTTGAAGGCTGACGTGGCGCTGTTGAAAGAATTTCTGGCAAGCCTGCCGCGTACGGTGCCGGCGGCGTTTGAGTTTCGAAACGCCTCATGGTTTACCGACTCGACCTGGGAATTGCTGAAGGCGAGCAATGTGGCGCTGTGCGTGGCCGAGACCGAGACGCTGACCACGCCCGAGGTCGCGACGGCCGGCTTTGTGTATTACCGCTTTCGCAAACCGAGTTATACGGGAGAAGAACGGCGATCGATGATCGACCGCATTCGGCTACATATCGCTGCGGGGCGCGATGTCTTTGCGTATTTCAAGCACGAGGAGACGCCGGAAGGAGCGCTGTATGCCGTGGAGTTACTGCGGGAAGTGAGCGGCGCGGAGGGGGCGTGATCAGGCAGAGGCCGGCGTGCATCCTCCTCATTACTTTTGCTTGCGTCCGATAACCGTCATACTGAATCTCTTCTTGCTATGGCTCCCGAGGCGAATGCGCGCGTGCTTTCCGGCTTTCTCGATTACCTGCGCATCGAGAAAGGGCTGGCGGCGAATTCGATCAGCGCCTATACGACGGACATACTGCAGTTCGCCGAGTTCCTGGAGAAGCATAAGCGGCTTCTGTTCACCGCTCGGCGGAACGATGTGCGGGAATTCCTGCAGCAGCTTTTTTCGCATCAGGTCGACGGGCGCAGTGTGGGGCGAAAGCTTTCTGCGTTGCGTCATTTATATCGTTATCTGCTGCTTGATAAGAGAATCGATCACGATCCGACGCTGAACATTGAGTCGCCGCGGCAGTGGAAGGTGCTGCCCAAGTCGCTGGCTCGCGATGAGGTGGAATCGACGCTGGCGTCTCCGGCTACGCAGTTGGCAAATGGGCATCGCAGCTCGAAAGATGCGGCAGCATTGGCGGCTCGCGATCGAGCGATGCTGGAACTCTTATACGCGGGGGCGCTGCGGGTTTCGGAGATGGTGAACGCCACGCTGGAGGATTTGAAGCTGGAGTCGGGATACATGCTGGTGCGCGGCAAGGGGGACAAGGAACGCATTGTGCCGCTGGGAAAACCGGCGCAGGATGCGTTGTCGGAGTATCTGGCACAGGGGCGGAACGTGCTGGCGGAAAGAAAAGTCAAAGATCCCCACCCTCTCGCAAAGAACGCGAGAAGGGTGGGGCACCCATCGGCACTTGCGGTCACGGGCGGGAATTCGCCGTTTTTGTTTATCGCGCGAGGTGGGCGCAGGTTGACGCGGCAGCGGGTGTGGCAGATGGTGGGGGAATCATCGATTGCGTCCGGACGGCACGCGTCCCCGCACATGCTGCGGCATTCGTGTGCCACGCACATGGTGGAAAACGGTGCGGACTTGCGTACCGTGCAGACGATTCTGGGGCATGCTGATATTTCGACTACACAGATCTACACGCATCTGGCGCTGGATCGGCTGCGGACCGTGTATCAGAAGCATCATCCGAGGGCGAAGGCGAAGTGAGGTTCACCACGGAGACACGGAGGAATGCAGACCATAATTTCTGTTTTGAGTTCGAACGAGACTCTCGCCGCGGTCAGATGTTCCAAACTTCTGTTTTCTCTGTGTCTCCGTGACTCCGTGGTGGAGTTGGTGAAGTAAACATGAATCCCGACAAGACCATCGTTTCGAAAGCCGTAGCCGACTTCCTCCGCCACTTGCGGGAGAGGAATGCCTCGCCACATACGATCAAGGCTTACAGCGGCGATTTGGCAAACTTCGCTGCCTACGCTGGGTCACGGGGATGGAAATCGATCGACCACATCGCGATTCGCGGATTTCTCTCGCAGCTTTACGAAAAGGGGCTGGGCAAGACTTCCGTGGCGCGGTCGCTGGCGGCGGTGCGGTCGCTGTATCGCTGGCTGGCGCGCGAGGGAGTGGTCGAGCAGAATCCAGCAAAGTTGGTGGCGACGCCGCGGTTGCCGAAAAAGTTACCACGCGTGCCGACTATTGAAGAAATGAACTTCGTGTTGGATGGGCAAATGCCCGAGGTCGCGGCCTTTCCCGAGCGTGATCGGCTCATGCTCGAATTGCTCTACGGGTGCGGCATTCGCAATTCGGAACTGACCGGAATCAATCTCGACGACATTCGTCTAAGTGCGGAAGCAATCTTGATTCGTGGCAAGGGGAAGAAGGAGCGATACGTTCCGTTTGGCGGATCCGCGAAGAGCGCGCTGGCCGCTTATCTTCCGGCACGGCAGGCGATGCTGGCGGAAACCCGCAAGAACTCCTCGGCTTTGCTCATCAACCGGCGCGGGGGACGGCTGACCACGCGCAGCGTAGGTCGCATCATCAAGAAGATTGCTGTTGCCAAGGGGCTTTCGCCGGACGTGCATCCGCACACCTTACGCCATGCGTTCGGCACACACATGCTGGAAGAGGGCGCGGACCTGCGCGCCATTCAGGAATTACTCGGCCACGAGCGACTGGCCACGACCCAGCGCTACACACAGCTTTCGATGAAACACGTGCTGCAGGTTTACGACCAGACGCATCCCCGTGCTAAGTAGCGCCAGGCTGCGGTCGCAGGCGCCTGAGCAGAACGCACCGCTAAGGCGTTCGCAGTCCTTCCCACATCTCCACGATCCGTTTTTTTAAGTCAGCAGTGAATTTTTCGTAGGAGGCCTCGGACGCTTCCGACTCCGGCGGCGGAAGCATCGGATCGCCGAAAACCATCTTCAGCGGCTTGAATCCCTGAAAAGCCCGATTGCGCGGCCAGGCGTCGTAGAAACCCTCGACGGCCACCGGAATAATCGGCACCTGCAGGTGAATCGAAAGAATGGCGGCGCCTTTCTTGAATACTTTGGGCGTGCCGTCGATAGAGCGCTCACCCTCGGGGTAGAGGACGAGCGCCAGTCCGTGCCGCAGGCCGAAGGCGCCGGCGCGCATGGCGGGAACCAGGTTCGCGTCGGGATCGAGCACGACTACCTTAATGGAGCGCGCCAGTTTGCGCATGAATCCCTGGCCGAAGATGTCGCTTGTGCCCACGGCAAAAGCTCGAAAGAAAACTTCCGGAGGCAGCAAACAGGCCAGTATCAGCGGGTCGAGATAGCTCTGGTGGTTCGACGAGATGATGTAGGCGCCACGCTTGGGGAGCTTCTCGAGTCCGGTCACCTTCAGATGAAAGCGGTCGCGAACGAACATCTGCATCACTCTGGTCACGAGATACCAGAACGTGTCGTTGATTCGATTGGGATGAGCCAGGCGAATCACGTCGGGATCGTCGGGATCTTCGGCCAGGATCGATTTCCATCCGGCGAAGGTGACGCGCGATCCGGGGCCGCCAGCGCCGCTGGCTGCGCTCTGCAGCACAGCGTCGATAAGATCGCGAACGGTGTAGATCTCGGTGAGCTGGGATTCTTCGAGATTGCCGCCAAGTTCTTCTTCGAGGCGGCTGAGCAGTTCGACGCGCTGCATGGAGTCGAGGCCGAGATCGAGGTCAAGGCTGAGCGTGGGCCGCATGGTTGGCGGAGCGGAGCGCGCGCCTTCGCGCACAATCTTCAGGCCGCGCTGCACGTCCGGCTGATCGAGCCATGCGGCTTCGTCGGCGGTGAGCGGTTTTTCCACGGGCAGGTCCGCATCGTCCGCAGTCATCTTCGCCTGATTTGCTCTTACTCGCTTCTCGACTTCGAAGCGCTTGATCTTGCGGGTCGTGGTACGGGGCAAGTCTTCCTGCCAGATTTCGTAGCTGACAATGCGCTTGGTCGAGGCGATCTTTGGCGCCAGGCCTTCAATGTCGAAACGGATCGCTTCCTTCGCATTGACGATCTTGCGTTGCCGAAGGACATCGAAGTTGGGGACGATCACGGCGTGCAGCCGGTCGCCGCCTTCGCCGGGCTTTCCTTCCATTCCCATCACGGCGATTTCCTTGATGATCGGCGACTTCAGGTAATGTGCTTCGATCTCTTCGGGATAGACGTTCTTGCCGTTGCTGAGAACGATGACCTCTTTTTTGCGACCGGTGAGGAAGAGGTTACCCTTCGAGTCGAAATATCCGAGGTCGCCGGTGAGGAACCACCCGTCGCGGAAGACTGCTGCTGTGGCGTCGGGGCGGTTCCAGTAGCCCTTCATCACCACAGCGCCGCGGACCGCGACCTCACCAACCGCGGGGCCGCCATCCTCCTGAGGCTGGGGATCGACGATCTTGCCTTCCACGCCTTTCATGGCTTTGCCGCAGGAGCCGATTACGTTGTCGTGGGGTGAGGTTACGAAGATGGCTGCGGTCGTTTCCGTCAGGCCCAGGGCCTGTAATATGTCGATGCCAAGGTCGTGAAAGTCCCGCATAATCCCGGGATCGAAGCGCGAGCCTCCGGTGGCGAAGTAGCGCATCTTCGGCCCGAGGGTGTCGTGGATTTTGCCGAAGAAGATGCGTCCGGCATTGATTCCCAGCTTGCGAAGAGTGCGATTGATCGCGACCAGCAGTGAGAAAATTTTCTGGGTTATCGCACCGCGCTTCTTGATCTCCTGGAAGATGCGTTCATGAATCAGATAGTAAAACTGCGGCACGACGGCGAACGCTGTGATGTTGCGCTCCCCCAGAGCGCGCATCAGTTCGGTGGTGTTGAGCGTTTCCAGATAGACAACGCGCGATCCCTTCACCAGCGGAAGCAGCAGGTTTGCCATCTGCGCCAGCACGTGGAAGAGCGGGAGCACGCCGAGCAGCGCGTCGGTGGGGCCGAGATCGACCCAGTTGAACACGGCCTCGACCTCGCCCAGGAAATTGGCGTGCGTCAGCATCACGCCTTTGGGGTCGGCGGTGGTGCCGGAAGTGTAGAGCAGGGAAGCGAGATCGTCGTCCTTGGCAGGGGCAGGTTTGAATGTGCCCGCACCAGCGTCGAAGATCGCCGGCAGATTGCCCAGCCAGTGATCCTCGACGGAATGGTTGGTCATGCGGTCCGGGTCCATGAGGACGAGACCCAGGTTCAGTTCGGTGACCGCAGGCCGTGCTACCGGAAGATGTTTGGCGTCGCAGAAGACTGCCGACGCGCCACTGTCTTTCAGAAGCTTGGCGACCTGGTCGGTGTGCAGGGCGGTATCGAGAGGAACGGCGGCGCAGCCCGAGGCAATGATTCCCAGGTAGGCTGCGACCCAGCGCGGGTGATTGTCGGCGAATATCGCAAGTCTTGATCCGTGCGGGAACCCGTTTTCGGTGATCCACCGGCCCACCGATTCTGCCATGCGGTGGAGTTCGGCGTAGGTGCAGCTTTCGATGTGATCGTGGCGTTGCAGTTCGAGCGCGACATTGTCCGGCCAGCGCTCGGCGCAATCGACAAAGCGGTCGTAGAAGGTGGGCATTCGTCGTGGCGAATATACACGAAATGCGTTACGGAACGCAGTGCGTGGGGTCCTTCCGCCGCCGATTCCTCGGACTACGTCCAAGGCGAACGCCGCGGAGATCAACGCGTCCGGCTAGGGCTTTTTGGGTGTTTGAGGCTTTTCAGCATCCGCGATTGCTTTGCGGAACTCGTCGACGGCGGAAACCTCGGGCGGCCGCAAACAATCCTTGGCGATGTACCGCCAGACTGCCGGCGAGTCCAGTGGAGCTTGAACGCCGCCGCGAAATACCTCGAAGGTATCTTCCGACGGCCCGACCTCGTTGGTCACGCGTGGCCCGCTCTGCGGCTCGCCCATGCCGGGATCGCTGAGCGGAGGGGGATGACCCTGTTGTCCGCCGATGCGAATGGTGCTGTCGGTGGATTGCCCGACGCCCGGGCGACTGTCGATTGGACCACCCTTGATCGTGGGTTGCCCCATTTTGCCGGAGCCCGTCCGGACCGCGATCACCAGGTCCGATTCCGCGCCGTCCATGACTGGACGCAACCGGCCCCATTCCATCAGAGCTTTCTCCACATTCTCGCGGGCAGTGGCGTTGGCCATCGGCTGTTCGAGAGGCTCCCCTGCCTCCGGGTTCACCACGACCAGGACAGTCGTAGCTCTCAAAACGTATTCGGGTAGGGTCTGCTTCTTCTTGTCCTTCGCGTTTGCGGGAAGGGCCAGCAGAGTAGCTAAGAGGATCAGCGCGGAAAAGCGTGCAGTCATGGGATGCTCCGTGACCGGTCGACTGACTGCGCCATTATACTGAAGGTAATCCCAAGCGTGTGTCGTTGCGGCATCCGCTTGCATCGAATGTGCTAGGCTTTAAAGGTACTGTTGGGCGTGCTGCCCCTGAAGGAATTCGAGTTTGATCAATCAGCTATTAGGCAAGGTTTTTGGGACCAAGAACGAGCGTGTGATCAAGGCGCTGATGCCCAAGGTCCAGGCAATCAATGCGCTGGAGCCGCAGATCCAGAAGCTCACTGACACCGAACTCCGGGCTAAAACAGATGAATTTCGGCAGCGCATTCAGGAGCGGCTGAGCCAGGTCACGCGGGCTCCTCAAGCCGCAGCTCCCGAAGCCGGGTCCGAGGATGAACCCGATGTTGACGAGCAGAAGCAGTTCGAAAAGCGGGAGTACGAAGCGATCCAGGAGGTCCTCGACGAGATTCTGGTAGAGACTTTTGCGGTGGTCCGCGAGGCCGGACGTCGGGTGCTCAACATGCGGCACTTCGACGTGCAGTTGATCGGTGGCATGGTGCTGCACCAGGGCACGATCTCGGAAATGAAGACCGGCGAAGGTAAGACGCTGGTCGCGACTCTTCCCGTATATCTCAACGCGCTCAGCGGGCGCGGCGTACACGTGGTCACAGTCAACGACTACCTCGCCAAACGCGACTCGGAATGGATGGGGCGGCTGTACCGGTTCCTGGGCCTGACGGTCGGTGTGATCGTGCATGACCTGGACGACGAAGAGCGTCGCGCCGCATACGCATCCGACGTGACCTACGGCACCAACAACGAGTTTGGATTCGACTACCTGCGCGACAACATGAAGTTCGACATCAAGGATTGTGTGCAGCGCGGGCACAATTACGCGATCGTCGACGAAGTCGATTCCATCCTGATCGACGAAGCCCGCACGCCGCTGATCATTTCCGGCGCCAGCGAGGAGTCGACCGACAAGTATTACAAGGTCAACCGCATCATCCCCAAGCTGGAAAAGGGCGAAGAACTCGACGTCGCGCCCGGCGAGCCCGCACAACTTACCGGCGACTTTGTGGTCGACGAAAAGCACCGCAACATCACGGTGACTGACGAAGGCTGGGTGAAGGTCGAAGGCCTGCTCGGCATCGGGAATATTGCTGACCCGGAGAACTGGGATCTCAAACACCACGTCGAGACGGCGATCAAGGCGCACGCGCTGTACCGCAAAGATGTGGAATACGTCATCAAAGACGGCGAAGTGATCATCGTCGACGAATTTACGGGGCGCATGATGCCGGGGCGGCGCTGGTCAGACGGTCTGCACCAGTCGATCGAAGCCAAGGAAGGCGTGAAGATCGAGCGCGAGAACCAAACGCTCGCGACCATCACGTTCCAGAATTATTTCCGCATGTTTAAGAAGCTGGCGGGCATGACCGGTACGGCGGAAACGGAAGCCACCGAGTTCGACAAGATCTACAAGCTGGAAGTGGTCGTGATTCCGACGAACAAGCAGATGCTGCGCTTGGAGCATCCGGACGTCGTTTTCCGCACGGAAAAAGAGAAATATTTCGCGGCCGCGGATGAAATTGAGAAACTCCACGCCAAGGGCCAGCCAGTGCTGGTCGGCACGACGTCGATTGAAAAATCCGAGCGGCTCTCGGAGTTGCTGAAGAAGAAAGGCTTGAAGGACCATGTGGTGCTGAACGCCAAGTTTCACGAGCGTGAGGCCGAAATCGTTGCCCAAGCGGGACGAAAGGGCAGGGTCACGATCGCGACGAACATGGCGGGCCGCGGTACCGACATTCTCCTGGGCGGTAATCCGGAGTTCATGGCCAAGCAGGAGTTGGTGAAGAAAGGGATCGCGCAGCAGTTGCGCGTGGCCCAAGGCAAGATCGAAGGGCCGCAGGAAGATGGAGAGACTTCCATCTTCTACTACAACGGCAACGAATACACGGTCCCAACTGATAAGTGGGCCGAGGCCCTGACCCGCTACAAAGCGCAGACCGACATTGAGCACGACGAAGTGACCGCGGTCGGCGGGTTACACATTCTGGGCACCGAGCGGCATGAGTCGCGGCGCATCGATAACCAACTTCGCGGGCGCGCTGGGCGCCAGGGCGACCCGGGCTCTTCGCGTTTCTACCTGGCGCTCGAAGATGACTTGATGCGCATCTTCGCCAAGGAGTGGGTCTCGAACCTGCTGCAGCGCTTGGGAATGGAAGAGGGTGTGCCGATCGAGTCCAAGATGATTACACGCCGTATCGAGACGGCGCAGAAGGCTGTGGAAGGCCAGCACTTCGAATCGCGCAAACACCTGCTGGAGTATGACGACGTGATGAACAAGCAGCGCGAGGCTGTGTATGGCCTGCGTCGCCGCTTGCTCGAAGGCACCGATCAGAAGGATCTCATCCTCGAGGATTACGTCTCGGCGATTCTTGGCGAATTGCTGGAGCAGTACTGTCCGGCGAAGGCTCACGCCGCGGACTGGAACATCAAGGGACTCAAAGACGCAGTGTTTACACGCTTCGGCGTCGATTTCCCGGCCGAGGGCGTGAAGGCCGATACGCTGAACCGGCAGGAACTCGGGGACGCGATTTTCGAGAAACTGAAAGAGCGCTACGACGCGAAGGAAAAGCTCATTGGACCTGAGGCGATGCGCCACCACGAGCGCATGATCATGTTGAGCGTGATCGACCAGCAATGGAAAGATCACCTGCTCAGCATGGACCACCTGAAAGAAGGCATCGGGCTGCGCGGCTATGGGCAGCACGATCCGCTGGTGGAGTACAAGAAAGAATCGTTCGACATGTTCGAAGCGATGATGCAGCGCTTCCAGGAAGACACGGTGCGATATTTGTACCTGATGCAGATCCTGGAGCGTCCGCCAGACGCTAGTGCGGGTGGTCCGCCGCCGAGCGCGCCGGGCGGGCAAGGGTCGGAGCCGGGAGTTCCAGCGCAGCACGGCGGGGATGGCAACGGAAGGCGTCCTCCGCGGATGGTCTCGACCTCGGCCGATGAACTGGAGGAGGCGTTCATGCGCCGCAAGCGCCGTGAGCTCGAGCAGGCGCGGATGGCGGGCGCCGGTGACGCCCCAGCGGTGCAGCAGGTCGTTCGGGGACAGGAAAAAGTGGGGCGGAACGATCCTTGCCCCTGCGGGTCAGGAAAGAAGTACAAGAAGTGCCACGGCGCGTAATCAGCACAAAAATGGGTGCCCCATCCTTGTCGCGTTTTGTTGCGACAGGGTAGGGCTCTTGATTTTGGTAGGGGATTTGTGGAATCTCAAAGTCAGAATCCCCACCCTGTCCCTCCAAAAGGCGAGGGGACAAGGGTGGGGCACCCACTAGTATCTATTTCTTGATCGCACCGAACGTCATCTCCTCGGCTGAACTGCCGGTTTCCTGCTTCCAGTCGATGAACAGGGTTGCATAGTTCTTCGTGATGTAGTCCGCGGGCGTGACCTCCAGCTTTTTCGCGGTTGTGTCGATCCAGCGCGGCGGACCCTCGATCTCGCAGAAATTCCCGATGGGAGTCTCGTCGACGACGACTTGCCCCTTGCCATCGGTCCACTCTGCGCGTAGCTTCTCGTAACGAAATGTTGGTGCATACCCGAGCCCTCGCAGGATGGCGTCCATCTTCTTCCCATCCGCGACGCCAGTCTCCAACTCCACCCGGCTGCTGTGGCGGCCTTTGATGCCTCCGCTTTTGTGAGTCAGTGTCCACGCCAGACCGTACTTTCGCAGCCGAAGGAGTTGCCTTCGCGCCCGCAGGATTTCACCGGGCAGGTCGTACAGCGTGTTCATCTCGTTGGTCCGCGGCGTGACCAGCCGGAAGCCCGCGGCGCGCAGCTTGCGAGCCAGCGCCAGCAGATCCTCCACGCGAAATTTGATTTCGATTTCCCGCTGCATGAAGAGAGTGTATTACGGATGCGCCGCACCTGCTGCGGGAGTGGCATTGATCCGGAAGCGCGGGCCCGGTTCCTTGTCCCAGTTTATTTCTTCCAGAGGGCCGACCACGAACCACCAACTGAGTCCGCCAATCCAGGCGACGACAGCAGTGATAAAGAATGGCCCATAGAAGGAGCCGGTTCGATCCAGTAGGAATCCCGTGAGTGCGGGGGCGACGGCGCCCCCGAGATTGCCAACGAAATTTTGCACCCCGATCCACCGCCCGACCATTCGGGGTCCGGCCAGTATCTGCGAGATCGCCCAGCTGTTGCAGATGCTGATTCCCAAAAACGCCCCGGTTGAAACGAGCATGGCAGTGAAGAGGCGGCCGGACGCCAGCACTGTGATGGCGAGACAAATGCCGATGCCCAGGTGACCGAACAGCATCAAGCCTTTGCGCACCAAAGTGGGGGAGGCTCCAGCGTGGATCCAGCGGTCCGATAGTTTTCCAGTCACTGCCGAGGAAATCGCGGAAGTCAGGAAGAGCAGGCCGCCTGCGTTTGCCACGTCGTGCAGGGTAAGGTGGCGTCCCCGCTGCAGGTAGGAGGGCAGCCAGGTCACCAGAAAATACAGGAAGTAATTGATAGAAGCCTGCCCGATGCAGGTGCCCCACGAGGACCGTCGCCGTAGAATGTCGAGAAAGCCCACTGTTCGCGCTTGGGACCGGTAGGGCGCGTCCGTACGACGGGGCATCCACGCTGACCATAGCGGGAGCCAGAGCAAACCTGCCAAGCCGAGCACGAGAAAAAACGGCCGCCAGCCAAAACGTCCGACCGCTCGTCCTCCCACCCACATTCCGAGTGCAGGGCCAAGCGCCAAGCCCACCATGATCATGGCGTTGGCAAATCCGCGATGCCTCTCTTTGAAATGGCTGCCCAGGACTTTTCCGTACGACGGGAACGCGACCGATTCCCCGAGGCCCAGAATTACACGGATGATCAGCAGAGCGGCGAACCCGTGCAAAAGGCCGGTGACAGCCGTCGAAGCCGACCATAGGAGGAATCCGGCAGCAAAGACCCACTTCACGTCAAAGCGGTCCACCAGCCAGCCGGCTGGAATCTGCATCAATGCGTACGTCCAGAAGAACGCTGATAGCAGAGTGCCCAGTTGAAAATCTGAGATATGAATTTCGTGCTTGATCAACTCTGCAGCGATCGAGAGGTTGCTGCGGTCGATGTAGTTGATAAGGACCGACAGGCTGAGCAGGAAGAGGACGCCGTTCATCCGGGCGCTGCTGGGCGCTTCGTGAGTTGTGGTGGCCGTCATCGCGGAAAGCCCGACAATGCTACACCATTCCTGCAAGTTCGTCGGAACTTTCTAAATGCCTACCGACGTGAATTCGGGCCGCCGGTGATGCTATCATTTTCGGCGGCTACCAAGCCCAAACCAGGATCGAGCATGAAGAACTTATTTCAACCAGAAGCCGTCGACGAAGTCATCTCGCGCGTCGACACGCTGCAGCCTGCGACGCAACGGCTGTGGGGGAAAATGGACGTAGCGCAGATGATGGCGCATTGTTCCGCCGCGCTCGACATGGCCGCGGGGCCAGCTCAATCTGCCGCGCATGTTCATTGGAAGGTTGATCGGGCCGTTCATCAAGCCGATTTACTCCAACGATAAGCCGTTCTCGCAGAATAATCCCACCGACCCGCAGCTCGTTGTGTCCGATCAGCGCGATTTTCTGCGCGAACGGGAACAGCTCAAAGTCAAAGTTCGGCAGTTTCACGAGGGCGGGGAAGCGAAGTGCACCCGGCATCCTCATCCATTCTTTGGCTCCCTCACGCCGCAGGAGTGGGGTCGCGGCATGTACAAGCACCTCGATCATCACTTGCGGCAATTCGGTGCGTGACGGCGGCTTTGCATGAGCCGATTGCTAACGACGCGGAGGCGCCGACTTCCAATAGCCATTCAATAGTCCCCAATCGTAATGATTGGCTTTCCAACTGATGGCGGCGCCGTCACCCCAATAGATCGGTCCGTAGTCGTTGTTGCGAGGCTCCTGCTGAAGCCGGTTGGGCTTCAGCAGACTGCTCCGGCTGTTCAAGGAACGCACGCCTCCGCCCGAATGGCACCATAGGCAGCTTTGCATCTCGGGTAGCGTCTTGCCTGCGAAGGGTGGCCTGCCGGGAGCCCCTTCCAGGGGATCGTCCCCTTGAGTCTGAAAGGTCGACAACTCTTTTTCGTCTGGGGCTACCGCCCGCAAGCCGCCGTTCTTGCCCGAGAAAAGTAGCGGCCGGCTCAGTTTAAATTCAAAGAAATCCTGCCCGCTATTCTTGATGATCTCCGCCATATTGCCGTTGCCGAAGTTGCGTTCCTCCATGTTCGTGATCGAGTGATAGACGCGAATCTGCACGCTTTCTGTAATGGAGGAGGCTGCCAGGTCGCCCTGATTGTCGAACAGCGTCATGCGGCGAACCAGCGCAACCTGCGTTCCGGCTGGAAACGAAGGTAGAGCAGGATTTTCGAGCGCTTGATCGGCGGCGAAGGGTGGTCCCGGGATCCACGGCTGAGGGAAGTTCCACAGCGACTGGAAATAATCCATCGTGGCCTTGCGCCCTTCTGGCAGTTTCACGAACACGAAGAAGCCGGAACGTCCAGAGACATTCCAGATGTGCGTCTTTGCCACCCCGGAATCCGACTCCGGACTGGGTTGGATGCATACCCACGGTCCGAGCGGGTCAAACAAGTTTGGAGGCAAAAAGGGCCGCTGCCGATTTGCCGGGTCATATTCCTTGGCAAATGCGCCCGATGCGGTCGCCTGGGAATAGTTGTCAGGCAGAGACTTGAGTTCTTCTGGCGTGAGCTTCAGACGCCGGAGCACTTCCGCAAGCCGAGCCTGCAATTCCTCCTTCTCCTTGGTGTACGGAGGTCGATCCCTTGCCGGGAATCGTTGGACTGACCAGTCGAACACCGCCCACAGATCGCGCTGCAGCATGGCGCGCTTAATGGGATCGTGAATTAGATTCTCGGCGTGCGTTCGCAGAAACTCGTCGAGAACTCGCAATGCGCGCTCGTGCGATGGCTCTGCCAGTAAGTGCTCGGTTTCAGTCCAAAGAAGAGGGTCCAGAGAGTCCGCGCCGAACTGTACGCCGTGGCTGTCCTCGCGAATGAACAAGACCGCGTAAAGCCGGTTCCAAAGATGCGAAGGGTTCGGATCGTAGATGGTGGTAGAGGTTTCAGGATGGCTTGGCGACGCTGCGAGTTTCCAGACAGTCACCGGGATAACGAGAAGCAGGACAGCAGCGGCGACGAGGCGCATGGGCATCTCCCGGCACGTGGGATGCGTACTTTTTGTTTCAATCCCTGGCCGGCCAAAAGTTGCATGCCAGGCAGACTTGATTGTCTACGAGGCCACAGCCAACGTTAACTGAACGTAGGCAGCTTCACCAGATCGTCCTTGGGGATCGACTCCAAATGGCCCCCGGCTTTGCGCCAGGCGGCCAATCCGCCGACGATGACGAACGTATTGAATCCTCTTTCCTGCAGTAGATGCGCCACCCGGGCGCTAGTCGCTTCGCGTGCTCAAGTACAGTAGAGATAAATGTCCTTGTCTTTGGGGAGTCTCTTGATCTCCTCGTCGAGATTGTTGGGCTCGATGCGGATGGAGCCGGCGATGCGTTCGGCGCCGATGTCATAGTAGCCGTGGCTGCGCACGTCGACAATCAGCACGCGGTCCTTCTCGCTCGAAGCCAGTCGCGCAGCCAGTTCCTGCGCCTGCACGCGTGGCATGACGCGGTATTTCTTATGCCGCAGGAATTGCGTGACGCGGTAACCGGTATAGACGACGAGAGCGACGGTGACGATCACTTCCATGGCGCGCCCAGCAGCGTGGAAGCCGTTCAAGGTGGCTGCAAGGAAATCGCGCGAGAGGTATCCCACCAGCAAGTAGGTGCCGGAATACAGCATCGCTCCGGCCAAATCCAGGCGCAGGAATTGGCCGAAGCGCATCTTCATGCTGCCCGCGAGGGGCGCCGCCATGGTGTTGATCCCGGGGATGAACTTGGCGATCACCAGCGTCAATTTGCCGCGCTTGTAGAACGATTCCGCAGAACGCAGGATGCAGGTTTCCGGATTCATCGAAAGGCGGCATAGGATGCCTAGGAGAGCCCAGCCGGTGTAGCGACCGAGCCAGAACTGCGCCGTGTCGCCGATCATGAGGGCAACCATCGCGGCGAGAAGTACGCCTGCACCCGAGAGCGTGTGGGACGCGACCGCGGCGCCCGCTGCCACCAATGCGATCGCGGCCGGAAAGGGAAGGCCAATCGCCTCGGCAAACAGCAAGAGGAACGTCAGGGCATAGCCGTGGCGCGCCATCATGGAGAGCAGATCATGCATAGGCAGTTTTCGGTCAACGGGCCTTGCAGAACACTGATTTGCAAAACACGGGTTGCAAAACTCTGATTAGCACGGGTTTGATTCGCCAGCCCCGTGAAAGGGTTCAGTATAGATGTCAAGAGTTTTCTTTTTCTCATCATTCTTGAGGTTCCAGCGCATTCAGCCCCGAGAGCCCTGATTTCATTCGGTGCGTTGGCTCAATGTGAAAACGAGCGTCATCTATGAGCGCACTGGTGAATCCAAGAATCTCGATGTCGTCGCTTTTCGACCAGCGGAGAACGTCTCTGAGTTACACCGTATCCGTTTTTGGGGTCCATTCGGCGTTCTCGGGCGCTATCCACAGCTTGTTGATTATCTCTTGCAGCGTCTCACTCATGTCTGCCCTGCAAAGAAGACATTGGCTCGTGCGTATGCCGATATTACAACCAAAGCTCCACAACTGACGAAATCAGGAGATTTTCGCTGACTGACTCCTCGCCGCCTAGAACCAATCGCTCCGGTAGGCCACCCACCATGCGGCAAAAAGGATAGGGATGGTTGCGGCGCAAGCCCACCAGAAAGGAAGGACGAAATCGGCCACCAGCCCGAGCAGCATAAAGACCATCCAGAATATCTTTTTCTGCATCGGAGCAATTTTAATCGACGGGTACACCAGAACTCATCCGCCGTCTGGACAAAAAGCCGGACGTGGCTTCTGATGCCGTATCCTTATTCTTTGCGACGGGCCGCACGAACGCACTCGTGCTTCCAGAAGGCTGTCGCTGCCCGTTGTCCCAACGGCGTCTCTCTTTCAATCAAAGTTCTGAGCCAGACTCCGAGTTTGAGAATCCACAGAAACTCTTCGGGTCCATAGAACCAACGATAGCCGTTACAGGAGGAATGAGCCGGAAGACAATTATCTATAGAACGTGAGCCACCGAGAGAATGAGGGGATAGATGGTCTGCCTCCTACCCGTTGCCCTCTATGGAGCCACCACAGATGTGACATCTACCGCCAGTCTTGGCAAGAATCTTGACGCGTTCGCCTCTGGAAAGCGGCTCTCTGACCAAATGATCGCGCAATTCGAGCTTGCGCTCGCGCCGTGCCTGACGAAGCGAACGAAGATGCTCGACAAACTCTGGAACAGATTGAAAGGTATCGGTTGCGCTCATGTTGACGGACTCCTATTTAGTGGGGGGGGGAAAAGCTCTTTCATCATTGTGCTTCTGATCGTCGGGCGTGTCTGGTACCAAATCACATGAGCGTTACGAGCGTAACGGGGCTGCTCCGCGACCACCCCATTCCCCAGCGGTTACGGAAGGCAGCGAACCGACGACCGTGGGATGCTGCCGTGCCGCCTTTGCCTTCGTCAGTAGGACGCAGAACCCGCCGTCGTCGCTGTGGATGCGCTGGACGAGCCGGAGATTTGCTTGGTTGGCGGGCGTGCGCTCCGGGAGTGGAGGAGCCAGAGTTGCAGGCAACATGCGCAGCGTTCATACTCCGACCATGACACTCAAGAATGCGGCGTTGCTAGCTTTGATCGGAACGACACTGATGACGGCTCTCCTCGTGTGGAATTTTGTCTTCACCTTCCTCAATGTCCTGCGGGGCGTGGTTCCAGCGGTCATGTTCTTCCAGTCGTTTATCTATGCGTTTGGTTCCTTCAGCGTGATGGTGTTCTTTTACGTGTTCCACCGGGCGCAGTCGTGATTTGAGAGAGGACGGCTTGGGGTGCGTGACCATCGGGGGGATCGATTTTGCAGAGATTTGGCTGGCCCGGAGCGCGCGGGGGCGAGCCGGGCATCTCAGAGGTGCTGGCGGGCTTTGGGGCCACATTGGCGGTGTATTGTGCACTGGATATCCACCATCCGTGGCGTTGTCTGCAAAATCGTGGAGCACCTTCTCTGTCCACTCACCGCCAGTGGAAGGAGAGAGTTCGAAAGCGACTCCGTATCCGTAAGCGCCGCCATTCTGAGTAGTGCCGTAGAGATTACCTTTGCCGTCGAAAACCAGACTGCCATACTGTGGCGCACCCCCATCCTCCTGTCGCGGTACTGACGTTATGCCCTGTCTGTGGAGCAATTTTGATCAGACTCCGGTTGTGCGATTCGACTACGCTGTAGGTCTCCGGACGAATGGGGTAGGGGCTGTTGCAGCCCTGTCCACCACGATTCGCAAGCACGAAGGAGATGGTTATGGGAAAAGTGATTGAGTTTTACGTACCTACGATCTTCCGCAGACCTTTAAAAGGCGCATTGCACGAGCAATGTGCAAAGGGCATCGAATTTTGCACGCAGACAAGGAAATCCGCATAAACCATGAAGCCCTTGGTGCTCAAGTCGCATCGAAAGCATCTTCACCACTGGTACAAGAGCTTGGCGGGCGGTTTTCGCTGTGTGTGCGAAGTGTGGCGCTGTGAGTTTGCCGAGGGAGGCAAAGATTGCGACAGTGCTGCCGAGCAAGGTCGCAGATATTGCCTCGCTCATCTCGCATTCAAGCCTCAGTGATTCCTTGGCAAAGAGAGAAACCCGCCATCGAAGCGGCGGGACTCTCTTATCGTGCTGTGCTTTACGCCGCCTTCTTCGCTGCCCTTACCCGCGCCCAGCGCGCCCGCTGTGCCGCCGCGATCCTCATCCTTCCTGCTGCCGAGATCGTTCGCTTCACAATCGTTATGCCTGTCGTTTTCGCTGACCCCGCTCCGGGCTTCGCCCCCTTCCCAACGTTTGCCCATCGTTTTTTTGAGCGAGGCTGATTTTTTTCCGAGCCGAGGCTGACAGAGTTCGCTACCCATTCGAGCGCGAGCTTCCCAAAGCCGCTAGTGCCGCAGTAAACCGTTGGACTTCCTGCTGTGCTCTTTTCAATTCTTTCTTCAACTGCCCTGCTACTCCAGATAGATTTCCCATTGGTTCCCCTCTACAAGAAATTGTAATTGATGAGCTCTGGTTCCTCAGGAGGCTCGTCCCGTTGTGGTTCAGGGGGCGTTGCGGATCATGCAGACAATGGATAGAGTGTTTGAGAAATAGTTGACGAAGACAGCATTCGGTGTGCGCCTTGACTAAGGCTCCTCGGACACTTCAATCCCATTGTCTTCCAAGTCCCGCATTTCAAAGAAGTGTGTTCCTTGCCGATCCATCTTAATCTCGCCGACAATCACGCCCCGAGAACTTAGTGCATCTCTGGCTTTACTAGCCTTAGAAGCGTACAACATCTGCGTCCTCCCATCGGTTGGCACGCGAGGACCGAGGGTGATACTGGTCTGATCGCTCTTAGAGAATCCCAGCGTGACACAGCCTTCCGCATCATCCATTTTCAATGGAACCTTCTGAAGTCCCAGCTTTTCGCTATACCACGCGGTCGCAGCCGCGAGGTCGAGCACTCCAATGTAAAAGGAATCAGCGATGGTTAGGACGGACACGGTACCGGTGCCCTCCTCACGTCTGGCGCGTGACTAGCGGGGTTGGCGTTTTGCGCGAGTGAACTTGAAGGTCGGGCTGGGTGCAGCCGATGGCTTCAATTCTGTCGATTTAAGAATCGTTCTCCTGCCATGATTCAGAAAATCGATGTCGAGCTTGTCCTCTCGAATCTCGCTGACTTGCCCAATACCGAATGTTGCGTGTTCAATCCAATTTGCGGGTCTCCATTTCATCAAGGTGCCTTTCCCCCACCGCATTAAAGTCCTTCAACAGATTGGACGCCCCGAACATTCCGACCAACGTAATGATATCGGGAACCCGATTCCGCCGTTTCTGTTGTCGAACTGGCTTTCGTTCTCGATGATATGTCGCAAGGAAACTGCGGGCTGGTCAGAATTGCACACCCTTCAAGCTGGAGAGGTTGAGGAGACTACGTTGACTCTCAGGCAGACTTCTTTGTCGGTGGGGTTAACTCAATCAGGTTCCCGTGAACCTCCGGATGACCCTCCCATTCCCAACCGCATTGGCAGCGGATGGAATCCCACAATCGCGCTTTCCTCAGGAGAGCCCTACATAAGGCACATGATCTCATCCACATGATTCTCACCGAACTTCATTGCGCCGATTGGAGCGAAAGCGTTTTCGTTCTCAGTGTGCATCGGACGGACAGAGTGGGGAATGGCCCCAAGGTGTGCGGGCACAGAAGTAATTGCCGCCACCGGGGGAGTTGGCACAAAACAAAACGCCCCGGACTCGGTTAGGGTCGCAAGGCGCTCAGTCGATCAGCCCTCCCCCAAGTGCTGCTCAACCACAGAATAGAGCCCCAACTGTTCCGAGTGAATGGCACCGAGGTGCCCGACGACATCACCTTAAGGCCATACAGCTACAGCCTCCGCGTCTAAACTTGCATCCGCTGGCGGCGGGGCACTTCAGAGAGCGGTGACAACGTTTAAGGTTCACTGGTCCACGTCTTCGCCGCCAGTCCAACCGTCCGGGAGAGTTCTGGGCCAAGCACCTTGATTCCCTTATTAGTGGAGGATAAGACTTTGTCCGACGAGCGCTCGAGTGCGAGAGGAGAAAGAGAAATTAGCTAAGCAGCGGAGAACGATGGACTTGGAACCTTACGGACAGTGCAGCCCACTGACAGGGAGCATTTGCTCCGACGGTTGCAAGTGGCTACACGTCCTAAGAACGGCGGATCCGCTTGATGTGCGCCACTGCGCTCAATGGTCACATCAATCTCACTTCGTCTTAGGGTTATCGTCGCCGTAGCCAGCGCGTACTTCGTTCTTGTCAACTGACCGCACTTCATCGCTGTCGATGTCCACGTTCACATCTTCGTGACTCACCACTCTGGAGCCATGCGGAACCACGACCGCCCCATCTTTCGGCACGGTCATCCCCACGTTCGCCAGTCCCGCCAGACTCGTGGCCAGCGCGTGTAGTTCTCTAATGGTTTCCTTTGTCTTCCCCAGCGCCTTGCCGTAGTCCTCCATTTCCAAGTAGCCACTTATGAGTTGCAGATGGCTCGTCATTCTGTGAACCGATTCCTTCACAGCTTTCAGCATGTCATTTCCTCCTCTCCGTTCCACGGAGAATCATAAACCGAGGCCATCTCTCTTCGCGTCGTCGCCCGCAGAAAAGGCGACATCATTCAACGGGCGTGGGGAGCCGCACGAATGCGATTCAAACCGTTTCGCAATCGTTTCGTAATGAGCCCCAGCGGGAAACTCGACGCTTAGAAGGCAATCGAGGCAAGCCACAAAACGACCTGCGGCGCACATACGGATACCGATACGAAAAGAAGACAGGGCACCACTGCTGGCTGGCATTGCATATTTCAACTCTCTTGTGTGCAAGACTAGCATACGCTTCTATTTTCGTCACGTTGTCAACTATTCGTGAGTCCAGCGACAAGGTATATCGACACAACAGCGAAATGAAACACTTTGAGCGTCCCGAATGGCGGGAGCCTTAGCCCCTAACCCATCACCGCATCATACAAGTATCTAACCTCCAGTTTCCCCAGTAACAATCGCTGCGACTGTTCCCTTTTGAACATCTCTCCCCAACTAACCCGAGTCATACTGCTCAGTGTTCATGATGGGAGTAAGTGTCTCTAGGACCCAAACCACAACCTCAGCTTCGCACCGTGTGCTGCTTGTGGATGATGACGACGCCGTTCGCACGATGATGAGTTTGACGCTTGAACACAAGGGCTTCGAGGTGGTTTCTGCCGCGAACGTGACGGAGGCTCTGAAACTGATCACGACCGAGAGCTTCGATGTCCTGATCACTGATCTCCACATGCCCAACCCCAGCGACGGCTTTGCAGTGATTACTGCGATGCGCCACATCCAACCGAAGGCACTTACGCTGCTGGTGAGCGGCTACACCGACGTGAAGAGCGCCATGGACGCCATCTTTCTGGAAGCGGATGAAATCATTGTGAAGCCATTCGAGACCAAGACCCTCGCTAATCTCGTCCACGATAAGCTGCTCACTCGCGCACCTACGGTCCCGACGCCAAAGGAAAGAGTGGCTGCGATATTGCAGCGTTGCAGTGCCCTTATCGTCGAGGACTGGTTGGCGAAGGTCAAAAAGAGCAATGAACTCAGCTTCGCGACCTTGCAGAAGAATCTGGGTGCTCTGGATTTCAGCCTGCTGTTGCCGGACGTTATGACGATAGCGGATGAAGTGGACTCGCAGTTGACGCAGGCGATGGAGAGCTACATGAGCGTTGTGCTGAAGCCAGCGGCAGCGCACAGGCTCGGGCTACATTCTGAAAAGCGGCCACAGCGCAGGGAGGCAGCAGCCTAGATTTCTTTGCTGCTGCCCCGCTTTTGTAGCAATCTGTTCTATCTTATTCAGCGGTAGGGAGCAATCGCGGTTTCAGATGGAGATTGTCACAGAGATTTGCACTGTTCGGTGCAAAAGAGTAAACGTTCGCCTCATCATCGTTGTCTTCTTCCTCAGCGTCCTAAGTTTATTTCACTACCTGTCCAAAGTAGAACAGACAAAGACCGGGCAGCGATGTAACTTATGCCCATCTTAGTCGGTGAGGCTGGCGCGATATGCGCCGTCACCGGGTGAAAGGAATATCCCTGTCGTTTTCTTGGTGACGTTGTGGCGATTCACCGTAACCAACCCCACTGCGCAACCGTTCCCCTATAGCGGATTTATCGGTGCTGAGGCTGTCCTTGCTTCGGTCGCGCTGGACGTTTCCAGACGAGCCATCTGAAGATATGAATCATTTACGGGTTAGTGCCTGCGATCCAGAGTCGGACAGGCACGACCGCTTTCGTTCTCTTCGAATGCCGTTTTGTTGCACCAGATCGAGGCAGTTCCATGCTCACTCCGAGTAGCCTTCGTCCCCATCCTCATCTTCCACGCCGCCGTCGTGTTCCTCGTCGTCCTCTTCTTCTTCGTCTTCGGGCTCTTCCCTCAGGAGAATAGTGACGGCAATCGACGGACCAAAGCGATCAGAGTCTAGGCATTCTGGATTCATTCGGTGCATGCCCAATGGTACGCCGTAACCGTGACCACCGGGACGAAGGACTGCCGCAGGCAGTGACGCTGGAGCCAGCGGTACAATCCGAACTGAATCAAAATCAAAGGAGAACCGCAAATGCCGCAAAAGGTTATTGATATAGTTGGAACCTCCAAAGAGAACTTTGCAAAAGCAGCGGAAAACGCTGTGGCAGAAGCCGCAAAGACCGTTCGGGGCATGAAGTGGGCGCGGGTGGCAGAACTAGAAATGGAATTGGACGGCAAGAAGATAGTCGAATACCGGACCACAACGAAAATTTATTTCGACATTGAAAAGTAGGGATTGTTCGGATGTGAAATTTGCAAACGAAAGCGCCCCGAACTCAATCGAGTCACGGGACGCTCCTTCGTTCGATCAGCCCTCCCCCGAAAGCTGCTCACAACGACCTTACGTTGTGCTCTGCGTTAGCGCAACAACCCGTCGTAATCCGATTTGTTACCCAAAGGTCACTTATCTAGCTGCAAATCACGCTCACTCCGAACAGCCTTCGCCCCCATCGTCATCCTCCTCGCCGCCGTCTTCTTCCTCGTCCTCTTCCTCATTGGTCTGGCTCTTCCCTAACAGGCTGCGGAAAAAGTCGGTTCGGGTCGAAATTGGGGGTATTTTTGGTGACACAAAACCATCACCCGCGACCTTTCTTGCGCTCCTGGGGCAATTGTGCGCGATTTGTTTTTCGCGCTTTCTTGCCCAAACGACTTTTTCCGCAACCTGCTAAGGAGGACATCGGCGGCGGCTGTGACTATGACCTTCCCGTGCCGAATCCGTCGTGACGGTCCACTCTGTTGTACCAGTCGCCGTTTGTGCTCGTTATCCTCCAAAAGTACACGACGGAACCCGGTCTTCTGCCTTGTCTCTTCCTCCTCGCCGTATCGAAGCAACAAGTTGCGCAGTTTGGGCAGAGGGGCCACCCACATGCAGCAACCGGGTGGAGTGAGCGACCTTGCTTCCTCTTTCCGGTTCCCTGAACCAGGATCCAGCAGTTTGATGACGCTTGGCAGAATGATCGATAGAACGCTCCGGTTCGGACATGATGAGCCCAGGTTCATGTCAACAATCCAAACGGACATCACCATTACAAATACTTTAAGGAGGCACACTTCTTGATGAAGATCAAATACTTGCATTGCCTGACCGTTCTTTCAACGTTGGCTCTACTATTTCCACTCGCCGCGTTGGCACGGGGCAACTCACACTCGGTCGATATTTCTAGCGTCGTACAGATTGGAACTACGCAGTTGCAGCCCGGCAACTACAAGGTGGAGTGGCAAGGATCAGGTCCTGTGGTACAGGTTAGTTTCCAACGGAACGGAAAGACTCTAGTCACGGTACCAGCAACCTTGAAGACGGCTGACAATCAAGTAACGCAAGATGCCGTCATGATTGGCCAAGAAAGCGCGGATATTTCAACACTCAAAGAGATTGATTTCGGTCGGCAAAAAGAATCGTTGGTATTTGACCAGAACTCAGGCATGTAGTTGCGTAGAACTGCGTACATTTCGCCACGAGAAGGTGGCTGCCCCCGCCTTCTCGGACGACTAAACCCTCTTAAGCAACGGATCGGGCATCACCTAGGATTCGTGCTGACAGCAGTCCGAGAACAACACGGAAGCGCAACGATCACATTAAAGGAGTAAGCCGAATGAAACAGACAAGCCCAGCATCTAAGCCAAGTCAAACTCCAACAAAAGTTACGCAATCAACGCCCGACCTTCAAGAGCAAATTCGTCTTCGCGCCTACCGACTGTACGAGCAACATGGGAAGAAAGGGTACGAACTAGACAATTGGCTGCAAGCGGAGGCGGAAGTAACTGTAGCCGCATAGGATTTTTGTAGTGAAGGAACGAAAGCGCCCCGGACTCGGTTGAGTCGTGGGGCGCTCCTTTGAACGGTCCTCCCGCATAGCGGCACATCCGTCGTCCGCAGCCATTAGATTGCAGACCGATGATTCATGAAATGGGAGATGAGGTGGTACGAGCTTTTATCAACGCTGAAACCTAATGTTACCTATGTGTTTATACAATCGAGCCGGAAGCTGTCCAGATAGGGGATTGTGAGGCTATGGATCATCTAGGGGTTCTTAGGGACAAGATTGGGCGTCTCCGGGTGGAGATCGCTGGTATTCAAGAGTTGAATCGGCAGTTTCGGCGTGACGGCGGGAATGGAACAGGTGTTCAGGTCGCTCACGGACAGAGGAGTGACCGGCTGCAAGGAATTCAGCATGAGCTTGTGCAACTCGCAGACCTTGGCCGCAGAGTTGTTTCCACAGAAGAACTGAAAGAACAGCCCCGCTTTCAACTGCATCCCGCCAAACAGAAGCGAGCAGCGTAGCCTTGAGCATTTCCTGCATAACCGGAACTGCTTCGGTAGCATCGGCGCTTTGAGGGGGACAAACAAATGACATAGACAGGTGGCTGCAGATCGCTTTGGATGTGCTTCTGCCCCTCTGGATTCTGTTGCCGGATCGTCATGCGTCCGGCAATGCTCAATGGTTCGGGACACAGTTAGGTTGCTCACGACTTACATGCAATACCGGGCGGAACCACGTGGAAAGCCTCGCCGCCGATGACCATGACATTCTCACTCCGGCGAGTCTCGAAGCCACCCCCCAATGATGGGCACCGCTTGGCGAACTTCTACAACTCTTCGTTCAGATTTCTCGGAGCAGCTTCATTCCCGCTGAAATTTCGTTTAAAGTAGCAGCGCAAGTGAAGTCCACACTCTGGACCGCCCTCTTTTTTCTCGCTGCGAACATCGGAAATGCTGAGACGACCACTATGCCCTTAACCTTTGACATCAAAGCGGCTGAATGGTTCGCCAATCTTGCACTCGCTTGCGGTGCACAAGGAATACCCGAATCACATCAGTCACACGTTGAACAGCGATGCGGATGTGCAGCCTCCGCGAAAACTGACTCCCGCTTTCTACGGGTGTTACGACTGGCATTCCTCGGTGCACGGACATTGGCTCCTCATTCGCTTGGTCAGGACGTTTCCGGACGCGCCGTTTGTTCAGGCGTCTCTCGCGAAGCCCTGCGACAGAGCCTCACGGCGGACAACATCGCGCAGGAAGCTGCATATCTCCGAGGAGAGGGACGCGCCAGTTTTGAGCGTCCGTATGGGTTGGCATGGCTTCTTCAACTGGTTGCGGAATTGCGTGAGTGGGACGATCCGCAAGCTAAAGAGATGGCTGCTAATCTGCGTCCGCTTGAGGAAGTTGTGCTGGACAGGCTGAACAACTGGCTGCCGAAGCTCTCCAACCCCGTGCGGATCGGCGAACATGACCAGACCGCTTTCGCGCTCGGTCTGATGCTCGATTATGCACACGGCAATCGCGATCAGAAATTCGCTGAATTAGTCGTGTCCAAAGCCAAGCAGTTCTATCTCAGTGACAAGAACTGCCCGCTGGAGTATGAGCCCTCCGGTGAGGATTTCCTGTCGCCATGCATCGGTGAAGCAGACCTGATGCGTCGTGTGCTGCTGAGCCAAGAGTTTGCACGCTGGCTCCGAACCTTTCTCCCTCAGATTTCCGCAGCCCGAACAGGTGCGTGGTTACAGCCAGTGGTGTCGCCCGATCCCAGCGATCCCAAGCTGGCGCATCTAGATGGACTCAATCTCAGCCGAGCCTGGATGCTAGAAGGCATCGCAGCGTCTTTGCCCAAAGACGACAAGCGCCTACCGACGATCATGGCGGCGGCTGAGGAGCACAAGAGTGCGGGACTGGCGGCGGTGACTGGGACGCATTACGAGGGCGGTCACTGGCTGGGGAGCTTTGCGGTTTATCTCGCCACGAGACGAGGGATTTCACGCTAATTACCGCTTCAGGTTGACCGCTCCGCGCTTTCTGCTAGATCATTGTGACGCATGGACGTTGAACGCATCATTGACGACATCGAGCAGCTACAGGAAATGTTCGAAGCGCCGGATATTAGGCCACTCAGCGCAAGCGACATCTCTGCGGCGAACCGAAGGCACGACGAGGCGTTGGCCCACAGCCCGTGGTTCCGGCTATGGCAGAGCTACGGCGTCTGTTGTCGGCCTGAGGCTCCGGTGCTTCAACGGCCGGAAGGCTAATTACTTGGGGGCGTCCGCGTATTGAACTGCTCAACCCTGATGCGTGACAGAAGAAGAAACATCCGGCTCGCTGAACGGCTGGCAGCAGATTGCTGACTTTTTCTTGGATCAGCCCATTTCAGTAGCTCATCGCTGGTCGCCCCGAGCCCTACTGGTCCGGACATTCCTTATCGCAATCGCCCACGGTCTTATAATTTTAGAGGGCATTCGCTACTTCTCTGGAAGCTTGTCTTCGAGTTCACTGGCGAGCTTGTGCACGTCTGTTGTTTTACTGAATGACTGAACCTCTTGCTTGGAGGAATCGACGTTCATTCCTACGTGCTGGCACAGTTTTTGCAACATCTGAAGGATGGTGGTCAGTTCTTGTTCAGAAAGCATGCCAACTTGAAGATCGATGTGCGAGCGGCGTTCGGCTTGACGCGTCAATCGACTTTGACTGATCAAAACAAACACTGTTAGGAACACACTTTCGGAAGAGACGACAAGCGCGAGAACGCCGAAAGGAAAGGGATCAAATGCCCTGAGTCCGGGGATTGCGTGGAGATTTAGCAGGCACCAGACAAGGATCAAAATCAATTGCGCGAGCAGGAACCCGATGTTGGCGACAACTTTCATAATTAGGTCGCTAGCTCGCTCAGTAGGAGTCCGGCGATTAAGAGCGTCATGCTCCAGCTTGGCGATTGCTTCAATGTTGTATTGCGTAGGATTAGCGGCAACTTGGTGTGGCAATTGATTTTCCATCGGTTAGCTCCTAAGAGACACCTCGATTCTAAGGCCTACCTGCTGCTCGCCGCGTTTGCGATCATGCCGCTTCTGGTGGATAGTAGATGACGCTGCCTAAGCAAGGAATTGCGACGCGCCAGATTGCTGAATTCGTCGCCGTGCTCGCGTGCTCCCTGTTCACCGGAGCGGCCGTCTACATCACGTTCGTCGAACATCCGGCGAGAATGCAGTGCGGGGTGGAAATAGCTGCTACTGAATTCGCGCCCAGCTATCGTCGCGCCACAGTCATGCAGGCGACTTGCGCTGCCGCGGGTCTGCTGGCGTCCTTCGCAGCGTGGCTCGCCGGGGCGAGTTTTTGGTGGCTGATTGCCGGAGTCCTATTGGGATCACTCATGCCATTCACGGTGGTCGCGATCCTGCCCATCAACAAGCGATTGCTCAGCCCGGCACTGGATCAGCGGTCAGCCGAAGCAGAGCGCCTGCTCGCACGCTGGGGTAGGCTTCACGCGGTACGAAGCATCCTCAGCGGCATGGCGCTGCTGCTATTTCTGTATTTGACGATCTTCAGAGAACCCCTTTGAGCCGCGTTACTCCGCATACCAATCCGAATGCAGCGACCACCGGATACAGGATAGGCATTGGGTCTCAGTCCATTGGTGCAGGCACGAGGGGCACGCTCCACCAGTGTCGAATGTGTTCTACTCATGTCCGCAGGAGCAAGACCAAAGATCGTGCTTTGGGCGGGTCGAGATACACCACATCGCCTGAGTCGCAGCCCTTAAGCAACTTCGCGGTAGTCCAGCCATGTGATCCGGGGGTGCGTCCTCATCATGATCTCGCTCGCGAGCCGGAGATGGCGCTCGTAGGTGGCCCGGCTGACGCCGCCTCCTACTTCGCCCCGGATCCCGGCTTTGCCATAACGGTTTCCGGAGCGAACCAGAAATGATTCCAGCAGGACAGCGCAGCTGGCAGGTGTTTCAATTGCCCATTTGCGCAGGTCGGGACGCTGCTCCCACACCCGCTTCAAAAGCTGCTTACGCACGGGGTTGTAACGGGCGTGGCGTTCAAGGAACACCTGAGTGGCTGGGCGTTTGAGAGGTTTGTGTACGCGCTGTGTACATGGGTGTTTATTCCCCCGTAAACACCCACATCTAAAGGGTTCAGTATAAACAAAGCCGAGCGGGTCCGATGGACCGACGCCCGGCTTTTGCCGTACGAGGAGCGAGTCTCTCAGGAGGACTTTCCTCGTTCAGGGTGAGCAAGACAGCGGCTTGCACTCGAAGACTCTTCCGGCCCTGTCCGGGCCGGCGCGTCGAAAAACCTAGGCGCCTTTCGTCTAAAGCTTCGACTGAAGCCGCCGTCTCTCGTTGATGGTTCGTCCGCTACGGACAGGACCCTCAGCGACCTGCCTTTCTCAGGTGCCGGGGGGAGGCTGGAGGTCGCGATATCCGCGCCTCATCGCATGCCAGTGCGTCTCTTTAGCCTTCCGCTCTGGCGGACAGTCCCAGCAACTGGCCGCATCTTGCAGCCTCCCGGAAAAAAAATCTGTAACAGCGGTCACGGATGTTCGTGACTGCGGTCAAACCGGGTGCAACGAGTTTTCTGTGTTTCCGCGCACAGGCCGGGTGAGGATGAATTCGAAGCGCTGCCAGTGGTTGGAGGGAGGTCTACTTCTCTCTTGCGACGACAAATTCCGGTGCCCAGAGCAGTGCACGCTTGATCTCCGTGTCAGGGAAGGAGCGGATGGCTTCTTGCGCCGATTCCGCGTACTGCGCCGCACGAGCCGTGGCGGCTTCCAGCGATCCGTAGCGCCGCAGGATTTCGAGAATCTCGGCATGCGTCACGCCGTTGAAAGCTCCATGGAGCAACACCGTCTCGATTTTGGAGCGCTCCTCTGGTGTGCAGCGCTCGAGGGCGTGAATCACCGCCATCGTGGCCTTGCCCTCGCGCAGATCGCTGGCCACGGGCTTGCCCAACACGTCTTCCGACGCGGTCAGGTCGAGGACGTCATCGACAATCTGGAACGCCATGCCGAGGTCATGTCCGTACTGGCCGAGAGCGGCTTCCTGTTCGGGGGTGGCGCCGGCGAGAATCGCTCCCAGCCGCATGCAGACTGAGAACAGGCACGCGGTCTTGCGGAAGATGAGGTCGAAGTGCTCGTCCAGGGTAATCAGCTTGCCCAGCTTTTCCATCTGCAGCAGTTCGCCTTCGACCATCTGCTGCGTGAGTTCGATGAGAGTGTCGAGGATGCGGAAATTGCGCTCCTGGACTGCGATCTTGAAGGCTTGCATGTAGAGCCAGTCGCCGGCGAGCACGCACTTTGAATTGCCCCACTGCGTGTTGGCAGCGGGACGGCCGCGCCGCGTCTTGGCTTCGTCGATGATGTCGTCGTGCACCAGGGTTGCGGTGTGGATGATCTCGACGACGGCACCCAGGCGGACCGCGCCTTGACCCTGGTAGTCGAGCAGTTTTGCAGAAAGCAACAAGAGTGCTGGGCGGATTCGCTTGCCGCCGCCTGCGCGCAGGTACTCTCCAATTTCGGTGATGGCTTGCACGCGCGAGACCGTATCGCGGCCGAACTCGTCCTCCAGCGCGGCGAGGTCGTCCCGCAGCAGATCGAATACTTCTTTCCCGTTAATGGCGGCCGGTGCGCTCACGTGGAATTCAGTTCGTTCGGTAGTTCGTAAATTGCAAGTCGATGCCAAAGTCTTGCCCCTTCAGCAGGGCGATCGTCTCCTGCAAGGTGTCGCGGTCTTTGCTGCTGATGCGCACCAGGTCCCCTTGAATCGAGGCCTGCGCCTTTTTCTTCGAGTCCTTCACGAGTTTTACGATCTCGCGTGCCTTCTCAATGGCGATTCCTTGCTGCATGGTGACTTTCCGTTTGGCCGTTCCACCTGCTGCCGGTTCGACTGCGCCGTAGGTCAGTCCCTTGAGCGAAACCCCGCGCTTCACCAGCTTCTGTTGCAGAATGTCGTTCACGGCTTTCAGCTTGTATTCATCGGCCGAGTGCAGCACGATGGCATCTTTTTCCAGTTCGATATTCGACTTCGAATCCTTCAGGTCGAATCGCGTGTGAATCTCCTTCAGCGCCTGCTGAATGGCGTTCGAGACCTCGTTCAGGTCGATCTTGCTCACGACGTCGAAGCTGTTATCGGGCATACATTTCTAATCTTTCTGAAATAAGGGAATCCGATTCTTGAGGGTACCAGAAGTATGGGTTTTAGCGCGCCGGAACTTTGCTTTCAGCCATTTCAGCCAATTTGAAAAAATTGTAAAAATTATGGGAAGTGCGCTCTCCCACCTCGTCCATGGAGAGTCCGCGTAATTCGGCCAATTTGCGAGCTGTTTCTTTCACGAAGGACGGTTCGTTTCGCTTGCCGCGGTGCGGAACGGGAGCCAAGTATGGCGAATCGGTCTCGATCAACATGCGGTCGAGCGGGACCTCAAGCGCCGCATCGCGAATCTGCTGCGCCTTGGGGAAGGTCAGGTTGCCCGCGAAGGAAATCATAAAGCCCATGTCGAGCGCGCGTTTTGCCTGGTCCCAGTTCCCGGTAAAACAGTGCAGAATCCCGCCCAGTCCGTTCGGAGCCCACTGCTCTTTAATCATGCCGAGGCAGTCTTCCCAGGCGTTGTCGCTGCCGTCGGACGGACGGCAGTGAATCACGATGGGTAACTTTGCCGACGCTGCGAGTTCCATCTGTCGGGCAAAGACCTGCTTCTGCGTGTCCCGGGGGGAATGATCGTAGTGATAGTCCAAGCCGATCTCGCCCCATGCGATCACCTTGGGATGCCGCGCCAGTTGCTCCATCGTTTGATAGGCAGGCTCATCCGCGAGACGCGCTTCGTGCGGATGAATCCCGATAGTGGCATACATGAACGGATGCTTTTCCGCGAGTTGAATTCCGGCGTCGAGCGTCGGGGGACCATCGCCATTGCCGATTGCGACCATTGTCCGTACTCCGGCCTCGCGAGCGCGAGCGATCACCTGCTCACGATCGGAGTCGAACTGCTTGCCATCGAGATGTGCGTGAGAATCTACGAACATTGCTAGTGCGGTTATGTGGGGACGCCTTCGCCCGTCCGCCGAGCGAAGCTCGGCGGGTGTTGGTTCTTTCTATTTGAGACGTGCCCCCACCGGTACGTCCTCCAGAAAGCTCGCCAATACTGGCTTTCCGCCCTCCAGTGATGCCGCGACGATCATGCCATTCGACTCGAGGCCACGAAGCTTTCGCGGAGCGAGATTGGCCACGATCACCACCTTGCGGCCGATCAGAGTCTCGGGCGCGTACGCTTCGGCGATTCCGGCCAGAACCTGCCGCACCTCGGTGCCGATGTCGATTTCCAGTCGCAAGAGTTTGTCCGCCTTGGGCACGCGCTCGGCGACCTTCACGACGCCGACACGAAGTTCGATCTTGGCGAAGTCGTCGATCGTGATTTTCCCTCCGTCCGTCGCCGCAGGGGGCACAGGTGTCGCGACGACTGGCGGCGCGTTCACGGCGGCAGGAGCGCTGGCGGGCGGTGCCGCCGGCTCTTTCGATTCTTCCACTGCCGGACCTCTTTGCTGATCCTCCATCTGTTGCATCCTTTCGATCGCGCTCTTGTCGGCGCGCGGGAAAACCGGGTGGACGTCGCCGAGTTTGGTGCCCAGCGGCAACTGCCCCCATGCGAGATCGGCGAGAGCAAGCTTCTTGATGTCGCCGAGTCCCATCTGCTGCCAGATTTTGGCCGTTGCATCGGGCATGACCGGATGCGCCAGCGCGGTCGCAATGCGTAGAGCCTCCGCTGAGGTGTAGAGCACGGTGGCCAGCCGCGCCCGGCTTGCGTCGTCTTGTTTTTCGCCGAGCGACCATGGCTCGTTCTCGACGATGTATTTGTCGACCGCCGCCACGAGCCCCCACGCGGTTTCCAGCGCCCGCGAAAAATGGAATTGATCGAACAATACGCCAAATTCGCGAATTGTCTTGCGGGCCGTCTCAGCGATCGCCTCATCGCCCGGAAGCTTCGATGCAGAGGGCGACGGGTAAGGCACTTCGCCCTTGAAGTACCGGTTAATCATGGTTAGCGTGCGGCTGGCCAGATTGCCCAGACCATTCGCGAGGTCGGAGTTGTAGCGCTGCACGAGCGCGTCGAACGAGAACGATCCATCCTGCCCGAATACGACTTCGCGCAGCAGGAAGTATCGCAAGGCATCCGCGCCCAGCACGTCGAGAATCGTCTCGGTACGCACAATGTTGCCGCGCGACTTTGACATCTTGCTCTCTTCAAACAGAAGCCAACCATGCGCCACAATCGCCTTGGGCAAGGGCAAGCCCGCCGCCAGCAGGAATGCCGGCCAGTACACGCAATGGAAGCGGACGATTTCCTTGCCGATCATGTGGACGTCGGCCGGCCAGTACTTCTTGAACGCTGCCTGGGCACCGGCGTGCGATGACCCGTAGCCGATAGCGGTGAGGTAGTTCGCCAACGCGTCGAGCCAAACGTAGATCACGTGCTTCGGATCGTCGGGCACGGGGATGCCCCACGAGAAGGTCGAGCGGCTTATCGAAAGGTCGCGCAGACCTGATCGCACGAAGGAAATCACTTCATTGCGCCGCGTCTCCGGTCGAATGAAATCCGGGTTCGCATAAAGCTCGAGCAGTTTGTCCTGAAAGGCTGAGAGTTTGAAGAAGTAATTCTCTTCGTGGACCGTCTCGGTGATGCGCCCGCAAGTTGGACAGGGATCGCCGGGTTGCGCACCATCGACGTAGAGTTCATCGGATACGCAGTACTGGCCGGTGTAAGTGCCCTTGTAGATGTAGCCGTTGTCGCGAATGCGGCGAAACAGTTCCTGCACACGCTTTATGTGGCGTTCTTCGGTCGTGCGGATGAAGTCGTCGTTCGAGATACCCATCCGCTTCCAAAGGTTGCGGAACTCCGCCGAAATCTCATCGGCATACTGCTGCGGAGTTTTGTCGGCGGCCTGCGCGGCGCGTTCAATCTTCTGGCCGTGCTCATCGGTGCCCGTGAGGAAGAACGTGTCGGCGCCCAGCAACCGTTGCCGCCGCGCAATCGTATCGCAGGCGATCGTGGTGTAGGCGTGGCCAATGTGCGGCCGCGCGTTCACGTAGTAAATCGGAGTCGTGATGTAGAACTTTCGAGTCATAAATGTCTCAACCGCAGAGGGAAAGTGATTCACAGAGTTTGCCTCTGTGTACTCCGTGTCCTCTGTGGTTAGTGCTTTTCGCCTTTCCCGAGATACTCCCGCGAGGCTTCCTGCATCACCGTCTTTAGCGGCACATGGTGCTCGGCCGCGATGCGGCGGCAGTCTTCATACTCCGGTGCGTAATTGGTGACGGTTCCGTTCATGCTGGCAATCTTGATGCGCACCTCGCCCCATTGGGTGCGGACATTTTCCCAGCGGCGCGCCAGAGTCTGCCGCACTTCATCCCGCCGCCGCACGCCGAGAGTTGTAGTTTCGGTGAAGAGAAGCTGCGTTAACTTGCTCGCATCTTCGGGCTTGCAGAGCACGGCGAGCAGGGTACCGGGACGATTCTTCTTCATCTGCACTGGCATGCCGAACACGTCCAGCGCACCTTCTTCGAGCAGACGATCCATCACATATCCGAAGACCTGAGGATTCAAGTCATCGAGATTCGCTTCCAGCACGGTCACGATTTCGGAGGCAGTCTTCGCCGCGAGAGTTGACGCTGATTCACCTATGGTCAATCGCACAACATTGGGAAGGCCAGGGAACTCGCGCGTCCCGGCGCCGTAGCCCGACTTCTCGATCTTCATTTCGGGAAACGCGGCAAAGCGCTTGGCCAAAATCTTCACGATCGCGGCCCCGGTGGGAGTGACCAATTCCGCCTGCACGCCAGAGGAGTACACCGGCGCATCTTTCAACAGTTCGACCGTGGCAGGGGCCGGGACCGGGAAGGTGCCATGCGCGCACTGCACCGATCCGCCGCCGACGTTGAGAGAGGAGCAGATAATCTCGTCTACGCCCAGGGCTTCTGCCCCTACGGCGGCGCAGACGATGTCGACCATGGCGTCAACCGCGCCGACCTCGTGGAAGTGGACCTTCTCGACGGAAGTGGCGTGGATCTTCGCTTCGGCTGTTCCCAGAGCTTCAAAGATCGCGATAGCGGTCTTCTTGGCCGTATCACTAATTCCGGCTTTGCCGATGATTTCGCGAATTTCGGTTAATCCGCGGCCGTGCGAGTGAAAGTGCTCATGGGAATGACCATGCGGCGCGGCCCGCGAGGCTTCGTGGTCATGATGATCTTTGTCCCCATGGTGATGCTCGGGATCGTGATGATGCTCGTGCTCGTGGTGAGCGTGCGCGGGCGCCACGTTTTGATTTTGCTTTGCCCAATATTCTTCCCGCGGCATGTCCTTCTCGCCATCGACCCAGACGTCGACCTTAGTTGCCGAAATGCCGCTGCGAACGACTCGCGAAATCTCCAGCCGTGCGCATACGCCCAGAGCCGCGACCGTTTCTTCCAGCACCCTGGGCGGAACTCCGGCGTCGAGGAGCGCGCCCAGGAACATGTCGCCACTCACGCCGGAAAAACACTCAAGATAGGCAATGCGCATAAGGAAACTCATTCACCACGGAGACACAGAGGCACAGAGCAGAACTCAAGGTCAAAATCGCTTGAAGTTGGATCTCTCCGTGCCTCAGTGTCTCCGTGGTGATCCGATTTCGCTGATTTTTCATCATAGGGAACGGTTCCATCTGCGTCAAACGCGCACCCGCCGCGCCCTCTGGTAAAATCACTGTTTCTTCAATCACTTAGAGGGACTCTTGTACCGTTATCTGGAACATCGTTTAGCCCAGCGCGTGCTGGAGTGTCTGCAACGCAAGTATCCCGGCGCGGCCTTGCCCAGCGTGGTCGTGGAACAGCCTCCGAAGGTCGAACTTGGGGACTTCGCGATTCCGATTTTTCCGTTCGCCAAGCCACTGCGCTCGGCGCCGCTGAAGATTGCCGAAGCCATCCGGGCGGAGATCGGCACGATAGAGGGCATCGCCGAGATGCAAGTGGCGCCTCCGGGTTACTTGAACGTCAGCATTGACCGTGGATGGATGGCTGCTGCGCTCGCCGCCGACCAGAAGCCGCCCGTTGAGATTCCACCCGGCAAGATACTAGTGGAGCACTCGAGCATCAATCCCAACAAGGCCGCGCATATCGGGCACTTGCGGAACGCGATTCTGGGCGACACGTTTGTCCGGCTTTTGCGTTTTGCGGGCAGGGAAGTGGATATTCAGAACTACATCGACAATACCGGCGTGCAGGTTGCCGATGTGGTGGTTGGCTTCACCCACATTGAGAAGAAGTCTCGCACGGAAATTGAGGCTCTCACCCGGCAGCCGCGATTCGACTACTACTGTTGGGATCTGTATGCCCGGGTTTCGCAGTGGTACGAAGCGGATAAGCAGAATCTGCAGGTACGGCTGCAGACTTTGCACGCGATCGAAGATGCTTCCACGGAAACGGCTGCCATCGCTGAATTGATCTCGGTTGCGGTGCTCCGGCGCCATCTGGAGAGCATGGACCGGCTCGACATCGAGTACGATTTCCTTCCTCGCGAGAGTGAAATCCTGCACCTGCATTTCTGGGATGCAGCGTTCCTCAAGCTGAAGGAAGCGGGCGTACTCACCTTCGAGAGCGAAGGCAAGAACAAAGGGTGCTGGGTCATGCGGCGCGCCGGGACTGCAAAACCAAGTTCCACCACAGAGGACACTGGGGACACAGAGGAAGACAAGATCACTGAGGAAGATCAGAAGGTGATTGTCCGTTCCAACGGGACCGTCGGCTACGTGGGCAAGGACATTGCCTATCACATGTGGAAGTTCGGGCTTCTTGGGCGGGACTTTGGATATCGCAAGTTTTACAGCTATCCCAACGGCCACGACTGCTGGATCTCGACAGCGAACGGTGAAAAAGATCATCCACATTTCGGAGACGTTGCTGAAATCTATAACGTGATCGATGCGCGCCAATCGGAGGCGCAGAACACGGTCATCGAAGCGCTGCGCGGACTCGGCCATGGCGAGGCAGCGGACCATTACACGCATTTTTCCTACGAAATGGTTGCGCTGACTCCCCGCTGCGCCGCCGAACTCGGCTACAACCTGAGCGACGAAGACAAGGCGCGCTCGTACATCGAAGTCAGCGGGCGCAAGGGATTTGGCGTGAAAGCTGACGATCTCCTCGATCAACTCATTGCTTCCGCCAAGAAGGAAGTTGACTCGCGCCATCCCCAGGTCAGCGAGCCGGAACGTTTGCAGATTGCCACGCAGATCGCCATCGGCGCTTTGCGGTACTTCATGCTGAAGTACACCAAGCAGTCGGTGATCGCTTTCGATTTCAAGGAGGCGCTCAGCTTCGAGGGCGAGACCGGGCCCTACGCTCAGTATGCGGTCGTGCGCGCGACGAGCATCTTCCGTAAGGCAGGATTTGATCCCGAGACTTTTTTCGGAGACAGTGCCGGTCAGATCTCAGCTGCGGATTTGTCGAGTTCTCTAGCGGGCGAGGCCGCCAACGAAATCTGGGAACTGTGGCTGGCGTCGTCGAAGACTTCCTCTGTGATCGACCAGTGCATTGCCACCACCGAACCGGCGTACCTGGCCAAGCATGTGTTCCAACTGGGTCAGCTTTTCAACACCTTCTACCACCGTCATCCCATCCTGAGTGAGCCGGACGAAAAGCGGAAGCGGTTCCTGTTGGCCACGGTTGCGGTCGTTCGCCGCGAGTTAATTCGATGCCTGGCGGTCATGGGCATCACGGTGCCGCCGGTCATGTAGAATACGGGGCACTGCGGCGCGGGCAGTCGCGCCGGATATCCCTGTTCCCTCATGCCAAACACTGCTCCCCCATCCGCGCCGTCGCACTCGTGGCCTCGCCGCATCATCCTCGGCATGTTTTTGATCGGGCTCGTGCTCGCCCTCGCCGGAATGATATACGAGAATATCTCCGAAGCCCGCGATCGCCGATTCAATCCCGAAGACGGCCGGCTCTATGACGTCGGCGGCTTCAAGATGCAGATGGATTGCACGGGAGAGGGAAGTCCGACGGTCATTCTCGAGTCTGGTCTGGGAGACAGCTACCTTTCCTGGCGCAAGGTGCAACCGCAGATTGCGAAATTTACTCGCGTGTGTTCCTACGACCGCGCGGGCATCGGCTACAGCGACTCCAGTTCGCAGCCTCGCACCAGCAAAGTGATTGCAGGTGAACTGCACACGTTGCTGCAGGCCGCTCGCATTGCGCCGCCCTATGTGCTGGTCGGCCATTCGATGGGCGGGTACAACGTGCGGCTTTATGCCAACCTATATCGCAACGAGGTCACGGGTATGGTGCTGGTCGACGCGTCTCATCCGGACCAGGACAATCGGTTTCCACCCGAACTCAAGAACATGGAAGGCAGTTGGCTGCGCGAGGCTGAGTTTCTGGAATACACCAGTCCGCTTGGCGTTCCGCGGCTCATGGGACTGTGCGACCAGGATCCCGTGCTGCGAGCCGCCGAATGCAATTTTCACAGCGCGCGCGAAGGCGTGGCGGAACTGAAGGGTTTTGGGGAAAGCGCTGTCCAGACGGCTGCCACCGGATCGCTTGGTGACATGCCTCTGGCCGTCCTTTCGCACGATCCCGAGAAACCGTCCGCCGATCTTCCGGCCGACCTGGCCAAGCCCACCAACGAAGCATGGGAGAAGATGCAGCAGGAATTAGCGCACCTTTCGACACGAGGAACGCAAGTAATTGCGAAGAACAGCTCGCATTACATCCAACTGGATCGGCCCGACGTGGTCATCGATGCGGTCCGAGTTGTGGTGGAGCAGGCTCGCGTGGCGCAGAACAGCGCGCCATCCAAATCCAACTAATCTCGCTTACAACGTGCCCCTGCTGATCTGCTGGCTTAAACCTGCTAACCTTTTTTCTCTCACCTTGGAATCATCACATGAGTGTCGGTCGGCTTCCGTACCTTAGGAGTACACGATGATCTCAACGAATCGGACTGCCTTGGCCCCGATTGCCCTTGTCTTTTTACTGCGTATCTTTTTGCCGCTGTCCTTGATTGCCCAGGACACGCCGTCGATTACTCAACCTCCGGTTCCCGCTAGTCGTCCGCGAATTGGCCTCGCTCTCAGCGGCGGTGGTGCGCTCGGTCTGGCCGAGATCGGGGTGATCCGCTGGATGGAAGAAAACCACATCCCGGTGGACCGGGTTGCCGGAACCAGCATGGGCAGCATCATTGGCGCGATGTACGCCACGGGCATGTCGCCAGACGAGATCCAGAAATTTGCCGAAAAGATTGACTGGGACGAAGCTTTCTTGCCCGAGCCGGTCTACTCGCAACTGTCTTATCGCAGGAAGCAGGACCGGCGGGACTTTTTGATCGCGGCACCCTTGGGTCTGAAGCATGGCCTCAACGGCCCTAACGGGTTCAACTCCGGCCAAGGTGTCGGACTGCTGCTCGATCGCATCGCGTTCCCCGAATCCGGCGCCGCGAGCTTTGACGACTTGCCCATTCCATTCCGATGCGTTGCCACCGACATGTTGAGCGGCGAGGGCGTTGTGCTGCGCGATGGCGCGTTGTCCCAGGCGGTACGCGCCTCCATGGCGATCCCGGGTGTGTTTACACCGGTGGAGATCAATGGCCGCGTGCTGGCAGACGGCGGCATGGTACAGAACATTCCAGTAGAGACCGTTCTCGCCATGGATGCGGACGCCGTGATCGCGGTCGAGTTGCGACTTCCCCCGGGCGACGTCAAAGAACTGGAAACTCTTACGGGCGTGCTTACGCGTGCCGTCGACGTGATGATCACCCAGAATGAGCGGCGGTCTCTGATGCTTGCCAGGGCCACCGTGAGCATCAGCATGGCCGGGTTCGATGCGACCGATTACTCGCGGGTCAAAGAACTTGTGGATCTCGGGTATAAGAGTGCGGCCAGCCAGTCCACCAATCTTTTGCCGTATGCGATTCGCGACCCGGCGGAGTGGCAGGAATATCTGGCCGCCCGTGCCGCGCGGAAACATCGGTCGCCTGACAAGGTGGAAACCGTCGAAGTAGTCGGAGCCGATCGCGACACGGATAGCCGAATCCTGAACAGGCTCAGCAAGGTGCTGCGGGGCCCGCTCGATCTGTCGAAGGTCGACATGCAACTCACCCGTATTGCCGGCGAGGGCCAGTTCGACCGGTTGGGATACGAGGGCTTTACGCAGAATGGAGTTCCCGCCCTGCGCGTGACGACACACGAGAAGTCGTACGGGCCGCCGTTTGTGGATCTCGCCGTCAACGTAGACGGTTCCGGCGTGGCATCGTTCGATTTTTCCGCGGGCGCGCGAGTGACTTTCATGGACGTTGCCCACCACGGTGGCGAATCGCGCAACGATCTGCTTTTCGGATCCAGTAACCTTGCGGCCAGCGAGTTCTACCAGCCCTTGGGCCAGTCGCCTTTCTTTGTTGCCCCGTACGCATTTGCATCCAAGTTTGCGCGCAACTCCTTCAGCGGTTTGACTCGCGTCGCGGTCTTCGGCGACGAGCGCGCCGGAGGCGGCTTCGACATCGGTTACAACTCCGGACGCCGCAGCGAATTCCGGGTTGGGTATGAAATCTTCGACGGAAAGCTGAGTCCGCTGATCGGCGCCTCAGGGCTGCCCATCGTCGACGGTAGCACCGGGGAGTTCCGCGCGCGTTACGTGTGGGACGGCGAGGACAGTCCTTCGGTACCCGGTAGAGGCACGCGATTGGTAGTAACGGCCTCACGCGTTCTGCAAAGTCCCGGTCTCGCGCATCCGATCGGGCAACTAGACGTGCAGACCGCTAGCTTTGTCCCAATCAGCCCGAAGGCTTCGCTCTTCTTTGATATCTCGGGCGGCACAACCTTCCATGGTTCCGCTGGGCCCTTTCAAGTGTTCGCGCTGGGCGGACCGTTTCGGCTGGGAGCATACCTTCCTTATCAATTCGTTGGGAACAACTACGCGTACGCGTCGCTCGGATTTCGCCGCGAACTCTACCGCCTGCCCGCGCTGGTAGGGAAGAAAATCTACTGGGGTGGATGGTATGAGGCGGGCACGGCGTTCGGTACGGCAACCGACGATCCCGGGCCGGTGGTTGTGCGTGGCACATTCAATCTGGGAGTGATCGCCGACACGATCGTCGGGCCGATCGCCCTCGCGGGCAGTGTCAGTCCCACGGGGCAGAGCCGCGTGAACTTCTCTATCGGGCGACTGTTCTGACGCTGGGGCCCCGGATGCAGCGTCAGCCCTTCGCGAGTGACGCCATGTCGATCACGAAGCGGTAGCGCACGTCGCTCTTCAGGACGCGCTCGTAAGCCTCGTTGACCTTCTGGATTGGGACGACCTCGATGTCGCAGGCCACCCCGTGTTTACTGCAGAAATCCAGCATTTCCTGGGTTTCACGGATGCCGCCGATCTGCGAGCCCGCAAGACTGCCCCGGCGCGCCGTCAGCGAGAAGGCTGAAATGGGGATGTCCTTCTTCGGCAGGCCGACCACGACCAAGGTTCCGTCGAGCCTCAATAGCGACAGGTACTGATTCCAGTCCATCTTTGCCGAGACCGTGTTGATGATCAGGTCGAAGGAACTCGCCAGTTTGGTGAAGGTTTCTGGGTCTGAAGTGGCGTAGAAGTGATCGGCGCCCAGGCGTTTGCCGTCAGCTTGTTTCTTCAGAGACTGGCTGAGCACGGTGACTTCGGAGCCCAGTGCATGTGCCAGTTTGACGCCCATGTGCCCGAGGCCACCGAGGCCAACGATTGCGACTTTCTTCCCCGGACCCGCCTTCCAATGGCGCAGCGGAGAGTAGAGTGTGATTCCGGCGCATAGCAGGGGCGCGCAGGCATCGAGGGGAAGATTGTTGGGCATGCGCAGCACATAATTCTCGTCGACCACGATTCTGTCGGAGTAGCCGCCATAGGTCGGTACTCCTTCCTTGTCGCGGGCGTTATAGGTCCAAACCGTCAGGACACGGCAGTACTGTTCGAGGCCTTGCTGACACTCCGCGCAGGTGCGACAGGAATCGACGAAACAACCAACGCCCACTTTGTCGCCCACCTTGTGTTTTGTGACCTTGTTGCCGATCGCGCTCACAACTCCGGCGATCTCGTGCCCGGGAACCATGGGGAAGATCGATTCTTCCTGGTAGTCGCTCCACTCGTCGCGGGTCTGGTGAATGTCAGAATGACATATCCCGCAATACTTAATATCGATGACGACATCGTGCTCGCGCGGTTCGCGGCGTTCGAACGAATACGGCGCCAACGGGGTCTTGGCTTTCAGTGCGGCGTAGCCTTTGCTCTTGCTCATGATTCCACTCTCTTTCCGAAAAATGTGGGACGGATGATTTCTCTATAGATGATGTTTCTGGCAATCGGTTTCGCAATCCGACTACAGCACCGGCAGCTTTCACAGTCTATCGCGGATTGATATACTTCGCCCCTCGGTTCATCTCTGAAAAGCTGCACGGAGGCAAACTGGTGCGCTCGCCCATCCTGCGTTTGGTCCTGCTTTTATCCGTTGCTATTTCGGTCGCCGCACAACAGGCTACGCAACCGCCTGCGGCAAAGCCGTTGTTCAAGATTCAGGAAGTGATGATTCCGGTGCGGGATGGAGTTCATCTGCAGACAGCAATCCTCACTCCTGTCGATCCGCAAGGTCCGTTGCCCATTTTGTTTCGCCGCACGCCTTACGGTGTGCCCGAGAAAGCTCCCGAGCAGATCCCTACTTCCCTGAAAGAACTCGCGCAAGACGGCTACATTTTCGTCTTCCAGAACCTGCGGGGACGCTTCAAGTCCGAGGGAGTGTTCAACCTTTCTTCCTGGGTCGATTTGAACGACCCGAAGGCCACCAACGAGACTACCGATGCCTACGACTCGATCGAATGGCTGCTCAAGAACGTTCCCAACAACAACGGCAAGGTTGGAATGTTTGGCGTCTCTTACGACGGCCTCACGACCGCGCTCACACTGCTGCATCCGCACCCGGCGCTCATGGCCATCAGCGAGCAGGCGTCACCCGTCGACCAGTGGATGAACGACGACGACCACCGCTTCGGCGCACTGCGCGAGAGCTACGATTTTGAATACGCGGTGATGGAACAAGCTGACAAAAACAAGAACACACACTTCGATTTTGAAACCTACGACACCTACGAGTGGTATCTCGATCTTGGACCGCTTTCGAACATCAATGCGAAATATCTGCACGGATCGATTCCTTACTGGAACTCGAGCATCGAGCATCCCGATTACGACGACTTCTGGAAAAAGGAAGCATGGGTCAGCCAGCTTCACGCCTCAACCGTGCCCAATCTGAACGTTGCGGGATTCTGGGATCAGGAAGATCCGTGGGGACCGTGGCAGATTTTCCGACACGCGGAAGAGAACGATCCGCAGCACACGAACTTCATCGTTGCCGGTCCCTGGTTCCATGGCGAATGGCAGACTCCGAAGGGAGATCAGATCGGCATCATTCCGTTCGGAGGACACGAGACGGCCCGCGAATTCCGCGAGAATATCCAAGCGCCGTTCTTTCGCTACTACCTGCACGGGCAGGGCGAGAAGCCGGCCTGGCAGGCCAGCACGTTTCAGAGCGGATCGAATACCTGGCACACCTACCCGGCGTGGCCTCCGAAGGAAGCGAAGCCCACCAAGCTTTATCTGCATACGGACGGTACCCTCTCGTCCACCGCACCGGATGCGGCCTCCGGGCCATCTTACCGGGAGTACGTCAGCGATCCGGCGAATCCCGTGCCGTACCGCCAGCGTCCCATCTCGCCCACGTATCCTGCGGGTGACTGGCGAACTTGGGAGGTCGCCGACCAGCGTTTTGTCGATCACCGGCCGGACGTTCTCTCGTTCACCAGCGAACCGCTCGACCATGATCTCACTGTCACCGGCCCGCTTGCGGCGAATCTCTATGCTGCAACTTCTGGAACCGACAGCGATTTCGTGGTCAAGCTGATCGATGTATATCCGCAGGACGCGCAGAAAAACGCCTGGAGCCCGGACGAGGGGCCGAAGCCCGGCCAGTATGCCCAGTCGTTGAATGGATACGAACTGCCAATCGCGATGGAGGTGAGGCGGGGTCGCTATCTCACCAGCTATGAGAAGCCGTCCGCGCTGACGCCGAACAAACCGGCGGAGTGGAACATCCCTCTGCGCGATCACGACCACGTCTTTCTGAAAGGCCACCGCATCATGGTGCAGATTCAATCGACGTGGTTTCCCGTGATCGACCGCAATCCGCAGAAGTTCGTTCCCAGCATCTACAAGGCAACGGCGGCTGATTTCGTGTCCGCGACCCAGAGGATCTACTGCTCGCCCGACCTGCCTTCACATCTGGTGCTGCCCGTCGTGCCGTAATCGTGTTCTGAGTAGCGCCGCCGTCCCGGCGGCTGTAGCGGGGCCGTCTCGGCCGCGCACCGAGGTCCAAAATACCTCGCGACAGCCGGCAAGATGCCGGCGCTACAAAAAGTGCCCAATAAAAAAGGCCCGGAGTGTTTCCCGGGCCGCGTTACCTTTCCTAACTTCTACTTCCCGCCGGCGGTGCCGTGCTTTCCCAGCCACGACGCCAACTGCGTTTCTTGCTGCGATTTCAAGTCGACGCAGTTGTTGATCCGTTCAATAGACTGTTTATACGTGCGTTCCGCGGCCGCGACCTTGTGCGCGGAAAAGAACTCCGTTACTTGATCGCGCATGCCCGCGTCGCAGAAAACGCTGGTCGCTCCCACCACTTGGGCGCTGGCGAAGGGGCCGCCCGCTTTCTCAATCTCAGCCCAGCGCTGGCGGATGAAATCCCAGGCCAGTTGTTCGCCGGCCGGATTTCCCATCACGCTGGTGACCAAACCCAGCGCATCCTGCGACCGCACATCGGGGGAAATCGCGAAATTCAATGTGCGCTCCAGCAGTTTCGTATCGCTGAACTGCGGCAGCGTGAAGAGATACATGTAGTACTCTTCGGGCGATTTCGGATTCTTCGTGGCCGCTAATACTCGGTCGTAGAACGCGGAGTCTCCATTCAAGGCCGCGAGTCCCAGCGCGCCACCGGCCAGTTCGTGATCGACCGACGAGGGGTCAGTCAAGGTCTTGTCGGCGATCTTGCGCGCCTCTGCCAGCGCCTCCGGATCGCGGGCATCATAGCCCAGGGTTCCCATCAGACGCGACCGCATGGTCCTCTGTTCGTCGCTCTCGCCCGGCTTCGGCTCGTAGCCTGCTTCCTTCATGGCTGGAGCCAGATATTGTCGCAGCCACATGCGATAGGAATCGCGATCGGCGTCGCTCAATAGGTACTGGCCGATGTAGTTGAGCCGTCCCAGAACGTCGTCCAGCACGGCGCGGTTGCGGTCGGACTGCAGGCCTTGCGCGAAGGCGAGATAGTCGCCCACAGGCTCGCGCCCGACGCGCACCGACGCCCAGATGTCGCCTTGCACCGTAATGCGCTCGGCAGGAGTCAGCTTGGTTTCGGCATCGTTCGCCAGCGCCCGGACTGCTTCGGCGGAGTAGCCTGTACGGTAGTATCCGGTGGCGCCCGCGTTGGCAAGAACCCAGCTCGAGCAACCGGGCAGCGTGAACGTTTCCTCCTTCTTGGTCATCAGTTCGCACTTTGCGCTGTCTCCACTGGCGGAGCCGCGCATGCACAACGGGATCTGCCACAGTTGATCATTGGGGGCTTCGAACTTTGCCCGGTCTACGAAATACCGCTGCTGGGTCAACGTAACGCCGGTGGAATTACCCGAGCATTGCGCCTTCACATTGAGAATGGGTGCGCCTGGTTGCTTCACCCATGTTGGCATGATCTTGTCGACTGGCTTCTTCGACGTTTTCGCCTGCGCATCCCAGAAGTCATCTGCGGTCGCATTCGCGTACTGATGCTCCTTTATGTAGGCGTTCACGCCCGCACGGAAAGTCTCTTCGCCCAGATAGGATTCCAGCATGCGCAGCACGGATGCTGCCTTGCCGTAGGCGATTCCGTCAAACAATTCTTGAATCTGGGCCGGAGTGTCAGCCGCCTGGTGGATTGGCCGCGTATTGGCCAGCGAATCGGTGTTGAGGGTTCCGCTGGTGCCGCTTACGTCGTCCAACGCGTAATTCCACTCGGGCTTCCACTTCGCGACTGGCTTGCTCTCCATCCAGGTGGCGAAGCCTTCGTTGAGCCAGATGTCGTCCCACCACTTCATCGTGACCAGATCGCCAAACCACTGGTGTGCCATTTCATGAGCAATCACGCTGGCGATAGTCTTCTTCAGCCCAACCGAACCTTGCTTCTCGTCGATCAGCAGGATGACTTCGCGGAAGGTGATGCAACCGGTATTCTCCATCGCGCCCGCCGAGAAGTCGGGCAGGCCGATCAGGTCCAGCTTTCCATAGGGATATTTGATCCCGAAATATTTGTCGTAGTAGCTGAGGATGTATTCGGCGGATTCCAAGGCAAACTTGCCCATCTCTTTCTTGCCAGGAGTGCCGTAGACGCGAATCGGAATGCCGTCGGCCTCGCCTTCGATGTATTCGAAGTTGCCGACCACTAGCGCGGCGAGATACGACGACATTTTTGCAGTCGTCGCAAAACGCACGGTGTGCTTGTCGCCGGGACCGGCTGTGTCAGATACGATCTTCTGATTCGAGATTGCGATCAGACCTTTGTCGGCGATCGCCGTAATGTCGAACGTGGCTTTGTAGTCGGGTTCGTCAAACGAAGGGAAGGCGCGCCTTGCGTCGGTGGCTTCAAACTGCGAGGCAGCGTATTTGCGTCCCTGGTCGTCTTTGCCCAGGTACAAGCCGCGCATTTCGTCGTTGAGGATTCCCGTGTAGGTGATGTGTATCGTCGCCGTGCCAGCTGCCAGCGGTTTTGCGACGGTCAGTACGACCATTTCCTTTTCTTTTTGGGGCGTGACCGTGGCCTTTTGCGTCGTGCCGCCGCTGGTGACGGAGACGTCGTGGAAGTCGATGTCGACTGCATTCAGAGTGATCTCTACGGTCGGTTTCAATACGCGGATCGTGATGGTCTCATCGCCCTCAAACCTGGCCTTCTCCAGATCCGGAGTGAAGGTGAGTTTGTAGTTCTCTGGCCTTGCCACTTCGGGCAGGCGCTGGGCAGCAGCGAGCGAGAGTGTCAGCACGAGAAATGTCATTACGGCAAAGATGCGCTTCATGGTTTTTTCCTTAGGAGATTGAATCGGATTGCTTCCTTAATCGTGTCTTCCGGAATAGCGAATGCCCCAAACGCGGTTCCACAACTTCACTCCAGTTTGATACGGATGGTGCCTCGCGAAAGTTCATTCGCGCGATGCGACCACTCCATTCGGAACGGTCATTGCACAGTGATTCGCGCCGAACCAGTATGGAATCTCGCGGTAGTCCTCTACGTCAAAGACCACCAAATCCGCGTCTTTCCCCGGTTCGATGCTGCCTTTTCGATCCGCCACCCGGAGCGCCCAAGCCCCGTTGATCGTGGCCGCCGCGACTGCTTCCGCGGGCGACATCTTCATGTGCGTGCAGGCCAGCGACATTGCCATCGGGATGCTGATCGTCGGCGATGTGCCGGGGTTATAGTCGGTTGCCAGCGCGACTGGCACGCCGGCATCGATCAACCGGCGCGCGTCCGGGTAGTTCTTCAAGCCCAGAAAATAATTGGCTCCCGGCACCAGCGTGGCCACCGTATCCCGCTTGGCCAACTGCGGGATGTCGTCTTCGTTAACGTGGTCCATGTGGTCGAACGATGCGGGATTGAATCGCAGGAACGGCTCCAAAAGCGTCTCTGACAGCTGGCCCATGTGCGCGCGAACGCTCAACCCGTACTTCTCCGCCGCGGCAAAAATCTGCTTCGTTTCTTTTGGAGTGAATGCCCCCTTGTCGCAGAAGACATCCACGAATTGGGCGAGCTTCCGCTTCGCCGCCCGAGGAATCATCTCTTTACAGACGATCTCAACGTACTTTTGTGAGCAACCCTGAAATTCTTTTGGGACGACGTGGGCTCCAAGCAGGGTAGCGATCACTGTTCCTGGCCAGCGGGAGGCCGCCTCGCGGATCGCCTCCAGTGACTTCAGTTCCGATTCGAGGGTGAGACCGTACCCTGATTTGGCCTCGACCGTGGTTGTACCATGCGAGGCCATTTCTTCCAGCGCCGTCACGACTTTCGCCGCCAGTACGTTCTTCGGCGTTTGGCGAACGCCCTCCAGGCTCGACCGGATGCCGCCACCCGCCGCCGCAATTTCTTCGTAACAGGCCCCTTCGATCCGCTTCTCAAAGTCCACCAGCCGCGGGCTCGCAAAGACCGGGTGCGTATGCGAATCGACAAACCCGGGCAGGACGACCTTGCCGGCGCAGTCGATCTCAGTAACGTTGCGGCGATTTCGCTTCAGCCATGGGTCGCGGAGTGCATCCTTGGTGGTTCCGACCGAAACGATCTTGCCGCCCAGGCAGAGAACTGCGCCGTCTTTGATGATGGCCAGCTCTTTCAAAGCAGGACCGCGACGCGGGCCAGGCTTCGCGCCTGCAGCCTGCAAAGTAAGAAGCTGGGCGGCGTTCACCAGCAGAATTCCGGTTGGTTGGTGAGGTCTTCGTTTTGCAGTCACGCGTATTTTAGTCTAGCAGCCCCCTTGGCCACCAGGACAAGCAGACGCCGCCTAACTCGGTTCATCCGGTTGTGCAGAACCACGGAATCGGCCTACCATCGGTCGGAAGGACTCATCATGATCAGCACTCCGCTTCCGAATTCGTCTTCAATCGACATTCTCCGGCAAGTCGGGCGCCGCGCAGCGACCGCAGCTTTGCTGTGCGGGATGATACTTCAGCCTGGCTCTGCATCGCCGGAGCCGCGGGCTGCCCAGTCTCCCGCCGTGACACTGCGACAGGCTGCCGAGGCTCGCCACGTTATTATCGGCGCGGCTGTGGCTTCCAGATATCTGGACGAAGCGGATTACTCCGCCATCCTCGGATCGGAGTTTAGCCAACTGCAGGCCGAGAATGAAATGAAGTTTGGTCCCATTCATCCGCGGCCCGACACGGATCCCAATCCATACGATTTCAAGGGCGGAGATGCTCTCGTCGCGTTTGCTCAGATCCACAGCATGGTGGTCCGCGGGCACACGCTGGTGTGGCATAACCAGGTCCCGGACTGGGTGAAAAAGGGTAGCTACTCTGCCCCACAACTTGCCGACATTCTGCATAGCCATATCAAGACTGTGATGACGCGCTATGCTTCGAAGGTCTATGCATGGGACGTGGTCAACGAAGCGTTCAATGATGATGGCTCCATGCGGCATACGATCTGGTACGACCAGCCGGGAATCGGCGCGGGGCAAGGCCCGAAATACATTGAGATGGCGCTGCGCTGGGCTCGGGAAGCCGATCCGGGCGCAAAGCTTTTCTACAACGATTACGACGCGGAACAGGTGAACAAGAAGTCCGACGCCATCTATGCCATGGCGAAAGACTTTAAGGCGCGAGGCGTTCCGCTCGATGGCGTCGGCTTTCAAGCACACGTCAGTCTGAAATTCGATGATCCGACAAAGCTGGACTCATTCGTGAAAAACCTGGACCGGTTCGCAAAGCTGGGATTGGAGCTGCACATCACGGAACTCGATGTTCGCTTAAACGATTCCAGTCCGAACTCGCTCACCGCGCAGGCAAAGCTGTACGGCGAGATTGCGACTCTCTGCGTGCAGCAACCAGCCTGCAAGCTGCTGCAAACCTGGGGATTCACCGACAAGCACTCATGGATTCCGGGTTTCTACAAAGGGCAGGGATGGGCGCTGCTGTGGGATGACAAGTATCAGAAGAAGCCGGCCTACACGGCCGTTTACGATGCGCTGGCGAAATAGCGAAGCTCATATGCGGGCGCCCTCGACGGTCTTCGACAAAGCAGCGGCGCTCTGCTTGTCTGGATGTCGTGCATACCATATAGTGAGACATCCAGACGGGAACTACCTATGCGACTGACAGAGAGGGAACTAGGCGAGATCGAACCTTACACTCCGACACGCAAGGCGGAATTCCTACTGTCCGACGCCGTCGACGAAGCCGATTACCGCATAGTGCGACAAGAGGTTTGGAAGATGGGCCTCGATCCGGATTCGATTGTGCACAGGCGACCCGCCTCGTAGTACTCGATGGCGGTAAAACACCTTAGCTCCCCATCGGTACTTTCACGCCGGTCTTTTTCGCGAACCCCTTCGCTTCGTCGTATCCTGCGTCTACGTGGCGGATCACGCCCATCCCCGGGTCCGTGGTCAAGACGCGCTCGATGCGCTTGGCCATCTCGTCGGTGCCGTCGGCAACGGTGACTTGTCCTGCGTGCAGCGAGTAGCCGATGCCGACGCCGCCACCGTTGTGGATTGACACCCACGACGCACCTGCCGCTGTGTTCAATAGAGCATTCAGCAAAGGCCAGTCGGCGACCGCGTCCGATCCGTCCTTCATGCTCTCGGTCTCTCGGAAAGGGGAAGCAACCGAGCCACAGTCGAGATGATCGCGGCCGATGACGATCGGCGCCTTGATCTTGCCTTTCTTCACAAGATCGTTGATGGCCAGCCCAAACTGCGCTCGCTCGCCGTAGCCCAGCCAGCAGATGCGGGCGGGCAGGCCCTGGAACTTGATGCGCTTCTTCGCCAGATCGATCCATCGACGGAGAATGCGGTTGTCGGGGAATAACTCCAGCACTAAATCATCCGTTACGTGAATGTCGGACGGTTCGCCTGACAGCGCCACCCAGCGGAACGGGCCACGGCCTTCGCAGAACAGCGGGCGGATATATGCGGGCACGAATCCCGGGATGTCGTAGGCATTCTTGACGCCGCGCTGGAAGGCGAAGGTGCGGATGTTGTTTCCGTAGTCGAACGTGACGGAGCCCATCTTCTGCAGGCGCAACATGCCTTCGACATGGCGCGCTATCGCATCGAGTGACTTCTCCTGATACGCCTTTGGATCGCGCCCGCGCAATTCCAATGCAGCTTCGAACGTCATGCCGTTCGGTACATATCCGTTCAGCGGATCGTGCGCCGACGTCTGGTCGGTCAAGATGTCAGGAACGACGCCGCGCTCGGCCAACTCCGGAATCACGTCCGCGCAATTTCCGACCAGCCCGACGGAAATATTCTCTTTCTTGCGGATGGCGTTCTTCAGAATGCGCAGGGCTTCATCGAGAGTGGTAACCATGAAGTCGCAGTAGCCGGTCTTCAGCCGCTTCTTGATGCGCTCGGGATCGACGTCAATCCCGAGAAAAGCGGCGCCAGTCATGGTTGCTGCAAGGGGCTGAGCTCCCCCCATTCCGCCCATGCCGCCCGACACGATCAGTTTGCCGGCGAGGTCGCCACCGAAATGCTTCTCTCCCGCGGCGGAAAAGGTCTCGAACGTTCCCTGCACAATTCCTTGCGACCCGATGTAGATCCACGAGCCGGCGGTCATCTGCCCGTACATCATGAGCCCGGCGCGTTCCAGTTCGTTGAACTTCTCCCAGTTGGACCAGTGGCCGACCAGGTTTGAATTCGCGATGAGCACTCGTGGGGCGTGGTCGTGCGTTTTGAAAACGCCCACAGGCTTGCCCGACTGCACCAGCAACGTTTCGTCGTTGGCGAGAGTCTTCAACGTCTCGACGATGGCGCGGTAGGCTTCCCAGCTACGCGCGGCGCGGCCCGTGCCGCCGTAAACCACCAGATCCTTCGGGCGCTCGGCGACTTCTTCGTCGAGGTTGTTCATGAGCATGCGCATGGCAGCTTCCTGCTGCCAACCTTTGCAGGTGAGGGAGTTGCCGCGCGGCGCGCGAATGGAAGCAGGAGCCTGGATTTCGGTTTCAACGGGCATGGATAGATGGTACTTCCCAGAGCGGGCCAGTACAAATTGCGTCCAGCGCGGAAGAGGCGAGGTTCGACGCCGATGGCGTGCGGGCGTTCAGAGTCCGCCCTGGCAAGCGCCCGGGGATGAGGAAAGAGTTTGCGGGGTGAAATATAGCTCGCATTTTTTTCTTTCGTGTTCATTAAAATCCTCATTCGTAAGAACTTATCGTCAGTAGATCGTCTGAGATATAGATAAAATCTTGAGCCGCAAGGACTTAGAGGCAAAATATTCCGAAATAAGGACTTAGCCGGGGAGCGCAGTTCGTTCGCGGCATCGGTGGTCGAGAGATTGTGAGAAGAGCCCTCGTGCATGTAGCGAGCTTGATCTTCTTGGATTTCTCAGTAAAGGTTGTTCGTCACAAGAATCGGGAATTTTTGTGTGGAAGGCTGTGGAAAAAGAATGTCGGGCTGGAGTCGAGTCCTTGGACGGATCGGTCACGGTTTCCCAACGAGTGTTATGACGATTTATCGCCAATTGACTCTCGGCTTTACATAGCGTCTGGCGGTGGCCACGGTTCATCAGTGTGACTCACGTCACTGACAGCACGCGGTTATTCGTGTGCCATTAGGGCGTCTGCTCGCCCGTCCGAAGAGCGGTTCCCGCTTAGACGCGGCATCCCTGTAAGGGATATTCTCCGTGGCCAGCCGAGCGTTGGGCGAGGGCTTACCCGTCGGCGTTGAAATGGCCACTACCGCATCGTCGGAATTACGTAGTCCCCGAGTACAAACCAACCTCATGGAGGACGATCTATGAAGAATCTATTCTTTGTTGGATTATTGGCGTTGTTATTGGTGCCGATGGCGGCGATGGCGCAGAGCCCTTTCGACGGCACGTGGAAATGGGATCCAAGCAGCGTTCAGTGGCCTGAGAAGCCCGATGTGTATTTACTACAGAATGGAATGTTTGAGTGCAAGACCTGCGTGCCGCCGGTCAATGTTAAAGCCGATGGGACAGACCAGAAGGTGATTGGGGATCCCTACAGAGATACTGTGAGTCTAAAGGTTATCGACGACCACAACGTCGAGGAGACGTCCAAGAAAGATGGCAAGGTAGTCGTATTCGTGAAACGGTCGGTCTCAGCCGACGGAAACGCGCTGACGGTCAATTGGACCTACAGCGGCACTTCGAGTGGAGGACCGCAAACCGGCAATCACACCGACAAGCGCGTTGACAAAGCACCGGCTGGCGCAAACCTGATCTCCGGTTCGTGGCGCACGGAAAAAGAGGACCAGTCGGCCGAGTCCCGAACTTGGACCTACAAGATGAACGGAAATGAGATGACCATGACCAATCCGACTGGCACATCCTACACCGCCAAGCTGGATGGAACGGACGCTCCTGTCAAGGGCGATCCCGGAGTCACCGGCGTCTCGGTGAAGATGCTCGGCAAGGACACGCTGGAGGAAACCCTCAAGCGCGATAGCAAGGTCATCTCCATTGCCAAATTGACAGTTTCGGCCGATGGCAAGACCATGAAGTGGATCGTCGACGACAAACTGCAAGGAACTACCATCAAGGGCGCCGCGCAGAAACAGTAGACCTCGCGGCTTGAAAGAAAGCAGAAAGGCCCGGCTCAGCGCCGGGCCTTTTGGCAAAGAACGGAGCGACCGTTGTTGTAGCCGTTGTTGAAACCGCATTATAAAAGGGCGCCCCTTTAGGAGTAGGTTGTGATCGTGCGCATCATGACCTACAGAAAGGAGCACCCTCGTGAACGATGAAAAGTATATTGGGCTGGACGTTCATCAAGCAACCATCGTGGTCGCGGTAATGGATTCCACGGGTAAGTTAGTGATGGAGTCCATTCTTGAGACCGAAGCGGCGACGATTCTTCAGTTCTTTGCCGGCTTGCGCGGGACTTTGTCGGTGACCTTCGAAGAAGGAACCTGGTCGGTCTGGCTGTACGATCTGCTCAATCCGCACGTCGACAAACTAGTGGTGTGCAATCCCCGGAAGCCCGCAAGCTGGCAGAGCGGGCACGACACCAGACAAGCGTCTTCCACAACTGAGAGGGGGCTGGATGTCGCGGAAATCTCCCCGCCTTCCGGTCGAGGGAGAAGTATTTTCTTGACATCCCCTTTTATAGACCAGCCATTACGCTCAAAACCCCGGTTGCAGCGTCAACGAGCGGCAGTATTCACCTTGGAAGGGCCATCTCTAAGCTTTACATATTCCCGCTCGTGGCGACTCACCGCATCAGATGTGACCCAAGTCACTGACATCACACACTCACTCGTGTGGCATCAATACGTCTCGCTTCCCTGAGCAGTTCCCGCCGTTGCAGGCACCGCCTCAGACGATCCCTAGTCCTGAAGACACGGCGTAAGTGAAGGAGGTCCCGGATGAAACGCATAGTTTTGCTTCCACTCTTCCTCGCTTTAACGCTAAACGCACAACAGAAGCGTACCCTCACTCCAGAGGACCTCGTCGACATTCGTAACGTTACTGACCCGAGGATCTCTCCCGACGGACGGCACATCGCATTCGTTGTCACTGAGCCTGGAGATTCGAGTAAGCCGGACAAGGGACGTGACAATAACGTTTGGATCGTTCCCGTCGACAGCAGTGAGCCCGCACGACTCTTTGCGATTTCCACCAAAAGCGGGAGTTCTCCACGCTGGTCGCCTGATGGGCGTTGGCTGGCGTTCCTTTCTGACCGTGGCGAGGATGGCCAAAGGCAGATTTGGCTCATGCGCGCCGATGGCGGGGAGGCCGAAAAGCTCACTAGCGCGAAAACAGGAGTAGACAGCTACAAATGGTCCCCCGATGGACGATTGATCGCGTTCCTCGCGCGCGACGGCGCAACCAATGAGGAGCAGAAGAAGCAAGAACGGCAGAACGACCCCATTTATATTGACCACGACTACAGATACGCCCGCCTCTGGACACTCGGCCTGAATGACCGTGAACAGACACTCGTCACCAAGCAAAATATTGAAGTTAAGGACTTCGACTGGTCGCTGGACGCCGTATCGTTTGCGATTATTTTCACCTCGTTTCCTGTTTTCGAGGTGAAATCTAGCCTGGCAGTCGTGCGCCGCTCTGACGGCGAGTTGCTCAGGACACTCACAGATAATGTCAGTTACTCCTCAAGTGTCCGATGGTCTCCCGATAGCAGCGCACTTCTGTTCTTTGACAGCTCGCCGAAAGGATACAGTTATTGGCTGTCCCTTGTTTCACCAGGTGGGGGACAGCCAAGACCGCTGTCAAAGGACTACGTCGGAACATTCTTGGCATGCGAGTGGGAACCGGATTCTAAACACCTGATCGCAGAGGCCGCGGTGGATACGCGAATCAGACTGCTTCGGATAGACGTCAAAAGCGGCGAAGCGACTACGTTAATCGACATCCTGAACAGCGGGCCCGACTTTTCGGTCAGTGGTGACGGACGAATTCTCGCGTTCGTCAATGAGGAGCCAGACTCGGCGGGCGATGTCTGGTCGTTGGCTACCGGCGGACAACCTCGGCAACTCACCAGCTTTCATCCGCAGATCACCTCAATGAGGCTCGGCAACGTGCGCGAAGTTTCGTGGAGGAACAGGAAAGATGGACAGGTGCTGCATGGCGTCCTGGTGACACCGCCTGATTTCCAGTCCGGTAAGCCCTACCCCACGATCGTCGAGGCGCACGAGGGAGACCATGCCTGGTGGTCTGGCTGGCAAGGTTCCTGGTGGCAATGGCCGAATTACTCTCTTCCAATGGGTACGTGGTTTTTCTACCGAATGCTCGTGGCGTCACGGGCCAGGGCTGGAAGTTGCACGAGACTATCACCGATTGGGGAGGTGCCGCTTTCGACGACATTATGGATGGAGTTGATTCCCTAGTTGACCAGAAGACTGCCGATCCGAACCGCTTGGGAATCGGAGGTTGGAGCAACGGCGGATTCATGACTACCTGGGCCATCACGCATACAAACCGCTTCAAAGCTGCAGTGGCATTTGCGGCGCCCGTCGATTTCCAGATTCAGTGGGGCGGACACCCCGACGACAGTTGGAAATTCCTCTCAACTTTGTGGGGTACACCAATGCGTGCTCGCCAAGTATATGACGCTCACTCTCCATTCCACTTTGTCCAGAACTGCACGACACCCACACTCATTCTCCACGGTGAAACCGATCCGTTCGTCCCTATAGTTCAGGCTTACGAGTTTTACCATGCGCTGAAAGCGCTCGGCATTGAAACCGAAATGGTGGTCTATCCCCGGGAGGGCCACAGCATTGAGGAGCGTGCCCATCAAATCGATTTCCAGAAGCGAGTCCTGGCGTGGTACGACAGATATCTGAAGTGATGATTTGTTCTCTCCGCTAGGAGGGGCCGATTCTGCGTACCTCCACGCAAAATCGTATCTGTTGTTAACTAGCCCATAGCGCTCATTGAGGGGTTTTGAGTGCGATGGGGATTGTTCGCCAAGCCGCGTTCCCAGTTTCCGGTTTGCCGACAATCCACACGGAGAGCCTGTTCTAGTGGATTCCTGTTATTGATCGACCATTTCCTCACGCGTACATTGGCGGACACGCCGTGGGGAATGATCAGTCGGGTAATGCCGGAATTGCGCCTCCAAACCCAGAGATCGAAATGTGTAATCTCTGGGCACTTTTCTCGAGAGACGAGTCTATGCAAAAGTATTTCCTGCTGTTGCTGGTTCTGGCGTTAGCACTGCCTGCCAATGCGCAGAGTAACTACGGGGTTGTTAAAGGCACAGTTACTGATCCGCAGCATTTGCCGGTGGTGGGAGCCGTGCTCCAGATGAAGGCCGTGAGCACTGGCGCTACTCGCCATCTGGTCACGAACCGACAAGGTATCTTCGAAGCGTCTGCACTACTGCCGGACGATTATGTGCTGACCACGGAAGCACCAGGATTTGCCCGGCAAACACAATCGGTTCGGCTTGAGGTTGGGCAGGAACTCGCGGTCGCCGTCAGCCTGACTGTGAATCCGGTCAAGCAGGGAGTCGACGTCACCGGGGCGAATGAGGTGCTGCACACTTCCGATGCCAGCGTTGGCGAGGTGGTTGAGCCTAAGTCGATCGGCGAGTTACCACTGAACGGACGAATGCTGATCGATCTGGTGCTGACGGTACCGGGAGCCCACGTGGGTTTTGGCGCACAAACTGGTTCGACGAATCCTCTTTATTGGCGCCCAGGCCAGCGCTCTGCGGTTGTCCTTGGCGGCAGCCGCCCGAATGCGAATTTTTTCCTACTGGACGGTGCGACCAACACCGATCCGACGTTCAACACCCAAAACCTCAGCCCCTCTCCCGACGCGGTCAAAGAATTCCAGGTGGAAACCAGCAGCTATACGGCGGACATGGGCGGAGCGGGAGGCGGTCAGATCAACATTGTCACGCACTCGGGTTCGAATCAATTCCATGGGACGGCCTACGAGTTTCTTCGGAACGGAGCGATGGATGCCAGTTCGTTCGGTTCGATGGGAAACAACCATCTGGTACAGAATAACTTTGGCGCCTCCTTCGGCGGACCTCTGCCCGGGGGAAAGACTTTCTTTTTCCTGAACTACGAAGGTCTCCGTTTGGCGCGAGCAGATGCGCAGATTCTGACTGTGCCTACGCAAGCTGAGATCCAAGGGGATTTCAGTATGAGCCCCACCAAAATCTACGATCCAACCACCGCGGTAGCGAATCCGAGCTATGATCCGACGCAGCCGACCGGGCCATCGAACTATCCCTACACCCGCTCTCAGTTTTCCAACAATCAGATTCCGTCGGGAAGAATCAACCCCCTGCTGACCGCCTTCCTCATGCAATACGTGCCCATGCCGAACATGATGATGATGGCTGGGGCCGCTGATTCCAACAACTACCTCGATGTGCGCACTGAAACGCACTTCCAGAATCAGGGTACTCTGCGTGTAGATCACGACTTCTCGAACGGCGACACTCTTTTCGGAAGGTACAGTATCGGAACAGAGAAGGGATTCTCCCCCAGTAGCGGCGTGACCGCGACCACCGAAAACCTTCCCGGGTTCGGAGCAAACTTCGACAACCGCTCGCAGCAAGCCGTGATTTCCTGGAGCCATATCTTTGCCCCCAACAAGGTCAATACCGGGTCGTTTGCGGTTTCCCGTTTGTCGATGGACCGTACGTCGCAAAACGACGGAGTGAATGACATCGTCAGCGCACTCGGCATCCAGGGCGTCGGATTCGGCGGTCCGGGTGCATGGGGCGCTCCCTGGTTTGCGGCGCAGGGTTACACAGGCATCGGAGACACGTTCGCTGCCACGCCCATGCACGCCTGGGACACGATGTACGAGTTCCGGGACACGTACGCATGGCAGCGGGGACGCCACGGAATTAAATTCGGCGGTGACTTTCATTGGTATACGTGGCCGATGTGGGGATTTTTCCAGAACCGCGGCTACTACCAGTACACCAACGGGTACACGACCGATTTCGGATTCAATGACGGGACCGGCTCGGGGTTTGCCAGTCTGCTGCTGAGCCTGCCCGCCGTCAAGCAACGCCAGGCGGGCATTCCACAAATGAATTTGCGCAACTGGGGAAGCGATGCGTTTGTCGAAGATAGCTGGCAGGTAACGTCGACCACGACGCTGAATCTTGGCGTGCGCTACGAATACTCCAACCCGCTCTACGACAAGGACAACACCAACACGAATCTGATCTTCCAGGATGGCGTTCCCTCAGTTTTCGTCGGCGGAAGTCAAGGCTACCCGAAGGGTCTGATGTATTCGAACAAGTACAACTTTGCGCCTCGCATCGGAATCGCCAAGAGCCTTCCTAACCACGGGCTGGTGCTGCATGCCTCCTACGGCATCTTCTTTACGCCGGTGGATCAGAACACATGGTGCAATCAGCGCCACAATGTTCCTTTCGTGTTTCCAGAAACGCAGCAAGCGGACAACTTCACGCCTCCCGCCTCCCTCTATGCGAACGGGTTGAACTTCGGCACGCCAGTTCTGGGAACGGGCGCGCTCCCGGCGACAACGGTGAGTTTTACCGCCTTCGATCCGCACGCGCCGGCACAATACGTTCAGCAGTGGAATGGTTCCGTGCAAAAGGCTCTGGGGAAGAAATACATCCCTGGAAATCGGGTATCTGGGCGCTCGCGGCTTTCACCTGCAGCGGTCGCACCTGATCAACAACGCGCCTCCCGGTCCCGGCCCAATTGGACCGCGGCGCCCGTTCAAGACTCTGACGTTCGTTCCCAATACCGAGTTGCCGCCCAGTAGTGCAACGGATGCCGTGATCCAGAGTTCGACGTTCCCGGTCAGCACCATCAACCTACTGGAAAACACTGCCCAGAGTTGGTACGACGCGGGCTACGTCAATGTGCGCCGCCGCTATTCGCACGGATTAAGCTTCCTGGCAAATTACACCTACTCCAAGAACCTGACCAACGCGCCGGATTTTCGTTCGCCGATGGATGAGGCCGCCATCCCGCAAAACAACAGTGACCTGGCCGCCGAAAAGGGACCGGGATGTGACGTGCACCATCGCTTCGCGCTGAGCAGCGTTTACGACATACCTGCATTTCGCCGGGCAGAATGGGTTAGTCTGGTCACGCGAAACTGGCATTTGTCCACTATCTATCAGGTTGAATCGGGAATGCCGTTTACGATTTCCGTCTTCGGAGACACGGCGAATTCCGGAACCGTTCTGGGGGAAAACCCCATACGGGCCAATGCCACCGGTCAATCCATATTCGGCCCCGGTACCCACACCTCCGCGGAGTGGTTCAATCCCGCTGCTTTCGTTGCGCCCCCGGCCTACACCTTTGGCGACGTCGGCCGGAATTCCGTCTACGGCCCGCGCCTGCAGTCCCTCGACCTTGCTCTGGTGCGTTCTTTCAACCTCACGGAAAGGGCCTCCTTCCAGTTCCGTGCGGAGGCCTTCAACGCGCTCAACAAGACGAACCTAGGTACGCCAAACCGTTTCGTGAACACTCCGCAGTTCGGAACGATCACGATGGCGATGTCTCCGGCACGCGAATTGCAGGTCAGTGCAAGGCTTTCATTCTAAGAACTGACCGGCTGAGGCAACCATATTGCTGGTGCGCGTAATGCGCACCATTTTCCAGACCCGGAGACCAGTGCGACTGCGTGGGAGTCGCGCTGCAGCAATGTCATCGCTACTGATCGTGAATCCTTCTTGGCCTTCGATATGAAGTCCGGCGCTTTCCAGCCATACTCGGCCTTTATTGACTCTGGCTTTTAGTCCGAGTTCGTGGAAGAAGCTTTGTATTTCATCGCCAGACTATTCCGCTCAGTTTTGGTTCCATTTCGAAAATCAGTCGTTGACAAAGGTTCAGACCTTCTGATCATCGAGGGCTTTGAGTGAAATCGCGATATTTGTGCGCCGGGATAAACCGGCATGAAGCAGAGAATGCAAAATTCTTACGAGTAAGGATTAGCGATCCAACTTGGCCCCGAGTCTTGCGCTGCTACCGCGAGGGACCCAGTGAAGCGTAGACAGGGGTATAGGCGGGGTGGGCGATTGAGCTGCGAAAACTTACAACCCGGACGCCGACGCAGTAAATATGTGCGGAAGGCAACATGAACAGAGACGATAGCGCGAGTCCCGGTTCAGTCCGGCGTAGTCGAAGACCCCAGACACGCCTAGAAACTTCATGCACGAGAACCGGGAGACCTCGGGGGCACCTGCGGCCCAACCATGCAG
>CZKD01000103.1_pt2 | contig 90763 bp, 81 predicted proteins | sample 1122401 | NCBI WGS metagenome assembly CZKD01 (sample SAMEA3539301, study PRJEB10725) | soil metagenome | biome: tundra; feature: field; material: soil | place: USA | collected 2010-05 | depth 0.15 m
CAACCTCTTGTAGATCTCAATCGCGCGCCCATTGTCTGCTCGAACGTGCAGAAACGGCGTTTCCCCGCGCTCGCGAATCCGCCTCATCACTTCCGCCATGAGAATTGCGGCATAGCCTTTACCCGTGTGCTCCGGATGCGTGCAGACCGCACTGACCTCGGTGTGCCCCGGAACTTTCAACCGCTCCCCCGCCATGGCAACCAGCTTTCCCTGCGGTCGAATGCCCAGGTACGTCCCCAGTTCATGAGTACGACTGCCAAACGGTCCAGGCTTCGTCAGGGCAGTGAGTTCAATCATCTCCAGCGAGTCCTGTGTACCAAGCTCGATGAGCTCCACGCCAGGGTTCGCCAGGGCAGACGACCCAATGCCATTGTCAGCTACCATCTGCAGCAGGGGAGCACCGACCACGAAGTCCCAGCCAGCCCGCAATTCGTACGGATCGTCGAGGAATAGCCCGACCGTCCCGCCGGATCCAACCAGTCCGGCCAAAGACGCATAGCCCTGCGCTCCATGCTCGCGGAATGCGCCCAACGGACCCACCTCGCGTACAAACCGCCGCGCCTCCTCGAAGCTCTCGGCAAACTGCGCATCCCGAGTAGTCAGCGCCTCCCAAATCACATTGTCGAGCACATGCATAAGCTGTGTATGAGTGTGTGGTGTATGTGGCGCGGGCGCCCCGCGCTCTTGTTAGTGGCAGGAACGCGCGTGAGCTCTCCAGCCGTGCGTCATCCGCGCCGCTCAACTCGCGAAGCCCCGAAGCCGCAGAGCGGCGAAACAACTTAGCCCAGCGCTTCAGCGCTGGGTCAGCCCGCAAAGCGAGGAACCAGTCCCGTAGGGACGACACAAAACACGCATTCCCTCAACCGGGCCCGACTCTCCATCGGATTTGCTTGAATTGCTGAAGGACAGAATAATTCGCGACGTCCACGCCCCGCTATCCGATTATTGCGCCCAAATCTATTCCTTCAAATCCACATGCTGCACATCTTCAATCGGATGCTCCAGAAACCGCTCCCCCAGCCGCCGGAACTTCTCCACCGAATCCGTCGCAAAGAACTTCAGCCGTGGAAGCCCTCGCCGCTCCTCGCCTTCAACACCAGCAGGCACCAATTCCCGCAGCCTGGAAGCCACCGCCCGCGCGGTCGATTCCGCCGAATCCACAATGCTGACGTGCCCCGGCGTCACGCGATTCAGCAGCGGCTTGAGCAGCGGATAATGTGTGCACCCCAGAACCAGTGTGTCAGCGTCGTGAAATCCATCCGCAAACGCCTCCGCCAGATAGATCCGCGCGACCTGCTCGGTCACGGAGTGCTCCACCCATCCCTCCTCCACCAGAGGAACGAGCAAAGGGCACGCCTTCTCACGCGCATTCAGCCCGCGAGCCTCCAGAGCCTTGCGGTAAGCATGACTGCTGACCGTCGCCTCGGTCCCAATCACCACGATCTTCTGATTTTTGGAAGCAGACGCCGCGGCCGACGCCCCCGGCTCAATCACGCCCACCACCGGGACATGCGCACCAGCGACGATGCGGTCCAGCGCCAGCGCCGTCGCCGTATTGCAGGCGATGACCAGCATCTGCGCTCCATGAGACTCGAGATAATGCGCCGCTTCGACCGCATACCGCGCCACGGTTTCGACGGACTTGGATCCGTAGGGAAGCCGCGCGGTATCCCCAAAATAGGCATAATCGGCGCCAGGAATAAGTTCAAGTAAAGCTTTAAGGACGGTCAGCCCGCCAAATCCGGAATCAAATACGCCGATGGTAGGACGGCGAGTAGCGCCGGCATCTTGCCGGCTGTCGCGAGGGCGTCTCGCCCTCGCCTGTGTGCGCTCCTCAGCGCTCATTCATCTCGTCCCGAGAGAACTTGCGACCGGAGCTCACAGTTTGACGCATTTCCGATAATCCCGCCGCGCAGCACGGCCCCGGCGGAATCGGCGCCCCATGCGGGCACGTCCGCGGATGCCCCAGAAACGTGCAGATCTTGTCGGTGGCTTCAGGCGACAGAATGTGCTCGAACTTGCACGCCTGCTGCTCAATCTCAGTCTCGCTGTCCATCGCCAGACTGTCGGTGAAGAGCCGCTCCGCCAGCCGGTGCCGCCGGATGATGCTCCCTGCCCGCTCCCGCCCGCGTGGCGTCAACTCAACAATCAGCGTCCCATCGCCCGACGACGCAGCGACAGGCTTCAGCGCCTCGTGGCACGGATTCACAAACGGCTTGTGATCGTGCGGCTGGGGCGGATGCGGCGTAGAAGCCACCAGCTCCATCTCGATCATCTTCTCAATCGCCAGGCTCACCGGCAGCGCCCCGTGCACTTCCATGCGCTCGACTTCGGCGATCTCGCCATGCTCGGCCAGCACCCAAAGCTCTTCCAGAACTTCATCGAGCTGCTCCTCGTCAGCCAGCGAGAAAATCTCCTGCGACGCGATCTTGCCATGATGCAACTCAATCCGCCGGTCGGCCAGCCGCGCCATCACCGGATCGTGCGTCACCATCACAATGGTCCGCCCCTGCTGATGAAACTCGCGCAACAACCGCAGCACAATCTCTTCATTGACGGCGTCGAGGTTTCCCGTAGGCTCGTCCGCCAGAATGATTCGCGGATCATTGATCAGCGCCCGCGCAATGCACACCCGCTGCTGCTCCCCGCCCGACAACTGCGAAGGCAAGTGATGCGCCCGATCGCCCATCCCCACGCGACCCAGCGCTTCAATTGCTTCCTTTTCATCGGTCATACTGTGAAAGTATTGCGCCAGCATGACGTTCTCCACCGCCGTGAGGAAGGGAATCAAATGAAACTGCTGAAAGATGAATCCAATTTTCTCGGCCCGCACGCGGTTCAAATCCGCTGCAGAAATCCCCGCAACGTTCACCCCGTCGAGCCAGATCTCGCCTGACGACGGGCGGTCGAGGCAGCCAATCAGATTGACCAGCGTCGATTTCCCCGACCCCGACGGCCCCATGATCGACAGCCACTCTCCCTGCGTGACATGCAGCGAGATGTGGTCTAGGGCATGGATGTTGTCCTTGCCCGATCCGTTCCCCGTTTCCTTGGCGGGGTAGAGTTTCGTCACATCTTTGATCTGAATCATTTCACTCTCCCCTCAGAATCACCGCTGGCTGCACTCTGCGCAGCAGCGAGATTGGGAGGATCGCCGACAACAACGTCACCGCCATGCTACCAGCCAGAACCACCGGCAGCACACTCAAACGCGGCACCACGGGAGCGTGAAAGTTAACCCGTCCGATCCACGCCGCAATGCCGATCCCAACCACAAAGCCGATCAGCGCGCCCGTCGCCCCGAGAACCGCAGCTTCCGCCGCGAAGAACCCGTTGAGCAGCCGCCCCGACGCACCCAAAGCCTTCATAATCGCAAAATCGCGTCGCCGGTCAAACACCCAGCCCATCAGCGTCGAAAGCACGCACAACGCAGCCGTCAGGATAATCAGCGCCGCCGCAGCCAGCAGCGTCGCGCGCGTTTTGCCCAGCACGCGCGCCTCGCCCTCCATAATTTGCCGCACCGGACGAACATCCCCAGCCGGAATCGCCTGTGTCAGTTGCTGCATAATGCTGGAAACTTCCTCGGGAGATCCGCTGGCCGCAACTTCAATCGTCGAAGGCTGCACGCCTGTCCACGCCACGAAATCAGTCAGCGCAACATAAATGCGGCTGTCCTCGGCCGCGCCCGTCTGCACCGTACCCGCAGGAATCACGTGCAGCGTCCGCCCCTGGAAGCTGAGATCAAACGCCTGATTCTTCGGCGAAACCGTCGGCAACGCGCGCACGCCAACCAAAGCCGGGGAAGACGGTTCCGGGTGCCCCATTTCTCGCGCGCTTTCTGCGCGAGAAATGGGGATTTCCGAGGGCCACGCACTCACCGACCACCACTTATCCAACTGCCGCACCCGTTCAAAATCCGTCCCAGCCACCACAATCGGCTGCCCATCGCTAGTCCGCGCCACGACCAGCCCAAACGGCGCCGCGATCCCACGCCCCGCCAGAACGGAATCCACCTGCGCGAGCGTATTCACGGGAAGGGAAGCGCCGCCCTTGCCAACCAGAATAATGTTCGCTCCGTAGTTGCGGAACTCCCGCCGCAGCTTTGCCTGCACATCCACATAAAGATTCAGCATGGCCGTAGCCACCGCCGCGGCCACTACCATTGCGAACAGGGCAGACACGGCCCGCCCGCGCCGCAGCACCGCCGCCCGCACCAGCATGCGCAGAAACATCGAGGTGTGCGGACCGCGAGCCCGACTCGCCGCCAGATCCCGTGCCGAGTGTGACATCCTCACGTCTACCCCAGGCGCGCTCATAGTTCCCCCCGCAGCGCAAACACCGGGTCCAGTCCCACCGCCCGCCGGATCGCCGCCGCGCTCCCCGCAAACGTCACCATCACCGCAATCGCCAGGATCACCGGCAGCAGTACCGGCGGAATCGAAATATCCGAATTGAAGATCGAGTGCCCGATCTGATGTGCCAGACCAGAGCCCACGACGAAACCAGCCAGGCCGCCAATCAAGGCCAGCAGCGTAGCCTCGGCGAAAAAGATTGCCGCCACCGTGAGCTTGCTCGCGCCCAGAGCCTTCATCAATCCAACTTCCGCCCGCCGTTCAAAAATCGTAGTCGCCATCGCCGCCGACACCGCCAGCGCCGACGCAAACAAAGCAGCCAGCGTGATCAGGAAAATCAGTCCCTCAATGCGCGTCAGCACCGCACCCTCGTTCTGCGAAACCTGCCGGATCTGCTCCGCGTGCGAGTGCGACATGGCCTCAGTCAACTGCAGCGCAATCGCCTGGGGATAAGGCGTGCAATACCACCGGTCGTAAATTGCTCCCGACAAGCTCTTCGGATCGCGCCGTGCAAACGCGTCCTCGGGCTTTGTGAGAGCGCTTACGTAAACTCGTTTCACCGCGCCCGGCCTGCCCAGAATCTCCTGAGCCACAGCAAGCGGTGCCACGACTTCATCGTCTTCGGTCCCACCCGTAGAAAGAATCCCGCTCACTCGCAATTGCCGGCCCGCCAGAGTGATCTGATCTCCGGGCTTCGCCCTCAAACGCGCAGCCAGCCGTTCGCCCAGTAAAACGTCCCGCGAGGAATCCTCCGGCCAAGCCCCGGAAACTTTCCACCACGGATACGTCGAGCGCACGCCGGTCGTGAACTGGTCCGTCCCGAACGAAACTTGCTTCGCAAAGTAAGTTCCCAGCAGCGTCACGTCCTGCTGCTTCCGGTTCTGCTCCAATGCAGTATTCACCGGAAGCATGGGCGCGAAGCCCGTGATGTTGTTGTGCCAGAAAATCCCTTTGATCTTGGGCAGGTCGCCTTCGTCGAGAAAAGCCCCATCGGTAGGAGGCTTGAGGTTTACCCCGCCAATTTCCACGTCCAGCGAATCTTCCTGCGGGGTCACAACCAGGTTGGCGCCGATGGTGCGCAGCTCGCGATTGATCTTGTCGCCGATGTCGGTCGCCACGGCGATCATTGCCGTCGCCACGGTCACGCCCAGCGTAATGGCCGCGCCCGCCAGCAACTTGCGCCGTTTCTGGCGCCGGAAGGATTCGTATACGAGCCTGACGAACATCGCTTACTGTTGCGCGAACATGCGACCGCCCGCCGCAACGTCCGCCTCCTCAATGATGACAGCGTCTGCCGTCTGCGTTGCCTTCAGCGGCACGGGATTGCAGCCGCCCGCCGTCCCCACCGACTGCGGATTAATCGGCGCCGCGCAATTCTTGCAGACCACACCGTTGGCACTCTTGTAAAAGCCAACCGACCCGCAAATCTCGCAGGCGTCAAACACAGTCGCGATCTTTCCATCCGGCTTCTGATACAGCCAGAAGCGGATCGCCGTCCCGTTCTCCTTCGCCTGGAAGCGGTGCAGGTCGCCATCCGAAATCTGTGCCAGCGGAATCGTCACCCGCCCATTCGTGAACGTGACCTCGGTCCCGGCGGGAATGTTGCTGACACTCTTGGCGTACACGAATTCCGCCGTGATCAGCGCGATGAACACAAACGAAAAAGTAAGCACGGAAATCATCCACATGCGTTCGCGGCGGGCGCTCCACGCGGCCTTGCGGCGTTCCGCTGGGGAAGCCGTAGCGGCCAAAACCGGTTCACGGCGCTTGGCCTCAAACAGAATCATCAGCGCTGCCAGGGCAAACACAGTGACAAAAAAGAACCAGTCATTGCTGACGATCGGTCCAATCAGCGCCATCTCGCGCTTGGACGAGGCAATCACTCCGCTTTCCGAAAGTTCATGCAGCCCTGAGATCAGCAACTGCGCCGCCACCAGGAACATGATGGCCGTCGTGACTTTGAAGAACTTCTGCAGGTTGATACGCACGCTGCCCTTGACGAACATCACGCCAAACGCAATGGCGGCCAACAGTCCCAGCAGCGTACCCAGAAAACTCATCAGCTCGGTCGAGTTCAGCGACACCGCGGAGAGAATCAGCACGGTCTCCGCGCCCTCGCGCAGCACCATCAGAAATATGAAAACGAACAGCCCGATCCACGCGTCGTTGCCCGCCAGCAGACCGACCTTGCCCTCGATCTCGCCCTTCAATTTGCGCCCCGTCTTCACCATGAAAACAACCATGGTGACGACGAAGAAGGCGGCGACCAGCATGACCCAGCCTTCAAAAACATCTTCGTTCAAATGCGTGCGCGAAATGACCACGGCCACGCCAATACTGCCGAGGAACGCAGCCGCAAGAGCGGCATACACCGTCTTGCGCAGTTCCTGCCGCCCGATCTTGGTCAGGTAAGCCAGGGTGATGCCGACAATCAGCGCCGCCTCCACCCCTTCGCGAAGCGTAATAATGAATGCCTGAAGCATTTAATCCGTGCCTGCCATTTTGAAAATGAATTTCAATTTCAACTTCAAGGATAGTCTCCCCGCGCCGCGACAGTCAATCCGCCACCTCACAACCGCCTGTGATTAGGATCACACGGTCGGAATAACGCCTTGAATGGCTTCTAGACGCAGGGAAGGACCTGCGCGCCTCGCGCTGGAAGGGAAGCTCCTTCGTGCCCTCCGTGGTTGAAGCTTTTTCGCGGCCTATCGAGAAGCTTGACCCGCATCAACCTCAAGGCTAGCCTGATGAAACGACTTCCTGATGGGGAGGATGCGCCCATGCCTTTTTCATCCTTTTTCTTGCTCGCCCTGGCGATCCCGTTCCTGCAGTCCTCGGAACGCTCGGGAATCACAATCATTGTGCAGTCGAGTGTGGGAGGAAACCAGGCCCAGAGGACGACCTACATCCAGCCAGACCGGCAGCGCATGGAATACCGGAATTCCTTCGGAGGAAGACACGGAATCGAACTCACTCAGGGCCCGCGGTTGGTACGGATCGTGCGCTGCGACCTTGGACAATCTTTCGAACTGAATCTTGACACGCAGGAATACACTGCCGCGCCGTATCCTCCTAAGCCGCTGACCCCGGATGAACTCAAAGCACGCGGCCTAGACACTCGCATCCAGCAGCCCGCCACGCCGACCATCCGGGTGGAAATCAAAACCACCGACACGGGCGAGCGGAAAGAAATCTTCGGGCGCACGGCCCGTCATGTCGTCACGACAACCACCCAGACTCCACTCGCAGGCTCGCACTCCTCGCCGCAGGAGTCAGTTGCCGATGGCTGGTACATCGACTTCGACCAGCAGCTCTCCTGTGACCCCAAGCGGACCGGATCGGGCCACGGCACCATGTTCGGCTACGTGAGTGTGGGCGGTGGGAAAGTGCCCATGGAAAAACCGGAATTCGTCACGATCGGGAATCGAGAGATGGGCTTTGCGCTGGATCTGACCCAGACCTCAAAGAGCCCGTCCAATCTCCCCGACGGCACCGTCACCCGCTTCGAGACGCATGTGACCCAATTTGAGGAAGGGCCGCTCGATCCGGCCGTCTTCGAGATTCCTCCGGGCTTCAAACAAGTGCACCGCATCGAGCGCAACCCGCCGCCGTCGGCCCTCGGCAGTCATCCCTGAGAACCGTGCGTCGCGCGGCGGCCACTGCTCTCACCAGATCCGCACTCGCTCCCCCGGCGCCAGAAATAGTTTCTCTCCCGCCTTCACATCGAACGCCGCATACCACGCGTCGATGTTGCGCACCGTAGCAGCCCGGTACTCACCGGGAGCATGCGGGTCCGTCATGACCTGTTGCCGCAACGCGGCCTCCCGCGTTTTCTCTCCCCAGTTCTGGCCGAACGCAAGAAAGAATTGCTGATCGCCCGAGAATCCGTCCTCAACAGGCGCCGGCTTACCCGAGAGCGAAGCCCGATACCCGTCATACGCTGCCGCAATTCCCGCCACGTCGGCAATGTTCTCCGACAGCGTCTGCTTGCCGTTGATGGCCAGATCAGGAAATGGCTTATAGGTGTCATACTGCGCGGCCAGTTGCGCCGTGGCCGCCTCAAAATGTTTCAGATCCTCGGGAGTCCACCAGTTCCGCACCCGCCCTTTCGAATCGAATGCAGCCCCCTCCGAGTCGAAGGTGTGGCTGATCTCATGTCCAATGACCGTTCCGATCGCGCCGTAATTGTCCGCCGCCGGCGCCTGCGGATCGAAGAACGGAGGCTGCAAAATCGCCGCCGGAAAATTCAGCGCATTCTGCAGCGGGAGGTTCACCGCGTTTACCGTCTGCGGCGTCATCGACCACTCGTGACGGTCCACCGCTTTGCCCAGACGCGCGATCTGGCGCTGGTAGTCCGCTACATTCCCCCGCCACAGGTTGCCGAAAATGTCATCCGCCTTCACTTCGAAATTCGAATAATCGTGCCACGTCTCCGGATAACCCACTCCTACGTAAAGCGTCGAAAGCTTGGCCTCCGCCTCTGCCTTGGTCGTCGCGTCCATCCATGAGAGTGCTTCAATCCGTTTGCGAAATGCCGCAATCAGATTGGCCACCATGGCTTCCACCTGCGCCTTCGCTTCCGGAGAAAAATAGCGCTTGGCGTAGATTTGGCCGATCACATCGCCCAGGTATCCATCCACCACGAACACCCCGCGCTGCCATCGCGGACGCTGCTGCTGCGCACCCGAAAGTGTCTTGCCAAAAAACGCAAACCGCTCCAGCGCCACCGCCTTCGGCAGCACTCCTCCATAGTTCTCGATCACGTGATACGCCAGCCAATGCTTCCATGTATCGAGAGGAGTAGACCCCACCAAAGCCGCTTCGCCAGTGAACGCCTCCGGCTGCCAGACAATGAAACTGCTTTGCTGGCTCAGCCCGGCTCCGCGAAAATACTCCGCCCAGTCCAACCCGGGCGCCTTCGCCGGAAAGTCTGCCTGCGTCCACGTATTGTTGGCGTTGTGGATGTTCTCGTTATCCGCGAGGGTGCGATGGGTCTGCGCAATCGCGTGCTCGAGTTCGAGAATTCGTCCCGCCCGCGCATCCGCGTCCGAGAATCCCGCCAGCTTCAGCATGGCGGCAATGTGCGTCTGATACTGCGTGCGGATCTTGCCCATATCCTCGCTGTCGGAAAGGTAATACTCGCGGTCCGGCAGATGCAGTCCGCCCTGCATCAGATAACCCGTATAGTGCTCCGAATCGTTGAAGCCCGGCGCCACCCACAGCCCAAAAAGATTCGACGTGTGATAGTTCGTGTTGTTGAGTGCGTCCACGTCCGCACGCAGGCTTTCCCCGAGAACACGCGCCAACTCGCGCTTGTCTTTGATGGCAGCGATCGCCTCCAGATGCGGGTGAAGCGGCGTCAATCCTTTGGCCTCGATTCCAGCCTCGTCCATGTACGAGTTGTAAAGGTCAGCCACCTTGCGCGTGGCCGATCCGGCGGCCGGATTGGACTTCGCGACCTCCGCAATCAAGTCGGCTATGCGCTTGTTGCCCACGTCGCCCAGTTTCGTCCAGACGTCCACCCCGACGCGATCCGGCGGAATCTCCGTGCGTTTGATCCATTCGCCATTGGCGTAATGATAAAAGTCGTCCCCCGGTGTCACCGAGCGGTCGATATTGGCCACGGCAATGCCATGCGCCTCTTGGGCAGACAACGCTGGTGGGCACGCGGCGACCGCAAACAGGACTGCACTCGCCACAGCGAGTTTCAAAACTCCAAAAGTCGCTTTCATGAATGACTCCGCTATAGTTTCGATCGTACTGTGTGCTGCCTTTAAGTCTACTGCCACTCGCACCGAATCGAGGGAAAGGCCAAACTCTTCCTGTCACCCGCACAAAAACCTCGTCGCAGTGTTGATTGTGTTTCGCGCGGGTGTCCTGATGATAAGACGCGCCAGCTTATAGACGTTTCAGAAACGCATTCGCTTCCGTGATGTGGGGAAACAATCTCTCTTCCGCCTGAAACTCCGCCGAGTGCACGCACCGCCGGCTTCCCCGCAGCTTCACCGGATGCTTCAGGTGCAGCATCTCGTGGTACACGATATATTCCAGCACATACGCCGGCACGGCGAAGTGATCGAAGATACCGCTGATGATGATCGCATTGTGCGCCGGATCATAATGCCCCAGAATGCGCCGGGTCTTCGTCTGGCTCCAGCTCATGCGCGGCCGCGCCATCAGCCCGTGAAAGAACCGCGTGTTGAGTTTCTCAAACACCGCGTCCAGATCATAAAAGTGTCCCCGCGCCGGACGCAGCCGCTTGCGCCCCCGAATCTGCCGAACGAGATGCGTCTTGCGCACGATCTCATGGCTCGCCACATACTTGCGATAGCGCGCCGCCTGCCCGCGATCAATCGGCTGCCGGTACATCTTGGCCAGCAGAATATGCGCGATTGCCCGCAACACGCTGTCCGGCGCGCCTTCCAGCAGATCCGAAAGCCGCACCAGCAACTGCCCCTCGCGCAGCCGGATCGTGTTATTCACGTTGGCAAATGCAAAAAATTCAATTTTTAGCTCTGGGATGGAAGATGCAGGACGCAGCTCCCGATAAGTTTCCTGAAAGATTTCGAGCAGCCCTTCACGCACGGTAAGCCTAGGTTAGCACGACAGGGTCGCAGGTCTTAGGTTTTAGGGATCTGCCGACGATCTCACAGCCTAAAACTCGAGACCTAAGACCGAATGCCTAAGACCTAAGACCCAGCCCTATTCCGGCTTCCCATTCTTCGCGCTCGCATTCGGATTCAGCTTCTTATGCTTCGCCGCATCTTCCTGGTCCGCCAGCAGTTTGCGATGCTCGTCCGCAGACGTATCCACGGTATCGAGAACGTTCGTCAGAACGAACTCGTACTGCCGGGCCTCCGCCGCCGGAACATCGGCCGCATCCTTCAGCGCCCGCAGCTTGGCCTGAAACTCCGTGTCGGCCTCAATCACCAGCTTCAGAGGCTTGCGGATGTCATCCTTGCGGTCGACGTAGGTATCGATGTTGTCGTTCAGTTCGTCGTACAGCAATTGAACATCGTCCAGCAGGTCATGCGTCTGTTGCGGACGATTCTTGGTCTTGGGATCGCTCCGCATCTCTTCCAGTTTCGCCAGTCGCGCCCGGGTGAACTGGACATAAAGCGTAAGCCGCTGTTTCGGTTCCCAACTGGCATCTCGGATCTGGTCGATCTCCGCTTGCGTCAGCGGTTCGCGGTGGCGCTGGGCCTGCGCCACGGACGCCCCCGCTACTAACAGCACTACGCACATCCACGACCGAAGCAGGGAAGTAGTCATCTTGCTCCTTTCGGAAACATAGCCATCAGCAGATCATCCCGCACTCGTTGCAGACGGTTGACGGCGTCTCGCACCGGCGCCTGGTCGTCATGACCCAGCGAGTGCATCAGTTCTGTCAGCTTGCGTGCCATCGTGCGCACCGCGATCTCCGCCTGCTTTTGATACTTGTGCGATTGAATCGCATAATCCCGGGCCAGTTCCGAATATGCGACCACGTCCACCAACGCGGCCTGGCCCTTCTCGAACTCGCTTGCCGCGTATTCCTTGTCGGCCTCCGCCAATTGCTTCTGCGCAATCTGTACACACAGATGAGGCCGGTCCCCAACGCTCGTGGAAGAAAGCTTGGCCTTCAACTGCTCGACGGAAAGATCGCTGTTGGACGCAGCGTGCGCCGTCACCGCAGCCAGCGCCACGACCAGTGTGACCGCTCCCCACATTCGCAATCTGTACTGCACCCCAAGCATGATTCCAGCCCCGCGGCGAACTATTTTTTGGGCTCAAGTGCGATGAGCCGGTGCTTCGCCTGCCATTCCTGTTCAGGATACTTCCCATGAGCCGAATTGAGGAAGAGGTGAAAATTCTGCACCGCCCGCTTCACATCTCTCAGATGGTCATAGGCCGAAGCCCGCAGGAAATATGTGACCGGCTCCTCCGGCACGTATTTCACCCGCATATCGAGCGCCTTCAAGGTCAGCGGATAATCTTTGTTCGCACTGGCGGCAAAAGCCAGGTCGCCATAAGCCTCACCGAAATCGGGTTTAAGCTTTACTGCCGTCTCGAATTCCTTCTGCGCCTCTGCGAACTTCTTCTGTTCGACCAGCGCCTTGCCCAGACTCTGATGAAGCGCCGCATCGTTGGGACTGCCCGCGAGAAGCCCGCGATAAGCCGCCTCGCCCTGATCATATTTCTTGGCAATCACGTAGAGATCAGCGAGATCGCGTTGCAGCGAAATATCTGCCGGAGCCAGCTTCTCGCCCGCCTGCAATTCGGCAATCGCCTCGTCGTACTTACCGTCCGCCGCCAGCACGCGCCCCAGTTGGATACGCGCGTCAGCCTGCTCGGGATGCGCCGCCACAAGTTTTTTCAGCTCCGCTTCAGCTTCCGGCACACGGTGCCCTCGCATGTAGATATTGGCCAGTCCCGTCAGCGCATCGGAAGACGGACCCAGCGCGAGTGCCTGCTGGTATTCGCTCTCCGCGTCTGCAAACTTGTCCTGTTTTTCCAGCAGCGCTCCCGCAGCCAGATGTGGCTCGGGATCCTTTGGCTGCAACGCTGCCGCCTGCCGGTAGTCGGCAATGGCTTCCTCGGGCTTGGTCGCTTCGAGCACATGCGCGAGAGAAATCCAGGCCCTCGCATGGCCCTCGGCAACGTGACTGGTGGGCTTGAGTTGCGTGGCGGCCAGCAGGTATTGCGCGGCCTCGGGCTGTCCAGCCTTGGCAAGCTGCAGCCCCAGATTCAAATTCGACTCAAAAACATCCGGCTTCGCCGCTACCGATTTGCGGTACGCCGCAATCGATTCGTCCCGCTTGCCCAGCCCATTCTCCACAAACCCCAGTTCAAACCACGCCACATAATTCGCGGGATCGTTCCCAGCATCCCCCTCGAGAACCTTCCGCAACAAAGGCTCGGCCCCGGTGTAATCCTGTTTCTGAATCAACGCCTCAGCCTTCGCCAGTTCAGGCGGTGGCGGGTCTTCCTCGGCAACCGTGGTGTGATGAGCTTTCTGGCCGGAAGTCGCGCTCGGTTTGTGACGCACGCTGGAAGAAGAGCCTTCGTCTTGCGATCGCGAATCGGTCTGCGCCGCCGGCGGATTCGCAGTCTGCGCTCCGGCGAGTGCAGGCAAACACGCTGCCAGCACCGCGACCGCGAGTCTCCCAGCGACCACGAAGTTACGAGCCATATCTACGAACCATATTTACGAGCCATGGGAACGCGAGTTTCCATTTCCGTTCAGGACACGCGCCAGATACTTTCCCGTATAAGACCCCGCCAGCTTCGCGATCGCTTCCGGCGGCCCAGCCCCTACCACCTTGCCCCCACGGCTTCCGCCCTCTGGCCCCAGATCGATCACCCAATCCGAAGTTTTGATCACTTCCAGATTGTGCTCGATGACCACAATCGATCCCCCTGCTTCAATCAGACGCCGAAAGGCCGCCAGAAGTTTGCTGACGTCGTCAAAATGCAGCCCCGTTGTAGGCTCGTCGAAAATGTACAGCAGCCGCCGCTTCAGCTTCGCCTCGGTCCCAGATCCCCGGCTCGCTTCCCGCGACGCCGGCTGCAGATGCGCCGCCAGCTTCATGCGTTGCGCCTCGCCGCCCGAAAGCGTCGTCGCCGACTGCCCCAGCCGCAAATATCCCAGCCCAACTTCCTCCAGCGACCGCAGCTTCTCCGTGATCTTTGGCACTTCCGCAAAAAACTTCAGAGCTTCCTTAACGGTGAGGTTCAGAACTTCGTGAATGTTCTTCCCGCGATACCGCACGTCGAGCACGGTTGGCTTATAGCGCGTCCCCTTACACTCCTCGCAAATCAATTCGACGTCGGCCAGGAACTGCATCTCCACCGTGACCGTGCCGTCGCCCTGGCATGTCTCACAACGCCCGCCCGGAATGTTGAACGAAAAATGTCCCGCCCCGAATCCGCGCTTCTTCGCCTCGGGCAGGGAAGCGAACAGTTCGCGGATCGCGTCAAACGCCTTGATATACGTCACCGGATTCGACCGCGGCGTCCTTCCAATCGGCGACTGGTCGACCAGCACCACTTCCTCAATAAACTGATCGCCCTCCAGACTCTCCCAACTCGCGGCCGGCCCCGTCGCTCCGCTGCTCGATTGCTGCTTCGCCTGCGCCAGAGCCCGGTACAGCACCTGATGCAGCAGCGTCGACTTACCCGATCCCGAAACGCCGGTGATCGCCACAATCATCCCCAGCGGAATGCTGATGTCCACGCCCTTCAAATTATTGGCGCGCACGCCGCGAATCTTGATCTGCTGCGCTCCCGGCTTTCGCCGCACCGCCGGCGACTGAATGCGCAGATCCTCCGAAAGATACCGCCCAGTCAGCGACACCGGATTATGCAGAATCTCGTCGTAGGTTCCCTCGGCCACCAGTTTGCCGCCATTCTCCCCGGCCCCCGGCCCGAGATCGAGAATTCGGTCCGCCGCCCGCATGATGTCCGGATCGTGCTCCACTACCAGAATCGTGTTCCCCAGATCCCGCAGATCGTGCAGAATTTTGATCAGCCGGTGCGTATCCCGCGGGTGCAGCCCAATCGACGGTTCATCCAGCACATACAGCGTGCCCACCAGCCGCGACCCCAGCGAAGTCGCCAGCTGAATCCGCTGCGCCTCTCCTCCCGACAAAGTCGAAGACAGCCGGTTCAGCGTCAGATACTCCAGCCCCACATCGTTCAGAAACCGCAGCCGCTCGCGAATCTCCTCCAGCAACTTCTCCGCAATCTCCGCCTCCTCCGGACTCAGCTCAACTTTCTGAAAGAATCGCAGCGCATCTTCCACCATAAGCGCCGTAACCTCGCAGATGTTCTTCCCGTTGACCCTGACCTGCCGGGCCTCCAGCCGCAACCGCGATCCATTGCACTCCGGACACAGTGAATATCCGCGATAACGGCTAAGAAACACGCGTACATGCAGCTTGTATTTCTTGCGCTCCAGGTGATTGAAGAACCCGCGAACCCCCAGAAACTTCCCCTCACCGTTGAGGATCAGGTTCCTGTGCTCCTCCTCGAGATCTGCCCAAGGCACATCCGGCGGAATCCCCGCCGCCTTGGCGAACCGCTTCAAATCCGTAAACAGCGGACGATACTTCGGCTTCGTCCACGGCTCAATCGGACACTCCACGATCGTCTTCAGCTTGTCGGGAATCACCAGATCAAGATCAAAGTCGATCGTGTTCCCAAACCCCTGGCACCGCGGACACGCCCCATAAGGATTGTTAAAAGAAAACAGACGCGGCTCCGGCTCCTCATACCGCAAGTTGCAGTCCTTACACTCAAACCGTTGCGCAAATCGCAGGATCTGCGCATGTGTGGGATGTGCCAATGTGGCGTGGGCGCCCACGCCCGCGACTGCCGCAAGCTCATCATTCCTAGGAATCTCAAAAATGACTTCGCCGGCTTCGCGATAAGCAGTCTCAATCGCATCGACAATGCGAGTCCGAGCCTCAGCCGAAACCACCAGCCGATCTACCAGCACGTAAACGGGCTCCGCAAAATTGATGTCAAGCAAAGACTCCGGCGTAGAGAACTCATAAACTTCCCCCGCCTGATAAAGCCGGTTAAACCCACCCTTCCGCAAATCAAACAACCGCGTCTTAAGGGAGTCACTGAGCTCCACCTTGGCGGCCTTCTTCGCCTTTGGTAGCGCCGGCGTCCCGCCGGCTGTCGCGAGGGCGTCTCGCCCTCGCACCCGGACACCCTTCCCGGTTGATTCCTGGGTTACGGCTCCCGCTCTCTGCAGCGGAAACACCACCTGCAACCGCGTCTCCGGATCCAACGCCAGAATCGCGTCCGCCACTTCATCAACCGTATCCTTCTTCACCTCGCGCCCGCAGTTCGCGCAATAAGTCCGCCCCACCCGCGCAAACAGCAGCCGCAAATAGTCGTAGATTTCAGTCGCCGTCGCCACCGTCGACCGCGGATTTCGCGTCGTATTCTTCTGCCGGATTGCCACCGCCGGCGCAATCCCGTCAATCAAGTCCACGTCCGGCTTCTCAATCCGCTCCAGAAACTGCCGCGCATAGGCCGACAGCGACTCCACATACCGCCGCTGCCCCTCGGCATAAATCGTGTCAAAGGCGAGCGACGACTTCCCGGACCCGGACACGCCGGTCACCACCGTCAACGAATTGTGTGGGACCTCAAAGTCAATATTTTTGAGGTTATGGACGCGCGCGCCGCGCACCACAATGTTTTCCGTAGGAGTCGGCACAGTCTGCGTAGGGTCAGAAGACATCGAATCAGGGCCCCGATAGCCGCACGCCGCCCCGAGCGCACCCGCTCAGAGCCTTCCGCAAGGCTGATCGAATCTTTCTATTATAAAGCAGGAAGTATGTGGCGCGGGTTATGTGGCGCGGGCGCCCTCGCCCGCGTGCAGTAGCAACCAATGAAGCATTGGTGGGAAATCAAAAATGGAAGGGAAATGTATCTAGAACATGAATCTTACGATTGAGAATCGGAATCATTTTCCCGATCCCGCCGCTTCCCGTACCGAATCGCAAATCCAAACCCAAACACCATAATGGCGACAGGCGGAGCCAGCATGACAAAAATAGCCCGGTTCAGTGCCCGCTGACCTTCCTTAGGTGTAGCCTTAGCATTCGCATTGCACATCGCACACCCTTGCGCGAAGGCCGGTGTGATGCCAAAGGCCATAACGAACGCCAATAGAGCCCAGCGAACTCGAGACCGAAAACTCATGACAACCTCTGATTTACCCCTGCTGTATGCCCACGCCGTTCGGAGGCGGCTTCACCCGGTCCGCATCCGGAAAGAAGAAGAAAAACATAATAACGAAGCACGCCGTCACCGAGATCACCAACATCCAGCGCATCAGCGCCTTCTCAAACTTCAAGTGCATGAAGTACCCGATGATCAGCGCCGACTTGATAATCGACAGAACCAGTAGCACCTCGAGCATCCGCACGGGCGAGAACACCTGCTTGTATCCCAACACCACTTCAATCGCCGTCAGAACCAGCAGCGCTCCCCACACCCAGAAATACTGCCCCTTGCTGTCATCATGCGTCGCGGCATCACTCATCGAACGTATCCTCGCTTTTGGGTGGCGCAGCACTTTGAGCGCTGCGATAAAGCCTCTTCCTACCAAAGGGCTTTAGCCCCTGAGGTACTTAGACGCTTACGTAATCTTGGTCGACAACAAATACACCAACGGAAAAATAAACATCCACACCAGATCGACGAAGTGCCAGTACAGCCCCGACACTTCCACATCCTGCGCGTCATAATCCTTCGGCTTCAGAAAGAGAATGATCGCTGCCACAACCAACCCCAGTCCCAGCGCGTGAATCCCGTAGTGAAACACGTTGTCCGACGGAATCAGCAAATATCCCGCAATCCAAATCACACCCAACACCGGCAGGAACCACTTACGAAACGCCATCACTCCCAGATAGATGACGCCAATGGTCACGTGCAGCATGTGCATCGCGGTCAGCCCGAAGAACGTAGCCGGAAACTGCGGCGTGTTCTTCGAAATCTCCACCATCTCCCCCGTGGCTGCGCCCGCACTCGACAGCTTGAGAAACCATGGGATGGTCAATCCCTCGCTGATCAGCTTGCTCCACTCCATGCCGTGCAGCACGATGAACGCTGTGCCAAACGCCATGGTCGCGAGCAGCCAGTAACGGGTCCATGTCCGGTCGCCGCGCTGCGCCGCAAACACCCCCATCACCATGGTCAGCGAACTGGAAAGCAGGCACGCTGTCATGATCGTGGAATTAATAATGCTCTGCACGTGAAAGGGCGTAGGCCATGCCGTATAAATCCGGTTGTAGCTGAAGGCGAAAAGCAGTGCTCCGAAGGTCAGAGAGTCCGAGGCCAGAAACAGCCACATCCCCACTTTCTTCGAATATGCCCCAAACAAAGGCGCCTCATAAGCTCCCGGCACCGCGTGCACGACATCATGCTGAAGCGTGGCGTCAGCCATTCCTCAAGTTCCCCTTTCCCGTGTCATCCTGAGGCGGGCGCTCTTTGCCCGCCGAAGGATCTATGCAACTCGCATGCAGCGTCCAATCACTCGACGCACGTCTTATCTCGCGAGCCCCAACAACGCAAAAACATAAATCCACAGCACCATCATGAAATGCCAGTACCAGGCCGTGATATCCACCACGATCCGCTGCGCCTCCACCGGCTTGTGCAGAAGGGAAGCGCTCGCCGCCCAAATCAAAGCAATCATCCCCCCGGCAAGATGCACCGCGTGCGCGATCGTCAGCAGAAACACAAACGAGCTATTCGGATTCGTATCCACAAAGAATCCGCGAGCGTGCAATTCTCCCCAAGCCAACCATTGCCCGGCAAGAAACGAGATCCCCAGTAGAACCGTAATCCCCAGCCACGGAAAGGATTTCTCATCCCCCACCGAAACTCCCGGAATCGATTTCACCGGAGCCAATGCCGCCTGCAGCGCCGCCTTCCGCCGCGCAAACTCCATGGTCACGCTGCTGACCAGCAACACTGCTGTGTTAATCGCCAGCAGCAGCCAGGGCAAATCCACCCGCCCCCAATCGCGCACGTATGTATTCGTCGCGCCATCAAACGTCGGCAGCCCCTGCCGCACGATATACGCGCTGGTCAGCGAGATGAACACCATGCACACGGTCGCAATCCCGCAAGCCAGTCCCAGCCGCGCCCGCCGCAGTCTTGCTCCATAATTCGGAACGTCCCCGCCGCCGCGCCCGTCGTCGCCGCCACCCGCAGGCGGCGCTGGAGGCTTGTGCCCGCGCCCAATGTGATCAATCGGAGTTGTCGGAGTATAAGTCGCCATAACTACATCTGATTCCGTAGTAGCTCCACTCGTTGCCGCTGTTCTTCAAGTACTCAGCATCACCATCAAGGGGTGCCTCGCGCGCTCTTTGCGCGAGAAGTGGGGATTTTGCGTCAATGCGTCGTAACGGTTGCCGGATCCGTCTGCATCACATAATCCTTCGGCGCGCCCGGCACCCCATACTCATACGGCCCATGGTTGACCACCGGAGTCACGCCGCCAAAATTGTCATGCGGTGGCGGAGTCGCGGTCGTCCACTCCAGGGTCGTCGCTTCCCACGGATTGTCGCTGGCCTTCGGCCCCTTGAACATGCTCCAGAACAGGTTGATCACAAAGACGAACTGCGCGCTGATCGTGATGATCGCCGCGTAGGTGATGAACCTCTGCAGCGGCAGCAGTTTCGCCTGGTACGCCACTTCCGTGAACTGCGAATACCGCCGCGTCTGCCCCGCCATCCCCAGATAGTGCATCGGCATGAAGATGGCATACGTTCCGGCCAGCGTGATGAAGAAGTGCAACTTGCCCAACGGCTCATTCATCATCCGCCCAAACATCTTCGGAAACCAGTAATACGTAGCCGCAAAAATCCCGAAGATCGCTGCCACGCCCATGATCAGGTGGAAGTGTCCAACCACAAAATATGTATCGTGCAACTGAATATCGAGCACCGGCTGCGCCAGGAACGGCCCGCTCAACCCACCCGACACAAACAGAGATACAAAGCCGATCGCATACAACATCGGCGTATGGAATCGTATGCGCCCTTTGTACATCGTCCCCAGCCAATTAAACGTCTTGATGGCGGACGGTACACCAATGCACATCGTCAAAAGCGAGAACGCAAACGCCGAGTAAGGGCTCATCCCGCTCATGAACATGTGATGGCCCCACACCATGAATCCAAAGAACCCGATGGACAGCATCGCGTACACCATCGCCCGGTAACCGAAAATCGGCTTGCGCGAGAACGTCGAAAGAACCTGCGACGCCACGCCCATGCCCGGCAGAATCGCGATATACACCTCGGGGTGCCCGAAGAACCAGAACAGATGCTGCCACAGCAGCGGCGATCCGCCCTTGTGGCCCATCACCACTCCGTTCACCACCACCAGCGGCACATAAAAGCTGGTGCCGAGATTGCGGTCCATCAGCAGCAAAATTCCCGCCGAGAGGAGCACGCCGAACGCGAGCAGCCCAAGAATCGCCGTGATGAACCATGACCACACGGTCAGCGGCATGCGCATCATCGTCATGCCCTTGGCCCGCAAGTCGAGCGTGGTCGTGATGAAGTTCAGAGCTCCCATCAGCGACGCCACGCAAAAAATCGCAATGCTAGTGATCCACAAATCGGCCCCGAGTTGTTCCCCCGGCCCGGTCGACGATAACGCGCTCAGCGGCGGATACCCCGTCCAACCATGCAGTGGCGCTCCGCCGGTCACGAAGAACGCCGCCAAAATGACGACGAATCCCACAAACGTCGTCCAGAACGACAGCATGTTCAGGACAGGGAACGCCATGTCCGGCGCTCCAATCTGAATCGGCAGGAAGTAATTTCCAAACCCGCCCTGCGGCGCCGTCGTCAGCACGAAGAACACCATGATGGTGCCGTGCATGGTCAGCAGGCTGAGATACGTTTCCGGCTTGATCTCGCCGACCAGCGGCAGCGCCACCGCCGGCCAGATCATGTGAATCCGCATCAACAGCGAAAGAAACATCCCGACAAACACCGCCGTCAGTGCCAGGAAGAAATACTGAATGCCAATAACCTTGTGATCGAGGCTGAAAATGTATTTCCGAATAAAACCCTGAGGAGCGTGCGCGTGCGGGTTCTCCATTGCGACCATTACTGTTTCTCCGCCTCCCGTGCCGCCAGCCACTTGTCAAAATCCTCCTGGCTGACGACGTGGACCATGCCGTGCATCTTGTAGTGCCCAAGCCCGCAAAGTTCCGCGCAGGCAATCTCGTATTCGCCAACCGCCGTCGGCTTGAAGTGCATGTGAATGTTCAGCCCCGGCACCGCATCCTGCTTGAAGCGCAGGTTCGGCACAAAAAAGCTGTGGATCACATCCACCGCACGCAGGCTCACATCTACTTCACGGTTCACCGGCAGAAACATAGTTCCGGTCACCACGTCATCTTTCGCCGCAGGATCGGTCTGGCTCAGTCCCACTGCGGCCTCGCCGCCCGCCGATGGATCCATCAGACTGACGCTGGTCTTCCCGTACTTTCCGTCCGGTCCCGGATAGCGGAAGTACCACGCAAACTGCATCCCAGTCACTTCCACCTGCACTGCGCCGGCCTCAGCCGCGTCAAAGCGCTGGCTCGCCCACACGCTGCTGCCCATCAGGTTCAGCCCGATGAACAGAACCGTGGTTAGCAACGTCCAGGTCACTTCCAGTGTGGTGCTCCCGTGAGAATACGAAACCGGCGGAGAAGAGGGAGTCTCGCGGTACTTCCACACGATGTAGCCCAGCCCGAGCTGCGCCGCGAGGAAGACAACTCCCATGATGACGAAGGTGAGATCGAATTGCTTGTCGATGAAGTCAGCGGCTGCAGCCGCACCCACCGGCAACCACCACGTCTTGGCGACAAAAAAGTATGTGCTGACCAGAGTGATCAGCCAAATCAACACCATTAACGCGAGGCCCATTCCCCAGTCCCTCCGGGCACGAAAGGATTTCCCCACGGCCGCTGCCGCGTCCCACAACGCAAGCACCAGTCGGCGGCGAGTGTAACACAGCCACGCGCGAAGAATGCAAGGAGATATTGAGGAAGAAATTGTCAGAAAGACTACTCAACACTCTGGTTCGCGTGCTGTGTTAATTTTTTCAACAGGAGGATTTCGAAATGAGGATCGTTCTCGCCTCGGAATCGCAATTTCGCAAGCGAGCCATGGACTTGCTGGGCCTGCCCTACGAAACGCGCCCGAGCCGCATCGACGAAAAGGCCATCCGCGACGACGACCCCGCACAACTAACCCGGAGACCCGCCGAAGCCAAAGCGCACAAGATCGCTGACGAATGTCCCGCTATCATTGATTCCGGGGATGAGCACGCACGCCCAATTGTCATCCTGAGCGAAGTAAATGGTTCGCGAAGGCGAACCATTTACGCAGTCGAAGGATCCCTACCCCGGGTGCCCCATTTCTCGCGCGTTGTTTGCGCGAGAAGTGGGGGCTTGCCTGTCCTCACGAGCGTGGAATTCGCAGGTTCCCTTCGTGAACCTTAGTGTCCTTCGTGGTTGAAGGTTCTTACTTCTCCGACCACTCCGGCACCCGCCCCGGAGTCCAAGGCGCCCCCGCCGCCTCCATATCCTTCTCAAGCTTCGTCAAATCCACCTCGACTAGCGTACGAAGCTTGCCTAGTTGTTCCGCGAACTCTGCAGCCGCAATGTTGTACGAATCGATGTGCGATTGCGTCGGCTTCGCCAGCGAGAACCGCTCCCCATCCATTACCGAACCCACGCGATCACTGATCGACGACGACACCGGCTCGCTCCGCTTCGCCATCTCCACATCCCCGCGCAGCGCCAGCAGAATTGCCCGGTCGCGCGCCTCCAGCGAATCCGCCACGGCTCCCAACTCTTTTTCCACTGCCGGCGCCTCCCGCAACGCCCCGCGAATGGCCTTGAGCCGCGACTCCACATCCTCCGCCGTATGCAGAGCTCCCGACACCGTTCGATACAACCGTGTCACCTTGCGCATAAACTGTTCCTGTGCCGGGCGGTCGGCCGCGCTCATTCCCGCCGCGCCCTCCGTGACCACCTTGAACGTCTGCGGCCCCGCCAATTCCGTCACCACGCCGCCAACTTTGTCGAACATCCGCACAGAGTAAGTCCCAGAAATCACCAGAGGCCCCAGATCCCCCGAGTCCGGAAAATCGCCGTCGCCATCCTCCGAAGCCTTCTTCACCTGCGGCGCCGCATACCGCAGATCCCACGCCACCCGCTGGAACCCGCCTTCCCCACCCGCATCTACCCGCCGGATCGCCGCCCCACTCTCGTCGTACACCACAAAATAAACTTCCGGCTTCGCCTCCTCCGCCTCGGCCCGCAACTCATCCTTCGTCGGATAGGGAAGAGTCTGATTCTTCTTCGCCGCGTCCTTCTCCGCCTCCTGCCGCTTCTCCTTCTTCGTCTTGATCTTCTCCTTCATGTACGCCGTAAATACCGCCCCATAAGGTGGATTCTCCGCCGTATAAAACGCGTCTCCCTGGAATCCTTTCTTCGGCCCGCCCAGCGGATGCCGCTCCACATACAGCAGCGCATCCTTCACCGGAAACACCGCGACCGCTTGCTCTGTAGAATCCGCCTTCGTCTGCCGCAGCGGCGTGATGTCATCCAGTACATAAAATCCTCGTCCAAACGTGGCAATTACCAGATCGCCTTCGCGCGCCTGAATCACCATGTCGCGCACCGCAATCGTCGGCAGTCCACCCTTCAGCTGCACCCAGTGCTGACCGCCGTCGATGGTGAAGAACGCTCCAAATTCCGTCCCCGCGAACAAAAGATTCGGATTCACCGTATCTTCCACAAACGCCAGCACAGGCCCGTTCTGTGGCAGATCGCCGGCGATCGAAGTCCACGTCTTTCCCGTGTCGGAAGATTTCAACAGATATGGTTTGAAGTCCGAATTCTTGTGATTATCAAAAGCCGCGTACACCGTGTTCACCTCGAAATTCGACGCCGCCAACCGGCTCACATACGTCATCTCCGGCACGCCCGCAAACTTCTCATACTTCGTCCAACTCGTGCCGCCGTCGCTCGTCACCTGAATCAGCCCATCGTCGGTCCCGACATAAATCAGCCCTTCTTTCTTCGGAGACTCCGCCAGCGCCACAATATTTCCGTAGAACGACGTGGACTGATTCTTTGCCACCGCATCCGGACCCCACACCTTCCCCATCACCGGCAGCTTGTTGCGATCGATCTGCCGCGTCAAATCCCCGCTGATCGCCTTCCACGTATCCCCGCGGTCATCGCTGCGGAACAATTTGTTCGCCGCAAAATAAAGCCGCGTATGCGAATGCGGACTCACAATGATCGGCGAGTCCCAATTCCACCGCAGCGGAGGCTCCCCCTTACCCTCCAGTGGCTGCAGCACCAGTTCCTGCCCCGTCGGCTTGTCATAACGAATCAGCACCCCGTACTGCGACTCCGAATAAATCGTGTTGGGATCCACCGGATCCACCTGCGACCGGAACCCATCTCCGCCCGTGGTCACGAACCAGTCCGAATTCACAATCCCATTCAGATCGCGAGTACGCGCAGGTCCGCACCACGAAAAATAATCCTGCGTTCCTCCGCACACGTTGTAAAACGGACTCGCATTGTCCACCGCCACGTCATAAAACTGCACCGTCGGCAGATTCGCCTTGAACTCCCAGTTCCTGGCATCGTCCCAGGTTTCATACATGCCTCCATCCGATCCCAGCAGCCAGTGCCGGGTATCGTCCGGATCAATCCACATGGCGTGGTTGTCCCCGTGATGATTCTTCTCATTGACCTTCTGCAGCGTCTTGCCCCCATCCAGCGACTGGCGCAACTCAACCGACATCACAAAAATGCGATCCATATTCTTCGGATCCGTCACTACCCGTGCGTAATACATCGCCCCCTGATCGAACTCGTTGCGCCGCTCCCACGTCGCGCCCTTGTCGTTCGACCGGAAAATTCCACCCTTCCCATCCGCCGCCTCAACCGTCGCATACACCACATTCGGATCCGCCGAAGACACCGCCAGCCCAATTCGACCCATATCCATAGACGGTAGCCCAGACTTCAACTTGTTCCACGTCGCTCCCGCATCGGTCGACTTATAAATCGTGCTCTCCGGACCGCCATCAATCAGCGTGAACACATGCCGCCGCCGCTGGTACGCCGCCGCATACACAATGTCAGGATTCGATGGATCGATCGCCACATCCACCACGCCGGTGTTCTCGCTGATGGTCAGCACCGCCTTCCAGGTCTTTCCTCCATCCGTCGACTTAAAAAGCCCGCGATCCCCGCCCGCTCCCCACAGCGGCCCCTCCGCCGCCACGTACACCACCTTCGAATCCCGCGGATCGATGACCACTCGCCCAATATGCTCCGACTTCTTCAGCCCCAGATTCTCCCAACTCTTGCCCCCATCGACCGACCGGTAGATCCCATCGCCGTAAGCCACACTCCGCTGCGAATTGCTTTCTCCCGAACCCACCCACACCACGGACGCATCATTCGGATCGAGCGCCACCCACCCAATCGAATACGATCCCTCACCATCGAACACCGGAGTCCAAGTCGTCCCATCATTCACCGTCTTCCACACCCCACCCGAAGCCACGCCCACGTAGTACTCAAACTTATTCCGCGGATTCACCGCAATCGACATCACCCGCCCCGAAGCCGCTCCCGGCCCAATCGACCGGAACTTCAGCCCCGAAAAAGTGTCGGCAGTCATCCCGCCCTTCTTCTCCTCCTTCTTCGGCTCATCTTTTTTCTCGTCCTTCTTCGCATCTTTCTTTGCGTCTTTCTTCTGTGCCGGGGTGGCCGCAGAAGCCGGCTTCTTATCCGCGTCTTTATCCTGCGTCTGTTGGGCAGCAAGTGGCGTAACGAATGTCAGTGACAAAAGGAAAACGAAAGAGGCGACCGATTTCATGCAACGCTCCAATCCAAAACTCATAAACGTTCTTGTCATCCTGAGGCGGGCGTACTTTGCCCGCCGAAGAGCCTGCCCTGAGCGAAGTCGAAGGGATCTATGCAACCTGCAGCCCAGAATCCAAAACCGATATGTATACAGGATTTGAATCGAACTAAGAAGCGATTTTACGAATCCTCCGTGTCCTCCGTGGTTATCTTGGGTTGGTCAGCTCAGGATAGAATCCCTCCATGCCCCGCAAGATCCACGGACACGAAACCGCCTATCACAAGCTCCAGAAGAACTACTGCTTCGCCTGCGGCCAGAACAATCCCGAAGGCATGCGCCTCAGGTTCACCCTCGACGAAGAACGCCAAACCTTCGTCTGCAAATTCCGCCTCGGCAAGCGCTACACTGGCCCTCCCGGCCACTGCCACGGCGGCATCATCGCGACCATCCTTGACGACGCGATGGGCAAAGTAAACAAGCTCCACCAGGTGATCGCCCTGACGAAAGAAATGACCGTCCAATACCTCAAGCCCGTCCCGCTCGACAAACCGCTGCACGTCGAGGGCAGGGAAGTCAGCGTCCACGGCCGCCAGCACATCAACGAAGCCGAAATCCTCAACGAAAAAGGAGAAGTCCTGGCCCGGAGCAAGGGAATCTTCATCGCCATCGACCCGGAAAAGATGTTTGGCAAATTCGTGGAACGCTAGCCCTGTGAAAGACCCGAGTGTGGGAAGAAACTCGTGTGACAGGAGACTCGTACGGGACGGACTCGTGTTGGACAGACACTCCTGTCCGTCCAGGTTTTGACTTTGTTTTTTCATTGTCATCCTGAGCGAAGTGGACGACCACGCAGTCGAAGGATCCCTATCATCGCTCCATAAGCCGGCCGGAGCCATCCCCGAACTCGACCGCGGGGGTTATGTGAATCCCCAGAAGGGCGCTAGAATAGAAACAGCGCCGCCCGGCCCAAGCCGTCGGCTCATCCTTCGCGCTTGCGAAAAGGTATCCACGGGTTCAACTCATGTCCCAGAACAACGGTTCCAACACCACCTCCCTCCGTCTCAAAACCGGCCTCGCCGAAATGCTCAAAGGCGGCGTCATCATGGACGTCACCAACGCCGACCAGGCCACCATCGCCGAACGAGCCGGCGCCGTCGCCGTCATGGCCCTCGAGCGCGTCCCCGCGCAAATCCGCGCCGAAGGCGGCGTTGCCCGCATGGCGAGCCCCAAAAAGATTCGTGAAATCATGGCCGCCGTGTCCATCCCGGTCATGGCCAAGTGCCGCATCGGACACTTCGCCGAGGCTCAAATCTTGCAGGAACTCGGCGTCGACTACATCGACGAATCCGAAGTCCTCACCCCCGCCGACGAGTCTCATCACGTCGACAAGCACGCCTTCAAGGTCCCCTTCGTCTGCGGAGCCCGCAATCTCGGCGAAGCCCTGCGCCGCATTGCCGAAGGCGCCTGCATGATCCGCACCAAGGGAGAAGCCGGCACCGGCGACGTCGTCCACGCCGTCAAGCACATCCGCCAGATCGTTCAGGAAATGAAAATCCTCACGGTCCTCGGCGAAGAAGAACTCTACGCCAAAGCCAAAGAGCACCAAGCCCCCTACGAACTGATCCGCATCGTAGCCAAAGCAGGGAAGCTCCCCGTCCCAAATTTCTCCGCCGGGGGCATTGCAACTCCCGCAGACGCGAGCCTGGTGATGCAACTGGGAGCCGAAGCGGTCTTCGTAGGCTCAGGGATTTTCATGAAAGACAGCACCACCTTCGCCGATCCCGTCGAAGCCGAGAAGCGCGCGAGAGCCATCGTGAAAGCCGCCACCCACTTCAACGACCCTAAAGTATTACTTGAAGTCAGTGAAGACCTCCAAGGCGCCATGAAGGGCCTGGCCATAGCAGGCTTAGACGAATCCCAGATGCTGCAAACCAGAGGCTGGTAGGAACGGTTGTTGCGAGCGGGCTCCATCCGCCCAGTTCTTGCGCGTGCACCAGAGCTTCCTATACAGCATCCTTTGCAGCAGCCTCGGAGGGCCGCGAGCCCTCGCTTAGTATGGAACTGTACCAATCGATGTCGCGGGTGAAATACATGACCGCAGCCACAGCGAGAAAGCTTGTCACTGCACCAACCAGAAGCGCGTTATCCTCTAAGCGCAGTAATAGATAGATGAAAAAATAGAGCAAGCTGAATACAAAAAGAGCGCGCCACCCCTGCACTCGGCTGGCGAAGATCCACCCGGCGTTGGCCGAAAGCAAAACTACAGTGGCGCCGCCAGCCACGAGAAATCCCCAGTCAAAACCAATCCGCTCGGCCAATGAGAGCAGGAGAAGATAAAAAATCAGGTGCGCCACGCCGACCAGAACATATTGGGCGGGATGGACGCGCTTGCCAGCAGTGGCTTCAAACACAAAGTAGGAGAGGAATAATAATCCGACAAACAGAAGTACATATTTGAGCGAGCGGCTCACAGATTGATAAGGGTCCGCCATTTCGATGAACGAGATCCCCATCGCAGTGCGATCCAGCGCACTGACCGCGGTATTCGTCCCTTCGGCGGGAACCCCGCGGGCGATGAAAGGTACGGACCACTCTCCGGTAAAGCCCTGCGCAGAGATAGTACGTTTCACCGGTAAGAAGCCACCATCGAACCCCGGGCTCGGCCAGTCGCCCTCTGCGGTAAGGTGCGTGCTCTTGCCATAGGCCAGGACCGTAAGTCGCTGAGCGCCGGAAAAACGCAGGTTAGCCGTTACGTTGAACGCCGAGTTTGGCTGGATCAGTTCTGAAACTCTTGCGCCAAAATATGCCAGCGGCAGACGCGGGTTTGGTTCACCAACATTTTCTGCGGGGACGAATGTGATTGTCTTGCCGTTGGCCGTTAAGGTTCCATCTGCCAACGCGCCGCGAGGGTCGCTAACGCCAATGACTATCCCCGCTCGGGTCCAGTCCAACTCAGCGCCTGCCGGGGCTGCGGAAGGCACGCCCGTCAGGTCGAAAGTCGCATCGAATTTCAACTCGGCTTCATAGACAGGCACTCTGAATAACGAGCGATGCCGCTCTTGCGTATGAACCCGTACACTAGCTTCGCCTTTCGTCGGAAACACCACGTATACGCCAGGCGTAGTCGACGCACCTTTATACGGCGGCGGAATGCTGAACGGAATTGACAGCGAGGGGCCGAGAAAGGCCTCCTGACCACCGGCCCGGCCGCTGATTTCCTGCATTACATCCTTGGCCCGCTCGGTCCGTTCCTCCACAAGGCTATTCACGAAGAGAGACGGAATTGTCGTTAGCAAGGCAAGTCCGCTGACTAGGAGCAGCTTGAGTCCCATCGAACGAGACCTGGACCGAATCTGAGCAGTCAACTGTGAAACGGAAACTTGGTTCACGCCGGCTCCTGGTTAGCGAGGAGATACCGATCGAACTTAAGATAGCACGAAGTACTTTGTACTGTAAAGAACCAGTTTTGTCCGCGGCAACCGTGAAAGAATGGCGGAAATCCGCGAGGACGCATGAACTCAGGTCCGGTTCGTCGCACCCCGAATCCGATGATGTAAGATGATTGCGCTCCGTCCCCGGCGACGCATGGCGACAAGACAAACTTCAACCAAAACATCAACCGCCCTCCGCGGCCAAGTCGCCCTAGTCACCGGTGCGACCCGCGGCATCGGCCTGGCGCTAGCCCGCGCCCTAGCTGCCAACTCCTGCAACCTGATCCTCGCCGCCCGCGACGAGAAAGCGCTAGCCCGCATCAGCAGGGAACTAGCCTCCGCAAAAATAAAAGTCCTCACTCACCCCTGCGACATTCGCGATCCACACGATGTCGACGCCCTCTTCCGCGCCGCGCGCCGCCAATTCAAACGCCTCGACATCCTCATCAACAACGCCGGCATCGCCCATACCAATCTCCCCGTAGAAAAACTTCCATTCCCCGTCTGGAAAGATGTTCTTGAAACCAACCTGACCGGCACATTTCTCGTCACCCAAGCCGCGCTCGCCATCATGAAGCGCGGCGGCACCATCGTGAACAATCTCTCCATCGCCGCCACCCGCGTCTTCGCCGGATCCGCCGCCTACAACGCCAGCAAGCACGGAGCCCTCGGCCTCACCAACACGCTCCGCGAAGAACTCCGTCCCCGCGGCATCCGCGTCATCGCCCTGCTCCCCGGCGCCACCAACACCGACATCTGGACCACCCTCTGGCCCCAAGCCCCCCGCAAAAAAATGATGTCCCCCGAAACGGTCGCCGAAGGAACATTGCAAGCACTCCTCCTGCCAGCCAACGCGACGGTAGAATCCCTGGAAATCCTCCCCACAGTCGGCACCCTATAGCCGTCCGCCAAACCTCGTATGGCAAAACGTCTCGTGTGGGAAATGTCTCGTGTGGGACGGACACTCCCTTCGACTTCGCTCAGTGCAGGCTCTGTCCGTCCAGGTTTTGACCTTGCTCGTGATCTTTGCCGTATGTGGTGCGGGCGCCCCCGCCCGCGCCTAGCCGGCATCACGACTTCAAAGTTAGCGGAAAAACTACAAATGCGTGCACTACCGTGGAAGATCGGCCCTTTAGGGCCGAGTTGAGGGCAGAATCATTGTGGGCTGCCCCTGGTCGCTTGTCCGCTGATGGCGTTGCTTTTCGGCAACTCCCCGCTAGCCTTTCCTCCAGTCCCCAGTCCAATTACAATGCTTTCCGCTAATCCACCCGTGGAGGACTCCCAATGTTCAAATCACCATTCCTCGCCGCCGCCCTGTTTGCCGCGACGCTCGCTCTCCCCGCAGCCGCCCAAGATGCCAAGAAAGACACTCCCATCAAGCCCCCAGACAGTCCATCCAAAGTCGTTCTCGACTCCTGGAACGACGTCGGACGCAAGCTCATCGCCATGGCCGAAGATTTCCCCGAAGACAAATACGATTTCAAAGCCACGCCCGCCCAGCGCAGCTTTGCCGAACAACTTCTCCACGCCGCCGGAGCCAACTACTACTTCACCAATCCCGTAATGGGACAGAAGCCTCCCGCCGGCGAAGACCCCAAGCGTGATCAATACAAGACCAAGGCCGACATCGTCACCTTCGTCAAGAAGTCCTTCGCTGACGGCGCCGCCGCCATCCAGGCGAAAGGCGACAACGGAATGTCCGAACTCGTCGTCGAGCCCTTCTCGCATCAGCAAGTGCGAATCGGCGACCTGGCCTACGGCTTCATCGAGCACTGCGGCGAACACTACGGCCAACTCGTCGTCTACTACCGCCTGGCCGGCCTGGTCCCACCCGAATCCCGCCCGAAGAAGTGAAAGTAGTGTTCGTAGATACGATTTGTTTGTCATCCTGAGCGAGGATTGAGCTTCGCCGAAAGGCGAAGCTCAACCGCAGTCGAAGGATCTCTACCTTATCGACATCCTTGAGCCGTGGACGAGAACATCCCGTGTGGGACGGACACTCCTGTCCGTCCAGGTTTTGACTTTGCATGTCTTTCGAGAGGGAAAAGAACGACAAGATGCAACTCGGGTGCCCCATTTCTCGCGCGATCTTTGCGCGAGAAGTGGGGTTCTGTAGTCCTTACCGGTAAGCGTAAGGCGTCCGCCTCCTGCGCTCCGGAAACAGCTTCACCATCACCAACCCCGACACAAATCCCCCCACGTGCGCCCAGAAGGCCACGCCTCCCATATCGCCCCCCGCATGAGCCATCGACAACGTCTGCGCTCCCGACAGAAAATTGAGCACGAACCACTCGCCCAGCACCACCCACGCCGGCAGATAAAGGATAAACACGAAGAACCACGTCAGCACCCGCGCCCGCGGATACAAAATGAAATACGCCCCCAGCACCCCCGCAATCGCTCCGCTCGCCCCCACCGTAGGAATCGTCGAGTGCGGATACATCGCCACCTGGGTCGCCATCGCAAACAGCCCGCAGAGCAGGTAGAACAACAGATACGTGAAGTGTCCGAGGTAGTCCTCAATGTTATCCCCGAAGATATACAGGAACCACATGTTTCCCAGCACGTGCGTCCAACCGGCATGCAAAAACATCGACGTGAAAAACGGAAGCACCACCTGTTCCAGCGAATACCGCGGCGAGCCCGCCAGAAACGCCGCCAGATGTGCCGGCACTTCGCCAAATTGCCGCGCAACCAGCTCGGCGCCCCGCGGATCCGTCACCTGCTGCAGAAATTGCAACAGATAAATCAGAATGTTGAGTCCGATTAAAAATGTATTCACGTACGGCGTGCTGTATCGTGGTTGGTCGTCCTTAAGGGGAAGCATGGCAGATTTGGTAAGTTAGTAATACAGAGTACAACAGTGCGCGATCGTGTGGGATGGTCACGTGTGGGACGGACACTCCTGTCCGTCCAGGTTTTGACTTTGCTCTTGATCTTCCTCGTATCGCGCAATCCGCTTAGCCAGCCGCGAAAGGCCCTGGCAGAGCCGGAGGGAGGCGAAAGAACGCAGCTCACGACGTTAGAATTGCGGGATAAGGAACCACCGCCCTGTATCCCTGTGGAAGAGCGGCCCTTCCAGGGCCGCGTTAGGCATCTGGAGTTAGGTGGGCTTCAGCGCCCCTGTAGTTATAAATCGCAAAATCGCTCAATCGCTCAATCTCCGAATGAACTCCGTCCTCATCATCGACAAGCCCGCCGGACTCACCTCGCACGACGTCGTTAACCGCGCGCGCCGCATTCTTCACGAACGCTCCATCGGCCACCTCGGCACCCTCGACCCCATGGCCACCGGTGTCCTTCCGCTCGTCACCGGCAACCTCACCCGCCTGGCCCAGTTCTACACCGCCTCGGAAAAGACCTACGAAGGCACCATCCGCTTCGGTTTCGCCACCGACACCTACGATGCTGAAGGCGACCCCACGACTGAACCGAAACCAGTCACCCTGCGCACGGAAGAAATCGAAGCCGTCGCCGCCCGCTTCCGTGGAGTGATCCAGCAAACTCCGCCCCCGTTCTCCGCCAAGAAAATTAAAGGTGTCCCCGCCTACAAACTTGCCCGCCAACAAAAAGAAGTCATACTGCAGCCAGTCCAGGTCGAGATCAAGCAATTTGAAATCCTGGAAGTCGCTATCGACCGCGTCCGCTTCCGCGCCCACGTCACGTCCGGAACCTACATGCGCTCCGTCGCCCACGACATGGGAAGGGAACTAGCCTGCGGCGCCCATCTGGAATCCCTCCGCCGCACCGCAGTCGCCGAATTCACCCTCGAAGACGCCCACACGTTAGAGCAACTAGCCGAAGCCGCCCAAGGCCTCTCCGCGTCGAAAGCCGCGACCAAGAACGCCACGAGTCCTGAAATGAGAGGCGCGAACGGTGCAAGTCCTGAAACAAGAGGCGTGGATACCAGTGGCATGAGTCCCGAAGAGCCTGCCCTGAGCTTGTCGAAGGGGACTCCTGAAAATAGCCCACCAGTTCTACTGGCGGGTAAGCCCGAATCAGAGGAATCGCGTCCCGGAGGGACGCCTGAAATCCTGGAAGCATTCTTCGTCCACCCCCGAAAACTGCTCCCTCAATTCCCCTCCGTCACCGCCGACGAGTCCACCGTCGCCCGCATCCGCAGCGGACGCACCGTCAACCTCCCCGACCTCTCCCGCGCCCGCCAGATCAAAGTCTTCTCCGGCCAGCGCGACCTCATCGCCATCGCCACCCGCATAGCCGGCACCCTCTTCCATCCCAAACTAGTCCTCTCCGGCTAGATCTGCTCGTCTGGAAAGATGCATCGTGTGGAGAGATGCAAGTGTGGGACGGACACTCCTGTCCGTCAAGGTTTTGACTTTGCTCCTGATTCTCCGTATGTGGCGCGGGCCAACACACGCGAAGAAAAGACACGGGAAGGGCACGACTTCAGAGGTTGCGGAAAAATACAAACGCGTGCACTACCGTGGAAGAGCGGCCCTTTAGGGCCGCGTTGCGTGAGAACCAGATTCTCCTGAAGATGGTGGGCCCCCCCAACTCCAGCCGCGAAGCGGCGTCATGTGATAGCCCGGCACGTAAGTGCCGGGTAGGGTGGGAAGAGAGAGCGAGTCCCGAAGGGACGACACCAGTTCTCACCCACACTCTGCTAGCCCACTGGGAAAAAGTTACCGCTCTTCGATCCATGGTGGGAAAGGGCACACGCGAACGGCAATCTGCCTACACTGGAGGCCGAGTCCGGTCGGTTGTAAGAGGGGGGAGCGCCCGCGCTAGTCGAAGATCAACACTGCCGAGGCAATTACGGTGGTCCAGAGGGCGCGCTTATCACCGACCGCCGACTGCGTCACGTTCGCCGTGCGCACGATCTTGTTCGACAGGCGGTAGATCTGTTTCTTTTCGTCCCAGGACCGGTCGGGATCGAATTCCACGTTGAGGGTAGTCGCCAGCATTTCGGCGGCGAGTTCCTCGGCATACTCCCCGGCGGCGTCTTCCGTCTCGCCAAAGGAGTGGTGCTCGCTGAGATAGCCGTAGGTGTTTCGGTCGGCGGGAATAGCTACGCCAATCGACGAAGCCAGCAGCCGATGCGGCTCACGCGTGGAGTTTTCGGCAACCACGGCAAAAACGACTTCTCCCGGATGCAGGTACTTCACTCCTTCCTTGCGGGCCAGTAGTTTGCAGTTGGGCGGAAAGATCGACGAAACCCGCACCAGGTTCTGGGCAGCGATACCGGCGTCACGCAACGCCAATTCGAACGAAGTCAGCCGCTCGCGGTGTTTTCCCACTCCCTTGGTAAAGAAAATCCGCTTCGGAACCATGTCTTTGCCCAATTCCGTGATCCTCCAAAAAGAAAATTTGAGTGTTGAGAATGCACAATCTAACACATTGTTTTGTAAAGGAAATGTGAATTTATACCCCGGAAGCAAAAAAATGCGGGGAGCGCTGGCGCGCGTCCCCGCTTTTATGCCCGGATTGTGTAGGGGGAGGGCCCGGGCAAAACCTTTTCACATCCAAACTCACTCGCCGGCTACGCGACGAAACCCGCGAATCACTTGGCTGCAACCGCAGTGCTCACTTCAACAGCGGTGCCGTCGACCGTGCCGGTAACCGTGGCTTTCTTGCCGGCCTGCTGATCGAGCAGCGCCAGCACAGCCTTGTCGCTGGTATTGAGAACGTAAATCCTGTCGCCCACCACCAGAGCATACTTCGATCCGTGCGAAACGCAAGTGCGCGTGCACTCTGCCGGCGTGCCCTCCATGTGCTTGCTGCCGCACATCGCGTCGCCCACTTCGCCCGTCAGCGTTTGCTTGCCGGCGGCCGTCGCCGGATTCTGTACCCACAGACTCGCCGCACCTACCAGCACCGCAATCAAGATCGAACGTTGCCAACCACCTGTCATCCCAGATCTCCTTCGATCGAAGCAGCCCGCGGTTGATCCCCGAAGACTTGCGGGTCAGTGTACCAAGTGATCCTGATTGCACAAACGCTTATCTGGTCGCAAAAACTTCTTCCGCGCTGCTCAGATAGAAGTGGGCTCAGAGTACTCGCCCAGAGAACACATCGGAAAACCTCGCCGGTTTTGTTCCAAAAACCGAACAAGCCCGGCGCGGGCGTCAGGCGCCTATTTCGGCGCTTTCACCGAGTAGATCAGATCGACGTCGACCGACTTGTCCCGGACGTTGGCGGTCGCATGCGGCGTCACATCCCAATCCAGGTTGGGCGGGAGCAGCTTTTGCGCGGCCGGCAGATACTCGCTCAGGTAGGTCGCGTCGTACACCTCTCCCTGTCGAATCTTCCAGGCCGCGCGCAGTTTCGCCATCAGGCTGTTATCCAGGCCTCGGAATTCCAGGTCACCCATGTGATAGACGGCCCCTTCCTTCACATCGAGGCGCATCGCTACGGTCCCGGCTCCCTCGTCAAACACCGCCTCCGGCGTGATCGTGGCCGTCATAAACCCGCGGGAACCGTAAAGCTTTTGGATGTCCTTCAGGTTATCCGCCAGCCGAATCGTATTTGCCGGCAGCCCCGGCTCGGCTCGCACCATCTTCCGCAAAGTCTCGGTAGGGAACTCCTTGTTTCCCGACCACTCCAGACTCTTCAGCTTGTACTGCTGGCCCGGAGTTACCGCAAAGGTCACGTCGACGACGGTCTGGTTGCGAGGCCCATCCTCGTTTTCGGCGGAAGGCTGCTTCACGACTTTTGGCACCGGCTCGCCGAATTGCGCCTTCAAGTATCCTCGCCCGTAATAAACCGGCAGCAACTGGCGTTGCACGAGCAACTCCAGCCGGCTGCGGGAATATTCATGCTCGGGGAGTCTCTCTCCCGCCGCCTCCAGCGCTGGCACGTCGGCCTCGGCTGCGCCCGAAAACTCGATGTGCCGGACCTGAATCAGAACGTCGTTCACGTGGTAGTTGATCGATTCGACCGGGCCCCCCGCTTTGCCCGTGCGCAGATATTCGACGTGCCCCGGGATCGCGTTCTCCACCAGCATGGCCTGCAGCACGTCAGAAACCTCGTCCGCCAGGCGGCCGAACAGCGGCAGCTCTCCGTCAAACAGCGGGGAGTGCTCTTTGATGCGCTTCAAAAGCTCCGTATCGGAGAACCAGACGAAATCCTCAAAGCGGGCCGGAATAAATTTGTCGGCGTCAGTCACATGCAGTTCGAGCTTGGTTCCCGCCGAGGAATACGAGTAGTTGTAACCGATTTCGGTGAAGACTCCCATGTCCCCCAATCGCCGCGCGGCCTTCTTGAAGTCGTCGTCGTTTACGGCCGCTCCCATCTGCAATCCGGTCGCCGCCGCAACTGCGGCTTCGGGGAATCGCTTGCTGCCTGTGACCTTGATGGCAATCAGCTGTCGCGCGGAGGCAGGCATTTGGGCCAGACCCTTCTGCGACGTCGTTCCTTGACCCATACCCGGCAGGCAAAGTCCGACGAGAAAAATGAAGAGTGGGAGCAGAAGCCTGGGGATCGCCTTCGTCATCGGGTTGGAATCTGCGCCAACTCTTCCGCGGGTTTGTGTTTCACCGCAATGTCAATGAAAGCCAGCGCGGCCCGGCTGAGGGCCTTGTCTTTGCGGAAGACCAGCGCCAGGTCGCGCCGCACCTGCGCGTCGGCGAGGGGAATCGCCGCCAGCACTTTGGCGCGGACATCTTCCTCCACATTCGAACGCGCAATGAATCCGACGCCCACATCGGCAGCCACAAATCGCTTCAGCAATTCGCTGGAATCCAGTTCCATGCTGAAATTTGGTTTCAGCCGCCGCTCGTGGAAGAGCTGCTCAATGGCGTCCCTCGTATGTCCAGCCTTGGGAACCACCAGCGGAAACTTCGACACATCGGCGATCGTCGCCGATTTCATCTTGCCCAGAGGATGCTGCGGCGGCGCAATCAGAATCAACTCATCCCGATGGATCAGCACCACGGTTAACCGCGGGTCCGTCACCGGTAGCGAGATCACGCCGAAGTCGACCGAGTTGTCGACGATCGATTCCAGAATCTTCCCATAGTCGGCACGCTTGATATTCACCGACACATCGGGGTACTGCTTCTTGAAGTCCGCAAACACATACGGCAGAATGTGCAGGCAGGTCCCTTCATTTGCCCCCACAATCAGTTCGCCCCGCGGCACCCGTTCCATCTCGGCGATCGCCACCAGCATCGCCTTGCGAGCATCCAGCGTCTCTTCCACGTATTTCTGAAAAGCCTTGCCAGCTGCGGTGAGCGACACCTTCCCGCCCGACCGGTCGAACAGCTTAGCCCCAACTTCTTCCTCCAGCCCGCGAATCTGCGATGAGATCGCCGGCTGCGTCCGAAAACGCTTCTCCGCCGCCCGCGAGAACGATGCGTGCCGCGCCACTTCGAGAAACGTTTCGAGCTGATCAAAGTCCATAAGAGCAGTCGCCAGCTGTCAGTATCCGGTTGCCAGCGGAACCGTTTTCACGCATGGGCTTTGGAAGGGCACGGCTTCAGCCGTGCCGCTAAGAGCCGCCATGGACTCGGGCTTTAGAGAGTGCGTGAGAACCGGATTTCTGGGCGAACGGTGGAACAAACACCACCAAAATCCAGCCGCGGAGCGGCGGCATGTGATAGCCCGGCACGCAAGTGTCGGGTAGGGTGGGCACAGGGAGCGAGTCCCGAAGGGACGACACCAGTTCTCACGCACACTCTTTAGCCCCTGAGGGCCGGCTCTGAAAATCGTCCAAAGCATTTCTTGAATCCAGTTCCAGCTTGCGCACACCCTTGAAGCTTATAGCTGACAGCTCCAGTATAAAGTCGCGTTATCCCCGCCATAAAAACAATCGAATTGCCAGCGAACGCGACTACCTTTAGACTCTCTCGGTCCCGCTCAACGCGACCGATTGTAGCAGCCGGGTGCCCCATCCTAGCCGCGTTCTTTGCGGCTAGGAGCCTGCCCTGAGCGGAGTCGAAGGGTGGGTGTCTTGCAGGCTCTCCGCACCGTTCGACCGATCTCTGTTGAATTTTCCATCCCGGTAAGGAGTTTTCGATGGCTGACGCCAAGAAAGTTCTTGAGTTCGCGAAGCAGCACGATGCAAAGATTCTCGACCTCCGCTTCACCGACATTCCCGGACTCTGGCACCATGTTTCCTATCCCATCGGGCAACTGACGGAATCATCGTTTGAAGACGGCTTCGGCATCGACGGCTCCTCGATCCGCGGCTGGGCCGGAATCCATGAGAGCGACATGCTGCTCAAACCGGACGCGAATTTTCACATACTCGATCCCTTCACCGAAGTGCCCACGCTGGTGCTCGTCTGCGACGTGGTCGATCCCGTGACCAAGCAGCGCTACGATCGTGATCCCCGCTACATTGCGCGCAAAGCCGAACTCTACCTGGCCTCAACCGGAATTGCCGACACCGCCTATTTCGGCGCCGAGGCGGAATTTTTCATATTCGACAACGTGCGCTTCGACCAGCGCGAGCAATACGGCTTTTATTTCATCGACGCCGAAGAAGGCCGCTGGAACTCGGGCAGGGAAGAGAACAATCTCGGCTACCGCCCGCGCTACCGCGAAGGCTACTTCCCCGTGGCACCCACCGATCACTATCAGGACCTGCGCAGCGAAATGGTCCTCACCATGCAAAGCTGCGGCATCGACGTCGAGTGCCACCATCATGAGGTAGCTTCAGGGGGTCAGACTGAAATCGATCTGAAGTTCGACTCGCTGGTCCGCTCCGCCGACAAGATGCTGCTCTACAAATACATCGTGAAAAACGTCGCCAACCTGCAGGGCAAGACCGTGACCTTCATGCCCAAGCCCATCTTCGGCGACAACGGAAGCGGAATGCACACGCACCAGTCGCTGTGGAAGGGAGACGCTCCGCTCTTCGCCGGCGATGGATACGCCGGCCTGTCGCAGCTCGCTCTCTGGTACGTCGGTGGCCTCATCAAGCACGGCCCCGCGCTCTCGGCGATCATCGCGCCCACCACCAACTCCTACAAACGCCTGATACCTGGCTTTGAAGCCCCGGTGAATCTGGCATACTCGCGCCGCAATCGCTCGGCAGCCTGCCGCATTCCCATGTATTCCATCGCGCCCAAGGCCAAGCGCGTCGAGTTCCGCCCACCGGATCCGAGTTGCAATCCCTACCTGGCCTTCGCCGCCATGCTGATGGCCGGCCTCGATGGCATCGAAAATAAAATGGACCCCGGCCAGCCCCTCGACAAAGACATCTACGAACTCGATCCCGAGCAGCTATCGAATATTCCCTCCATGCCCGGCTCCCTCGAAGACGCCCTCGACGCCCTGGAGCGCGACCACGCATTCCTGCTGAAAGGCGATGTATTCACAGAAGAGTTGCTGCGGACTTATGTCGACTACAAGCGCTCGAAAGAAGTCGACGCCATCCGCCAGCGTCCGCACCCCTACGAGTTCGCGTTGTACTACGACATCTGAGCGTGATCGTCGGTCGGCAAGCCATGGCTTACCATAAGGGCGCCACTGCTTCTTCCTTAAACACCGGCGCCGGCCCGCCCCGGTTGGACAAGTGGATCTTCGCCAGGTAGGGTCTGGCTTGCGGATCGTAGGTCACGGTGATGCTTCCGCCTCTCCCCGGCGATCCGTCGGAGCCGCTTCGTCCGTCCGAGCCGTCTCGCCCGCTGTTTCCGCTGGGCGATCCTATGCCACCGGAACCTCCGCGACCTCCTCGGCCGCCTCTTCCCCCCGATCCTCCTGAACCGCCGTCGGCGTGCACGGTGAGCGACCCTCCCTGCGTATCCACCAGATATAGCTTCTGACGCCCCGCCGCAGATACACCCACCTGAAGCAGCGGATGGGTCCCCGATCGGAACCCCACCCGAACTTGCACTGGCGGCGCGTCCCCTCCGGCTCCCCCATCTTGTCCATTCGAGCCATCGGTCCCATTCGATCCGTCTCCACCCGGGGAGGGACTATTGGGATCCATCGAACCCATGCTGCCGCTCGCGCCGTCCATTCCGTCACTGCCATTCATCCCGCTTGAGCCGCTGCCGCCGGAGAAATTTGCACTGTAGTTTTCGTCGTACCGCACGGGAATGTCGAGCTCGGCGCGAAGGTCTGGATGGCTCGGCACCGTCACGGTGACATGCGGCACCTTCCCGTCGCTGATTCTGGGATCGCGAGGGAGGGTCACAATGCCTTTTTGGTTGGCGGTCACGACACTGGCCGTGACCGTAAGGTCCTTCCACAAAACTTTTCCCTGGCCTTGTCCCTCCGTCATTAACACCTTGCCGTCCGGGCCCGTAAACGCCACAACCAGCGGCGACTTCTCTCCCGGCCCGATGCCTGGTCCTTTCGGCAGGCTGGCCTGCATGGACGCGATGGGGATCTTATCCAGGTAAACCTTCATCCCCATCCGGACCTGTACAGCAGCGCATCCCGACAGCACAAGCAGTGATGCCACGCTCAAGCAGGCAGTCCAGCGTTTGCCCATCCAAGCTGAAGTGCGGATCTTGGCAACTATTTTGTAAGGGCGCAGCTCTCGGACGAAACCAGAATTAGCAGCCGCCGTTCGTAAGAAACGTGGTGCGAGTGACCTGAACTTGCTCATGATCGGATCCGTTTCGACAACATCGAGAAACCGTCGTAGAAGTTCATCTCATGTATTCAATCGCGTTCTATTCAAAGCATTTCGTACGAGATGCGCTGATGAATCAAACACGAGATCAAGCAACACGTTCTGTGCTAAGGTCCATTCGCAGGTAAAGTTTTGTGGAGATGACAAAGATGACAAAGTTGTCGGGGCCTGCCGAAAAGGCGGAGAGTAAATCTGAGCCCCCGCAGACCGCAGGCTGCGTGAAGGGCAAGCAGGCTACCGCGTGAGACGTAGCAAGCTACGTCTCTACGACCCGGAAGCGTTGGGGAGTCGCCGCTACGGCTTCAGTTGTTTCTCAATCGCCGCAGTCACTTCCTTCGAATCCGGCGTCACCGCTGGCTCGAACCGCTGCACGACTTTCCCATCACGATCCACCAGGAACTTGGTGAAGTTCCACTTGATGTCTCCCGCGATGCCCGCGCCCGTCTCTTTCGTCAGATACCCATACAGCGGCGCCTGATCCGCGCCCTTCACCGAGATCTTCGCATACATCGGGAACGTCACGCTGTACTTGCGCGTGCAGAACGTCTTGATCTCCTCGTTCGTCCCCGGTTCCTGCGCACCAAAATTATTGGCAGGGAAGCCGAGAATTACGAATCCCTGATCCTTGTACTTCTCGTAGATGGCCTCCAGCGCGGTGTATTGTGGCGTGTACCCGCACTGGCTCGCCACGTTCACCAGCAGCACGACCTTGCCCTTGTAATCAGCGAGCGGCGCCGGCTTGCCGTCGATCGAATTGAGCGTGAAAGTGTAGACACCCGAACCTGCAAATAGCGATGTGGCCATAATCAGCAATACTCCGAGAGAAAGAATAATTCCCAGTTTGCCTGTCTTAGTGGATCGGCGTAAAGACGACGGTGTCATTCCAGTCTCCTATGTTGCGCAATTGGATTGTACGATGGTTATCCCTAGGGAATGCAATTGAAGATACGGGCGAGAGCGGGCGTAAAGCAACCGGGGAAATGTAAATTCTGTGTCTCGCGGTCGTCCTGGTGGTTGAACAGCGGTTGAACCAAGCTTGGACGGCCGCGGGCTAGACCGCGGTTCGGACGGAGCTTTCCTTTACCATCCGCTCCAGCAGCCGCACTCGCTTGCCGGGAAGTGGGATGTCCGTCATTTGTGGCCGGACAACTTCACAACTGCTGACCGACAGAAATGCGTCGCCCATGTTGTCCAGCGCGGAGGCCGAGCGCCCCAGCACCATCAACAGATACTTCTGGGCGATCGGCCGGTCGGCTGGATGGATCAGCGCCCACCACCGCCGCACCGACTCCTGCACCTCTGCCTCGCTCTTTTCACCCACCACGAGGGAATCGATCAACCGGTAAACCTTGCTCTTAATCGCCTGGTACGAGACGGAAATCTCTTGTGGCATAAGGGTCCTGGATTGAGCTGTACTTCCGTATAGTGCAATCCGCCCACCAAACCCGTAATCCCCTGTTTTGGCGGGGTTTACATCGATTTGCACTAACATGAACGTACTATGAATGGAATAAATCCGGTATGGGATATGGATTCTGGAAGGCAGCCGCCTTCGGCTAGGCCCTTCGGAAACGCCATTCCTATCCCGCAGGCCACAACCTCCAGCAAGATTCGATCCAAGACTCTTCACGTGCACCACGACCGGCACCGGCCCTGAGTCGCGTGCAGGTTACAATGTGGCGCTCTACTCAACCGGACTTTCGTCGACTCCTGACTCCAAACCTCGGGCACGGGCCGACGGCTCCGGCATCTCTCGTTCAGAACCAGAACTCTCGGAGGCGAAATGAAGCGATGGGCGTGGCTGTTGTCGGTTCCAGTATTGTTATCACTTGCAGGGGCCCAGGTCTCATCGTCCCTCAATTCGCAGTCGAACACTCCCCAGACAACCAGTTCACAGGGCACCTGGCACGACGCCGACAGCGGAGACCGCATGTTCTTCCCCAAGGACACGTTGTGGGGCTGGGTGCAGGTTGACCTGGCGCCTCCGCACAACGAGATTGATCCCAATCAATGCGGCGGCAATGCCGGTCAGTATGGCGGAGTCAACGCGCCCTGCAGTCTATTTGCGCGCTACATGATCTCGGGAATTCTAGAGGTTCGCCCCTTCGGCCGGGGCCCGCTGCGCCGTTTCATGGTGTACGGAGCGCCCACCTTCCTTTTCGGCAAGACCATACCCAAGACTCTCTACACCTGGTCCCCCGATGCCATCGGGATTGAGCATTCCTGGGGTGTCGGAATCTATATGAACAAGGGCTTCGAGTTCCGCGTGACCCAGCACTTCCTCTTCGACCGCCTAGGCGCGCGCGACACCTATCTCGGCCCGGCCGATCTAGGCACCAACGGCCCCTGGGGCCGCTTCCTGACCCTAGGGGTGCGAAAGACTTTCGGCACCCGCCGCTGGTAGCAGGTGGGTAGCGCCGGCGTCTCGCCGGCTGTCCCGAGCGCCTGCCCTGAGCCTGCCGAACGGGCGTCTCGCCCTCGGAGCCGCAAGCAAGGATCAGCCGTCAGTTTCTACCCCGCAACCGTCATCGCGGGCTTACACCTTTGAATTCGTGGCCTTGGATTGTTGCTTGGGTTTAAGCCTTGGATTGGCACCTGGGTTTGGACCTTGGATTTAGTGCCTGTGGGTCTATGCCTTTGGGTGGCGCAGCGCTTTCAGCGCTGCGATAAAACTCCCGCCTCGTTGAGGGCTTTAGAGAGTGTGAGAACCGGATTTCTGGGAGAACGGTGGAACAAACACCACCAAAATCCAGCCGCGAAGCGGCGGCATGTGATAGCCCGGCACGAAGTGCCGGGTAGGGTGGGAAGAGAGAGCGAGTCCCGAAGGGACGTCACCAGTTCTCTCGCACTCTCTTTAGCCCCTGGGGCGCTTATGCCGCCACTGGAATCGCCGGCCGCTTCAACCGCCGCACAAGCCAGATCACCAATGCCACAAAAGCTCCCAATATCACCAGCGGAAGCCCGAACACCAGAAACAGCCAGCCCATCCCGCTGAAAGCGGTGACGTCTCCGCTCACCACGGCCGCGGCATCGCGGCGTAGTCGGCCTCCGAACACGGTGATATCGCCGGCTACCTTCACGCCCTTGTCGAGGCGAACATCGCCGCCAAACGAAGTCGTGTCACCTGCGATCTGCCCGTCATCCTCAACAACGATGCTTCCCCCAAAGGTGGTGACGTCGCCCATAACATGTCCGCGCACCCGCACGCTGCAGGCAAAGCACGTCACGTCGTTCGCCTCATCTCCAGGCGCGATGGTGATGCTCCGACCGAATTGGGTGCGATCGCGAGCGCCGTCAGCGAACGCTTTGCTCGAAAGCACCCCGGCAAAGAGCAAGCACGCAAACATCACGGACGCACGTCGAAAAGTAGATCTCATAGAACCTCACAGGTTATGGGTAGCGCCGGCGTCCCGCCGGCCGTCCCGTGGGCGTCTCGCCCACGGAGCCGCAAAGCATAGCCGACTCAGCACCAGGAATTATGGCACAAGGACGACGAAAGCAAGAATAATCTGCTGTTTGCGCGCCAGTTCTTTATAATTGTGGGTTTTCCAAATAAAGACGCAAAACATTCATAGCGGAGGCTTGTGCATGGCAAGCTCTTATAACGGCGTAGATGTACCCGCGGACGGAAAGAAAATCGGTTATGCAAACGGCAAGTACGATGTCCCGGATAACCCAATCATCCCCTTCATCGAAGGCGATGGCACCGGCCGCGACATCTGGAAAGCCTCACTCCGCGTGTTCAACGCCGCAGTCGAGAAGGCCTACAAAGGCAAGCGCCGCGTTGCCTGGTACGAAGTCTTCGCCGGAGAAAAAGCCAAAGCCAAGTTCGACACCTGGCTGCCCGATGATTCCGTCGACGCCGTCCGCGAGTTTCGCGTCGCCATCAAGGGCCCGCTGACCACGCCCGTGGGCGGCGGGATCCGCTCCCTCAACGTCGCCCTGCGCCAGATTCTCGATCTCTACTGCTGCGTGCGCCCCGTGAAATATTACAAAGGCGTGCCTTCGCCCGTGAAGCATCCCGAGCGCATGAACGTCGTCATCTTCCGCGAAAACACCGAAGACGTCTACGCTGGTGTCGAGTGGGAGCAGGGAACTGCCGACTGCACCCGCCTCATCGAGTTCCTCAACAAGGACATGCTCAAAGGAGGCAAGAAGCAGATCCGCCTCGATTCCGGCATCGGCATCAAGCCCATCTCCATTACCGGAACCAAGCGCCTGGTGCGCATGGCCATTCAGCACGCGATTACCAATAGCCTCAAGAGTGTCACGCTGGTGCATAAGGGCAACATCCAGAAATTTACCGAGGGCGCCTTCCGTCAGTGGGGATACGAGGTCGCCACCCAGGAATTCCGCGACAAGGTCATCACCGAACGCGAAAGCTGGATCGTTGGCAATAAAGACAAGGATCCCAACCTGACGGTCGCGCAGAATGCCGAAGCGGTTGAGCCCGGCATGGAGTTCGCTCCCCCAGCCTTCCGCCAGGCCGTCGAAAAGGAAGTAGAAGCCGTTCTCGACGCCATCTACAGCACACACGGCAACGGCGCGTGGAAGAAGAAGATCATGATCAACGACCGCATCGCCGACTCGATCTTCCAGCAAGTCGTGACCCGCGCCGACGAATACTCCGTGCTGGCCTGCCCGAACCTGAACGGCGACTACATCTCCGACGCCTGCGCCGCACAGGTGGGCGGCCTCGGAATCGCTCCCGGCGCCAACATCGGCGATGGCTACGCCATCTTCGAAGCCACGCACGGCACGGCCCCAAAGTACGCCGACAAAGACGTCATCAATCCCGGCTCGGTGATCCTCTCCGGCGTCATGATGTTCCGTCACCTCGGCTGGAGCGAAGCCGCCGACCTGATCGAGCAGAGCATGGAGCGCACCATCGAGCAAAAGAAGGTCACCTACGACTTCGAGCGCCTGATGCCCGGCTCCACAAAAGTGAAAACCAGCGAGTTCGCCGGACACCTGATCGAGAACATGGACGCGGCAATGTTGGCAGAAACAAGATAGAGCTTCAAACCACAGAGGACGCAGAGGACACAGAGAAGCGTTAAAGTTTTCTGGTTCCCTCCGTGTCCTCTGTGGTTAAGTTCTTAATTCTTTCTTAACGAGGAAATCATGCGCAAGAAAGTAACCATCGTAGGCTCAGGCAACGTAGGCGCAACGGCCGCCCACTGGATCGCCTCCAAGGAACTCGCCGACGTCGTACTCATCGACATCATCGAAGGCGTCCCGCAAGGCAAAGGACTCGACCTCCTCGAGGCCATGCCCATCGAAAAGCGCGACTCCTATGTCACCGGCACGAACGACTACAAAGACACCGCGAATTCCGACATCGTGGTCATCACCGCCGGCATCCCTCGCAAGCCCGGCATGAGCCGCGACGACCTGCTGAACACGAACTACAACATCATGAAAGCGGTTGTCGGCGAAGTGGTCAAGCATTCGCCGAACTGCATTCTGATCATCGTCTCCAACCCGCTGGACGCAATGGCGCAAGCCGCCTACAAACTCAGCGGATTCCCCCGCGAACGCGTTATCGGTATGGCCGGAGTCCTCGACTCCGCCCGCTTCCGCGCCTTCATCGCCGACGAACTGAAAGTCAGCGTCGAGAACGTGACCGCCTTCGTCCTCGGAGGCCACGGCGATACCATGGTCCCGCTGCCGCGCTACTCCACCGTCGCCGGAATCCCGATCACCGAATTGATCGAAAAAACGAGACTCGAAGCCCTTGTCCAGCGCACCCGCGACGGCGGCGCCGAAATCGTCAAGTACCTCAAGACCGGCTCGGCCTATTACGCCCCGTCCGCAGCAGCCACCGAGATGGTCGAAGCGATCCTCAAAGACAAAAAGAAAATCCTCCCCTGCGCCGCGTATCTACAAGGCGAATACGGCATCAACGGCCTCTATGTCGGCGTTCCCGTGAAGCTGGGCTCCAAGGGAATCGAGCAGATCATCGAAATCAAACTGACCGCGGAAGAGAAGGCAGGATTAGACAAGAGCGCCGCGGCCGTGAAGGAGTTGTGCGGAGTAATCGGAGTGTAATTCTATCTGACTGATTATTCAGATCCCGCCTTACGAGGCGGGATTTGTTTTCTCAGAGCGACTCCTCTTCAGCCTGTTCCTGTCCTTGAAGAACTCATGGTCCGCCATGATCCGGCTGACCACCGCCCGCCGAATCTCTTCCAAATCGTATCGCGGCAGCACCAGTATTTGCTGAGCATGCAGGTACTTCCAAGCCTTCTCCCGCAGAATCCGAGCCAGTCCCTGCGGCGTCGCCACAAAATAGGACTGCCACCACCAATGGCCCGAGTCCGGATCGTACAGCTGGACGTGCAACTCGTCGGCAAACACACTCGGATCGTCCGGCCCCGGAATCGCGTCCACTTTCTCGAAGAAGAACTTCTTGATGCGAATCTTGCCCAGCAGCGGGTCAAAAGGAAACGAGGCCGCGACCTCCTCCGCCCCGGGAGCCCATACGCGCGGAGACTCCTCCTGTTGGCCCAAGGGCCGCGAATTCGAAATGCGCACCTCGCTCCCGGCATCCTCATATCTGCCACTACCCAAACGCGAACTCCAGCGCCCCAGCCCCAACAATGCAATACAGACGAGCGCAAATATGAGCACCTTCACAACGTCTTCCGGCGATATGGTGCTGGCGACAAGCGTGGGGTGGAGGGTCATATCAGGGCATCATCCTAGCACTCGATGGCCCTATGAATAGCAGGGGGATATTGACCATGGTCATCGACCATGGTATAACTAGCCCAATGAAAGAAATCGCTATCTCCGTATTCAAAGCCAAGTGCCTCGGCATCCTCGAAGAGGTCCGCAAGACGCGCAAACCCATACGGGTTACGCGCTTCGGCAAACCCGTCGCTGAAGTTGTCCCACCGACTCCGGAGAAGGCGACAGCGCGACGACTGGGGTGCATGGTCGGCACAGGACGCATTGTGGGAGATATTGTTGGTTCCATCAGCGACGAGAGCGAATGGGACGCAACCCGCTGATGAAGCTATTACTTGACACGCACATCTGGATTTGGATGGTGCTTCAGCCCACGCGCCTGTCACGGCGCGTGGCTCGTGTGCTCGATGATCCTGAAAACCAGCTTTGGCTTTCCCCGATCAGCATCTGGGAACTATTGATGCTTACTCGGAAGGGAAGAGTGCAGTTGAACGAAGATCCGGTCTTGTGGACGCGGCGAACTCTTGAACAATTGCAATTGCACGAGGCCCCGCTGACCAACGAAGTTGCGCTGGAAACCTCCATTCTGACTCTCGCCCACAGTGATCCCTCTGACCGATTGATCGCCGCCTCAGCCAAGGCCTTTGACCTAACGCTGGTGACTGCGGATGAAAAGCTGATCGCGGCGCCTGAGATTAAGGTACTGGCAAACCGATAGTTCCGCAGACTCCGCACCTTCTCGTCGTCACCTTCTTCAACACCACACCGTTGTTCCGAGCGCTTCGGCGAACACTGCCCAGACTCAACGAACGGATTGTGATCTCTGCACCTGAAAATCCTCCTGACACTTCTTCGCCCCAGCGAGCAGTTCGGGGAACTCGGGCGCGCTCCTGAGTTCGGCCCATATGGAATCGTTCCGCAGCCCCTCATACGGACAATAGTGCCCTTCGATCGAAGTCTTGATCATCCGCAGAGCGAGTTCCTTCTGTCCGCAGAATAGCGCGTCACTCGCTACGACATAGTGTACTTCGGGGTCAGGGTCGGCAAAAACTTGGTCTCCCTCTTGCTGCGCGAGCTTCGCTGCATTCTCTGAACCGCGGTGATCGACGCACGCCAGCATCTCGGGGCTCCACTGCTGATCCCTGAATTTTTCGGCAAGGTCGCGGACGGGCCCCAGGTTTCCGTCGCGAATGTAAAGCCGGATCATATTGCTCGCCGCCCAGGCGGACCCGGCGTCCAGGGAGAGAAACTCCTTCGCCCGCGCGTAGTTGCCCAGTTGCTCAAACGAGAACACGCACGAGCGAAACGCATAATTCCCTGGATCCAGCGCCAACGCGGTGTCACATTCGCGCGCGGATTCTTCGATTGCTCCGCCGTAGCGAAGCACATACGACAGTGCGAAGTGGGCGCTGGCCTTCTCGGGATGCCGATCTACCAGCGCTTTTGCATCCTGATACGCCCTGACGAATTGACCTCGTTCAACCTGAGCCCCCGTCAACTCTCCCGCCGGATCGATGAAGTTCGGATCGAGTGCAAGCGCTCGTTCGAACGCTGCGTTCGCGCGTTGAAACGCTGGCTCCCCGCCGTTGGAATAGGCCGAATCGTAGTGGTAGCGGCGTCCCAGAGCATTCCATGCCGGCGCATAGGAAGGGTCCAGTCCCACCGCGCGCTCCAGCATGGCAATCGCATCTTTATTGGGGGCCGGATCGTGCGGCACCGCGATGCTACGCAGGTATAAATCGTAAGCCTCTTCGTTCTTCGGACGCGTCGCCCCTTCCGCTGAATCCGCTCCCGCGCCCAGCGCCGGAACCAGCCCTTGACGCACCTTCGCCGTGATCTGTCCCCGCATCGCAATCATGTCCGGCGCGGCCACAGTCATGGTGTCGCGCCATTCAGTGCGGTTGTTCTCGACATCAATCGCTTCCAGCGTAATCTGCAGCTGGGAACCTTCCTTCAGAAAGTGCCCAGTCACCACGTCCGTCACATGCATCGCGTGACCCGCTTCCTGCACATCGAGAGTCGGCGAGTCGTACTTGCTGGTCGTCGAAAACGGGCGAATCGACAGCGAACGCACATAGCTCAGCGAGGTTGCAATCTCGTCCGCCAGCCCAAGCCGAAGAAAATCCAGATCCTTCTCTGCTCCCATGTTCTGCAGAGGAAGGACGGCGACCGTTCGCGGATTGGCAGAACTCGCCGCTGGCTTTGACGCCTTCCGTCCTTGCCAATAAATAACGCCCAACACGATCGCTGCGATCGCGCCGACTGCCAAAGCGACCTTCCCGTAAGCGCTCTTCCCACTCGTAGCCGCCGCCCTGCTCTCGGCGACCGCGCTGCGCTGCCCCGAACTCGTCGGCCCAGCTCCACTCTCCGTTTTCGCCGACGACTCCAACAGCTGGCTCCGCCCGGATTCCGTATCCCGCTTCAGCCTCTGCAGATCGCTGCGCATCTCCGACGCGTGCTGGTAGCGCAGGTTGATATCCTTCTCCAGCGCCTTGTTGATGATGTCTTCCAGCCGCGCCGGCACATCATGATTGAGCCGGACCGCCGGAACCGGCGCCCGATTCATGATGGCTTCGCAAATGACCGCCGAGCTTTCGCCATGGAAGGGAACATCGCCCGTCGCCATTTCATACAGCACGGCGCCAAACGAAAACAGGTCGCTGCGCGCATCCAACTCACGCCCGCGCACCTGCTCCGGAGACATGTACGCCACGGTGCCCAACATCGTCCCGGGGCTGGTCAGGTGCGCTTCGTCCAACGTTTGTGTCTTGTCGGCCAGCGCCTTCTCAGTCCCTCGGCCCGCCGCGACTTTCGCCAGCCCAAAGTCGAGGATCTTCGCATGCCCGCGCTTGGTGATAAAGATATTCGCCGGCTTGATGTCGCGATGCACAATGCCTTCCACGTGCGCGGCATCCAGCGCGTCGGCGATCTCAATCGCCAGGGCAACGAGTTTCTCGTTATCCATGGGCTTCGAACCGATGGCATGCTTGAGTGTCAGGCCATCGAGAAACTCCATGGCGATAAACGCCTGGCCTTCGTACTCATCAATCTCGTAGATGGTGCAGATGTTGGGATGGTTCAACGCAGACGCCGCCTGAGCCTCGCGTTGGAAGCGGGCCAGCGCCTGCGGATCTTTGGCTACGTCATCGGGCAAGAACTTGAGCGCAACAAAGCGGCGGAGTTTGAGATCCTCCGCCTTATACACGACGCCCATGCCGCCGCCGCCCAACTTCTCGACGAGGCGATAGTGAGAGATAGTTTGCCCGATCACTCCAGCAGAATCCTACGTGGGCAGGTTGGGCAAGTCAACGAAACGGCCGATTGGGCCTGGATCATACGCGATCGATCGTCACCTTCTTGAGCACCACATCCTTGTTCGGACGATTCTGCCGGTTTTGGGGAACTCCCGTGATCTTCACCGCGATGTCCTGTCCCTCCACCACCTCGCCGAAAATCGTGTGCTTACCCGTCAGCCAATCGGTGGGCACAGTCGTAATAAAAAACTGCGATCCATTCGTGTTTGGTCCGGCATTCGCCATCGCGAGTTTGCCCGGCTTGTCGAATTTGTGCGGCGACCCCTTGGTCTCATCTTCGAACTGATACCCGGGCCCACCCATCCCCGTTCCCTGTGGATCGCCACCCTGAACCATGAAGTCGGGAATCACGCGATGAAAAATAGTCCCATCGTACAGCCGGTCTTTCGACTTCTTTTTCGTCGAAGGATGCGTCCATTCCCGCTTGCCCTCCGCGAGCTCCACAAAGTTAGCAACCGTCTTCGGAGCGTCTTTTTCAAACAGCCGGCAAACTATGGTTCCTTCCGAAGTTTCAAACGTGGCATAAAGTCCAGGTTGTCGAGTCATAGAATTCCTTTCGAGTAATAGTAGCGCCGGCGACTCGCCGGCTGTCGCGAGAGCTTGCCCTGAGCTTGCCGAAGGGGCGACTCGCCCTCGCACTCAATAGCATCGCAATTTCTTAGGTCCTACCGGTGACGTGAACGGTTGCGTCGGCAACCACGGTTTAATTGGGTGTCGCGGGCGCTTTCGGAGCAGCAGATGCAGGCTTCTTCGCCGCAGTTCCCGCCACCGGCTTCGGCGCCGTCCCCGTACCCCGCACAATCGTGATGTGAATAATCTTCACCGGCCGAAACGGCTTGTCATTCGAAGGATCCCTAGCCATGTGCGCGATCTGCTTCACCAGTTCCACGCTCGCTTCATCGCACTGCCCAAAAATCGTGTACCCACCGTTCAGATGCGGCACCGCAACTTCGGTAATGAAGAACTGCGAACCGTTGGTACCCGGCCCTGCGTTGGCATAGGCCAGCCGCCCTGGCTTGTCAAACAACACATCAGCGGACACCTCGTTCTTGAACTTGTAACCCGGATCCCCGGTCCCATTGCCCGCCGGATCCCCACCCTGAATCATAAAGTCAGGAATCACCCGATGAAAGATCGTCCCGTCATACAGCGGCACCCCGTGCTTCGTAGCGCCGCTGACCGGATTTTTCCAATCCTTGGTCCCGCTCGCCAGCCCAATAAAATTCTCCACCCCAATCGGCGCCTTGTCGGGAAAAAGAGTACAAGTCATCTTGCCCGCCGTGGTATTGATAACGGCCGTCGGCTTGATCGCCGCAGGTTTCGCCGCACTGCTCGGTTTAGCAGCCGTGCCGGTCGGAGCTGCGGGCACGGTCTGGCCGCCAGAGCCCGCCTGCCCCCATGCCATTGATGTCGCAACCATGATCACTAAAATCGCGAATGTTTTATGCATAGAACTCCTTGCGAATTCGAGGTGTTGCCGCAATCGGCGCAACGTTGCATTGTACGACAGCCGCGCCCACCATTTCCTCAGAGGAGAGTGGCGAATCAGTGCTGACACACCCTATCCCTTGTCATCCTGAGCGGAGCCGCTTTTCAGGCGGAGAGAAGGATCTCAATCTGAACCTACCCAGCCCGAGCCGCCACGAGGGAGCGAACCTACTTCGCGCTCGCCGCCTGCATCTCATGGCTAACGCCCTCCACTTCCCGAAACACCCGCATCAGATTCCCACCCAGAATCTTCTTGATGTCCTCCGCGCTGTACCCGCGGTCAAGCAGCGCCTGCGTAATCTTCGGCAAATCCGCGGCCGAGTCGATCCCCTGCGGCGTCGCCCCGCTCACGCCGTCAAAATCGGAGCCCAGCCCCACGTGATCAATTCCCGCCACCTTCGCGATGTGATCGATGTGATCAATCAACGACTTCAGCGGCGGACGTGGAATTTTCGCCATCCACTCCCGCTCGATCCGGTCGATGTCCACATAGTTGACGGGCTTGCCCTCGGATTTGAGTTGGTCCGTATACTTCTGGACCGCGGCGGCCGCATCTTTTTGCTGCGCCATCATGGCCTTGCGAAAGTCTTCATCGATAAAGCCGTTGTAGAAATTCACCTGTACCACGCCATCGTTTTTCGCGACGGCCTTCAGCATCTCGTCCGTCATGTTGCGAGGAGCATCCGTCAGCGCCCGCGCCGACGAGTGCGACGCGATCACCGGTGCCTTCGTCGTCGCAATCGCATCCCAGAATGTCTTGTCGGCCACGTGCGAAATGTCGACCATCATGCCCAGCCGGTTCATCTCCAGCACCACCTGCTTGCCGAAGTCCGTCAGCCCGTTGTGATGCTGCACCTTCGGATCATCAATATCCCCGGAAGAGTCCGCCCACTCATTGGTGTTCGACCACGACAGCGTCATGTAGCGCACGCCCAGCCGGTAGTAGTCGCGCAGCAGGTGAATGTCATTCTCAATGGAATGGCCGCCCTCAATCCCCATCAGCGCCGCCAGTTTGTGCTCCTTGTGCGCCCGGTCGATGTCGTTGGGCGAATACGCCATCATCATCTGGTCTGGATGCCGCGCCGCCTGCAAATACACCGAATCAATCAAATCGAATGTATGCCGGGCAAACTGCCCCTGGTTGGTCTCCGGATCCACCCAGATCGAAAAAAACTCCGCCCCCAAATTCCCGCGCCGCGCCTTGTCGAGACTGATGTGGCCAGCGTCCTTGGGATCGGTCGACCCAATATCGAACCCCTCATCTAAAAAACGTTGCGGCGTATCCGCATGCGTGTCCACAACCAAAGCAGAATCGTGAAGTTTCTGAGCACGCGCGCTGACCACAACGTCGGACGTCGCCGTCGACGCCTTTTCCGGCGCCTGAGCCATAGCAAGAGGGGAAATCAACGCAAAGATGAGAAGGTACCTGTTTGTCATAAGGGAAGCCCGCGCACAAGAAGACGCAGGCAGTCCCCGATTGTATAGGGACATCCGCCGCACAACAAAGCGGCAGCGGAAGCCGAGTTCCCAAGCCGCTTAGCCTCGGAAGCCGAGAGTCGCCCCAGCCGCGGAGCGGCGCAAGAATGCAGCCCACAGCGCAAGCTGTGGGTGGCACGGTGGGGAATCAGCGAGCCCCGGAAGGGGCGAAAGAAAAGCTGCATGACAGAAGGCGTCATCCCGACCGGAGCCGTTCTTCAGGCGGAGGGAGGAGCCTGCCCTGAGCTGAAAGGCGAAGGGATCTCGCGCGCAGCGTCAATCGCATTCGACCGCACAGCAGCCAGCGCCCGCTCCACGCAATCCTCCAACGGCCGCTCCGTGTCGATCACTGTCTTAGGACGTGTGATGGCCTCGAACCGCGCCTTCACCTCAAGATAAAGTTGGAAGTCCCGATTCCTCGCAGGATGCACGTCCGCATCCGCAGCCAGCCTGCGCCGAGCCATCTCCTCCGAACAAACACACTCCAGAATCCGCCAAGGCTGCCCCAACGACTCCGCCGCGCCCAACACATTCTCGATCTGATAACGCCGCGAAAACGGACGCCCATCCAGAAGAATCACTCGCCGCGGATCCCGCCCCAACAAATACCCCGCAGTCTCCACCATGATCTGCAAGCAGTAGTCATCCTGCCGCGAAGAATATTCAATCTCCCCAGGCAAGAAAATCGCATGCCGGATCTCATCCTTACTCAACACCCGTCCCGAAGTGCGTGCCGCTAGCTCACGAGCCAGGGTGCTCTTCCCACAGCCGGGAAGTCCAGCCATCAAAACAATCATAAGAGATGAATCGTAAAGGAAGTCCCGCGGAAGTTGCCACTCAGAAGGGAAGAACTCTGAAACCTTGAAACGTTGAAACTTTGAAACCAGCTCTACTTCGTCCCGCTGCCCAACGCCACCTGCGTCTCCGGCTTCTGGCTGTCCGGACGCTCCACCGGAATAATATCCTGTGTCTCGCGCCAGTCAGAATAGGTCCCGCTTACCATAATATGGAACACCCACTGGTGCCGCTCTTCTTCCGGTTCCACCAGGCCGAGCGCCTTCATGTAGAACAGGTAGTGCTCCATCCACTTCACTTGATCCTTGCTCATGCCGCGCCGTTGCAGGTCGACCGTCACGCCCGCCAGATGCGACGAAGCCGTATCTCCGTCGGCCGGAGCGGCGTTGCGATTGTGCCGCCGCAGCTTCTTCTGAACCTTTACCGTCCGCACCGCCGAATTCAGCTGAATCTGCTGGTGGAAACGGTTGTAGTAGGCCTGGCTCAGGTCGTCCACAAAGTCGAGCGTCCACGGCCGGCAATATCTCCGCGAAGGATCCAGCCGCGGATCGAAGCGCAACGTCTCCCCCGCGCGAATCTCCAGCAGGGAACCGTCTGCCTTTAAAGCCTCAAGTTCGGTTTCATTCTGAATGCGCGGCAGTTCGAGCCGGTTGATCTCCGCATTCTGGAGCAGCAGCGACTCGTGCGAAGGCCGGAACATCGGATTCCACCGCAGCCACCGGAAGTGCCGGTGATGCGCGTTCGCGCGGCGCATGGCAAAAGCGCTGCCCGACATCCCCCCGCACACTATCGCCAGGAGGACCACAGCCGCGAATTGGAATCGAACGAAGTGTCTCAAGGTTCCTGTTTGGGGCGGGCACTCTTGCCCGCCAAACCGCCAATACCGCCTCACCAATTCTTCTTGGGGAGTGGGGCTATTCTAAGCCATGCTGTCAAGTGGTCCAACCCAAGACTGCCGCCGGCCATTACTTGCGTACCCAAAGCACACTTCCGGGCGGTCACTTACCTTCCACGAAGGAAGATGCTCAACAGTTCTATCGGCAAATTACGGGCCATTCTTAAGAATTCGCAGGAATCCGCCTATGTCCGCAGCTAGCCGCGACTTGGCGCGATTTGGATGATTCTAAGGCTCGCCCGGTTGGGCGGCTTTCAGAACAAAGTGACAAAATTCAGCGCCGCAAAAGGTCACCCAGCGCCTGTTTCATGACCTGCCCGCCCACCTCAGAGATGGACCTGGTCAACGGAATATCCTTGGGACAAACCTCAACGCAGTTCTGCGCATATCCACATTCCTGTATGCCGCCGTCGCCCATCAGCGCCGCCAGCCGCTCCCGCTCCAGCGCCTTGCCCGTGGGATGCGTATTAAACAGCCGCACCTGCGCGATGGTCGCCGCCCCCACGAACCCCGTGTCCTCATTGAACTGCGGACAAGCCTCCATACAGCAGCAGCACGAGATGCACCGCGAAATCGGATACGCAGCTTCCTGCTCCTCCGCCGACATCCGCGGTCCGGCTCCCAGGTCGTACGTGCCGTCGATCGGCACCCACGCCTTCACGGCCTTCAGGTTCTCAAAAATCACGCTGCGGTCCACGGCCAGATCGCGCACCACCGGGAACTTCGAAAACGGCTCCAGCCGGATCGGTTGTTCCAGGTTGTCAATCAGCGCCGAGCACGCCATGCGCGCCTTCCCGTTAATCAGCATCGCGCACGATCCGCACACTTCCTCGAGACAATTCGAGTCGTAAGTGATGGGGGTAGTCGCCTTGCCTTCGCGCGTCGACGGCTCGGTGGCAATATCCATCAGCGCCGAAATGACGTTCATATTCGGCCGGTAGGGAACTGAGAACTCCTCCCAATAGGCCTTGGAAGTTGGAGTCGCTTGACGCTTGATCTTGATGATGACGGATTTATCAGCCATTAGCTCTTAGCCTTCTTAATACCCACTGTCATCCTGAGCGAAGCGAAGGATCTATGCACTCGGCCGACGCCAGCAAACTCTATAGGTCCTTCGCTGCGCTCAGGATGACAACACAAATATATTCAGTACTTCCTCGCCCTTGGCGGAATCAGCGACGTATCCACCGCCTCGAACTCAAACTTCGGCTCATCCGCATCCGGCGCGAAATACGCCTTCGTCGTCTTCAACCAGTTCTTGTCGTCGCGCTCCGGGAAGTCCGGCTTGTAATGCGCCCCGCGCGATTCATCCCGCATCCCCGCGCCCAGCGCAATCACCCGCGCAAGTTGCAGCATGTTGTAAAGCTGCCGCGCAAACACCACAGTCGTATTCGCCCACTGCGTGCGATCGCTCAAGTTGATCTTGCCGTAGCGCTCCAGCATCTCGACCAGCGTGGCGTCGCTCTGCTTCAACGCCTTGTTGTAGCGGATGACCGTGCAATCCTTCGTCATCAACTCGCCCATCTCGCGCCACAACTTGAAAGGATTCTCCGCACCATCCGCCTTCATCAGGTGGGCATTGATGTCCTCCTGCCGCTTCTGCTCCGCCGCGAAACATCCATTCCCGTCAGACGTGGCCTGCAGCCCGCGCGCATACTTCACCGCATTGGGCCCGGCAATCCCGCCGCCGTAGATACAAGACATCAGCGAATTCGCGCCCAACCGGTTCGCCCCGTGATATTGATATTCACACTCGCCCGCCGCATAAATTCCGGCGATGTTCGTGGCCTGCTTGAAGTCCACCCATAGCCCGCCCATGGTGTAATGCATGCCGGGGAAAATCTTCATCGGCGTGTCGCGCGGATCGTCGCCCACAAACTTCTCGTAAATCTCGAGAATCCCTTCCAGCTTGCGGTCCAGAATCTTGCGGTCGATGTGCGTCAGGTCGAGATACACCATCGGCTTGCCGTCAATCCCCAGGTTGTATTCGTACACCACCTTGAAGATCGCCCGGGTCGCCACATCGCGCGGCACCAGGTTCCCGTACTTCGGATACCACTCTTCCAGGAAATACCACCGCTCATTCTGCGGAATGGATTTCGGATCGCGGTTGTCGCCCGCCTTCTTTGGAACCCAGACGCGCCCGCCCTCGCCGCGCGCGGACTCCGACATCAGCCGCAATTTATCTTCGCCCGGAATGCAGGTGGGATGGACCTGAATGAATTCGCCGTTCGCGTAGTAGCACCCCTGCTGGTAGAGCGCCGACTGAGCCGATCCCGTACACACCACCGAATTGGTCGACTTGCCAAAGATCGCCCCGTTCCCGCCCGTGCAGATGATGATCGCGTCCGCCGGGAACGTCCGCACTTCCATCGACCGCAAATCCATGGCGCAGATGCCGCGGCATACGCGGTTGCCATCGAGCACCGCCGACAGAAATTCCCAGTGCTCGAACTTCTTCACCTTGCCTTCGGACTCGTACCGCCGCACCTGCTCGTCGAGCGCGTACAGCAATTGCTGTCCGGTAGTCGCCCCGGCGAACGCAGTACGATTGAACAAAGTCCCGCCAAAGCGCCGGAAGTCGAGCAACCCTTCGGGCGTGCGGTTGAACGGAACACCCATGCGATCCAGCAGGTCAATGATCCCCGGCGCCGCTTCGCACATGTCCTTCACCGGCGGCTGATTGGCCAGAAAGTCGCCACCGTAAATCGAGTCGTCAAAATGATTCCAGGTCGAATCGCCTTCGCCCTTCAGGTTCTTCGCCGCGTTAATCCCGCCCTGCGCGCACACCGAGTGCGACCGCTTCACCGGAACAATCGAAAACAAATCGACGTTCGCGCCCATCTCCGCGATCTTGATCACCGCCGACAGCCCGGCGAGCCCGCCGCCGATCACAATAATTTTGGGAGTCGCCATCTTATTGCACCGGCCTTCCGTTGCTGGCGGTCTGCGCGCCCGCTTTATGAGGGGAATGAATCGGGGAATGAATCATGGTGCGGTTCTGGTCGTCGTCCGCCACCGGACGCGAGCGGAACGAATACAAACTCGCCAGCCCCGCCGCGCACAACACCAGGAATAGCGCCAGGCACAAGCGCAATAACCTCTTCTGCGCCTTGTCCCCCGACACGATCCCCCACTTCGCCGAGAACAACCAGATCCCGTACGCGAAGTGCCACGAGGCCGCTACCAGTCCCACCACGTAGAACAGGAACAGTCCCGTGTGCATCACCTCATGTTGGACTTTCGCGAATGACTCGTGAGGAAAGTCGTGCAGATCGACTCCAGTAAACCGCATCGTGTAGGTGTGCCACAGGATGTAGACAAATGCGATCCCGCCCGTCCACCGCTGTGCCGTATACATCCAGTTCCCGCTCCACGGATAAGCGGCAACATTCCCGTCTCCGCGATACCAGATGTAGAACCCATAAAGCGCGTGGAACAAAATCGGCAGCCAGATCCCGAACAACTCAAGGAAGAATACGAGCGGCAGATTCGCCAGAAAGCTCACCTGTCGTGCATACGCATCCGGCCCGGTAATGGCCGTCGAGTTCGAAACCAGAATATGTTCAAACAGGAATGCGCCCACCGGAACGATCCCCGAAAGGGAATGCAGCCGGCGCAACAAAAATGAATATCCCTGACCTCCGCGCAACGGAGCCACTCCATGCGCTACCACGGGAGCAGTAGAACTGGCTGACGCCACGAATCGCTCCTTATGAATTCCGCTTATTTGTCCAACAAAGGGAAAAGAACTTTTCATTATCGGGTGCCGGGAGAAGTGAAGTCAAGGAAAGCACACTCGGTCAGTTCGTGGTGGTTGCTGTCCTATGCGGCCAATAGAGGCGATACCAGCCTTAGTCCGCGGTAAACCCATCGGGCGCGGCTATTAGGCGAAGCTCGGTAGCCGTCCCCTGAGGAACGACATATGGTTGAAAGCCGGCAGTTTGAGGAACCCCTAGCCAATAAATGAACCGCGTCTGGTGGGTGGGCCTACTCTTTGGCTCAAACGACCATCTATAACAGACGCAACCGACAAGAACGAACGCGACCTTGCCGTTGAGTCCAGTTTCACTGCGAATTGTCGCTTCGGCGACTTTGGTCATTGGGGGACCGACTGTGGATTGTTGAATCGACGGGGCGTGCGGAAACAGGGTGTACCCTGAAAGTCCCTTCGGATTAGGATGACGGTTAGCATCACACCACTGTTTCTGTCGAGCGCGAGCTGTTCTGGTCGAATGGTCGGTGTCTACTGGGATAACGTCCTCCCACGACAGAACATCGACAGCCACTGTTTGGCCGACGTTTTCCATCGTGTCCTCTATAGTCATCGTTGCGACGGGGACACCACCAGCTCTTCCTCCAACATCGAAGGTCAACGGACTTACAATGCTGTTCTTCACCTTGATCCATGGGCGTTCCGACAATTCAAGTTGCTGTTCCGCAATTCGCGCTTGACCGGAGATTGCGCCTACGCTGTCTTGAGCCGCTTTGGCTTGCTGTTTAGCAATCGCGAGCTGTTTTTCCACCCTATTCGCGGCCTCGACGGAATCAGACGCGGCTTGCTGAGCCTGCGAATTAAGGATGGCAGTTTGAGTCTGCATTTCCTTGAACTGTCGATGGAAGACGTACGCTGTATAGACTCCGACAATGAATAGAAGAACCGTGATCCACACCATGTGCCAATCAGGATTCTTGAACCAAGGGCCTTCCTTGTGGCTCATGGAGCAGACCTCACCTGTGGTTTAGGGGAAAGCGAATCATATACCAGGGGACTGGCCCACACGTAAGTCCTGAAGCGGATTGTAGGATACCTTTCTGGTCGCACCGGAATCGTCGCCGTGAAAATCAATTTGTGAGAGGGAAGAGGTTGCCTCCATCTCCTATAGCGCCTCCAGCATCCCCCGCAACTCCGCGAACGACTCCACCACCACATCCGCGCCCGCAGCCGCAAGCTTCTCCGCCTCAAACGTCGTCGTAATCCCAACCGTCACGCACCCCGCGGCTTTCGCCGCCACAACTCCATTCAGCGAATCCTCGATGATCCAACACTCCCCCTCCCCCACTCCAAGCTCCCGCATCGCCATCTGAAAAACTTCCGGATCAGGCTTCGGACGCGGCCTCCGCCCATGATCCACAATCACCTCAAAAGCATCGCCGATCCCCAACCTCTCCAAAGCAGCCCTACGATTCCGTGGTGTCGCCGACGTCGCCAGCGCAATCCGGTACCGCGATTTCGCCCACATCACAAACTCGACAGCCCCCGGCACCGCCTGCTGCTCATGCTCGATGCTCTCGTAGAACTCGCGCTTCAACCGCGATAACTCAGCCAGCCTCTCCAAGCCTCCGTGCTCGCGCAAAATTTCCGGCAGCATGGTCTCATCCGGACGCCCCTTGTAACTGTCATATACCGATTCCGACAACTCGATCCCCACCTGCCGAAATGCCAATTCCTTTGCCCGCTTGTGCAACGGCTCGGAATCAACCAGCACTCCGTCCATATCGAAAATCAGAGCGGATGGAGCCGTAAGCTTAGAAGTCGTCACGCCCGTCCCGACTCCCGCGACCCCGCGTCGCACCACTCCAGAAACTGCCGAAACGCCGCCCCCCGATGGCTATACCGCGCCTTCTCCTCCGCGGTTAACTCGGCAAACGTCTTCTGAATCTGCGGAAAATAAAACAGCGGATCATATCCAAACCCGCCCGTCCCCCGCGGCGAATCCAGAATCACTCCTTCCGCCGTCCCGCGAAACGTAGCCAGAGTCCGCCCATCCCGCGCCGCAGCCAGCACGCACACAAAGCGACCCGCACGCTTTTCCGCCGGAACCTTTCTCAACTCCCGCAGCACGCGCGCATTGTTCGCCCCATCATCCGTATTCTCGTCAGCCAAATGCGGCTGATCCGCTGCATACCGCGCCGAATGCACCCCCGGAGCCCCACCCAGCGCGTCCACCTCCAGCCCCGAGTCATCCGCCACGACAATCTCCCCCGCCGCGTGCCGCGAATATTCCTCCGCCTTCTTGCGCGCGTTCTCCTCAAACGTGACCCCGTCCTCAACCACAGCGGGCAGGGAAGCAAACCCCGGAATGCTCCCAATCTCGATCCCATGAGGCGCCGCCGCCCCCGCAAAATCCCGCACCTTCCCCGGATTCGAAGTAGCAATCAATATTCGTCGCATGATGGAGAACCGATCCCGAAACCAAATTGTCATCCTGAGCGAAGCGAAGGACCTATGCACCCTGCTGGCGCCGAGAAGACAGACGCAAATCTAAACAGGCCGGTCCGAGGTCCTGACGCGGCTCATCCAGAGCCAAACAATAACCGCAATCGCGGTGATGAAAGAAATCCATCCCCCCACCGCCCGATCCCATGTCCTTACAAATCGAATCTCCACCCGATTCATCCCCGCCCCCACCGGAACCAGCATCTGTCCCGTCTCCGCCCGCGCCGTCGTCTCCACCACCCGCCCGTTCACTTCCACCCGCCACGCCGGATACCGAAACAGCCGCAGCGCCACCTGATCCGCCGCCGACATCTCCGCCGTAAACATCCTCGACTCCGCATCCCACCGCTGCACACGAATCGCCGCATGCGCCGGACCCTCCACCGTCACGTTGCGCGTCTCTTTGTCGATCGCCCCAGGCTCCGCCCCAAGAGGCGTATATTCCTCCGTCCCCTCGTAGCCAGCAGCCGTCGCCATGTTGTCCTGCATCTCGCGCAGATCATCCGCCGTGTCCCACCACGGCGCCTGCGCATAGCGCCACGCCCCAACAATCACCAGGATCGAGACCGCACAAACCGCCGCCCGCCACCACCACCGCCGCAACCCCACCGTCACGAACAGAGAAAAGATAAGGCTCAAACACAACAACCAGCGCCACGGAAACTGCATGAACTGCATCTTCGGCAAAACCCGCCACAGCAGCCCCGCCACCGGAAACATCAGCACGCTGCAGGCAATCGCCCACCCGACCAGCACATTCCAAACTTCACGCTGCGTTTCCCGCCACCGCCGTGCCGCCCACGCCGCCACAACAATCACCACCATCTCCAAAACCGCCAACCAGGTGACGATGCGGTTAAACGCGTCGTGGTCCGCATCCGTCGTGTGGATAAACAAAAAGTTATCCGCTGGGCGCGATCCCGCCGACACCGCCTGCGCAATATCAATCCACCGCTGTTCGTAAATCGCAGGAAGTAAATAGAACCCCGCCAAACACGCCCCCAGCCCCACCGCCCCCGCGCCCACAAGCAGCAGCCGCAGCGACCGCCGCTGCCAGGCAAAGAACACCAACAGCAGCGCCAGAGAATAATGAATCATCACCGCCGCCGGAGCATTCGTCAGCCACGCTGCCGCCAGCACCAGCGCCAGGGGCACGACTGCCCGCATCCCCGCATCCACAGCCTTCAGCACACACAGCAGCAACAGCGGCACCAGGCAACTTGCCAGCAACTCGGCAAACGCGCTGCGCCAGTAAACAATCACCAGATGATAGGGATTCACCGCATACAGCACGGCCACAAAGATGGCGTCGCGCCGGTCGAGCTTCTGAGGATCCAGCCATCGCCGCGCCAAAACGAACATCGCGACACCAGCCGCCACCAGCACGATCCACAGGTAGACGCAGGACGCGACGGTCCAGGGAAAGATAGCGCTCAAGAAAGCGCCGAGTGTCCACGACGCCGGAGGATAAAACACAAACCTCGGCTCACCGTAAGCGAAGTGCGCCAGTGCCGCCCACCGTGGATAAAAAATCCCGTGCTTCCACTGCGCCAGCACCTCGAGCCACGAGTACAAATGAAATTCCACGTCGTGTCCCGACGGCGTCCCGAGAAAGAAGAAGGGAATCTCCACCGCAAATGCCGCGCCACCAATGGCCAGCAACGGCGCCCACAGCAGCCCGGCTCCGCCTTGCCATCCGACCCGAGATTCAGCCCCGCTGGTTTTTCCCAGACTCACTCCCCTCGACGCTAAAAAACATGAATGCGCCCGAACCGAAAAACACAGTCTACTTTAACGGAGATTTAACATTGCTGAAATCATCACGCAATGCTCGTCCGGTACCGTAATCGCAATGGGGTGGAACAGACCACAAAGAGTTGAGGGGCCCGCGCCAAAGACGGGGCCTGGGTCCCTCGGTTCTTCGACAGGCTGCCACCGCTGAAGCCTCCCGCTCCCGCGCATTTTCTCCCGCCAAACCGCTCGCCCGAAATCTCTCGTGAAAGATCATCTGCCCATCGACCTGCCACGGGAGGCTTTTTTCCGCAACCGCGCAGCCGCCCGGACAGGCCCGCGCGCGTACCAATGGACGGTGGAATGGAAATGAGCGGAATAGAACTAATTGAATGGAAACGCCGGCAGAACGTTTCTAACTACGCTGATGCTGAAGCTCAGCCAGGAAGTCGTCCTGCTGCAATTGCGCGCCCCGCCGCAGCAATTCGAGCAGCGGATCCTCCAGTTCGTCGCCGGTCTCTTCCGCCTTCTTCTCTTCCGGCTCGAACTGCGTGAGGTCTGCAACCAGCGCCCGCGGAGAAATAACCAGCTCCAACATGGTCGCAGGGCAGTTGCGCAGGAACTCGATCAGATTGCCAACTTGTGCGCGCTGCTCCGGCGTGCGGGAAGGGAACTCGACTCCCATGCCCTGCCCAGGGTGCGCCACTCGGACCATGCCCTCGGTGTGAACTTCATGCTCTTGGACTTTAAGACAGAGATCGACTAACGCGCGCTCCGGGAATGGCGCATCCGTTTGCACGTAGCACCCGCCCAGACTCAGGTCGGTCAACTTACAGTGAGGTACCGTCTCGTCGGGATCCGCGCCTATACCGTTGGCCGCGGCTTGCAGCCATGTCTTCAGCTCAGCCTTCGCGGTCTCCGCAACATCCAGAAAGTGAACGCCCGTCTGCCCGTTGGAATTCGCCCAGGCCACCTGTCCGTGTGCCTCGATTTCCGCGGTCGTGTCCGGCAACTGGAAGCGGAATGCCAGCGACGATCCCGGCACCTGTGACTCCGCAGTCAGTACTTCCATCCCGGTTTCGGAAAGATCCAGAAGAATGCCATCCGTTTTGCGCGTGTCCGGCAGCGTGATCTCCACCGGCGCCTGCACCGGAATCCGGACCGCCCGGCGCCGCTCCCGGCTCAACAGAGCCGCAGCTGCGCGCAGTCCGGCTTTCGCCGCATCCTCAGAAATCGGTTTGTACAGCACGAAGTGCGCCCCGCCGCTCAGAATGTCGCGCACCTTCCCGGTGTCGGCAACCAGAGCAACGCTCAACGGGTTCGCTCCCAGCTGCTGGGCCTGCCGCAGCACACTCTCCGCCAGTTCAGGATTATCAAAATCGACGATGAGCGCGTCGAACTTCTGCTGTTGGATTCGGGCCAGCGTGGTTTCCGGATCGCTGGAGCGGTCCATCGCAATGCCGAACGCGGGCAGTACTCTGCCCAGCACGTCAGACGCGGAATCGTCGGTCGAAACCAGTAGTGCCTGAAGAGTCATAAGTACGTCGTGTCCCCGGCGCCGGCGTGATTACGGCCAGCGAGGAGCTGTGGGCCGCGCTGCTTTGGAAGACGCTGCACTGCCTGAACCTGCACCAGCCTTCGCCGCCATCGATTCTCCCTGAAGCGCGGAGTCGTCCACTTCCGCCAGCACTCCGTTGTCGTCATCATCGTTCTCGGCCAGCAACGGTGCCACTTCTCGCAGCTTTTCAGCTGCCTGCTGGAGCATCTCGATCTGTTTGCCAAGTTGGGCGTATTTCGCCTGCTTCTGCCGCAGGACCTCATGAATATCTTTCATACCACCCCCTGTTGGCAATTTAAGGAGCCTACGCCCGATGGGTCAACGGTAATCCCCCCACCCAGATTACCGGGGTAATGGAAGATGCCCTCGTTTTGGAACAATAAAAAGCCCCGCCATTGCCTGGCGGGGCTTTCGATTCAGGAGATTAGTACCCGAGGTCGCTCTACGCTTTCAGCTTGCGCCGAATCGCTCCGGCAAGACCAACTAGCCCTGTGCCCAGAAGCGTCAGGCTGCCCGGCTCGGGAACCACCACAATGTTTGTGTCGCCACTCGAGATCGTCGTCGACCCGTTGAAGAAACCCTTGCCAGTATTGATGGTCAGCTGTACGGTCGCTCCGTTTACCCAGGAGCCGCCCATCCATGTTCCCGAAATCGAACCCGTCAACGTGTAGTTGTGGGTTCCATTCGCCAAGGTGACCAGAGTCCAAGTCACAGGACCAGCGAAGGTTCCGCTGAAGAGGGTACCGTTCGGGATGCCGCTCGTCCCGTTACCTATAATCATGAAAGACCCGCCGCCAGCAAACGTTCCACCCATCTGCAGGCTGCCAGAGCTCAGGGCCCCCGTCGTAAAGCTCAAACTGCCCAAGTCGTTACCGGTGACGAGCCCCAGTCCGTTCAGTCCGTTGACCGCAATCAGCACCGAGCCACTCAGGCTCAATCCCGAGCTGCTGCCAGACAAAGTGCCGCCGCTATTTGTGAAATCCACTGAACTGCTGGCAAACGCCGCCATCGGCAATGCAAGGGCAACGAGAACCGTCCACATGATCCGTTTCATAAATAACTCCTCCTGAATCTCGCTGTGGAACAGCTACCCACAGACGGTATCCTACATGAATCAATGCACTCGGAGTACCAAAGTTTCAATATTGCTAAAACATTGCAAGGAATATAGTTATTCGGATATTGGCCGGACCTGCAAAATGTCCAAGTGCAAACTGATGCACACTTGAAACATCCTTTTGCCACTTACGCCAATGCAACCGTCCTCAAACCGGCCCCCACGTTAAACCCGTCATCCGTCCAATTTCAAGTGGCCCACTCGTGCCTCCCCTATGGCACGAAAGTGTCATTCTCAAACTTGCCCGAAGCAGGTAGCTTGTGCGGTGAGCAGTTCTGGGGGAGGGCTGTTCGGGCGTCCTGCTACTCGCTAGAGTTGCAGGACGCTTCTTACGTTTTCGGGGAAACTAGCAGACTACTCCGTCCCGACGCCCCTTATCCTGTCAGCGAAGGCAGCTTGCCGGCCGATCCCAGCAGGAAGATCGTTCCCACAACAATGCTATACGCCGACGTCAGAAGGGTTAGTCCCGGCACCGCGTTCGCGCTAACCACCGTCATCACAGAATTGAGCGCCCGTGAGAAGAGGCCATCAGAGCCTTTACCCGGAGACAGCCATAAAAGCACTTTGTCAGCGGAGAACAATCCCGCCGCTACACCGCACATCAGCGTGTTCATCACCAGCAGCCCGACGATGAACATCAGCAAACCCAGCAGCCCCGCGCCCGTTCCACCCAGATTCGCCGCCATCAGGAACAGAAGAATCTGCGTCGGAGTCTCCGCCCCCAGCCCATGAATCACGCCCACCAGGAACGTCGAACTGGTGCCATATCCATCCTTGAACACTTGCGGAGCTTCCACCCGCGTCCCGCCAAAGATCCGGCTCAGCCGCCAGTAGATCCACAAAATCCCGTTGATCAGCAGCGTGATCCTCGTCCGCGGTCGCGCGTGGCTGTGTGTCGAAGGACGAAAGAACGTCCCCAGCACATAAAGTCCCAGCACCAGCAGGGTCACGCCCACCAACCGTTCCGCCCAGCGATCGCTGGCCGCGGGCAGCGCAATGCGAAACCCCACTGCCGCCGATCCTAAAATCGCCACCGTGGTCGCGTGTCCCGCCACATACAGCAACCCGTAGTGCATCGCGTCGCGGGCTTTCGACTGCACGCTGCTGATGTCCGTGATCGCCGCGATGTGGTCGTAATCCAGCCCGTGCCGGAACCCCAGCATTGCGGCCGAAACCAAGGCGAGTCGTAGATTGACGGGATCAACCAAAGAAAGAATTCCGCGCGGAAAATTCGCGAATCAGGTCGCTCCACAAGCCGCGCTCGTCTTGTAGGCTAGCACAAACTCCGGACCCTCGACCCGGCCTTACTAGCGGCGTCATCCCGAACGGAGCCGTTCTTCAGGCGAAGAGAGGAGCCTGCCCTGAGCGAAGTCGAAGGGATCTCGCGCGGACTAAAACCAAACCGTCCTACGCGCCTGAACCGGGCTTGGCAGCCACGCCCTTGGGCGTCTCCCCCGGACCAATCAGTTCCCGTAGCCGCCGCGACAGAATCGCTGCCAGCGAACGGTAGAACCGCGATCCCAGATGAGGGAATAGCTCGAACATCGACTGCAACGTCGGCCGGTCCAGGTAGTACGCCTCTACATCCTCTTTGGCCAGCACATTCGCCGACGCAGGCAGTTCGTCCAGAAACGAAATCTCCCCGCACGGCTCTCCTGGATTGACTCCCAGCACCGACCCCTGCACCGGAATCTGCACCACGGCGGTGCCCTTCAGCAGCAGGTACACCCCATACGTGCGCTTGCCCTTCGACACAATCGCCTCGCCCGCCTTGAACTGCCGGCGTACCGCCTTGTCCGCGACCAGTGCCCAGTCGTTGGGCGTCAGATACACCAATCCGTTCTTGGCGCTCGACAATATGGAAACATCTTGCTGCTGAATGGCTTTCGTCATGGCGCGCTAACCCGAATAGCCGGAGACGACTCACCCGGAGGTAATTTAACCGAACAGAAGTGAAACAAATCGACGACAGAAGCAACAGGGCTAAATCGAGATTAGCAGAAACCCGGCTGCAACGGCATCGCGCCGTACCTTCGAAGGTAAGTGCTTTGCTGGAAAGAAGCTAAAGAGTAAAGATTAAGGATGGTGCGCCCTGAGAGATTCGAACTCCCGACCTACTGGTTCGTAGCCAGTCGCTCTATCCAACTGAGCTAAGGGCGCATTTCTATCTGGATGGAAGAACCGCCCGTTGATTATAGCGAAGATTTCTTTCCCTGAAAAACGGAAACCCCGGCTCCGACATAAACTGTTTTCAACATCCCCGCCTTGGACTCTCCGTTGCCCCGATTAGCCGAAGTAATTCTTTCCCGTCTCCGCGCAATTCCTACCGAGACGACAGCCGGAGCTGCGCTGATTCTGAACGATTTACAGATGGCATACCGCTTGCAACAAGAACGGACAGACGAAGTGGCGCGCAACGGGGTGCTTCAGAGAATAACTTCGGCCAGAGGTTTTCTGTGAGCACCCCTTGCTTTTCTCTTGGCGCACAAATCAGCCCTCCCCCCCCATTCAAAACGTACATTCCCAGCTCGTGTGGAGCATACGCACGTGACGGACACTCCTGTCCGTACAGGTTTTGACTTTCGACTTAGACGTAGGTGGCGCGGGCGCCCCCGCCCGCGTCTAGCCATGACAACACAACTCAAATCCGGGAATGATCTGACTGAAAGCAAGAGAGCGAGACTGAAAAAAAGGGAAGAGCACGAGTTCACTCGTGCCGTTAAGCACCCCCAAAATCTCACGCTTTAGCCTCTGAAGGTTTGCTCTTCCTAGCACAAAAATGGAATCGCTCGTGAAGACCGGACACTCCCGTCCGTCGCTTTTGACTTTGGATCGACTCAGGCCAGCGCTACCACCTCCCGCACATCCACTCCCGCATTCCGCAGCAGCTTCGCCACCGCGTCCTGCTTCATCCGCGACGCATCAAACTCCACCCGCACCGTCCGCTCCTTCGCGTTGAACTGCACCCGCCGGATGCCATACACCTCCCGCATCGCGTCAATCGCCCGCAGTTCGTTCTCCCCCGGAATCGCTCCATAATTGAAAACTACCTCCAGATAAGTCATGTGCCCAACCCTTCGGTATGATGATTTGGAAGTCCCGGTCGTCCCGCCGGATGAATCCAATATAGAGCATCCGCGATCCAACAACACAGTGGGATTTCCAAGGACACACGCTCGAACAGCAGCACCACGCCAAGCCGCGGAGCGGCGACAGAATGCAGCCCACAGCGCAAGCTGTAGGTGCAGCAAGAAAAATTGAACGAGCCCTGGAGGGGCGAAAGAACCGACACCCAATACCGATGACATCCCCCAGTCCGACCGAGCGTGATCCCGTCTGCGGAATGAACGTGAATCCCGCAACGACAAAACACGTCCACGAACACGCCGAAAAAAAATATTACTTCTGCTGCGCCGGTTGTGTCGAAAAATTCAAAACGAATCCCCAAACGTATCTGAACAAGCCCGCATCATCCGGCCTGGTGATGCTGGGAATGCCATCGACTGCGCAAGCTCAACCCTCAACCTCCGCCGTCGAACGCGACCCCGTCTGCGGGATGAACGTAACCCCCGCCACTGCAAAACACATCCACGAGCATGACGGGAAGAAGCACTACTTCTGCTCCGCCGGATGCGTAGAAAAATTCAAAGCCAATCCAGGGAAATATCTGGTGGCCCCGTCGTCGCACCCAACGACAAAACATCCGGCTGCGGCTGATGTTCAAGGTCCGAAGCCCGCGCTCCCAATCCGAAAGCCGGAAGCCGGAAGCCCGCCCTCCTACGTCTGCCCCATGTGCCCCGAAGTCCGCGAGCCCAAGCCCGGAGCCTGCCCCTCCTGCGGCATGGCCCTCGAGCCGGACGTCCCCCTCGCCTCCACGCGCACCGAATACACCTGCCCCATGCATCCCGAAATCGTGCGCCCCGGGCCCGGTTCCTGCCCCATCTGTGGCATGGCCCTCGAACCGCGCACGGTCAGCGCGACGCAAGAAGAGAATCCCGAACTCCGCGACATGACCCGCCGTTTCTGGGTCAGCGTCGTGCTCACTGCGCCTTTGCTTGTGATCGCGATGGGGAGCATGTTCTGGCTTGAGGCCCTCATACGCATACTGGCCCCGATTGGTGTAACTGGCGTACACGGGAATCTGCCTCGCTTTGAGTTCGCCTTAGCCACTCCCGTCGTCCTCTGGTGCGGACTCCCCTTCTTCCAGCGCTTCTGGACCTCGCTGGTCAACCGCAGCCCCAACATGTTCACGCTGATCGGCCTCGGCACCGGCGTCGCCTACATCTACAGCGTGGTCGCAACCGTCGCGCCCGGAATCTTCCCCGCCTCTCTCCGCTCTATGGGCGGATATCCCGACGCCTACTTCGAAGCCGCCGCCGCCATCACCACGCTCGTCCTGCTCGGCCAAGTCATGGAACTCCGCGCCCGCAGCCGCACCAGTGCCGCCATCCGCGCTCTCCTCGACCTCAGTCCGAAGACCGCGCGTCTGATTGTGGACGGAACCGCTGGCGAGGTTACCGAAAGAGACATCCCCCTCGAACACGTGAAGCCAGGAGACAAACTCCGCGTCCGTCCCGGAGAAAAAGTTCCCGTCGACGGCATCGTCCTCGAAGGCCGCAGCTCCGTCGACGAATCCATGATCACCGGCGAATCCATCCCGGTCGAAAAGGAACCAAACAGCAAAGTCATCGGCGCTACCATCAACGCTACCGGATCATTCATCATGCGCGCCGAACGGGTCGGCTCCGAGACTCTACTGGCGCAAATTGTTCAGCTAGTCGGACAAGCCCAGCGCAGCCGCGCTCCCATCCAGCGCCTCGCCGATCGCGTCGCCGCCTGGTTCGTCCCCGCAGTCGTCGCCGTCGCCGCCATCACATTCGTCGCTTGGTTCACTTTCGGTCCGCAGCCGCGTCTCGCGCACGCGCTGGTCAACGCTGTTGCGGTCCTAATCATCGCCTGCCCCTGCGCCCTCGGACTCGCCACTCCCATGGCCATCATGGTCGGCACCGGCCGGGGCGCCCACGCGGGAGTCTTAATCAAAAGCGCCGAAGCCCTCGAGACCATGGAAAAAGTCGACACCCTGGTCGTCGACAAAACCGGCACACTCACCGAAGGCAAGCCTAGCGTTACCAGCACGTCTGGCCGTCTTTCGAACGATCCCGAACTGCTGCGTCTCGCTGCCAGCCTCGAATCAGCCAGCGAGCATCCGTTAGCAAACGCAATCGTCGCCGCCGCCGCCGAAAAGAAGCTCAAGCTTTCTCCTCCGCAAGAATTTCAATCCATCACAGGAAGGGGAATCACCGGAGTTGTACAGGGCCGCAAAGTCGCCGTCGGCAGCGTCCGAATGATGGTTGAGCTCAGCATCCTGCAAAAACCCGAAGTCATTTCCGGACCCTATCCCGGGGGCACAATTCTCTGCGTCGCTGTCGATGGGGAATATGTAGGCGCGTTCTCCGTTGCAGACCAGCTGAAACCCGCCACTGCCGATACGGTGCTCGAACTCAAGAAGCGCGGTCTCAGAATTCTAATGCTCACCGGCGACAACCGGATCGTAGCGCTCCGAATTGCCAGCACGCTCGGCATCACCGAATTCGAGTCCGAAGTCCTCCCCGAACGCAAGCTCAAAGTCATCCGCAAACTTCAGCAGCAGGGAAGAGTCGTCGCCATGGCCGGCGACGGCATCAACGACGCCCCCGCCCTCGCCCAAGCCGACGTCGGCATCGCCATGGGCACCGGCACCGACGTCGCCATGGAAAGCGGCGGCATCACCCTGGTCAAAGGAGACCTCACCGGAATCCTCCGCGCCCGCAAGCTCAGCCAGGCCACCATGCGCAACATCCGCCAGAATCTTTTCTTCGCCTTCATCTACAACGCCATCGGAGTCCCTCTCGCCGCCGGCGTTCTCTATCCATTCTTCGGCATCCTGCTCAGCCCCGTCTTCGCCGCCGCCGCCATGAGCTTCAGTTCGGTGTCAGTCATCACCAACGCCCTCCGCCTCCGCCACACCAAACTCTAGCCACACAATCGACCCAAAGCGATGTCATGCTGAGCGGAGATTGAGCTTCGGTTTTTGAAGCTCAATCGGAGTCGAAGCATCCCTACCCCACCAAAACCGTGTGGGACGGACACTCCTGTCCTCCAGGTTTTGACTCTTGATTTTGAATATGTGGCGCGGCGCCCCCGCCCGCGTCTTGCCATGACCATGCAACTAAATGAGTGAACTCAAACCCAGAAATGATCGAACTAAAGAAGGAAAGGCACGAATCGCGAGTCTGCGACACGTCTGCAACTTCTCTCCGTCGGCTCGAATCTGAGGGCAGAACTGCAAACCTTCCCCCTCGTCGCCAAGCCACAAGAAATCCATCCGCTTCATGGATCGCGTCTCCGGTTGGCCAGACAAGCTGCCGTGGCCGTGCTCGCCATCGGAATGCCCACCATCTCCGGATGTCAATCTGGAGTCAGTGAAATGGCCCCTCCACCACTGAAGGACACTCAGTCTGGCGCGAATCAGGAAGGTCGATGCTCGCTCGTAGGCGACGTCACAGATTCCTCCGGCGCCGTAGTCGCCAATGCGACCATCACCATCGCCAACCTCGACACAGGACTGACTCGCACTGTGAAAACCAATGAAGTAGGGCATTACGTGGCTGGGGGCCTGAGGTTCGGTCACTATTCCGTCAAGGCCCAGTCTCCCGGTTTCAAGGCCGTCGAAAAGACGGGAATTGTATTAGAGGCCGGAGCCAATGGCCGCGCCGATGTCGCTCTGGAGATTCGCGCTGACATCAAATTGGCGTTTGACGGCGGCTGCTGCGAGTACGCCGCCACTCCACTGAAGGTCGAACCCGAAGACTGGGCCACGAAGAAAAAGCCCTTCACGTATTTTGTCGGAACCGCCGAGGATCATGGCACCTTCAAGGGAGTCGCGGAGTTGGTCTATGGCGATCCGGGAATGTGGGAGCAAATCTTCGAAGCCAATCGGAATGTCGTCGCGAAACCCGGGCCCATTCCCGGCGGAACATCGATCTTGATCCCACCCAGAAAGCGCGATGTTCCAAAACTGATTTCCAAAGTCCTGCCCACCTATCCCTCGGAGGCAAGACAGCAGCACGTTCGGGGAGAGGTCGTACTGGATATCGCGCTCAACGACGACGGCACGGTGGAAACTGTCGAGGTGATCGATGGAAATCCCTTGCTAGCCGAACCCGCCACTGCTGCGGTCAAGCAATGGCGCTACCGCCCCCTCATCGCACAAGGCAACCCAGTCGTCAAATTCGTGGTCGTAATTTCATTCGGAAGGTCAGGCAAGGTTCACTAGACAGGGCGTCTGTGGAAAGGGGCCTGTGTGGAAGGGTGCCTGTGTGGGACGGACACTCCTGTCCGTCCAGGTTTTGAATTTTTTGTTTTTGATTTTTCGCCGTATGTGGCGCGGGCGCCCCCGCCCGCGCTCCAGCCACGACCATGCCACTCGAACCCAAGCGAACCCAAATCCGGGAATGATCCGACTTCAGTCGACTCGTAAACCTCGACACTCCTCGCCAGCTCTAAGCCGATGAGGTTCACCCTTGAATCGTCGGAACTCCCGGAAGCCGCAAGCCCTCCCTACAGCTTCCCCAGAAAATCCGTAACCTCCGGCTCCGTCCAATCCACCGCGCCAATAAACTTCCGCCGCATCACCCCGTTGCGGTCGATGATGTACGTCTCCGGAAACCTTGCCGTCCCATACAGCGAATTGCTCTTCTGGTCTGGATCCCGCACCGTCAGCAGATTCACATTGTGATCCTTCACAAACTGCCGGTACGCCCCTTCGTCCACATCGACGCTCACCGCCAACACGGTCACGCCCTTCGCCTTCATGCGCCGCTGCATCTCCACCAGCGAAGGCATCTCCTCCACACACGGCGGACACCACGTCGCCCAGAAATTCAGCACCACCACTTGCCCGCGATACTGGCTCAGCGTGACCTTGTTCTGCCCATCCTGCACCGTGAAATCCGGAGCGTTCGTCCCAATCCGCGGTGGCCGCGTCCCGCTGTAACACGCCGAAAGCCCGGCCAACAGAAGGCCACACAGAACAAGGCAAGGAAGCTGAGGCACGCGTCGCACATAGCTATAATAATAGATTCGTTAGTGTGAAGGGGATGGGGAACAATTCTGAACTCCAGCCGCGAAAGCCTGCCCTGAGCGCGTCGAAGGGCGGCGGCATGGGAAAGCCCGGCACGGAAGTGCCGGGGCCGAGAACACAAAAAGCAACGAGTCCCGTAGGGACGGTACTGTCTTACCCGCACGCTAGCTCGGACTCTATGGTCACAACGGAGCCAATCACTGCGCCGCCCCAAATATCCGTCATCGTCCCCGCGCGCAACGAAGGAGCCTGCCTCGCCGACTGCCTCTACTCCCTCACCACCCAATCCGGCGTCTCCTTCGAAATCATCGTCGTCGACGACCACTCCACCGACCGCACCCGCGAAATCGCCACATCATTCCCCGCAGTAAAAGTCATCGAAGCTGGCCCCCTCCCCGCAGGTTGGACCGGCAAAAACAACGCCGTCACCGCCGGAGCCCATGCCGCCCGCGGCACCTGGCTTCTGTTCACCGACGCCGACACCGTCCACCTCCCAGGATCCTTGGCGGCCGCCTTGAAGGAAGCCCAGGATCACGGTGCAGAACTACTTTCCTATTCGCCGGAGCAGATTGCCGTCACCTTCTGGGAAATGGCGACTCTCCCCGTCGTCTTCGCCGAACTGGCGCGGCAATATTCACCGTCAAAAGTCAGCGATCCCGCTTCTCCCATTGCCGCCGCCAACGGCCAGTACATCCTCATCCGCCGCGATACCTACGACGCAGTTGGTGGCCATGCTGCAATCGCCGCCAGCATCCTCGAGGACGTCGCCCTCGCCCGCGCCGTGAAGAGTGCAGGCAGAAAGATTCGCTTCCGCTATGCCGCCAACGCGGTCCGCACCCGCATGTACCGCAACTACCGCCAGCTTCGCGACGGTTGGACCAAGAACCTCGCGCTTCTGTTTCCCAACCCAGGCTGGCTCGCCGCGAAGTCTCTGCTCTTGTGGGCCTTCCCTTGGGCGGCGGTGTCGATTGCCGTTGTCGCCATGCACTCATGGTGGAACACCTTTGTCGCCTTTGCTTTCCTTTGGCCCATGGCGCGGCTTAGGCGTGCCAACTTCGATTTGGCCACGGAGTTTCTTGGAGCCCTCTTCGGTATGCCCATGTTCGCCTATTTATTGCTACGCTCAAAGAGAGCCCACGCAAACGGCAGCGTCTCCTGGAAAGGCCGAACCTACGATCCGACAGAACCCATGACCGAACTCCCCCATCACGCACCCACTACCGCAGGACGACTCTCATGAAACTGACTCTCGCCCTAATCATCCCGACGCTTCTCTCGCTGGAATTATCCAGCCCCGCCACTCCGCTCGGCATCCGCGGAGTGCATCCCATTGCCGCCACCACCTCGCAGGAAGCAGAGGCACCTGCTCTGTCCAGCCAAACCCTGATCGAACCCGGCGCCCGCATCGGCCCCCTCAAACTCGGCGACTCCCGCGACCGCGCCCTCGAACTGTTCCCCAAGAAATCCGAAGACCAGGAATGGGACAACAAATGCGGCGGCTCGGGTGGCACCACCCTCGACTGGGTCGACTCGCAAAACCCCACCGGTCACGGCGACCTCTACATTCGCCTCAACAAGAAGGGAAAGATCTTCCAGATCGAATCCGCCACCACCCGTTTTCGCACCGCCGAAGGCATCACCACCTTCGACCACGCCGACAAAGTGGCCGAGAACTACAAAGACCTCCGCGCCTACACTCTGTTGAGCTCCCCGGTCCCAGCCCTCGGCGACCGCCCGCTCGTCTACTGGATCGACAAGAAAAACGGCATCGCCTTCGTCTTCGCTTACTATCCCAAGGAGCGCAAGCGCTACGTCTACAAGATCATCGTGTTTGAGCCCAACAAGACTTTCTGTCCGGAGGAAGAAACCATCAACTCCCCGAAGTGGCAGGCGATTCCGTCCTACGCACTGGAACCGCCACCAGAACTGGCTCCAAATTACTGATGTGAACGCGATTTGGTTTTACTGACAACTGACAACCGGCAACTGTTTTCTATGGTCTATCTAACCCGCAAAGCCGAATTCTCCGCCTCGCACTATTACCACAATCCCGACTTCACGCCGGAAGAGAACCGTCGCCTCTTCGGCAAATGCAACAACCCCAACGGCCACGGCCACAACTACACCCTCGAAGTCACCGTAAAGGGCGAAGTCGATCCCCGCTCCGGCTTCGTCGTCGATCTCAAGCAACTCAAAGAAATCATGCACCGCGAAGTCCTCGACGCCATGGACCACCGCTTCCTCAACAAAGAAGTCCCCGAATTCTTCACCCAGATTCCGACGACGGAAAATCTAGCCATCGCCTGCTGGCAGCGCCTGGAATCCAAACTCCAAAAAGCAAAACTGCACCGCGTCCGCATCTACGAAACCCCCGACCTCTTCGTCGATTTCTACGGAGAAGAGCAGTGAGAACAGCACCAGTGTTTCACGAGTATGGTTGGATGGGTCAGCGCTCCAACCGGTCCCGGAGGGACCTCTGACAATAGCCCGCCAGTTCACTGGCGGGTAAGCGAACCGAAAATATAACTGCGTCCCGGAGGGACGCCTGAACCGATAAACAAACCAAATGAAAGCTCACCTCACCCGCCGCTATCGCTTCTCGTCCTCGCACCGCCTGCATAGCGCCGACATGTCCGCCGAAGAAAACGTCTCCACTTACGGCAAATGCAACAACCCTCACGGACACGGTCACAACTACACCCTCGAAGTCACCGTCAGCGGCCCCGTCGATCCCGCCACCGGCATGGTCTGCAACCTCGTCGATCTCGACGGCTTCGTCGAAAGGGAAGTGCTCTCCCGCTACGATTTGCAGAATTTGAATACCCTGCAAGAATTCACCCAAGAAGTGCCCACCACGGAAAATCTCTCCGTCGAGATCTTCGAAATATTGCAGCGCGGCTTTCAAAAGGCGCATCTTGAAAGGGTAAGACTCGAAGAAACCATGATGAACTCCTTCGAGTACGCCGGCGGGAACGAACCGCGGCGATAGCACCGTCGCCCTGTCATCCTGAGGCGCGTTCTTTGCGCCGAAGGACCCATGCAACTTGCCGACAGCGCGACGAGAATGTGTAATAGAAGAGGAAGATCCAGTCGACCCATGAAACCAGCCCCAACCGAACAAACAAAAGTACCGACCACCCTAACCAGCGCCACCTACGAAGACCTCGTCCGCGAGATGCTGGTCCGCCTCGGCGAAGATCCCAACCGCGAAGGCCTCGCCTTGACGCCCGACCGCGTCCACAAAGCCATGAAGTTCCTCACCAAGGGCTACCAGGAAGATCCCGAGGCTCTCCTCAAAGGCGCCCTGTTCACCGTGAATTACGACGAAATGGTCATCGTCAAAGACATCGAAGTCTTCAGTCTCTGCGAGCATCACCTGCTCCCGTTCTTCGGCAAAGTCCACGTCGCCTACATCCCCAACGGACGCGTCATCGGTCTCAGCAAAATCCCGCGCCTCATCGAACTCTTTTCGCGCCGCTTGCAAATTCAAGAGCGCCTCACCACCCAGATCGCCGAGACGATCCAGAAAGTCATCGAGCCCCAAGGCGTCGGCGTCGTCATCGAAGCCCGCCACCTCTGCATGATGATGCGCGGCGTCGAAAAACAACATTCTGCCGCCGTGACTTCCTCGATGTTAGGCTGCTTCCGCCAGGAAGAAGAAACCCGCTCCGAATTCCTCTCCCTGATCCGCCAGCGCCCCAACGGCGTCTAAACGAATCCGGGAAGGGTGTGGATTCTGCCCGTGTGGGACGGACACTCCTGTCCGTCCAGGTTTTGACTCTGTTCTTGATCTTCGGTTTATGTGGCGCGGGCGCCCCCGCCCGCGTCGGGATGGGCACTGCTTCAGTCGGGTCGTGAAGCCCCGTATGAATCCCGGCTTCAGCCGCTGGGGGTCGAGCTAAACCTCAACCCGTCTGTGTACTCCGTGTCCTCTGTGGTAGAAAATCGGCTGCTTCGAACCCCGGTAGGAAACAACTCTGGTAGGACTACTGTGCAAGGCCGACACGTCGCAGCAGGTCGGCATAGCGTGGGTCCGATCTTATGCTGTCCAGTTGAGGTTCGATCTTAAGAAAGACAATTCCAACGCGCTCGGCATACGCTTTTTCCAGAAGACCGAACGCCTCGTCTTTTTTCCCCAGGAGTGCTGCGAACCCCGCGGCGTCAAATGCAGCGTAGTCCTTGGAAGATGGATCGCTATCGAGTTCAAATTGCTTCTGGATCAATCCCCGGCAGCCGGAGGCGTCATGGCTGCTCCTCAACGCGGCGGCATACGCCGGATGCCCATGCAGTTCTTCCCCACGAGCGTAGTTCTTCGTTGCCTCCGCGCAATCGCCCTTTTCCAGGTACGAATCCCCCAGACTGTCGAAAGCCGAAGGGTTCTCCGGGTCGATGGCCTGCGTACGGTGGTATTGCTCGATCGCACGATCGTACTCCCTGTGCCAGTACAAGATATTGCCGGTGGTATAGGAAATGGCTAGGGACAGAGGATTCAGCGCCTGCGCCAGATTCATCTGTTCCAGACTCTCGGGAAAACGCCCTGTGAACCCGAGGTACCAGCCGTAGTACAGGTGAGCCGTAATGCTGTTCGGGTTGAGAGACACAGCTTGTTCCAGTTCGCGCTGGCTGTCGGCCCATTTCAAATCGAGGAAAAGACTCAAACCAAGTGCAGCATAAGTTTCTGCCAGCGCACCATCCAATTCCACGGCTTTTTTCGCTGCGGCTAATCCTAACGCTCGCGCATCCGGCGCTGCCTCACCAAAGAACGCCTGCAACGCGTACGCCTCAGCTAGGCCGGAATACGCGTCGGCATAGGTTGGATCGCTGGCGATCGCCTGTTGAAAAAAGTCCAGCGCCTTCGCCCGGTCGGCCCCTTCCCAGCGATCTTGGAAATACCTTCCTTTCACATAAAGCTGATACGCCTGCTGGTTCTGAGTTGGAAGGCGCGTCAGTTTCTGCTTCTGCTCTCCGCTCAGGCTCGGTTGCAACCTCTGCGACAAATCACTGCCAATCTGCTGCTGCAAAGCCAGCGTGTCGGCCGCATCGCGCTGGTACTGTCGGCCCCAAAGATGGCTTCCATCCTCCACCTTGACCAGTTCGGCGCTCACCACGACTTGGCCGCCACGTTGCGTGATGCGCCCAGTCAGGACGGCATCCACATTCAGATCGTGCCCCGCTTTCTGCGAGTCGACACTCTGCTGCTTGTAACGGTCGACCGAACTGCGCGACATCACACGTACGTCCGGTACCTGAGAGATCGTGTCAATCACCGCCGCAGTCATACCGTCGCTCAGGTCGTCCGAGGCTGCGTCTTGATTTGCAGTTGTAAATGGCAACACCGCCACCGACCGGATGCCCTGCGGCGGGGTCCGCAACACAAACCATCCCACCACTGCCACCAGCAGCACCAACGCGACGCCCACAATCCATGTGGCTGGTTTTCGATACCACGCATCGGCCTTCGCAACCGGCGCCGCCACCGCCGAACCCGACGAGGTATCGCGCTTGAATCGCTTAAGATCCGCCCGCAACTCCGCCGCGCTCTGATAGCGCACGTCGCGATCTTTTTCCAACGCCTTGGTGATGATCCGTTCCAGTTCGACCGGAACCTCCGGATTCAGCCGCGCCGCAGGCGTTGGCGCCTTATGCAGGATTCCGTCGAACAATACCGCCGACGTCTCTCCCCGGAATGGCATGCTCCCCGTCGCCATCTCATAGAGCACCGCCCCAAACGAAAACAAATCCGTGCGCGCATCCAGCGGCTTGCCCAGCGCCTGCTCCGGCGACATATACGCCACCGTCCCCACCGACGTCCCCGGGCTCGTCAGATGCTCCTCATCCACATCCATCGTGGGCCCAGCCGTATTGGTCACGCCGTCCTGCTTGTGTTCCACCTTCGCCAGACCAAAATCCAGCACCTTCGCCAGACCCCGCGTCGTCACAAAAATATTCGCCGGCTTAATATCGCGATGCACGATCCCTTTGGCATGCGCCGCATCCAGTGCATCGGCGATCTGCATCCCCAGTTCTACCACCGTCTCAATCTCCAGCGGCTTTCTCGCAATGCGGTCCTTAAGAGTCGTCCCCTCCAGAAACTCCATCGCGATAAACGTCTGACCATCCTGCTCCCCGATGTCATAAATCGTGCAGATGTTTGGATGGTTCAGCGCCGACGCCGCCTGCGCCTCGCGCCGAAACCGAGCCAGCGCCTGCGGATCCCGCGCAATCAGTTCTGGAAGGAATTTAAGCGCGACAAATCGTTGCAGCCGCGAGTCCTCGGCCTTGTACACCACTCCCATTCCGCCGCCGCCCAGCTTCTCCACGATGCGGTAATGCGAAATGGTCAACCCAATCATAGAAATGGCGCCCCGATGTTCGCGCAATCTTAGGGACGCCCCAACCCGAAGTCAACACGTGTACGGCAGACCGTCTGGAACGGACCGTGTGGAACGGACGGACCGTGTGGGACAGACCGTGTGGGACGGAAACTCCTGTCCGTCCAGGTTTTGACTTTGCTCTTGATCTTCGGTTTATGTGGCGCGGACCTGCCCTGAGCGAAGCCGAAGGCGCCCCGCCCGCGTCTAGCCATGACCACACACGCAGATGACGAGTAAACTCAAATCCGGGAATGTGCACGATTTGAAAACGGGGAAGGGCACGACTTCAGAGGTTGCGGAAAAACTACAAATGCGTGCGCCACCGTGGAAGACCGGCCCTTTAGGGCCGCGTAAGGCTTTTGGGTGGCGCAGCGGTTTGAGCGCAGCGATAAAGCGTTTCTTTTTTTGTTAGGGCTTTAGAGAGGGCGTGAGAACCGGATTTCTGGGAGAACGGTGGAACAACCTCCACCAAAATCCAGCCGCGAAGCGGCGGCATGTGATAGCCCGGCACGTAAGTGCCGGGTAGGGTGGGAAGAGAGAGCGAGTCCCGTAGGGACGACACCAGTTCTCACGCACACTCTTTAGCCCCTGAGGTGCCCGCAACGGGTTTTATCAAACTGTTCAGCCTCTGTCCATCAAGGGACAATCGAGCACCTCTTCCCCATCCTCTTCCAAGCCTAGCGGAAAAACGACAAATGCGTGCTCTTCCCTGGAAGAGCGGCCCTTAAGGGCCGCTGAGGCCCCGCCTTTGCCGCCCACGAAACCCCATCCGCTAAAATCGAACCACCATGAAAATCGGAGTCCTGGCCCTGCAAGGCGATTTCGACGCCCACCGCCTCCGCCTCGAAGAACTCGGCGCCGAAGTCGTCCTCGTCAAAAAACCCGAGCAACTCGATGCCATCGACGCCCTCGTCATCCCTGGCGGCGAATCCGGCACATTCCTGAAACTTCTCGGCGAAGAAGGCTTCGCAAAGCTGAAGGATTTCGTCCACGCCAAGCCCACCTTCGGCACCTGCGCCGGAGCCATCCTGCTCGCCACCGAAGTCGAGAATCCCCAGCAGAAAGGCCTCGGCGCCCTCAACATCCGCATCCGCCGCAACGCCTACGGACGCCAGATCGACAGCTCCATCCGCCAAGGCCTCCTCGGCACCTCGCCCATCGAAATGGTCTTCATCCGTGCCCCCAAAATCGAGCACGTCGGCGAAGGCGTAGAAATCCTCGCCACAGAGGGGAACGATCCCGTAGCCGTCCGCCAGGGAAAAACTATGGCCGCCACCTTCCACCCCGAACTCTCCGACGACCCCCGCGTGCACCAGGCTTTTCTCGACTTGGTCCGGAACGGTAAGGAAACGAACAAGCGCTGAATGATTCAGAGGTTTTAAAGAGGGTTTTCGCGGGCAAGAACTCAATCTTCGCGTCTCCACTCGCAGGCTTGAAATCGAAATCCGCCGTCACAAAAACACTGTCGCGCGCCGCAGCGGCGAGCGCAATCCCAAAGGCGTCCACATACGGAATCAATCTCTTGAGCTTGATCAAGGCCGCACTCACCGCCTGATCCCTATCTGCTGGAACAACCCGAATTCCGAAGGCGCTCAGCCGCGACAGGACAAGATCCATGCTCTGCCTGCCGTGCGCCTTGCACGTAACTCCGGCAATCTCTCCCCAGTGCAGAGCAGCGATGACTGCTTCGCTCGTCCCCGCCAGATGAGACTTGATGATCTCGGCGACTCGCGCCGCCCCCGCATCATCGTCGAGATAGCGTAGGATCGCGCTGGCATCCAGAATGTAGGTCACCATCGCTCTTTCCGCCGTCGCTCGCGCTTGAGTTCGTCGGAAAGGGAAGGCTTGCCTGAGAACAGTCCGCGGGTCTTGTCGACCAGTTCTTCCGACACGGGTTCCAGCACAATACGCGATCCTTCCTGCGTCACCGCAATGCGCGTCCCCGGCTTGATCCCCAAAGCCGTGCGCATCTCGGACGGAATCACGAACTGGCCCTTTGTGCTTACAGAGGTTATCTGTCTGTTCATTCTTACATTATATGGCAAGTAAGACCAAACACCCGTGGTTATTTTTTCTCTTGCCACTCCATTCGCGTAACTGTAAGGTTACGCATTATGCGGAACCGTTCGGTTACATATTCCGGCCCCCAGCGAACCGAAGCCACCTTCCAGGCGCTCTCCGACCCCACCCGCCGCGCCGTCCTCGATCTCCTTCGCCGCGGCAGCCAGCCCGCCGGACAGATCGCCGAAGCCTTCCCCGTGTCCCGTCCCGCCATCTCCAAGCACCTGCGCCTGCTTCGCCGTGCCCATCTGGTCCGCGAACACCGCGAAGGCCGTAACCGGGTTTACGAATTGAACCCCGAGCCGCTCCGCGCCGTCGACTCCTGGATCGAGCAATACCGCGTCTTCTGGCAAGCCAGCCTGAACAACTTGAAATCGTTCGTCGAAACCGAATACGCGCGGGAGACCGCAGCCCCGCGCAAACCCAAATCATGAAACCCACAGAAAGGAAATCGTCATGACCAACGCCCATCGCATCGCTGCCCTGATCGTCGTAGCGCTCGCCGCCACCGCGGTCCTTGCTCAATCCGACGCGCAGAAGTCCTTCACCCAACTCAAATCGCTCACCGGTTCCTGGGAAGGGAAGACCCCCGACGGCAAGCCCTTGCTCGTCTCCTTCCGCGAAACTGCCGGCGGCTCCGCCATCATGAGCGAAATCCTCGGCACCGGCCCCGAGAACATGGTCTCGATGTTCAACATGGATGGCCCCAACAAGCTGCTCATGACGCACTATTGCGGAGCAGGGAACCAACCCCGCATGCAAGCCAGCGTTTCGCCCGACGGCAAGACCATCACCTTCACCTTCTTCGACGGCACCAATATCGCTCCCGGCGCCGGCCACACGGACTCACCGTGGGCGCGCGGCCTCCGCATTATCAGGAGCGATTCGTGCCGTGGAACCAGATCACACGGGTGAGGTACCGCTACGGAAGATACGACGTGCCGGGAATCGCTGATATATACCTCTACACAACTCAAGGCAAGGAGAGGCTCACGAACGGCATAGTCCGCCTGGAACCCGTGCGCGACGTCCTGCGCCAGCATCTGTCCGACGAAGTCATGAAGAGGTGCCAATAGCCCGTGGGAGAGATAGGCAGTGTAGAAGGTAGATCGTGTGGCAGATGGATCGTGTGGGAGGGACACTCCTGTCCGTCCAGGTTTTGACTTTGGTTCTCGTAGATCGAAGGCCAACAGCCGGGTGCCCCATCCTTGTCGCGTTCTTTGCGACAAGGGTGGGATTCCACGAAATTCAATCTCTGGGCTTTTGATTTCTTCAGGCGTCGAATGGCCGTAGATCTTCTCGCCAGCGTCCGTGCTGGCGGCGAGGAACAGCAGGTTCCTCGACTTCGCTCGGAATGACAAGGATTTGGATTGAAGTTCCAGGCTCGAAACTCGAAGCTCAAGGCTCCGAGCTAGCAGCTAGCTGCTCTCCCCGCTATACTTGCCCTATATGTCTGGGGTTCCGCAAAGCAATCCGCAGAAGGCGCAGAAGACGTTTTACCTCGAGACCTTCGGCTGCCAGATGAACGTCCACGACTCGGAAAAAGTTGTGGGGACGCTCATTCAGGAAGGCTATCTCCAGGTGCAGACCGTCGAGGCGGCCGACCTGGTGCTGTACAACACGTGTTCGATCCGCGATAAGGCCGAGCAGAAGGTGTTCAACCGGCTTTCCGATTACAAGAAATATAAAAAACAGGGCAAGACGTTTGGCGTGCTGGGCTGCGTCGCGCAGCAGGAAGGCGAAAAGATTTTCGAGCGCGCGCCCTATGTGTCGCTGGTCTGCGGCTCGGCGTCGTACAACAAACTGCCGAGCATGCTTGCGCAACTGGAAGCCGCGTCAGCTGGTACACGGGAGATCCCTCGACCCGCTGGTGAAAACGCGGGTCTTCGGGATGACGCCTCGGTTGTAGCGGAAGCAGGGAAGTCCGGAAGCCGAAAGCCGGAAGCCGAAAACCTGATCCGCATCACCGGACTCGACGACCGCGAGACCGATGCCTGCTTCGAAACTGAGTTCACGGCGCGCACCAATCCGCATCGCGGATACATCACCATCATCGAAGGCTGCGACAAGTTCTGCGCCTATTGCGTGGTGCCGTACACGCGCGGCAAGGAGCGCAGCCGCACCTCGCAGTCGGTGCTCGCCGAAGCGCGCCAGATGGCCGATCTCGGCTACACGGAAATTCAGTTGCTCGGGCAGAACGTGAATTCGTACAAGGATTCGGAAGGGAATCCGGCTGCCCGAAAAACTTTTGCCGAGTTGCTGGCCGCCGTGGGAGAAGTTCCCGGCATCCGGCGCGTGCGTTTCACCACTTCGCACCCGCGCGATTTCGGACGCGACATCGTCGAGGCGATCGACGCCGTGCCCACGCTGTGCGACCACGTCCACCTGCCCGTGCAGAGCGGATCGACGCGCGTGCTCGACGCCATGCAGCGCCTCTACACCCGCGATCAATACATGGAACGCATCGCCTGGATGAAATCCGCGAAGCGCGAAATCAGCATCACCACCGATGTGATCGTAGGATTCCCGGGAGAGACCGAAGCCGATTTCGCCGAGACGCTCGACCTGCTGGAAGAAGTGGGCTACGACGCCGTCTTCGCTTTCAAATATTCGCCCAGACCGAACACGCCGTCGCTAAAGTTAGAAGACGCAATCCCCGACGAAGAAAAAGCCCGCCGCCTGGACGTCCTAATGACGAGACAGCGCGAGATCCAACGGGTCCGCTACGAGAAATACATCGGAACAAGATGTGAAGTAATGGTTGAAGGAAGGAACGAAGCCCGGGCGCAATACATCGGCCGCACCACCCACAACAAAACCCTGAACTTCACAGCCCCCCAGGACGCAAATCCCAAACCCGGAACCTACGCCCCTGTCGTAGTGACTGTCAGTTTTCCCAACAGCCTCCTCGGCGAATTGGTGATATAAGAATGGAATTTAGCAGGAGACCCCCATGGAAGTAGAAATGACAATCCGCGGACTAATGATGGATCCGGTTACAAATATGCCGATTGTGGTGTTGAAGGATGTTGGTGGAGACACGGTGTTGCCGATCTGGGTGGGGGTTTATGAGGCGAATGCGATTGCGATGGAGATGGAGAAAGTCAGCGCGCCGCGTCCGATGACGCATGATTTGATTAAGAACGTGCTGACCGGCCTGGAGACGCAGGTGCACAAGGTTGTCGTGACCGAACTGCGCGAGGATACGTTTTATGCGGTGATCTGGCTGGAGCGCGGCGGCGAGGTGATCAGCATTGATTCGCGTCCGTCGGATGCGTTGGCGCTGGCGCTGCGGGTGGATTGTCCAATTTTTGTGGAGGAAGTTGTGTTGAAGACTTCGAAGCTGGCGGCGAACATGTCGGACCGGGTGACTTCGGAGGAGTTGCGGAAATATCTCGAGGGGCTGAACGACGACGATTTGGGGAAGTACAAGATGTAGGGTTCTGGCTGTTAGCTATCAGTTGTCAGGTCTCAGTCAAAGCTCATCCACGTAAAGGACTGCATTCTTCCCTCGCTGCTTGTCGGTTTACATAATACCTGTTATCGGACATTGCATATATCCCAGCCTGACAGCCCTCAGGGGCTAAAAAGTGTGAGTGAGAACCGGTGTCGTCCCTTCGGGACTCCCTCTCTTCCCACCCTACCCGGCACTTACGTGCCGGGCTATCACATGCCGCCGCTTCGCGGCTGGATTTTGGTGGTGTTTGTTCCACTGCTCTCCCGGAAATCCGATTCTCACGCACCTCTCTAAAGCCCTCATTCCGGGTTAGCCTTAGGCGGGCACGGCTGAGCCCGTGCCCTTACCAACAAACCCCCATGCTTCCAGGATTCGATTTGGGGTCGACGGCTTGCGCTGAGGCGCCCGCGACAAATACGTCGAAGGGTCATTTGCAGACTCAAAACCTGGACGGACAGGAGTTTCCGTCCCACTTGCATCGACCACATCGAGGGTATGGGTGGTAAGGTTTCGGGCGGGATAGTCACGTGCGCAGACTGATTCTTACCTTGCACCTGTCGGTTGGTCTGATCGCAGGGGTGTTCATCCTGCTGTCGGGACTAACCGGCGCCGAACTCGCGCGCATTTCAAACTCTGACCCGGCACTGCCGTGCCGGGCTGTCACCATGACGCCGCTTTGCGGCTGGATTTTGGTGGTGTTTGTTCCACCGTTCTCACAGAAATCCGGTTCCCACGCACTCTCTAACAGCGTCCGTGTGAAGTCAAGAGGCTGGTCTGCTTGCTTCTACATTGTTGAAACTAAACGAACTAAATGAATCTCTCTGCAGGCTGGAGCATCTTAAGGGAGTGAAACTTCGGTAACCATAGCGTGCTGTCGAATGTAATACTCCGTTAACAGTGATCAGTTATGATTGGAGTGATAGAACAAGACAGAGGATCGAGGACTAGACAGACAGTGGACATCGAAACACGCAGAAAGAAGCAGCAGACCCTGATGGTGCAGTTGGTGGAGCGCAAGGTACGCTCCCGGGCGAAGCAGTTGTACGAGACCCGTGGGCAAGAAGAAGGCCAAGCATTGCAGGACTGGTTTCAGGCTGAATCGGAAGTTCTTGAAAACAGTATCCTTGCTCCGCTGTACCGACGGATGCGAACAGGAAGTCATGACGTTCAGAAGGGCGACTCCACCCCAGAGTTTATCGCTCAAGATTTGGCTGTTCGCGAGAGTAACGCTTAATCCCTTCTCGGGACCTAACCCCGACTATTGTGGCGTAAGCAGGAAGGCGTGGCTTTCCCCGTTGATCAAACCTGAGCCTGTAATCTGTCCAGCGTCATTGATGGCATAGGCGAAGAGCAGCGTCCAGCCCGAGGTGGCGTCGATGAGGCTGTTCAGGTCCTGCATCCCTGCGGTCTGGGTCCAAATGAAGGCATGACCGCTCTCCCCGACGACCTGACCCTTGTTGTTGATGCTATTTGCACCGCTGGCGGAGGAACTGGGCAATATTCCCAAGTCCTGCATGCCGCTTGAAGACCACAACACCGCGTGCACGCAGGAAGAGCCGCAAGAAGAGGTGCCGACGATCTGCCCCGAGTCGTTCACAGCGTTGGCCGTGGCGCTGGTGCTCTTGCCAGTATCCAACGTGCCCAGATCTTTTATGCCAGCAGACTTGGACCAGCTGAAAGCATGCCAGTTGCCAGCGATGGTGTTCGACATGCCGACGACTTGGCCGAGATTGTTGATGCCGAAGGCTTCGCTGTAATAGCCCCTGGGCAAAACGCCTAAATTCTGCATTCCGCGGTCTTTGCTCCAGAGGAACGCGTTCGGCGAAGTTGTTGCGCTGTTGGAGGCGCCTACAACTTGAACGGAAGCATTGATGGCGTCGGCCCAACTCTGCGTTCCGCCCGGGAGGGTGCCCAGGTCTTGGATTCCGCTGTAGGTCCAAAGGACGGCATGGGTATTCTCGATTTCGTTGTAGGTGGCGTAGCCGGCGATCATCCCGGTGGCGTTGATGCCCATCGCGACCGAGTATCTTCCGCCTTTCAAGTGCGGCAAGCCCAGCATGCCTTGACTGGGAGTCCAGACGAAACCTTGCAGGTTGTACTCATCGTCGCCGACGACCTGCCCGGCGGGACTGAGGGCACGGCCCTCGCTGGTCGTGTCGCCGGAGAGCAGGCCCAAATCTGTGACGGTGTAGGACTGCGCCGAAGCCAGAGGCACAAGCAAAAGAAGTGTGAAGACCAAGAGAGCTGGCTGGATTGCTCTCGCCATCGGGCACCTCGAAAATCAAAAGAGTTGCTTCCCTGGCCCATTCAAACTGCCGAGCATTCTACTTCCGTTTTGCCAGTTCTTTTTTCCCTTTTTTCGCGGTCTTGTGATTCTTGCCCAGGCGCTCGAGCACCGCGGCCACGATGATCGGAAGGCCGACGGTTGCGTCGACGAAGACCTCGCCGAATTTTCCGCCTTCCGATGGAGGCACGAACTTGCCCCAGGAAATTGCCTCGCTGTAAGGGCTTCCCGACAATCCTCCCCAGTAAACGGGCTCGGGGCAGATTCTGAGGCCGTAGTGGTAGCGCTTCAGAGGCACGTTCTCGCCGAGGCGCCGGTGGCGGAGTTCGATGAAGGGTCCGAACTGCTGCGACCAGTTGCGCGGAACTCCGCCGCCGATGGTAAAGATTCCCAGCTTCTTCTGGCGGAGGAGGGTTGCGGCAAAGTGCTCCAGATCTTCGAAAGGATCGAAGCGAATCTTGTGTCTTCCTGTGGACTCTCGCAGCCGGTTGTTCAGGGCAGTGTCAAGACCGAGTTCGGAGTCGCTGAACGCGGGCACGAAGACCGGGACGCCTTGTTCGTACGCGGACTTCAGGATTCCGCGCTGGTTCTGATCGCGCTTGGCGAGATAGGCGCCGATGGCGTGATTCAGCTTGTAGGAGCACATGACGTCGTTGTGGTCCCAGGCTTCAAGAACGGCAGCCATGACTTCTTCGACGTCATCGAGATTCTGCTCGGGTTCGAGCGTGTCGTAGACGCGGTTGTAGCCCTGCTCGTAGAGTTCCTCGTCGGAGACTTCAGGATTGGCGCGGAAGTGCGCTCGCCCGGTGGCCTCGACCAGTCCGTGGGCCATCAAAGCGCCGGTGGAGACGATGGCGTTCACGATGCCTCGGTCGATCAGCTCGGTCACGATCAGGCCCTGCTTTGCCACGGTCATGGCTCCGGCCAGTGTCATGACGATAAAAGCGTCTTCGTCGAGCGCCATGGCCTCGAGAACGTCGGCGGCCTCGCCGAGTTGGCGCCCGGTGAAGGCGGTCTTGGACATTGCGCGCACCAAGCCGTCGATCGAGTGGATCTTGGCGAGATCGAGCGGCTCCAGCGGAATCAGGCGGTCTTCGATGGGATTGTGCAGATGACGGTCTTTGCCCTCACCGCCTGGCGCATTTCCCTGCCCGTGCTGCGAATGGTTCTTCGAGTGGCCGTGATTGTTGTGCTTCACTGCGAGCCTCCAAGCCGATTGCAAATCTTCCCGACAGGATACTTTACAGGAATGGTGTGAAAGGACGCCACGACACGAATCCACAGCTCGGTTAAACTGCCTTCGATGCCGGGCAAGCGGAACTTCGAGGAGCAGGTCGCAGCCTTGGATGAGCTGCGCTCTCAGCCGGAAGAAGCGCGGATCGGGCCACTGCGGAAAGCACTCGCACAGCGCAACAACTTTCTGGTGGCGAAAGCGGCTGATCTGGTGCGCGAATTCCGCATGGCGCAGTTGATGCCAGACATGCTCAACGCTTTCGAGCGCTTCTTTGAAGGTGCGGAGAAGACTGATCCGCAGTGCTGGGCCAAGAACTCGTTGAGCGGTGCGCTGGCTGTCCTCGAGTGCCAGGACCCCGAAGTCTTCCTGCGGGGAATGCGCCACATCCAGATGGAACCTGTTTGGGGAGGCCGCTCCGACACTGCCGGGACCCTGCGCGCCACCTGCGCTCTGGCCCTGGTGCTGTGTCGCAGCCTTACGGAAAAAGATCTGCTGGAGCATCTCATTGACTTGTTCGCGGACAAGGACAAGGCAGTGCGAGCAGAGGTGGTTCGGGCTGTGGAGCAGTTGGACTCGCCCTCGGCCTCGCTTCTATTACGCCTGAGAGCGGTTCTTGGCAATGATGAGTCGGAGGTTCTCGGCGCGTGCTATGGCGGAGTCCTGCGAATCGAAGGGGTGCGTGCTATTCCCTGGGTGCAGCGATTCTTGGCTTCTGGTGACGACTCAGCAGCCGAAGCGGCCCTCGCGATCGCCGGCACGCATTCGGCGGAGGGTTTCAAGGTGTTGCGGGAATGCCTCGATAAGGCAACCGATTCGTGGTGGCGCTCGGTTCTGCTGTCGGCGATCTCCCTGACGCGGCAGGAGGAGGCGCTGGAGGTTCTGCTCGAACTGGTTCGCACGGAATCGCTCGATGCAGAGGCCGCCATCGAAGCTGTTCTGCGCTCCGTCCCTTCGGAGGAAGTGATCAAGCGTCTGGAGAGCATAGTTGCAGACAATGTGCGGTTGAAGCGCGCCTTCGCAACCCACCGCAGCGCGTCTAGGTCCCGCAGGGGCTAAAGAGAGTGCGTGAGAACTGGTGCCGTCCCTTCGGGACTCGTTCTGTCTTCCCCACCCTACCCGGCACTTACGTGCCGGGCTATCACATGCCGCCGCTTCGCGGCTGGATTTTGGTGGTGTTTGTTCCACCGTTCTCCC